>JAESFO010000386.1_pt1 | contig 49754 bp, 41 predicted proteins | sample 9269421 | NCBI WGS metagenome assembly JAESFO01 (sample SAMN14502839, study PRJNA617101) | algae metagenome | isolation source: Nostoc desertorum CM1-VF14 and co-occurring heterotrophs from rocky... | place: USA: Clark Mountains, San Bernardino, California | collected 2000-06-05 | reverse complement strand
GCGGCCTACAAGGGCTTCGGCATCATCACCACGCCCATGGCCTTCCCCGAGGTGTTCACCGCGCTCCAGCAGGGCACGGTCGACGGCCAGGAGAATCCGCTGCCGGTGATCATCTCGGCCAAGTTCGACCAGGTGCAGAAGCACCTGACGCTGACCGGCCACGTCTACTCGCCCTGCATCTTCGTGATGAACAAGGCGGTGTTCGACAAGCTCAGCGCCGCCGACAAGCAGGCCTTCATCGATGCCGCCAAGGAAGGCACCAAGGCCAACCGCGCGCGCGTGGACGAGGACGACGCCAAGGGCGTGGCCGACCTGCGCGCCAAGGGCATGACGGTGATCGACAACGTCGACAAGGCCAGGTTCGTGGCGGCGATCGCGCCGGTCAACGCCCAGTTCGAGAAGGACTTCGGCAAGGCCAACCTCGACAAGATCCGCGACTTCAAGTGAGAGCGATGGCCCGCGCCGCGTGACCGTCGAACCCATCGACCGGCGCCCGGCCGAAGCCGCGCCCGCCAGGCACGACGCCCGGCGGGCGTTCCTGTTTTTGACTTCCCTCCCGGGACATTCCTGATGAAAAACAAGTTCCTCGGCCTGGAACGATGGACCACGATGGTGTCCATGGTCCTGGCCTGCGCGATGCTGGTGGTGGCCGCCTCGCTCGGCATGTTCCAGATCGTCACCCGCTTCGTGCTCGAGCAGCCCGCAGAGTGGAGCGAGATCCTGATCCGCGTGAGCCTGATCTGGATGGTCTTCCTCGGCATCCCGATGGCCTTCCGCCAGGGCGCCATGGTCAGCGTCGACGTGCTGTACCGCTGGAGCTCGCCGCGCACGCGCCGCATCCTCGACGCGGTGGTGAGCGTGGCCGCGCTCGCGCTCATGCTGGTCGTGCTGTGGTGGGGCTGGGACTACGCGATCCGCGGCCGCGTGCAGAGCATGGCCGGGCTCGAGAGCCTCTCGATGATCTGGGCCTACATGGCGCTGCCGGTCGGCGCGGTGTTCTCGCTGTTCGGCATCGTGGGCAACTACCTCGATCCCAAGCGCCTCGAACTGGAGACCGCGCAATGACCACGACCATGATCGCGACGATGGTGCTGTGCTTCGCACTGTCGGTATCGGTGGCCGTCTCGATCGGCCTGGCCTCGATCCTGGGCATCCAGGTCACGAACGCCAACATGCTGATCTCCGCCAAGGAGATGTTCAACTCGATCAACAAGTTTCCGCTCGCGGCGATCCCCTTCTTCATCCTGGCCGGCAACCTGATGGAAACCGGCGGCATCTCGCGCCGGCTGGTGGAGTTCGCCAAGAGCATCGTGGGCGGCATCCAGGGCGGGCTGCCGATGACCTGCGTGCTGACCTGCATGATCTTCGCGGCGGTCTCGGGCTCCTCGGTGGCCACCACCTTCGCGATCGGCGCCATCCTGATCCCCGCGCTCATCAAGCACGGCTACCCGACCTCCTACGCGGCCGCGCTGCAGGCCACCAGCGCCGAGCTCGGCGTGATCATCCCGCCCTCGATCCCGATGATCCTGTACGGCGTGAGCGCCGAGGTGTCGATCGGCGAGCTGTTCATCGCGGGCTTCGGCCCCGGCATCCTGATCAGCCTCGCGCTCATGCTGTTCGTGTGGGTCTACTGCAAATGGAAGGGCTGGGGCAAGAACGACGGCGAGGGCCGCATGCCCTTCGGCCGCGCGCTGTGGCAGGCCGGCTGGGCGCTGCTGATGCCCGTCATCATCCTCGGCGGCATCTACGGCGGTATCTTCACGCCGACCGAGGCCTCGGCGGTGGCGGTCTTCTACGCGCTGATCGTGGGCATGGTGATCTACCGCGAGATCAAGTTCGCCGACCTGTTCGCGATCCTGCGCAAGTCGGTGCTGTCCTCGGCGGTGATCATGTTCATCATCGCCAACGCGGGGCTGTTCGCGTTCCTGATCACGCGCGCGGGCGTGCCCGACGCCATCGGCCACTGGCTGCAGGAAGTGTTGCAGTCGCCCGCGATGTTCCTGCTGGGCGTGAACGCGGCGCTGTTCGTGATCGGCATGTTCATCGAGACCAGCGCGGCGATCATCGTGCTCGCGCCCATCCTCGCGCCGGTGGCGCAGCACTTCGGCATCGACCCGGTGCACTTCGGCCTGATCATGGTGGTGAACCTGGCGCTGGGCATGATCACCCCGCCCTTCGGCGTGAACCTGTTCGCGGCCTGCACGGTGGCGCGCATCTCGCTCGACCGGATCGTGAAGCACCTGGTGCCCTTCGTGCTCGTGATCCTGGCCTGCCTGATGGTGATCACCTACGTGCCCTGGGTCTCGCTCGCGCTGCGCGACCTCGTGTACGCGCGCTGAGCGGGATCGCTCATCCGGCCCCCTCGGCGGGGCCGGGCGCCTGCAGGTACTGGCTCGGCGGCATGCCCAGCGTGCGCCGGAACATCGCGGCGTAGGCGCTCGGACTCTCGTAGCCGTGCGCCAGCGCCACCTCGAGGATCGAGGCCCCGGCCGCCAGCCGCGGCAGGCTGAGCAGCAGCCGCGCCTGCCGGCACCAGGCGCCGAAGTTCATGCCGGTCTCGCGCTGGAACAGCCGCGCCAGCGTGCGCTCATTCATGTGCAGCCGCTTCGCCCAGGCCTCGAGCGTGGCCGGCAGCGCGGGATCGCGCACCAGCTCCTCGCACAGCGCCGAAAGGCGCGCATGGCGCGGCATCGGCACGTGCAGCGAGAGCGCGGGCGCGCGCTCGATCTCGTCGAGGATCAGCTCCATCACGCGCTCGTCGCGCCCGCCGCGCGCGTAGTCCAGCGGCAGCGCGATCGCGCTCACGATGAGCTCGCGCAGCAGCGCGTCGACCGCGATCACGCGGCAGTCGGCGCCCAGGCCGGCGCGCGTGCCGGGCTCGACGAAGACGGTGCGCATGCGCACGTCGCCCGCCATGCGGATGCCATGGACCATGCCGGGCGGCACCCAGGCGCCGCGCCCCGGCGGCACCACCCAGCTGCCGGCCTCGGCGCGCACGATCATCACGCCCGAGATCGCATGGATCAGCTGGCCGCGCCGGTGGCTGTGCGGCGGGATTTCCGAATCGCCCACGGCATCGGTGGCCAGCACCGCGACGGCACGCGGCGTCGACTCGCCGTGCTCGGGACGCAAGTCGAAGGCGGCGGGCGGCTGCAGTTTGTCCATTTCTCGACGATCCTTGTTCATTCGTAGCGAGATCATCTTCGCATGGCTTCCTAGCATGGCCCGGCCTCGACACGAGGTTCCACCGAAAGGACTGATCGAATGCCATGCAATCCGCCACCCGCCACTCCGGGAGGCCACCGATGAACAAGGGCCGCCTCGGGCTTCTCACCGGCACCCACGCCGTCAACGATCTCTACCAGGGCCTGGTGCCCGCGCTGCTGCCGCTGATGGTGCTGGAGCGCGGCTACAGCTACACGGCCGTGAGCGGGCTGATGCTCGCGGCCACCGGGCTGTCGAGCGTGGTGCAGCCGCTGTTCGGCCTTTATGCCGACCGCCATCCGCGGCCCTGGCTGGTGCCGGTGGGCTTCCTGGTGGCGGCGCTGGGGCTGGTGCTGGCGGGCCTGGGCTCGAACTACCTCTGGACCTGGCTCGCGACCGTGCTGTGCGGCCTCGGCATCGCGGCCTATCACCCGAGCGCCACCGTGGCCGCGCGCGCGGCCGGCGGCGCCTCGCAGAAGGCGATGAGCGTGTTCTCGGTCGGCGGCACCATCGGCGCCTCGTTCGCGCCGGTGCTCGCCACCACCGTGGTCGGCGGCGGCGCGCTGTCGCGCAGCTACCTGCTCGGTCTGCCGGCGCTGGCGATGGGCGCCGTGTGGCTGCTGGCCAACCGCGGCCAGGGCGCGGCGAACGCGGCGCGAGCCGGTGCGGCCCGGCGCGCGCAGGCCGCGGTGCAGCGAGCGCCGAACGACTGGCGCGCCTTCGCGCTGCTGGTGGCCACCATCGTCGGCTGGTCGATCCCCTACGTGACGGTGCTGTCGATGCTCTCGCTGCGCATCACGCGCGACCTGCACGGCTCGGCCTTCCAGGGCGCGGTGGCACTGACCGGCTTTACCGCCGCCGGTGCCGTGGGCACCCTGCTGGGCGGCTGGCTCGGCGACCGCATCGGGCGCATGGGCACGATCCGCGCGGGCTACCTGCTCGCGGTGCCGGCCATGGCCGGGCTGGTGCTCGCATCCTCGCCCGCCTGGGCGCTGGCCTGCACGGCGCTGCTGGGACTGTGCATGTTCCTGCCCTTCGCGGCGCAGGTGACGCTGGCGCAGGACTACCTGCCGCGCAACCCGGCCACGGCCAGCGGCATCACGCTGGGACTCGCGCTCTCGGTGGGCGGCCTGGTGTCGCCGCTGTTCGGCCTGCTGTCCGATGCGCGCGGATTGGGCGTGACCTTGAGCGCGGTGCTGTGCGTGCTGTGCGTGGCGGCGCTGCTGTCGCTGCGCATGCGCAACCGCACGCCCGACGCGGCCGCGATCTCGCCGCGCCCCGCGAGCGCCGCCTGAACCACGGGAACCGGTGAGTGCGTGAGCACCGGTCGTTGCGGCCACCGTACAGACGGGACGATCCGACACATGCGGGCCGGGTTTCACTGCCAGAATCGAAAATCGCCCCGGCGACCGGTTCCGACATCAACACCACCAGGACACGCGCATGAATCGATTCCTCCCCCGTCTCTCCGCAGGTGCCGTGCTCGCGGCGGCAGCGCTGGCCGCGATGGCGCCGGCCTTCGCGGCCGATGCGCCCGCGAAGGCGCCCGCACCTGCGGCTGCCGCCTCCGCCGCGGCGCCCGCGGCAGCCCCGGCCGCACCCGCTCCCGCCGCGGCCAGCGCCGCGCCGGCCGAGGTCGAGGCTGCCGTGCTCGCCTGGGCCTCCGCCTGGGCCTCGAAGGACGTGGACAAGTACCTCGCGAGCTACGCGAGCGACTTCCAGCCCGCCAAGGGCGCCAGCCACAAGGCCTGGGAAGAGCAACGCCGCAAGCGCATCGGCAACAAGTCGAGCATCAGCGTGAAGGTCGACAACCTGGTGGTCAGCGTCAACGGCAACACGGCGACCGCGAAGTTCAAGCAGAGCTACGCCGCCGACAAGATCAAGGAAAGCGGCCGCAAGACGCTCGAGCTGCAGCGTGTCGACGGCCGCTGGCTGATCCGCAAGGAAAGCGCGGGCGGCTGAACGCCGCCGCCGTGCATCACCAGCGGTAGACGGCGCGCGCCTGCAGCGTGCGCCGCTGCCCGAAGGCCTGGCCGAGGTTCGACACGTACGTACGGTCGAACAGGTTGGTGGCATTGAGCGAATAGCTCCAGGGTCCGCGGTCGTGGCGCAACGCCACGTCGACCAGCGTGTAGGCCGGGTTGTGGAAGGCGTTGTCCGCGCGCGCGGGCACGCGTCCCACGTAGCGCACGCCGGCACCCAGGCTCCAGCCCGCGAGCGCCTCCCCCGCGAAACGGTAGTCCAGCCACAGCGAGGCGCTGTGGCGCGCCGACTGGCGCGGCCGCTTGCCGACCTGCGCGGTGTCGATGCTCTCGAGCACGCGCGCATCCAGCCAGGTGTAGCTCGCGAGCGCGCGCAGCCGCGCGCCGAGCGCGAGGCGCGCCTCGAACTCGAGGCCGCGCGCGCGCACCACCGCCGGCACGATCTCGAGGCCGAGGTAGTTGCGCTGGTCGCCGGTGAAGCTGCTGCGCCGCGTGAGCTCGAAGGCCGAGACCGTGTAGAGCGAGCGCGTACCCGGCGGCTGGTACTTGAGGCCGAGCTCGAACTGCCGGCCCGTGTCGATGCGCAGCGGCGCCGCGTTGAAGTCCGCGCCGAGTACCGGCATGAACGAGCTCGACTGGTTGAGATAGGGCGACCAGCCGCCGGCACCGCGGTACAGCACGCCGAGGTTGTAGCTGGTGTGGCTGCGGGTGCTCAGTTGCGTGGTGTTGTAGTCGTCGTAGCGGCTGCTGCCGCGGTCGTGGCGCAGCGCGAGGTCGAGCGTCCAGCGCTCGGAGCGCATCTGGTCCTGCACGTAGAAGCCGTTGATGCGCAGGCGCCGGGTCTTCGCGCTGGTGCGCGGCAGGTCCACGGGCGCGCCGTACACCGGCGAGAAGGCATCGATGGACGGCGCCGCGACCGCGCCGAACTCGTCGCTGCCGCGGAAGTACTGCTGGTCGGCGCCGAACTGCAGCACATGCGACCAGTCGCCGTGCCGCAGGCGCCCCTCGATGCTGCTATCGAAGGCGATGGCGCGGCCGCGCGAGCGCGACAGCAGCGTGCTGCGTTCCACCGTGCGCCGGTCGGCCGCGAAGCCGGTGCCGCGCACCTGCGCATAGTCGAGCGCGGAGTGCGACAAGCGGGCCTTCTGGTGGAAGCTCCAGCGCGCGTCGATGCGGTGCTCGAGCAGGTAGGCCAGCGAGGCCGTGTCGCGGTCGTAGCGGTCGATGGCCGGCTCGCCGATCGAGCGGCTCGGCGGGATGCGGCCGTGGGGATTGGGCACGACGAGCGCGTAGTCGGGCCACCAGCTCTTGGGCGTGACGCGGTCGCGCGTGATGTCGGCCAGCAGCGTGAGGCTGGTGTCGGCCGAGGGCTTCCAGCGCAGCGCGGGCGCAAGAAACTGGCGGTCGTCGCGCGAGAAGTCGGTCTGGCCGCCGCTGTCGCGCAGCAGGCCGTTGAGCCGGTAGGTCCAGCGCCCGTCCTCGTCGGTCGCGCCGCCGAGGTCGACGCTGCCCTGCCTGCGCGCATGGCTGCCCAGCGTCAGGCCCACCTCGCGCACCGCGTCGGCCGTGGGCCGCTTCGACACCAGGTTGAGCACGCCGCCGGGCGCGCCCTGACCGTAGAGCGCGGAGCCCGGCCCCTTGAGCAGCTCGACGCGCTCCAGCCCCTGCGGCTCGACCTGCCAGCCCGCGTAGTCGCCCGAGGCGAAGAGCCGGAAGCCATCGAGGAGCTCGGCCGGCGAGAAGCCGCGCACCGTGATCGCCGAGGTGCTCGGGTCGTAGCCCGCGACCTCGGTCAGCACGCCCGCCGTGTAGCGCAGCGACTGGCCCACGGTCTGCGCACCCTGGTCCTCGATCTGCGCGCGCGACACCACGCTGACCGCGCGCGGCGTCTCGGCCAGCGCGGTGTCGATGCGGTTCGCGGTGGCGCTGCGCCGGGCCGCGTAGCCGTTCACCGGGCCCTCCGCGCGCTCCGCTTCGGCCTCGACCGTCACGGGGGCGAGTTGCCCTTCCTGCGCCTGCTGCGCCGGCTGCGGCGTGCCGGGCCGCACCAGGTAGCCGCCGGCCTCGCTGCGCTGCGCCTGCAGGCCATGCGGCGCGAGCAGCGCGGCCAGCCCCTCGGCGGGCGCGCTCGCCACCGAGCGCGCGGCGCTCGCGCGGCCGCGCACCAGCGCGGGATCGAAGGACAGCGTGATGCCCGCGCGGCGCGCGAAGGCATTGAGCGCGTCCTCGAGCGTGCCGGCCGGCAGCTCGATGCGTTCCCGCGCCATGCCGTCGGCCGGCTGCGCGGCGGCCTGGCCGCACAGCGCGAGCCCGAGGCAGAGCGCCAGCACGCCCTCGCGGGCCGGCAGCCGCCGCGAACGGATCGGCACGCGCATGCTCAGCGCCGCACCACCGTCAGGGCATCGCCGGCGCCGCGCTCCACCTTCACGGGCAGGGTGCGCACCAGCGCGTCGAGCGCGCGGCCCACCGGATCGGCGCCGCCGAGCTGGAACACGCCCGACACGCGCAGCGACGCGGCTTCGGCATCGCAGGCCAGCGGCGCCTGGCGGTAGCGCGCGAGCTCGGCCACGAAGGCATCGAGCCGCATCTGCCGCGCGACCAGCGCGCCATCGGTCCAGGCATCGGCCTCGAAGCCGGCCTCGGCGGCGCGCTCGGGCGCCGCGCCGTTCGCGCGCACCACGAAGCGGTCGCCGGCCTGCGCGAGCACGGGTGGCGCGTCGCCCGCGTGGATCGCGACCTGGCCCTCGCTCATCGACAGCCGCGTCTCGCTCCCGGCCTGGCGCACGCCGAAGCGCGTGCCGATGGCCTCGAAGCGGGCCTGCGCCGCATGCACCCAGAAGCTGCGGCGGCCGACCAGCGAGCCGGCGTCGGCGCCGGTGCGCACGAACAACTCGCCGCGCCGCAGCACGATCAGCCGGCGCAGCGGCGAGAACAGCACCTCGGCCTCGGAACCGGTGTTGAGGCTCAGCTCGGTACCGTCGGCCAGCACGACGCGGCGGCGTTCGCCGATCGCCGTGAGGTACTCGGTGCGCTGCAGCCAGGGCGCCTCGCGCCACAGCCAGGCGCCGAACACGCCGCCGGCCGCGACCAGCCCCAGCAGCCGGATCGCGCGACGCCGGCCGCGGGCCTGCAGGCCGGCGGCCGACTGCAGCGCGCCATGGGCCAGCGAGGCCGTGCCCGACGGCACCTGGCGGAAGGCCTCCTCGACCGACTGCACCTGCCGCCAGGCCTGCTCGTGCAGAGGATCGGCCGCGCGCCAGGCCTCGCAGGCGGCCTGGACCTCGGCGCCGGCGCTGCCCGAGCCCAGGCGCACCGCCCAGGCGATGGCCTCGTCGAGCACCTCGGGTGGAGCGCCGCCCTCCGGCGCCGCGCGGCCGCTCATCGCAGCGACAGGCAGTGGCGGATCGCGGTCGCCATGTATTTCTCGACCGAGCTCAGGCTCACGCCGAGCTGCCGCGCGATCTCGTTGTAGCCCAGGCCCTCGAGCCGCGACAGCAGGAAGGCGCTGCGGGCCTTGGGCGCGAGCCCGTCGAGCATGGCGTCGATGCGCACCAGCGCCTCGACCAGCATCAGCTGCGCCTCGGGCGACGGCGCCTGCGGCTCGGGCAGGTGGGCGATGGCGTCGAGGCAGGCGCGCTCGAGCGTCTTGCGCCGCACGTGGTCGACCGCGAGGCCGTGCGCGATGGTCGTGAGCCAGGCGCGCGGCTCGCGCAGCTCGGCGAGCTCGCGCGGCCGGCCGAGCACGCGCATGAAGGTGTCCTGCGCCAGGTCGGCCGCATCGCAGGCATTGCCGAGCTTGCGGCGCAGCCAGCCCTGCAGCCACGCATGGTGGTCGCCGTAGAGCGTTTCGACGCTGGGGGTGGAGACGAGGTCCGTCATGGCTGGCACGGGAAGAAGGCGCCCCGCCGGCCGCGGGGCGCCCGATTATCGGCGAGCCCGCGGCGCGGTCCGGCGCCCGGGGCAAAGGGTGGAGAACGGTGCATCGGTGTCTGTCGCATCCCCCGTTTGACGAACGGCGCCGCAAAACCCGCAATGCCCGATTGCAACAATGTGCTTCAGGAAGGCATGGCTCAGGGCGGCGGGCCGCGCAGCAGCACCTCGTCGAGCCAGTCCGCATGCGCGCGCGTGAAGGCCGGCCGCAGGTGCTGCTCGTCGATGAAGGCCGGGCTGCCGTCCGGCAGGGTGCGATCGCACCGGCCGCCGCGGCACATCCGGCGCGTGACGTCGATGGCCTTGGCGCCGCTGGCCGCCGCGATGCGCAGCAGCTGGTCGTTGAGCGCGGCCTGCGACAGCGGCTGCGGCGCCGTGACCTCGCGCGACACCCGCAACGAACCGAGCCGGCTGCCCTCGAGCATGCGCGCCGGGTCGAACCCGCTGCCGCCCGGGTTGTCGAGCAGCAGGTAGACCTTCTTGCCGCGTTGCACCAGCGCTGCCAGCAGGCCCTCGAGCGCGGCCAGCGCGCGCGCCTCCCCTTCCCTGCGCTCGATCGGATAGGCGGCCTCGCCCTCGCGCAGGTCGAAGCCCATCGGCAGGCCCAGGGTCTCGGTGAAGTAGCAGTTCCAGCAGGCGCCGACCAGCACCGTCTCGAACGGTCCCTCGAGCGCCATGCGCAGCCCTTCGTCACGCCGCGCGCCGCACTCGATGCCCTGGCGCGCGAACACGCCGGGGATCGGCGGGCAGGCCAGGAACACCGTGAAGTACGAGCTCGCCATGCGCCCGGGCGCGCGCTGTGCCAGCGCCGCGGCGCGCGGCGCGTACTGCATCACGTGGCTGTCGCCGATCAGCAGCACCTTGTGCGCGCCCTCGCCGATGCGGTAGGTGACGAAGGGTCCGAGTTCGCCGGTGGTCGGTCCGTCGTGGTAGTCGCGGTCGGCCGCCGCATCGGCCATGCGCTGCAGCGCCGGCCCGTGCAGCCGCGCCGGCAGCCCGGCCTGCACCGCGCAACCCGCGAGCGCGACCAGCACCATGCCCGCGCCGAGCCAGCGCACGGTGGCGCCGCCCGCGCGAGCGCGCAGCCGGCGCTCGAGCCAGCCATGGGTCGCGGCGGCCAGCAGCAGGCTCGCGGCCAGCGCCGCCACGCGCACCGAGGCGGCCAGGCCCGTGAGCTCGTGCGGTTCGCGCGGCAGCACGATGCGCAGGAAGCTCAGCACCGGCCAGTGCCAGAGGTACAGCGGATAGCTCAGCAGGCCGATCCACACCAGCACGCGGTTCGACAGCAGGCGCCGATTCAGCACGCCGCCGCCGCCGGCCGCGATGCAGCAGGCCGCGCCCGCCACCGGCAGCAGCGCCCACCCACCCGGAAAGGCCTTGTCGGCGCGCACCGTCGCCAGGCCGAGCGCGATCAGCGCCGCGCCCGCCAGCGACAGCAGGTGGGCACGCCAGCCCGCGGGCGGCGCGCGGCCCGGCCGCAGCTGCAGGCAGGCCACGATGCCGCCGGCCGCGAGTTCCCAGGCGCGCGACAGCGGCGAATAGAACGAGGCCCCGCGATGCGAATGGATGCCCAGCACGTTGATCGCGAAGGAGGCGATCGCCACCAGCCACAGCACGCGCAGCAGCGGCCAGCGCCGGCGCCAGCTCAGCGCGATCAGCACCGGCCACAGGAGGTAGAACTGCTCCTCGATGCCCAGCGACCACAGGTGCAGCAGCGGCTTGAGCTCGGCCGCGGCATCGAAGTAGCCGGCCTCGCGCCAGAAGACCAGATTGGCCACGAAGAAGGCGCCGCCGCCCGCCTGCCGCCCGAGCGTCCTGAACTCGTCGTCGAGCAGCACCCACCAGCCGAAGGCCAGCACCGCGGCGAGCACCAGCAGCAGCGCCGGGAAGATGCGCCGCACGCGCCGCGCATAGAAGTCGCGATAACTGAAGCGGCCCTCGGCCTGCGCACGCAGCAGGATCGAGGTGATCAGGAAGCCCGAGATCACGAAGAAGACATCGACGCCGATGAAGCCGCCGGGCACCGCGCGCGGAAAGGCGTGGAAGAACACCACCGCGAGCACCGCGACGGCGCGCAGTCCGTCGATGTCGGCGCGATAGGCTTCGGCCCGCGCGGCGGTGTTCGCCGCGATGGCCGGCGCGCGCATCGGCAGGTCGCGAAAGGTCGGGCTCGTGCTCATCGGGGTCGGCAACATCCGGTGCAGCCCGCGCCGTCCGGAGCGCGTTCCGGTCTTGTCGCGAGGGCTTGCCGGGTTGCCGAACGGAAGCGCGAAACCCGCAGCGCACGCACGGGCGATGCTTAAGCCTTTGGTGTTCCGCGCTTCATGAAGATGTCACGCGCATCCGCGATGCTCGGGCTCCATCCCGGACCCGGCGGCACCGCATGTTTCCCACCAAGACCGACAAGGCGCGCGACGAACTCCAGGGCGGACAGCGCACCCTGAGCCAGCGCGAACGGGCCTTGCTGCTGATGGCCGACGGCCGCCGCTCGCTGACCGACTTCAGCCCGCTGTTCGCGAGCCGCGGCGATGCCGAGCAGGCCCTGATGACGCTGGTGGAGCGCGGCTACCTGCACGACCCGCGCACGGTGGCGGTGGTGGAGACGGTGGAGGCCGCGGCGCCGGAACCGCAGCCCGCGCCGGCCGCCGAACCCATCCACGTCTCGACCGCCGCCGACGCCTTCGACGGCAAGCGCTCGCTGGCCACCACGCGCATGTTCCTGTTCGACATCTGCGAGCGCATGTTCGTGCGCCGCGATCCGCGCTTCGCGCTGCAGATGCGCGACGCGCTGCGCGAGGCGCGCGACCGCGAGGCCATGCTGACCATCGCCGCGCTGATGCTGACCGAGGTCGAGAAGACGGCCGGCGCCGAGCGCGCGGAGTCATTGCGCGAACGCATCGAGCGGCTGCTGCCGCCGGCCGAAGTGATGCACTGAACCGGCGCCGCAATCCACTACACTCGCCCGGGTCAGGAGAGAGCCCCGCACGGGGCCGCCGAAGGCGCAGGGAACCCCCGAACGCTCAGGCAAAAGGACTGACACAGCGCCGGCCCTCGCGGGACGGCGTTTCCTTGCTGGAGAGAGGCCGGTGCCGCAGGCGCCAGGCCCACCGAAGGAGCAAACCCCGATCGTGGGGCGAATCTCTCAGGTAAAGCGGACAGCAGGGGTGGCCCCATGGCGCGAGCCATGGCATTCGATTGCTGCCCCCAGGAGTGCCCCGTGGCTGCTTCCGCCCCCGAATCCGAACTGCTCAAGACCCCGCTGCACGCATTGCACCTGGAACTCGGCGCCCGCATGGTGCCCTTCGCCGGCTACTCGATGCCGGTCCAGTACCCCGCCGGCCTGATGGCCGAGCACAAACATACGCGCGAGGCCGCGGGCCTGTTCGACATCTCCCACATGGGCCAGCTGCGCCTGTCGGGCCCCGACGCCGCGGCCGCCTTCGAGACCCTGATGCCGGTCGACGTGATCGACCTGCCCGCGGGCAAGCAGCGCTACGGCCTGCTGCTCGACGACCAGGGCGGCATCCTCGACGACCTGATGTTCTTCAACGAAGGCAACGGCTCGCTGTTCGTGATCGTCAACGGCGCCTGCAAGGTGGCCGACATCGCCCACATCCAGCAGAAGATCGGCCAGCGCTGCCAGGTGCAGCCGCTGCCCGATCAGGCGCTGCTCGCGCTGCAGGGACCGCAGGCCGCGGCCACGCTGGCGCGGCTCGCGCCCGGCATCGAGCGCTTCGTGTTCATGACCGGCGGCGCCGTGCAGATCGGCGGCATCGATGCCTTCGTCACGCGCAGCGGCTACACCGGCGAGGACGGCTTCGAGATCTCGGTCGCCGCGAAGGACGCCGACGCGCTGGCCCGGCTGCTGCTGGCCCAGCCCGAGGTCAAGCCCATCGGCCTGGGCGCGCGCAACTCGCTGCGGCTCGAGGCCGGCCTGTGCCTCTACGGCAGCGACATCGACACCAGCACCACGCCGGTCGAGGCCTCGCTCAACTGGGCGATCCAGAAGGTGCGCCGCACGGGCGGCGCGCGCGCGGGCGGCTTCCCCGGCGCCGAGAAGATCCTGGCCCAGCTCACCGCCGCCACCGGCGCGGCCGGCCATCTCGACCACGACACGCTCAAGCGCCGCCGCGTCGGCCTGGTCGCGCTCGAGCGCATCCCGGTGCGCGACGGCACGCCGCTGCAGTCCTTCGAGGGCCAGGACATCGGCCAGGTCACCAGCGGCCTGCTGGGCCCGACGGCCGACCGGCCGGTCGCCATGGGCTACGTGGCCACCGCCTTCGCCGAGCCCGGCACCCGGGTGCAGGCCATCGTGCGCGGCAAGCCGGTGCCGATGGAGGTCTCGACGCTGCCTTTCGTGCCGACCCGCTACTACCGCGGCTAACCTACGCCCCGGCATCGGCCACTTTTTATCCACGAGGAGTTTTTCGACATGAGCATCAAGTACACCAAGGACCATGAATGGGTGCAGGCCGAGGGCGGCAACGCCACGGTCGGCATCACCGTCCATGCGCAGGACGCGCTGGGCGACGTGGTCTTCGTCGACCTGCCCGAGGTCGGCAAGAGCTTCGCCCAGGGCGATGTCGCCGGCGTCGTCGAGTCGGTGAAGGCCGCGGCCGACGTGTTCATGCCCGTCTCGGGCGAGATCACCGAAGTCAACGAGGCCCTGCGCGCCGATCCCTCCCTCGCCAACAGCGCGCCGCTGGCCGAAGGCTGGTTCTTCAAGGTCAAGCTGTCCGAACCGGCCCAGCTCGACGCGCTGATGGACGAGACCGCCTACGGCAAATTTGCCGACGAAGCCTAAGTCCTGAAATCGGATTGCCGGACGCAGAGGACGCGAAGGTTTCGCGAAGAACGCAAAAAAGAGAACTGGCTTCGGCATCGCCCCCTGCCTGGTCCTTTTTTCACTGAGTTCTTTCGCGCCCTTTGCGCAACCTTCGCGTCCTCTGCGTCCGGAAGTCCGCTCCCCTGCCTCTTCATCCCCCGCCCGCCATGCCCACCCCCGCCGCCCTGCCCACCCTGCAAGAACTCGAGAACGCCGAGGAATTCATCGCCCGCCACATCGGCATCGATGCCGACGACGAGGCGCGCATGCTGCCCGTGATCGGGTCGGCCACGCGCGCCGAACTCATCGACGGCATCGTGCCCGCGGCGATCCGGCGCAGCAAGCCGATGCGGCTGCCGGCACCGGCCACCGAGGCCGATGCGCTGGCCGAGCTCAAGGCGATCGCGGCGAAGAACAAGGTGTTCCGCAACTTCATCGGCCAGGGCTACTACGGCACCCACACGCCGGGCGTGATCCTGCGCAACATCCTCGAGAACCCGGCCTGGTACACGGCCTACACGCCCTACCAGGCCGAGATCTCGCAGGGCCGCATGGAGGCGCTGGTCAACTTCCAGACCATGGTGTGCGACCTCACGGGCATGGCGATCGCCAATGCCTCGATGCTCGACGAGGCCACCGCGGCCGCCGAGGCGATGACGCTGGCCAAGCGCAGCGTCAAAAGCAAGAGCAACGTGTTCCTGGTCTCGGGCGACTGCCATCCGCAGACCATCGAAGTGGTGAAGACCCGCGCCGCGCCGCTGGGCATCGAGGTCAAGGTCAGCACCGCCTCGGAAACCCTGCCGCACCTGATGGCCAGCGGCGAATTCTTCGGCGTGCTGGCGCAGTACCCGGCCACCACCGGTCACGTGCACGACCTGCGCCCGCTCGCGGGCCACGCGCATCAGTACGGCGCGGCCTTCTGCGTCGCGGCCGACCTGCTGGCGCTGACCCTGCTCGCGCCGCCCGGCGAATGGGATGCCGACATCGTCTGCGGCACCACCCAGCGCTTCGGCATGCCGCTGTGCAACGGCGGCCCGCACGCGGCCTACCTGGCCTGCCGCGACGACTTCAAGCGCTCGCTGCCGGGCCGCCTGGTCGGCGTGAGCGTCGACACCCATGGCCGCCCCGCCTACCGCCTCGCGCTGCAGACGCGCGAGCAGCACATCCGGCGCGAGAAGGCGACCTCGAACATCTGCACCGCGCAGGTGCTGCCCGCCGTGGTCGCGAGCATGTACGCGGTCTACCACGGCCCCGACGGCCTCACGCGCATCGCGCAGCGCGTGGCCGCGCTCACCGCCATCCTCGCGCGCGGCCTGGCCCAGATGGGCCGCGAGCCGGTCAACGAGACCGCCTTCGATTCGCTGACCATCCGCACCGGCGACGACACCGCGAAGATCCTCGAGCGCGCGCAGGCCGCCAACGTGAACCTGCGCCAGCGGCTGCAGCAGCACCTGGGCATCTCGCTCGACGAGACCAGCACGCGCGCCGACGTCGAGACCCTGTGGGCGCTGTTCGTGCCCGCCGGCACGCCGATGCCGCGCTTCGAGGAGCTGGCCGCCAACACCGCGCCGCGCATTCCGCAGGAACTGCGCCGCGCGAGCGCCTTCCTGTCGCACCCGGTGTTCAACACCCACAAGAGCGAGACCGCGATGCTGCGCTACATCCGCAGCCTGTCGGACAAGGACCTCGCGCTCGACCGCAGCATGATCCCGCTGGGCAGCTGCACCATGAAGCTCAACGCGACCAGCGAGATGATCCCGATCACCTGGCCCGAGTTCGCGAACATCCATCCCTTCGCGCCGGCCGAGCAGCTGCAGGGCTATGCCCAGCTCGACGCCCAGCTGCGCGCCTGGCTCTGCGAAGCCACCGGCTACGCGGGCATCAGCCTGCAGCCCAATGCCGGCTCGCAGGGCGAGTACGCGGGCCTGCTGGCGATTCGCGCCTTCCACGAAGCGAAGGGCGAGGGCCACCGCAACATCTGCCTGATTCCCTCGTCGGCGCACGGCACCAATCCCGCGAGCGCGCAGATGGTGGGCCTGCAGGTGGTGGTGACGGCCTGCGACGCGCAGGGCAACGTCGACCTCGACGACCTGAAGCGCGCCTGCGAGAAGCACGGCAAGAACCTGGCCGCGGTGATGATCACCTACCCGAGCACGCACGGCGTGTTCGAGACCCGCGTGAAGGAGCTGTGCGAGCTGGTGCATGCGCACGGCGGGCGCGTGTATGTGGACGGCGCCAACATGAACGCGCTGGTGGGCGTGGCCGCGCCGGGCGAGTTCGGCGGCGACGTGAGCCACCTGAACCTGCACAAGACCTTCTGCATTCCGCACGGCGGCGGCGGCCCGGGCGTGGGCCCGGTCTGCGTGGTCGAGGACCTCGTGCCCTACCTGCCGGGCCATGCGACCGCGGGCGTGTCGGGCCATGGCGTGGGCGCCGTGTCGGCCGCGCCGCTGGGCAATGCGGCCGTGCTGCCGATCAGCTGGATGTACTGCCGCATGATGGGCGCGAAAGGCCTGCAGGCCGCGACCGAGACCGCGATCCTGAGCGCCAACTACATCAGCGCGCGGCTCAAGGACCACTATCCCACGCTGTACGCGAGCCCCAACGGCCATGTCGCGCACGAGTGCATCCTCGACCTGCGCCCGCTCAAGGACACCAGCGGCGTCACCGCCGAGGACGTCGCCAAGCGCCTGATCGACTACGGCTTTCACGCACCCACGCTGAGCTTCCCCGTGCCCGGCACGCTGATGGTGGAGCCGACCGAGAGCGAGCCGCTGGCCGAGCTCGACCGCTTCATCGAGGCGATGATCGCCATCCGCGGCGAGATCCGCCGCATCGAGGAAGGCGTCTGGCCGAAGGACGACAACCCGCTCAAGCACGCGCCGCACACGGCCGCGAGCCTGCTCGGCAGCGAATGGGGCCACCCCTATGCGCGCGAACTCGGCGCCTTCCCGCTGGCCGGGCTCAAGGACGCCAAGTACTGGCCGCCGATCGGCCGCGTCGACAACGTCTACGGCGACCGCAACCTGTTCTGCAGCTGCGTGCCCGTGGGCGAGTACCAGGAAACCGAGGCGGCCTGAGCCGCATGGACCCCGGCGAGATCGCCTCGCTCAAGTCGCGCTGGCGCGGCTGCGTCTGGGCCCACACGCTGAGCGACGACGAGGCCGAAGTGCTGCTGCCGCAGCTGCGCTTCGTCGAACTCGCCGCGGGCCAGGCCATCTGGCACCGCGGCGATCCGGCCGAGCACTGGGTCGGCATGGGGCGCGGCAGCATGAAGCTGTGCACCACCTCGGCTTCGGGCAAGCCCGTGACCTTCATGGGCCAGGCCTTCAGCTGGGTCGGCGAGGTCGAGCTGATCCGCAACGAGCCGCGCTTCTGCGATGCGGTGGCGCTGTCCGACGCGGTGATCATCAAGATGCCGAAAGCGGCCTTCTTCCACCTGCTCGACGGCAACCGTGCCTTCAACCGCTTCGTGCTGCAGCTGCTGAGCGAGCGGCTCACGCAGTCGATGGCCGTCACGCTGTCGGACCGCACGCTCGACCCGGTCGCCAAGGTCGCGCAGAGCCTGGCCTCGCTGTTCAGCCCCGCGGGCTTTCCGCCGCGCTCGCTCGAGCTGCAGGTGTCGCAGGCCGAGCTCGCGCTCTACTGCAACATGTCGCGCCCGCGGCTCAACGCGGCGCTGCGGCGGCTCGAGGCCGAGGGCCTGCTGACGCTGGGCTACCAGGTCGTGACCTTGCGCGACCTCGATGCGCTGCACGCCTACCGCGCGGCGCCATCGGCCGCGAGCGGCAGCCACACGCGGCCCGAGACCGCATAGGCGTTGTCGCCGGTGATGCCGGCCACCGGCGCGCCCGACGCGGGCGCCCAGACATACTGCGCATGGGTGGAGAACAGCGCCACGCCGAGCTCGTCGCCGGGCCGCAGGCGCGCGGCCACGCCGCCGAGCGCGATGCGCTGCCGCCCCGGCGGCGCGGGCACCACCTGGTCCGACAGCAGCATCAGCTCGCCATTGCGGCGCAGCGCGAGCCCCACCAGGGCCACGCCGGGTCCGCCGGCCGCCCGCACGTCGAGCTCGGCCTCGGGCACGCCGGCCAGCACCGCGCCGCGTGGCGCATCGGTGGGCAAGGGAACGAAGACCGGTGCCGGCGAACCGGCGCGCACCTCGGTGAGCGCGAGGGCCGCGCCGAACTGCGCCGCGACCGGCGCCGTGCCCTCGAAGGCCGTGCCGTCGTCGAGCGCGATGCACAGCCGTGGCACCGAAGGCGCGGACGGCTCGATGTCGCGCAGCTTGGCATCGAGCCAGCCGAGCATCGCGTCCATGGCATCGACGCTGCCGCAGCGCGCGGGCTTGTCGCGCTGCCCCGCGCGCGGATTCACATGGCCCGAGCGCAGCACCATGAGCCGCACGTCGCCGCCGCCGGCCTTCAGCTGGCGCCAGTTGCGCAGGCCCTCGTCCATGTCGAACAGCACGTCCTCGCTGGCCTGCACCACCAGCGCATCGACGCGGTGCGACGGCTGCCCGGACCAGCTCAGGCCCGAGGGCCCGTGCGCCTGGTAGGCATCGCGCAGCCGCCGCGCGTCGGCGCCCATGTCGTTCCAGGCCCAGGCACCGGGCTTCGGCGCCGTCTCGCACAGCGGCCGCAGCAGGCCGCCGTCGCGCACCTTGCCGCGCTGCGCCATGAAGCATTCGAACTGCACGAAGCCCTGCTTGAGCACGCCCTGCGGCGCCAGCGAATGCTGCAGGTCGTACCAGGTCATCGACGGGATCGCGGTCGCGATGCGCGGCTCGAGTTGCGCGAGCTGCATCTGGTAGCCGCCACCGTACGAGCCGCCGATGCTGCCGATGCGCGGCCTGCCGTCGGCGCCCTTGCGCAGCGGCAGCTCGCGCTCGGCCCAGTCGATCAGGCCGCGGATGTCGGCGATCTCGGCCTGCGGATCCATGATGCGGCTGTCGCCGCCGCTGTCGCCATGGCCGCGATGGTCGAAGCTGATCACCGCATAGCCGCGCTCGACCAGCGTGGGCACGAGGCGGTCGACGCGCGACCAGTAGCTCGCGCCCGGGTCCGTGTCGCGCGGCGGCAGTTCGCGCAGCCGGCCGAGGCCGAAGCCGCTCGCATGCAGCACCAGCGGATAGCCGCCCTCGGGCTTCGCATCGGGCAGGAACAGCGTGAACGCGACCTTCGTGCCCCTGGCCGCGTCGGCGCCCGCGAGCGGATCGGGCACCGTCGATTGCAGCGCGTGCTGTTGCACCGTGGCCGCGTGCGCCGCCGGCAAGGCCATGCAGGCGGCGGCGCACAGCGCGATGGCGTGGATCAGGGTCTTCATGTCTCGTTCGTTCCTCGTCGTGTCTTTCGAAGCACGCGACTCTAGGAACGAGGGCCGCCGCTGTTTGTCCCCGCGGGAACAGATGCAACACGGTGGCTTCTGGCGGTTCTAGTGGTTAACACCGCCTCGAATCACATTCATTGACGGATTGAAAACTTCGCACTTAGAATTTCGGCGCAGGTTCAGATTTAAAGACCATCTGTGAGATGGCTTTGTCGCGCCTGCATGGTTTGCATCGTCTTCTTGCGGATTATTCCAATGGAGACAACTGTGCAACCCAACGCGCTCAAGATCCGCGGCATCGACGATGTCATCGCCTACCTGGATTCACGCCAGGGCATCAAGGGCCGGGCCGCCGTCATCTGGTGGCTCGCACTCGGCGGACTGTTCCTCGACGCCTTTTCCAATTCCGCACTGAGCGCGGGCCTCGGGCCCATGACGCGCAACCTCTCGCTGAGCGCCGCGCAGGTCGCGCTGATGACCTCGATGGCCTCGTGGGTCGCGATCGCCTTCAATCCCATCGGCGGCTGGATGGCCGACCGCTGGGGCCGCATCCGGCCGCTGATCCTCGCCAAGGTGCTGGCCGTCACGGGCGCCGTGATCGTGGTGTTCGCGCCGGGCTTCGAGACGATCCTGGTCGGCCGCTTCTTCGTGGGCGCGGCCTACGGCATCGACTTCGCGATCGCGATGGCGGTGCTGGCCGAGTTCACGCCGGCGCGCTTCAAGAGCCGGCTCAACACCTGGCAGGGCATGTGGTACCTGGCCGTGTGCAGCAACCTGCTGCTGGCGCTGATGTTCTATTCGTGGAACGTGGGCGATTCGATCTGGCGCTACTCGGTGGCCGCCACCGCGGTGTTCGGCCTCGCGATCCTGCTGCTGCAGTTCGCGCTGCTGGTCGAGAGCCCGGTCTGGCTCGCGCGCAAGGAGCGGCTCGACGAGGCCGCCGCCGCCATGAGCCGCATCTATGCCGAGCGCTTCGCCGCCGCGCCGCGCCACGAGCGCGTGCCGGTCATGAACCAGGCCCGCCGCGGCGCGGCCAACGTGCTGCTGATCTTCCGCGGCGTCTACCTGCCGCGCACCATCCTCGCGGCCACGGTGCAGATCGGCCAGTCAATCCAGTACTTCGCGGTCGGCTGGTACCTGCCGCTGATCAGCGCCACGCTGTTCGGCAAGGACTTCGCGCAGGCCACCATCGGCGCGCTGGCCTTCAACGTGTTCGGCATCTTCGGCGGCTTCCTCTCGCCGTGGATCGGCCGCAAGCTCGGCCTGCGCCGCGCCTCGGCCTTCGGCTTCGCGATGGTTTTCCTCATGCTGCTGACGCTGGGCCTGTTCCATGGCCGCATGCCGCTGTGGCTGGCGGTGGCGGTGCCCTCGCTGTTCATCCTGTTCCATTCGGGCGGACCGGGCGCCAACGGCAAGAGCCTGTCCTCGCTGTCCTTCCGCAGCGAGCTGCGCGCGGGGGCCAACGGCATCATCGGCGCGCTCGGCTCCATCGGCGCGGCGCTGGGCCTGCTGGTGTTCCCGCTGTTCCGCGAGAAGTACGGGCTCGAGCACACCTTCCTGATCCTCTCGGTGGTGCCGCTGGTCGCGAGCGCGATCTGCTTCGCGATCCGCTGGGACCCGACCCGTACCGGAATCAATCCCGACAACGAAGCCGGCGCGCCGCAGTTCAAGGACGACGCACACACCGGCATCCCTTCCGATTCGCTCCAACCCGCCGTGGGAAAAATGAACCGATGATCTCCACCACCGAGGATGTGATCCTCTCCATCGACGAAGGCACCTCGGGCACGCGCGCCGCGGTCGTCGGCCGCGACGGCCACGTCTCCTGCCTCGAGTACGCGCCCCTTTCGGTCGACACGCCGCGCCCCGGCGTGGTCGAGCAGGACGCCGACGCGATCCTCGCGAAGACCCTGGCCGTGTGCCGCGCCAGCGTGGCGCGCGCGCAGGCCGAGGGCAAGCGCATCGCCGCGCTCGCCATCGCCACCCAGCGCTGCTCGGCCGTGCTGTGGGACACCCGCACGGGCCGCGCGCTGGTGCCCGTGATGGTCTGGCAGGACACGCGCCATGTCGACGAACTGACGCGCCTCGCGCCCGAGTGGGACGCGCCGCTGATGCGCCAGCTCGGCCGCCCGGTCGGCGTGCGCTCGCCCTACCTCTGGGCCACGCACCACCTGCGCGACACGCCGGCCGTGGCGCATGCCTTCGAGCAAGGCCGGCTCGGCTTCGGCACCATCGACAGCTGGCTGCTGTGGCACCTGTCGGAGCGGCGCGAATGCGTGACCACGCCGACCAACGTGACCTCGGGCAATGCCTACGTGCTGGCCGAGCACCGCTACCAGCTCGAGTGGATCGACACCCTGGGCTTTCCGCGCGCGCTCCTGCCCGCGCTGCGCGAGGATGCCGGCGACCTGGGCCGCACGCGCGCCGAGCTGCTCGGCATCGCGGTGCCGATCCTCGCCTGCGCGGGCGACCAGCATGCGGGCGCCGTCGGCCTGGGCTGTCTCGACCGCGCGCAGGCCATGTGCGTGCACGGCACCGGCAGCTTCGTCGACGTGATCACCGGCACCGTGCCGCCCCTCGACGCGGGCCTGCATCCGGGCACGCTCGCCATGACGGCGCGGCGTTCGGGCGGCGTCTCGCACTTCGCGGTCGAGACCTATGTGGCCACTACCGGCTCAGCGCTCAACTGGGTCTGCGAGAAGCTGCAGTGGTTCGAGAACGCGGCGCAGATCGGCGCGCTGGCGGCCGAGGCCGCGAGCGCGAACGGCGTCAGCTTCGTTCCCGCCCTCACGGGCCTGCGCGTGCCCGCGATGGAGCCGGCCGCGCGCGCCTCGCTCACCGGCATCTCGATGGCGACCACGCGCGCCGAGGTGGCGCGCGCGGTGCTCGAGGGCATCGCGCATTCGGTGGCCGCGTGCATCGCGGCCAACGAGCAGGTCTCGGGCCTGCAGGTGTCCGAGCTGGTGGTCGGCGGCGGCCTGTCGGGCAGCTCGACCCTGCTGCAGATCCAGGCCGACCTCAGCGGCATGCCGGTGCGCCGCATGGCCGAGACCGAGCGCGCGAGCCTGCGCGGCGCCGCCTTCCTCGCGGGTGCCTCGGGCCTGCTGTGGCCCTCGCTGCAGGAGGCCCGCACCACGCTGGCCACCGACGCGGTGTTCGAACCCGCGATCGGCGCCGACGAGCGCGAGGCCCGGCGCGCGCAATGGCAGGCACGGGTCGACTCCGAGCTCGCGCATGCGCAGCGCTTCAAGAACGCACCACTTTCCACCACGCCAGGAGAACTTCCACGATGAGGGTCCTGCCATCCCTTCGACCGGCCAGGGACCGCGCCGAGATGACGGCCACCGAGCCCCTGCGCCTGCACCGCCCCGACCTGCTCGCGCGCCTGGGCGACGAGCACTTCGACATGCTGATCGTCGGCGGCGGCATCACCGGCGCCTATGCCGCGCTCGATGCCAGCCTGCGCGGCTACCGCGTCGCGCTGGTCGAGAAGGACGACTTCGCCTTCGGCACCTCGTCGAAGTCCTCGAAGATGGTGCACGGCGGCCTGCGCTACATCGAGCAGGGCAACCTGGGCCTGGTGCGGCACTCGCTGCTCGAGCGCCAGCGCCTGCGCCGCAACGCGCGCCACCTGGTGCAGCGCCTGCCCTTCCTGTTCCCTGTGATGGAGCGCGAGGGCGTGTTCGACAAGCGCCTGGCCAAGGCCTTCGAGAGCCTGCTGTGGACCTACGACATCGCGGGCGGCTGGCGCGAGGGCATCCTGCACCAGAAGCTCAGCAAGGCCGAGGTGCTGTCGCACTGCCCCACCTTCCGCGAGGAGCACCTGACCGGCGGCTTCATGTACTTCGACGCGCGCGTGGACGACGCGCGCCTCACGCTCAACGTGGCGCGCACCGCCGCCTTCCACGGTGCCGCGGTGCTCAACCACGCGAAGGCGATCGAGATCACGCGCGACGCGCACGGCAAGGTCGACGGCGCGATCGTGCAGGCCGACGGCCGCGAGATCCGCGCGCGCGCCCGCGTCGTGGTGATGGCCACCGGCGTCTGGCTGCGCGACTGGGACGGTCGGCGCAAGAACGAGGAGAAGACGCTCAACGTGCGCCCGGCCAAGGGCGTGCACGTGGCGATCCCCTGGCTCAAGATCCGCAACGACTGCACCGTGACCATCCCGGTGCCGGGCCGCAACCGGCGCGCGACCATCACGCGCTGGGGCAACGTCTCCTACCTCGGCACCACCGACGAGGACTACGAGGGCAACCTCGACGACGTCTGCTGCACGCGCGAGGAGCTCGACTTCCTGCTCGAGGGCGCACGCTCGGCGCTCAAGACCGACCTGCGCGCCGAGGACGTGGTCGGCAGCATCGCGGGCTGCCGTCCGCTGGTGGCGCCGCCCGGCGGCAAGACGCTCGAGATCAAGCGCAACCACGAGATCCGCACCGCCTCCGACGGGCTGCTGACCATCGTCGGCGGCAAGCTCACCACCTCGCGCCACATGGCCGAGCAGACCATCGATGCCGCGCAGAAGGTGCTGGGCCGGCGCGCCGGCTGCAAGACCAAGTCGGCCTTCCTGCTCGGCGCGGCCGGCTACGACGCGCAGGCGATCACCGCCTCGGGCGGGCTCTCGGCCCACCTGGGCGAGCGCTACGGCACCGAGGCGCGCTTCGTCAGCGACATCCTGCAGGACGACCCCGGCCTGCAGAGGCCGATCGTCGAAGGCCTGCCCTACAGCGAGGCCGAGATCGTCTACGCGGTGCGCCACGAACTCGCCCGCACCGTCGACGACGTGCTGTCGCGCCGCATCCGCGCGCGGCTGATGGCGCGCGACGCCTCGGGCCGCGCCGCGGACCGCGTGGGCGAAATCCTCCAGGCCGAACTCGGCCTGTCCCCCGCCGAGACGGCGCAGCAGGTCACCAGCTACCGCGTCGCCCTCGCACACGAAAAATCCATCCTCATGGGAGAAAGCAGATGATCAGCAAGGACGCCATCCAGCGCGGCTACAACCGCCGCAACTACATCGTCGGTGCGCACACGCCACCGGCCTATGCGAAGACCATCGCGGCCACCGACGGCCCGCCGGGCCTGCAGCGCGCGCCGATCGCGGTGCCGCCCGCGCAGCTCGAGGCGCTGCGCCAGGCCGCCGACGAGGTGCTCACCGCCACCGCCGACGTGGTGGCCTGGACCCGCGACTGGTGGGCCGGCTCCATGGTCAGCGAGACCGGCGGACGGCCCGCCACGCCGCAGGCCGCGATCGTGCGCGTGTCGAGCGTCGAGCAGATCCAGGCCGTGATGCGCATCGCGCACGCGGCATCGATTCCCGTCACCGTGTCGGCCGGCCGCAGCAACGTGACCGGCGCGGCGCTGCCGGTGCGCGGCGGCATCGTGCTCGACGTCTGCGAGCTCAACAAATTCATCGGCTTCGATGCCGAGAGCCAGATCGTCGAGGTCGAGGCCGGCATGTTCGGCGACGTGTTCGAGGAGACCATCCAGCGCGACCACCGGATGACCATGGGCCACTGGCCCTCGTCCTTCGGCATCAGCACGGTCGGCGGCTGGGTCGCCTGCCGCGGCGCGGGCCAGCTCTCCACGCGCTACGGCAAGATCGAGGACATGGTGTTCGGCATGGACGTGGTGCTGGCCGACGGCAGCCTCGTCACCGTGGGCGGCTACTCGCGCGCCGCGGTCGGCGCCGACCTGCAGCAGTTGTTCATCGGCTCCGAGGGCACGCTCGGCGTGATCGTGCGCGTGCGGCTCAAGCTGCACCGCCTGCCCGACTACGGCCGCGCCATCGCCTTCGGCTTCGACAGCTTCGCCACCGGCCTCGAGGCCTGCCGCCAGATCATGCAGCGCGGCGCCAACCCGGCCGCGCTGCGGCTGTACGACGCGCTCGAGAGCAAGGTGCAGTTCGAGCTGGCCGACACGCACGTGCTGCTGATCGCCGACGAGGGCGCGCCCGAGATGGTCGACGCGGTCATGGCGATCAGCGAGCGCGCCTGCCGCGAGCTGGGCCGCGAGCTCGACGGGCCGGTGATCTTCGAGCGCTGGCTCGACACCCGCTACCTCACGGGCAAGAGCGCCGAGGGCTTCAAGCGCAGCCCGGGCTTCGTGGCCGACACGCTCGAGATGAGCGGCCGCTGGAGCGACCTGAGCGCGATCTACGACGAGGTGGTGGCCGCGATCAACGCCGTGCCCGGCACGCTGGCCGGCTCGGCCCACCAGTCGCACGCCTACGTGGACGGCGCCTGCCTCTACTTCTCGCTGCGCGGCGAGGTCGAGGTGGCGGACCGCGCGCGCTGGTACCGCGCGGCCTGGGACGCGGCCAACGCGGTGCTGGTGCGCCACAATGCCGCGTTGAGCCACCACCATGGCGTCGGGCTGCTGCGTGCACCCTACATGGCCGACTCGCTGGGCAGCGCCTTCCCGGTGCTGCAGGCGATCAAGCGCACGCTGGACCCGAAGAACATCCTGAACCCGGGCAAGCTCGGCCTCACCGACGAGCTGCCCCCTTCCGCAGACTGAGCCCCATCGAATGGACCGTTCCCTCGGCGCGCGCCTCGCGCGGCACCCGATCATCGCGACGCTCTACGGCGCGGAGCAGATCGACAGCTTCGTCGACAGCGCGAGCGAGATCGCCATCGTCGCGAACGTGGAGCTGCGCCGGCTGCAGGCCGTGGTCGCGACCATCACGCGCGCGGACAAGATCGCCATCGTCAACATCGACAGCTGCGAGGGCATCTCGCCCGACAAGGGCGGCGTGGAGTACCTGGCCGAGATCGGCGCGACCAGCCTGGTGTCCACGCGCGTGGCGACCATCCAGCGCGCCAACCGCGCCGGCCTGCTGACCATGCAGAAGGTGTTCGTGACCGACCGCTCGACCTGGCCGCGCAGCGTGAAGGCGCTCGAGCAGAGCGACCCGAACCTGGTCCAGCTGATGCCCGCGCCGATGCTGCCGCACATCTCGATCAAGGAGCGCAACGCGCTGCCGCCGATCGTCGCCTCGGGCTTCGTGATCACCACCAACGACGTGCGCAGCGCGCTCGCGGCCGGCGCGGTGGCGGTGTCGACCAGCGACACCGCGATGTGGAGCCTCGACATCCAGGCGCCGAAGACCGGCGCGGCGGGCTAGGATTTCTTCTTCGCGACCTCGCCGGTGGCGATCTGCTGGCGCAGCGCGCGCAGGCTGGCCTTGAGCTTGCGCTCGTTCTCCGGGCCCATGCGCACCATGATCTTCTGGCCCGCGCTGAGCGACTCGAGCTGGGGATCGACGTACTCGTAGCGCGTCCACGGGCGCTGCGAGGGATAGTCGCCCTTGACCTCGACCAGGCGCACCTGCACCGGCCCCTTGGGCTCGGGCGCGGCCAGCAGGTGGTCGATGACGGCGATCAGCCGGTCGTTGAAATAGCGGCCCGGATAGCCGAGCTCTTCATAGGCCTGCTGGAACAGCGGATAGAGCCGCGCGTACACGCTCGCGGCCTTGGCCGGATCGACCGATTCGGCGAGCAGCACGAAGCCGTTGTAGCGCGCGGCATTGTTGGCCGCGATGGTCTGGTTGGCCCCCTGCCCTTCGGTGATGAAGCGCTGGCCCGTGGGCTGCACCGGCCAGGCGCTGGCGGGCGCCTGCTCGCGCGCGAGGTTGTCGACCGTGGCGACGAAGCGCCGCACCACGCCGTCGGGGCGCAGGAAGGCATTGGCGTTCTTGCCGCCGAGCAGTTCGGCCAGCGCCTTCAGCACGCGCGAGTCGGAATCGGCCAGCGAGGGCAGCGCGGCATCGGGCGGCGCGAGCGCGTCGACCGGATTCTGCGGCCCCGAGGCCACGGGGGCCGGCGCGGGTGCGGGCGGTGCGTCCTCGGGCGTGGTGGCGGCCACCGGCGGCGCCACGGGCTGCTGCTGCTGCTGGTACCAGCGCCAGCCGAAGTAGCCGGCCACCAGCAGCACCAGCACGAGCAGCGCCCACGGCAGCATGGAGCGTTCGCGGCGCGGTGCGTAGTCGCGGGTCTCGCCCGCGGTGCTCATGTCGCGTTCGGCACGGAAGTCGTTGTTGTCGTTCTCGGGCATGGCGGCGTGTCTCTCCTGTGGCGTGCGGTGCGTGATGACGTACCGTCATGTTGCACGAACAAGAGGACCGGAACGCGCCGGTCCTCGTAACCCCGTGTGACGCCCTCGCCACACGGAAGTTCAGCCCACCTTCGACACGCCTGCGGCGCCACCGGTTTCCGGGGCGCGCGCTCGGCGCTCAGTGCGCGGCCGTGAGCGACTGCAGCCAGGCCAGCGTGCCCTGCAGCTCGGCCGGCCGGATCTCGTGGCCGCCGGGGAAATCGCTGCCCGCGAGCGCGAGCGGCAGGCCGCGCGCCAGTTCGCGCGTGGCCTGCGCGGCCGCGGGCGGAATCACGTTGTCGGCGCTGCCATGGCTCACCCACAGCGACTTGCCCTCGAAGGCCTCGGGTGCGGCCACCTGGGGCAGCACCTGCGGCAGCAGCCGGCTGTGCCAGACCATCGCGGCGCGCATCGACGCGGGCCTGGTCAGCAGCAGCGACAGCGCCATGATCCCGCCCTGGCTGAAGCCGCCGACCACCACGCGCTCGGGTGGAATGCCCAGTTGCGCCGAGGCCGAGGCCAGCATCTCGCCGACCAGGAAGCGGCTCTCGCGCTCCTGGTCCTCGTCGATGCGGCGCTGGCCGTCCGGCAGCACCTCGAACTCGAACCAGGCATAGGAGCCCGGCGTGAGCACGTAGGGCGCGCGCAGGCTCAGCACATGGAACTGCGGCGGCATCAGGCGCGCGAGGCCGAACAGGTCCTGCTCGTTGCTGCCCACGCCATGCATCAGCACCAGCAGCCAGGGATCGCGCGTGCCGGCGGCGGTCGGTTGTTCGAGGAATTGGAGCGGCAGTTGGAGCGTGGTCATGTCGATGGAAGAGGAAAGCGGAAGGTCCTGTCAGCGCACCGAGGCCTTGAAGCCTTCGGCGAGCGAGCGCGTGATATCGGCGGTGGGCAGCTCGCGGCAGCCGCTCGCGTTCTGGCCCGACCACAGCGGCGAGAAGTCGCCGCTGCCCTGGGCCTCGGCCTTGGCACGCAGCGGCGCGATCGCCGAGGTGGCGAGCGGGAACTCGGGCGCGGGGCCGATCGGGCCCAGTTCGCGGATCACGCGGTTGACGATGCCGCGCGCGGGCCGGCCGGTGAACAGGTTGGTCAGCGCCGTGTGGCGCGCGGCCTCGCTCTTGAGCGCCCCGCGGTGCATGGCGCTGGTGGTGGCCTCGTTGGCCAGCAGGTAGGCCGTGCCCACCTGCACGCCCGCCGCGCCCAGCGCCATCGCGGCCGCCACGCCCTGCGCATCGGCGATGCCGCCCGCGGCGATCACCGGCACGCGCAAGGTCTGCGCGAGTTGCGGCAGCAGCGCGAAGGTGCCCAGCTGTGCCGTGAGATCGTGCGACAGGAAATGGCCGCGGTGCCCGCCGGCCTCGAGGCCCTGCGCGATCACCGCGTCGGCGCCGTTCGCCGCGAGCCAGCGGCCCTCCTCGACCGTGGTGGCCGAGGCCAGCACCTTGGCGCCCCAGCCCTTCACGCGCGCGAGCAGCTCGGCCGAGGGCAGCCCGAAATGGAAGCTCACCACCGGCGGACGGAATTCGGCCAGCAGCTCGGCGATCTCGGCGCTGAACGGGTTGCGGCCCGGGCCGGCCGCGATGCCCGCGGGGTCGATGCCGAACTCGGCGTAGTAGGGACCGAGCGCGGCGCGCCAGGTGGCCTCGCGCTCGGCACTCGGCACCGGCGGCTGGTGGCAGAAGAAGTTGAGGTTGTAGGGCTTCGTCGTGCCCGCGCGGATCGCCGCGACTTCGGTGCGGATCGCGTCGTTCGAGAGCATCGCGCAGGGCAGCGAGCCCAGCGCGCCCGCATTGCTCGCGGCGATCGCCATCGCGCTGCCCTGCACGCCCGCCATGGGAGCCTGGATCAGCGGCAGTTCGGTGCCCAGCAGTTGCAACAGCGTCGAGGTGGTGGTCATGAAAGAGGCTCCAGTGCGAACGGGGATTCTTCGGAAGGGGCGGCGTGCCGATGCGCGCGCCGCACGCCCGATTCTGAAGGGAAGCGCGGTCGCGCCGCCCGCGCGGGGTCATCGGTGCGGCTTGAGCAACAATGCCCGCATGCGCACAACGACCCCGTCGAACCGCCCTGTTCCGCACCGCCGGCCCCTTGCATCGCTCGCGGGGCTCGCCGTTAGTACCGTGATGTTCATGCTGCTCGCGGGTTGCACGAAGAACGAATCCGAAAGTGCGACTTCGGCACAGGACACGGCCGCCGCGGAGGCCATGCCCGCCGCCACGGACCCGGCGCCGCCTGCCACGCCCCGGCCCGAATTCTCGGCCACGCTGCAGCGCGATGCGCTGATGGCGCTGCTGTTCGAGCCGCCGCCCGCCGGCGAGACCGCGAGCCGCACCGACAGCGTGCAGCTGCCCGAGATCGGCAACGACGGCAAGCCGATGACCGAGGGCTTCTCTCCGACCCGTGCGCAGGTCTCGGCGCGCGAGGTGGTCCGGCTCGACGACACGCATGCCGTGCTGCTCACCGAGACCGTGCCGGTGGACGACCGCGGCCAGCCGATGGATGCCCATGTGGCCGGCGCATGGCTCGGTGCCTATTTCTTCGAGCACGGCGACGCGGGCTGGAAGCTCGCGGGCCGCAACGACGGCGTCGACTACCTCGGCTTCTCGGGCAACATCGGCCTCACGCGCGTGGAGCGCATCGCGCCGCAGCGCTTCGTGCTGACCGTCACGAGCGGCAGCTGCTGGCAGGGCTACTGCGGCAGCTGGCTCTCGGTCTACGAGATCGGCGCGGCCGAGGTGCGCCAACTGATCGAGGGCGTGCCGCTGGGCGCCGACAACGGCGGTGCCGACGGCGCCTGCGAGTCGGTGCTGCAGGCCACGCGCCCCGAGGAAGCGCCGCGCGGCGCCTGCTACCGCATCGACGGCAAGCCCGAGTTCGCGCTCGGCACGCAGGACGATCCGGGCGAGCTGCAGATCGTCTTCAAGGGCGCGCGCACGCGCGATGCGAACGACCTGCGCGTGCAAACCGTCGACGAGCAGCTGGTCTACAGCCTGCGCAACGGCGCCTATGCGCTGGTGCAGGGCCGCAATCCCGTGCCCTCGTTCTGAGACGGGCGCCGAGCGATGGGCTTCATCCCCGACCGCCGCATCGAAGCCGAGGCCACCGAGGCCGCGGCCGAGATGATCGAGCGCGCGCGCCGCAACTTCGACGTGGCGCTCGACTTCACCGACGCCAGCATCCGCAAGGTCGAGGCGCTGCTGCAGCAACTGCACCTGCGCGCGCGCAACGACAAGCCCAGCGACGCGCAGGTCTTCGACTACGCCAAGGGCCTGGGCAGCTACGTGGGCGAGGTGTTCCGCCGCAACCATGGCGCCGAATGGGGCGTGGTCGCGCTCGGCGACGACAGCTACCCCGGCATGCGCAGCGCCCAGCGCGAGCAGCTGTTCTGGCCCTGGCGCCGCGCCTACAACCGCATCGTCAACGGCCCCGAGGACAACGTCTGGCACTACTACCAGCTGCTGGTGGAACGCGCGGGCGGCACCTTGGCCGTGCACGACGACGGCATGCCGTCGAACTTCGCGCCACCGACGATGAACTACGGCCGCGCGCGCGCCGCCGCCACCGCGAAGGCTTCGCCGAGCGTGCGCTTCAGCGCGAATGCGCTGGGCGGCGTGCCCGCGCGCGCGCAGCGGCCCGCAACCTCGGCCGCGCCCGCGCCGGTGCGCAGGCCCTGGTGGAAGTTCTGGTGAGCCTCACACCAGCTTCAGGTCCTTCGGCGTCACGCCGTCGAACACCTTCGCGACCTGCGCGGGCGACAACCCGTACATGCGCTGGAACAGACCGCCGAGCACCGCGCGGTATTCGTTGAGCACCGGATAGTCGCGGTTCTGGAACAGCGTGGTGGCCGTCAGCGCCTGCTGCTCGCCGACCACGCGGCCGCCGGCCTGCTCCGAGAGGCCGCCGCCGAGCACCCAGTAGACCGTGCCATGGCCATGGTCGGTGCCCTTGTTGCCGTTCTCGCGGAAGGTACGGCCGAACTCGCTGATGACCACCACCACGGTCTGGCGCCAGTTCTCGGGCTCCATCTCCTGCGCGAAGGCCGCGAGGCCGCGGCCCAGTTCCTCGAAGCGGTTCGCGAGGTAGCCGGTGGCCGCCCCCTGCCCCACGTGGGTGTCCCAGCCGCCGACATCGACGAAGCCGAGGTCGTAGCGCTCGCGCATCAGCGCGGCCATGCGGCGGGCGACGAGTTCGAAGCCCTTGGAGGTCATGGCGTTGCGGCTTGCTGCATCCATTTCGGCCTGCATCGCGCGCCGCACCTCGTCGCGCACCTGGAAGCCCTCGGCCACGGTCTGCGCGAGCGGGGTGTCGCGGTACATCGAGGCGATGAGCTGGCTCTGGCGCGCATCGAGGGTGGGCCGCGCATTGCCCGCGAGCGCCATGTTGGCGGCCCTCGCATCGCCACGCAGCGAGATCGGCAACTGGTCGGTGAAGGCCATCGGCGAGACGTCGGCGAGCGGCCCCGCGCCGAGCACGCCGGCGAGGCGGTTGAGGAAGCCCGAGCGGTAGTCGCGCCGGCGGTCGAGTGCCTGGCCCAGCTCGATGCCGTCCTGCGTCTCGAAGTGGCTGCGCGTGAGGTCGTCGGTGCCGGCGAAGGCGATGAACGCGGCCTGCTTCTGCTGGAACAGGGGCATCACGCTCTGCGCGAGCGCGGGATGCAGGCCCCAGTCGGCATCGAGCGGCAGCGCGCCGCCGCTGGCGCCCGGTCGCCCGATCGCGATGCCGGGCCGCGAGGCGTAGTAGAAATCGCTCGAGGTGGGCACCAGCAGGCTGGTGCTGTCGTAGGCACCGCGCAGGAACACGACCAGCAGCTTGGCGCCCTCGGCGGCCGGCGCGGCGATCAAGCGGGCGGCGGCGCCGGCCAGCGGCGCGGCGGCGGCGAAACGGAGCAGTTCTCGGCGTTGCATCGGCTTGTCCTTCTTCAAGGGGGCGCTAGCGGCGCATCAGTTCGGGCGCGGCCAGCAGCAGCGTGTTCCATTCGGGCGGGTTCTTCGCCTGCGCGAGCACCTCGCGCGTGCCGGCACCGAAGCCGGTCTGCATCTCGCGCACCGCGGGCGACTCGGCCAGCGGCGGGAAGGCCGGGCTCTCGAGCGGCGCCTTGGCATCGGTGCGGAACAGCACGGCACCGTTCGCACCGAGGATGCGCGCGATCTCGAAGCGCGTGTTCATCTGCCCCGCGCTGGCCCAGGCAGCCTCGTGCAGCGGATAGCCGTCGGGCGTCTCATGGCCGTAGAGCGGCTGGCCCATGCGGTCGATCCAGTTGAGCAACGGGCCGACGTTCGCCGCCACGCGGCCGTCGTAGGCCAGCCGCACGCCCGCGATCGCGTAGTGCACCGGATCGCGGAACTTGCGGCCCAGCGAGGCCGTGAACTCGGGCGACTCGAACAGCGTGCGCAGGGTGGCGGCGATATCGCCGTCGCTGCGCGTGAAGCTCGCGGCCATGCGCTCGACCAGCGCGTTCGATGGATCGTCGGCCACGAAATAGACGGCGAGCTTGCGCGAGACGAAGCGCGCGGTGGCCGGCGCGCGCGCAAGGCGGTCGAGCGCCTCGTCGACCTCGGCCAGGCCGCGGCCGCGGATCGGCTCGCCGAGCAGCGTCTTGGGGCCGTAGTCGTGGCGGTTGGGATTGAACTCGAACAGGCCCTGGCGCCGGTAGTCGGCGGCGATCGCGGCCTTGAGCTTCGGCGGCGGCGCATCGGCCGGCTGCAGGCTCACGCCCACGCCGGTGAGCACGCGCGCGAGCTCCTGCACGTCGGCCTGCGAATAGCCGCTGCCCACGCCCAGCGTGTGCAGTTCCATCAGCTCGCGCGCGTAGTTCTCGTTGATGCGGTTGGCGGCGTTCTGCGCGTTGTCGAGATAGCGCAGCATCGCGGGATGGTGCAGCGTGGCGCCAAGCAGATCGCGGAAGCGACCCAATGCATGCGGGCGGATCGCGTTCTCCTCGTAGTCGCCGATCAGCGCGCGCATGTCGCCGCCCTTGCGCTGGCTGACGTTGAAGTGGTTCATCCAGAACCAGGTCATCTGCTCCTGCAACTGGTTCGGCGAATAGAGCGCGCGCAGCACGAAGCGCTGCTGCGCCTCGCGCGCGAGCCGGTTCAGGTGCTGCTGGTAGGCCTGGCGCGCGGCCTTCTTCTGGTCCTCGTCGGCCAGCGCATCGGCGGACTTGCGCTCGGCATCGAGCGCGATCGCGAGCGTGTCCACGGGCGTGCGCGCGATCTCCATCGCGTCGATCTGCGCCTGGGCTTCTGCCGGCAGCGGCTGCGGCGCGGGTTTCAGTTGCCGGCCCATCCACACCGCGAGACCCTGCTTCTCGACTTCGGCCTGGCCGCTCGCGTTCGCGCCCCAGCTCACGCGGTCGAGCCAGCGCAGCTGGGTCAGTGCATCGGGCGGTGCGCCGCGCAAAGCGAGCGGCGTCGCGTCGGGCCGCGTGCCGAGCGCGCAGCCCGCGAGCCACAGCGCGGCGGCTGCCATCCATGCGCCCCGTGCGAGGCGCGACCGGATCGAAGAGATGTGCATGGTGGGTTCAACCCGCGCCGTCGGTGCGCGGTTGACCCAGGATGCCAGCGCCGTGTAAAGCTGCCGGTCAGCTTCGTTTCAAGGCGAAACGCCCCCCTGGCTCAGGCCGACGCCACCGCGCTGGGCTGCGCGCCCGCGATCTGCCGCAGCGCGCGCTCGAACACCTCCACCGGCTGGCCGCCCGAGATCAGGTGCTGGTCGTTGATGATGATCGCGGGCACCGAGTGGATGCCGGCGTCGGTGTACATGCGTTCGCGCGCGCGGGTCTCCGCCGCGTACTCGTCGCTCGCGAGGATCTCGCGCGCACGCGCGGGATCGAGACCCGCCGCTGCCGCGAGCCGCACCAGCACCTCGGGGTCGGAAGGATTCTCGGCATCGGTGAAGTAGGCCTTGAGCAGCGACTTCTTCAGCGCGACCTGCTTGGCCGCGTCCTCGAGCTCGGCCCAGTGCAGCAGCCGGTGCGCGTCGAAGGTGTTGTAGATGCGCGGCCGGCCCTCGGGATTGAAGACGAAGCCGACGGCCTCGCCGCGCTGGCGAATGGCCTCGCGCATCTGCGCCTGCTGCTCGCGCGTGGAACCGTATTTCTGGTTCAGGTGCTCGAAGGTGTCCTGGCCCTCGGGCGGCATCTGCGGGTTGAGCTCGAAGGGCTGGAAGTGCAGCTCGGCCGTCACCCCGGGCGCCACGCGGGCGATCGCGGCCTCCAGCGAGCCCAGGCCGACGGCGCACCAGGGGCAGGAGACGTCCGAGACGAAATCGATCTTGAGGTGGGAGGAGGATGGGCTGGTCATGGCCGCCATTCTTCCGCGCGGCGGCGGCCTTGTCAGGTGCAAGGTCTTCCGCCGCCCCACCCCTGCGGCGTCAGGCCGTGGCGCGCGCCGTCACCGGGCTCGCGCCCAGGGTCTGGGCCCGCAGGCGGTCGTACTCGGCCTTGTCGACCGGCACGGCATCCGGATCGCCGAGGTCGTTCATGTGCACGCGGTAGGTTTCGCGCGCGCTGATCGCGGCCAGCGCGGCCAGCACGGTCACGGCGAAGGTGATGCTGCCCACGGGAGCCAGATGTTGCTGGAGCCGGGCGGCGCGACCGCGGCGAACAGCGCGGGCAGCAGGGCCGTGAAGGTGGTGCCGATGTTCTGCGAGATAGCCATGGCCGACACCCGGTTGCGGGTGCGGAACAGCTCGGGATAGAAGCTCGGGAAGGTGGCGTTGTAGCCCTGGTAGACGATGCCCCACATCAAGAGCGACATGCAGATCGCGAGCGGCACGTTGCGCACGCTGATGGCATAGAGGTAGGCGAACGAGAGCAGGCCCGAGGCCAGCGCGCCGACGATGATCGGCGGCTTGCGGCCGATGCGGTCCGAGAGGTTGCCCACGAACGGGATCACCAGCACCGCGAGGATGTTGCCGAGCACCGGGATCCACAGGTAGACGTCCTTCTGGAAGCCGATGCCGTAGGCCGACTGCACCGCGTAGGCGGCGCCGAAGATGGTGGCGACCACCGGGATCACGTTCATCAGCGCCATGCAGACCACGCGCAGCATGTCGGCCCAACTGTCGGTGAAGGCCTGCACGATCGGCGAGCGCGGCACCTCGCCCTTCTTGTCGGCCTCGGCGAAGGCCGGGGTCTCGTCGACCTCGCGGCGGATGATGTAGCCCGCGATGATGACGACGAAGCTCAGCAGGAACGGGATGCGCCAGCCCCACGAGTTGAAGGCCTCTTCCGGCATGTAGTGCGCGAGCGGCAGGAACACGGCGGCCGCCATGATCTGGCCGGCCTGCACGCCCTGCAGCGTGAAGCTCGCGAAGAAGCCGCGCCGGCCGAAGGGCGCGTGCTCGAGGATCATCGAGCTCGCGCCCGAGATCTCGCCGGCCACCGCGAAGCCCTGGATCAGCCGCAGGATCACCAGCAGCGCGGGCGCCGCCAGGCCGATCTGGTCGTAGGTGGGCAGCAGGCCCACGGCCACGGTCGAGAAGCCCATGAGGAACATGCACAGGATCAGCACCTGCTTGCGCCCGTGCGTGTCGCCCCAGTGGCCGAGCACGAAGGCGCCGATGGGCCGCGCGACATAGCCCACGCCGTAGGTCGCGAGCGAGGCGATGATGGCCGTGGTCGGGTCGCCCTTGGGAAAGAAGATCTGCGGAAAGATCAGCGCCGCGGCGGTGGCGTAGATGAAGAAGTCGTAGTACTCGAGCGCCGAGCCGATCCAGCCGCTGGCGGCGGCCTTCTTCGACTGGTGCTTGCCTTGTGGCTCGTGAGCCTTGGTGTTCGCCATGGGTTGTCTCCGGTGTGGACGAGGATGAGCGGGTGAATGGATGAACGAAAGGGAAATCAGTCCTGGGCCTGCGAGGCCATGCGCGCCGGCGCGTTGAGCGCGCCGTAGGCGTCGTAGCCGCCGATGCGCTGCGCCACCTCGAAGAACAGGCCGTCCTCGAAGCTCTCGGTGTAGATGTGCAGGTAGTCGCCGGCCGGCGAGCGGTCGAACAGCACGCCCGCCGCGCGCATGCGTTCGAGCAGCGCGGCATCGAGCTCGGTGCGCGTGGCGAGGTCGTCGTAGTAGTTGTCCGAGATCGGCACGAAGCGCACGCCGTTGGCACGCAGCCGCGCCACCGACGAGAAGATGTCGTCGCTGCGCAGCGCCACGTGGTGCACCGCGCCGCCGCCCTGCGCATGCACGGTGCGCGCGGTGCGCGTGCGCTGGCTCAGCGAGACGTTGAGCACGAGGCGCAGGCTGCGCGTGGCATCGGCCACGCCACGGCTCTTGATCAGGCCGAAGGGATCGGCCAGCTCAAGGCTCTCGCCGACCTCGAGTCCGAGCACGGCGCGCGAGAACAGCACCCAGGTGTCGAGCTGGTCGAGCGCGAGGCCGAGCGCGACATGGTCGATGGCGCGCAGGCCGGCGCCATCGCCCTCCTCTTCGCCCTGCGCTTCGCCAGGCTCGAGGATGAAGTCGGCCTCGTAGAGCCCCGTGGCGCCGAGCGACGACGGAATGAAATGCAGCAGGTTGCCGCCCGGCACCACGATCGCGGGCACGGCCTGCTCGCCGGGACCGACCGGGCTGTCGTGCCGCTGCGAGCACAGCGCGGTGGCGCGCGCCACCGCGGCCTGCGGATCGTCGGTGCGCACGCCCAGCGCGCAGACCGAGGTGCCGTGCGCCTCGAAGCGCGTGCGCGCAAAGCTCTCGGGCTGCGCATTCACGACCATGTGGATGTCGCCCTGGCGGTAGAGCGTGACGGCCTTCGAGCGATGGCGGCCCGCGCGGCGAAAGCCCAGTTGCTGCAGCAGCGTGCCGAGCGCGCCGGCCGAAGACTCGTCGGCCGCGAACTCGATGAAGGACAGTCCGCGAAAGGCCGGCGCATTCGGCGGATCGAACAACAAGGGCCGTGCCGAGGGAACGGACTCGCGCACCTGGCTCTCGAGGTACAGCAGCGAGCGCATCGCATCGACCGCGGTGCGGCGGTTCGGCGTCTCACGGAACAGGTCGTTGAAGATCTCGAGCGACAGCGGCCCGGTGTAGCCGGCGCGCAGCACCTGCGCATAGAAGCCCGCCACGTCGAAGTCGCCCTGCCCCGGGAACACGCGGTGGTGGCGCGCCCACTGCAGCACGTCCATCGAGAGCTGCGGCGCATCGGCCATCTGCAGGAAGAAGATCTTCTCGCCCGGGATGTCGGCGATGCCGGCCGGATCGTCGCGCAGCGACAGCGTGTGGAAGCTGTCGAGGATCAGGCCCAGCGCGGGATGGCCGGCGCGCCGCACGAGGTCCCAGGCCTGGCAATAGCGCGAGGTGAAGCGGCCCCAGGCCAGCGCCTCGAAGCCCACGCGCAGGCCATGGGCCGCGGCGCGTTCGGCCAGCGCATGCAGCTGCGCGGCGGCGCGCGCGGGATCGTCGAGCGCGAGCGGCGAGGTGTTCGAGCAGCACAGCATCACCGGCACGCCCAGCGCGGCCATCAGCTCGAACTTGCGCTCGGCGCGCTCCAGGCCGCGGCGGAACTGCGGCTCGGGCATGCCTTCGAAATCGCGGAACGGCTGGTACAGGTCGATCGCGAGGCCCAGGTCGGCCGCGAGGCCGCGCAGCTCGACGGCCGTGCCCTTGAAGTTGACGAAGTCGCTCTCGAACAGCTCGATGCCGTCGAAGCCCGCTGCGGCGATCGCCTCGAGCTTCTGGCGCAGCGTGCCGCTGAGCGAGACGGTGGCGATCGAGCGGTGCATGCGCGGCGCGGCGCGCTGCGGAAGGTCGGCGGAAGGCTGGAGCGTGTTCACGGGAGCGACTTTAGGAACGCCGGCCCGTGCCCACAACCATTTAGCGTCGCCTTTGATCGATCATCGAACGACATCGTGCGAATTTCGCACGAATCAGGGGTTACACCTAGGTCCGATGGACCGCCGATGACCCCGCCGAATCAGAGACTGCGCCAGTAATCGATCAGCAGCTGCGCGAATTCGACCGGCCGCTCGACCGCGCTCACATGGGCCGCATCGATGCTGGCGAGCCGCGCGTGGGGGATCGCCGCGGCGATGGCTTCCGACATCGCGAACGGCGTGGCCTCGTCCTGCAGGCCGCCGATCACCAGCGTGGGCACCGCGATGCGGCGGTTGCTGTCGCGGAAATCGATGGCCGCCACCGCGTTGCAGCTCTCGATGTAGGCCTGCGGATCGTTGGCCAGCAGCACCGCCTGCAGCTGCTCGGCGGCCACCCGGCCCTCTGGCGTGGCGGCGAAGGCCGGTGTGAGCCAGCGCGACACCGCGCCCGGCGCGATCGCGGCCACGCCGCGCTCGGCCACGGTCTCGGCGCGCGCGCGCCAGGGTGCCTGGTCGGGATAGTGGGCCGAGGAGTTCGCGATGGTCACGGTGCGCAGCAGCTCGGGATGGCGCACGGCCAGCGCCTGCGCCGTCATGCCGCCCATCGACAGGCCGACGAAGTGCACCGGCTCGCCGCCGGCCTCGCGCTGGATCAGCTCGGCCGCGTCCTGCGCCAGCGTCTCGATGCGCAAAGCGCCCGGCACGCGCTCCGAGGCGCCGTGGTTGCGGTGGTCGTAGCGCAGCACGGTGTGGGCACGCGCGAGCTGCGCGGCCACGCCGTCCCACATGCGGAGGTCGCAGCCGAGCGCATGGCTCAGCACGACGATCGGGCCATTGCCTTCGCGGACGAGGTTCAGACGGGTCATGGTGCGGGTTCCTTCGAGAGGGGATGAAGACGGGGAAGCCAGAAGAAGGCGATGGCCAGCAGCGAGCAGGCGGCGGCGACCATGGGGATCACCATCGGCCAGGCGCCGTTCGAGTAGTCGGCATCGACGAACAGCGCGGCGAACTGCCCGACGCAGAAGGCGACCATCATCATGCCGAAGCCCGACCACGAGACGGCGCGGCCCGCGAGCTGCGGCAGGTCGGCCACCGCGCCGGCCTGGCCGCAGGGCTGGTGGATGCCGTGGCCCAGGCAATAGACCGCATGGCCCGCCAGCAGCGGCACCGCGCTCAGCGGCGCGAGCCAGCAGCCCAGCACCTGGATCGCGGCGCCCGCCATGCTCAGCGAGGCGCCCAGTTGCACGGTGCGCACCGGCCCGTGGCGGCGCAGCAGCCGGCGGCACATGGTGGTGCTGAAGATATAGACCAGCGAACCGCCGGCCGGGATCCAGCCGTACCAGGCGGGCGACCAGCCGAGGTAGCCTATGTAGACCATCGGCGACAGCAGCAGGAAGCAGAACAGCCCGCCATAGGTCGAGGCCGCCACCGAGGCCCAGGCGCGGAAGGCGCGGCTCGCGAACACCACGCGCGTGCTGCCGCGCGGCGCCGAGGGCGTGTCGACGAAGCTCGGCCGGGTCTCGCCGAAGGAGCGCCAGCACAGCGCGAACAGCACCAGCGCATAGAGCGCCATCGCGCCCATCACCCAGCGCCAGCCCGCGCCCTGCACCAGCCAGGCGCCGAGCAGCGGCGCCACCAGCCCGACCACGCCCAGCCCCGTGAGCCCGCGCGCCATGACGTGCGGGCCCTCGTGGGCCGGATACAGATCGCGCACCGCCGCGCGCGCGCAGACCAGGATCGCCGCCATCGAGAAGCCCTGCAAGGTGCGCCAGCCGGCCAGCATGAACACGCTGCCCGCGAAGGCGCCGCCGAGCGCGGCCAGCGCATAGCAGCCCAGGCCCGCCAGCAGCACCGGCCGGCGCCCGAATCGGTCGGCCAGCGGTCCGCACAGCAGTTGCGCGAAGCCGAAGGCCAGCACGAACAGCGTGAGGCTGGTGCTGGCCGAACCGAGCTCCTTGGCGATCGCGGGCAGCGCCGGCAGGTAGCTGTCGGTGGCCACGGGCTGGGCCGCGAGCAGCAACGGCAGCAGCAGCGCGAAGCCGGCGTGCCAGCGGCCCTTCAGGTTTGCTGGTGGTCCTTGCGGCGCGCTCACTGCGCCGCCGCAGGCAGCAGGCCCTTCTCGCGCAGGATGCCGGTGGCGATGCCGAAGGCGTGGTTGGCGACCGGCACGCCGCAGTAGATGGCGGCCATCATGATCACTTCCTTGATGTCCTCGGGCGTGAGCCGCGACTCGGGCGGGCCGTCGAGCGCCGCGCGCACGTGCATCGCGAATTCCTCGTAGGCGTGGATGCCGAGCATCATCGACAGCACCATGAAACGGCGCGTCTTGTCGCCCAGCGCGGGGCGGCCCCAGATGTCGTTCCACGCATGGCGCGTGATCAGTTCCTGGAACTCGGCATTGAAGCTGTTGCGGTTGGCCAGCGAGCGGTCGACCCAGGCGTCGCCGAGCACGCGGCGGCGGTTGAGCAGGCCCGATTCGTAGCCGTCGGCGGGGGTGTCGGAAGAGGAAGTCATGTCCGGGAATCCTTGTTCGTGTGTTCTTGCGAATCTCAGGTGGGCAGCAGTTGCGCGCGCAGTGCCTTCACCTCGGCCAGCGCGATCTCGCCGGCGCGCACGGCCAGCGCGGGATCGAACCATTCGTCGGCCGCGTCGCGCGGCAGCTCGGCGCGCAGCCGGTCGATGTTGGCGCGCATGCGCGCGGCATCCACCTGCAGGCCCGGCAGCGCCGCCGCCATGGCGCGCACGCTGCCGTGCGCAGACATCAGCAGCTGCGGCCATTCGCCGAGCTCGGCCTGCCAGGCGCCGAGCGCGCGCTCGTGCTGTTGCGGCATGGCGCCGAGCAAGGCCGCCACGCGCTGCGGCGCGCGATGCGCGGCGGCGATCGCCACCATCGACGCCACCGGGTTGCGCTTGTGCGGCATGGCCGACGAGCCGCCGCGCCCGGGCTCGCTGGGCTCGGCCACCTCGGCCACCTCGTACTGGCCCAGCAGCGAGACGTCGACCGCGATCTTGCCGAGGCTGCCCGTCAGCAGACCGAGCTCGCAACCCAGCGCCACCCATTCGTCGCGCTGCGTGTGCCAAGTCGCGCCGGGGTCGGCCAGGCCCAGTTCCTTCGCCATGCGTGCGCGCACCGCGCCCGCCTGCGGCCCCATCTGCGCCAGCGTGCCGACCGCGCCGCCGAGCTGCAACTGCAGCGCGTGGCGCGCGGCCTCGCGCAACCGCAACCGGCTGCGTACCAGCGGCGCGGCCCAGCCCGCGCACTTGAAGCCGAAGCTGGTGACCGAGGCCGGCTGCATCAGCGTGCGCGCGAGCATCGGCGTGGCGGCATGCTGCACCGCGAGCTGCAGCAGCGCCTCGGCCGCCTTGGCGAGGTCGGTCTCGATCAGCGCCACCGCCTCGCGCGTGACCAGCGACATCGCGCTGTCGATCACGTCCTGGCTGGTGCTGCCGAAGTGCACGAAGGGCGCCGCCTCGGCATTGAAGAGCCCGACCGCTTCGCGCAGCGCCTTCACCAGCGGAATCGCCACGCTGCCCGCGCGGCCGCTCTCGCGCACGATCTTGGCCACGTCGAACAGCTCGACCTTGCAGCTGCCGACGATCGAGTGCGCCGCGCTCTCGGGAATCAGCCCCTCGGCTGCCTGCGCGCGCGCGAGCGCGGCCTCGAAGCGCAGCATCGCATCGACGAAGGCACGGTCGCTGAAGGCGCCCAGGGTTTCGGAAGTGGAGAGAAAGCCTTCGAAGATGCTCATGTCAGGGGGCGATGTGGGGGGTCGAATACGGGAGCGGACTTCCGGACGCAGAGGACGCGAAGGTTCCGCGAAGGTCGCGAAAGAAGGTCTCAAAAATTTTCTTGAATCCCTTTTGCGTTCTTCGCGAAACCTTCGCGTCCTCTGCGTCCGGCTGTTTGTCTTTCATCTCAGTAGCTCAGCCGCGCGCTGGCGCGCAACTCGTCGGCCGTCGCGCTGCCGAAGCCGAAGAACTCGAGGTAGGCCGGGATCATCTCGAACAGCATGTCGGTGCCGACCTGCACCGCGCAGCCCCTGGCGCGCGCCGCCTCGAGCAGTGGCGTGTACTCGGTCTTCATCACGACCTCGCCGACGAAAGTGCCGGCATCGATGCGCTCGATGTCGAAGGGCAGCGGATCGTCGGCCTTCATGCCCAGCGGCGTGGCATTGACGATCACGTCGAAGCCCGCCGGGTCCTTCGAGCCGGTGGCCACCTTCAGTTGCGGATAGTGTTCGCGCAGCCGCCCCGCCAGCGCCTCGGCCGAGGCCGCATGCGCATCGAACAGCATCAGCTCGGCCGCGCCGGCCGCCGCGATCGAGGCCGCGATGGCCGAGCCCACCCCGCCCGCGCCCGACACCAGCACGCGCGTGCCCCGGAAAGGCCGGCCCTTGCGCTCCACGCCGCGCACGAAGCCCGCGCCGTCGAACTGGTCGCCCAGCAGCGTGCCGTCGGCCCGCTTGAGGATCGCGTTGCAGGCGCCCGCGATGCGCGCGGTGGGCGTGACCTCGTCGACCAGCGACATGGTCGTGACCTTGTGCGGCATCGTCACCAGCGCGCCGCGCAGGTTGCTGAAGCGGAAGATCTGCGCGAGGGAGGCCGCGTAGTCCTCGGGCTTCACGCCCATCGGCACCACCACCGCGTCGATGCCCTGCTGCTCGAACCAGGGGTTGTAGATCATCGGGGCCTTGAAGGCCTCGGTGGGATAGCCCAGATGGGCGATGAGCGTGGTCTTGCCGGAAATCATGCGCGAAGCCAAATAAAAAAAGAGGTTCAGGCCGCGCCGTAACGCAACGGCGTGGCGATCTCGGCGCGCATCGCGTCGGGGTAGACGATCTCGCGCAGGAAGTCCGAGTCGGCACGCAGCGCCGCCGCCGCATCGGCATGGCCGAAGTAGTCGAAGTAGTGCGGCATCTGCTGGATCAGCATCTCGAAGCCGGCCTGTGCGTTGAGGCCGCGTGCACGCGCCGCGCGCACCAGCGGCGTGGGCTGGTTGCGCAGCAGGATGTCGAAAAGGGCCGCGTGGCCGTCCATGCGCGCCACGTCGACCGGCGGCGCATCGTCCTCGGCCAGGCCCAGCGGCGTGGCGTTGACGACGAGGTCGTAGCCCTCGGGCGCGTTGCTGTCCACCGCCACCACGCGGGCGTCGAAGAAGGCATCGAGCTTGGCGGCCACGCCCGCGGCCTTGCCCGCGGAGCTGTCGTAGAAGGCGATGTACTCGGCGCCATCGACCGTGCCGCCCTCGGCCAGCGCCACGCCGATGGCAGCGGCGCTCACGCCCGCACCGAGGATCAGCACGCGCTTGCCACGAAACGGAATCGCGAAGCGGTCGAGCGCGCCGATCAGGCCTTCGCCGTCGAACAGGTCGCCCTCGAGCTGGCCGGCCTCGGTGCGGCGCACCACGTTGACCGACCCGGCCACGCGGCCGAACAGGCCCGCGCCCTCGAGCAGGTCGACCACCAGCGGCTTGTGCGGCGGCGCGATCACCATGCCGCGCACATTGCGCGCGAGGAAGGCCGACTTGAAGAACACCGCGAAGTCGCGCACCGGCACCTGCATCGGCAGCAGCACCGCGTCGATGCCGAAGCGCTCGAAGGCGGCGTTGAACATGCGCGGCAGCCGCACATTGCGCACCGGGTCGCCGGGAATCAGGTAGGCCTGGGTGCTGCCGCTGATGGGGAGGCTCATGGGCGTCTTTCCGTTCGTCAATCGCTCGTTTCGAGGCTGGATGCCCGGCTTTATAGTCCTTTCGTCCCGAGCCTGCTGACGTCAGACGACCATTTCGTTCGATCATCGATCTTTCGAGATCGTCAATCGTTCAAACCTAGGGTTTTTGCCCACGCATCGGGCACTGCGGCCGGGCGGCGGCGCAGGCACACTCCCGGTCATGAGCAACGACGACCCACCCGCACCGCCCGGCCTCGACAAGCGCGACTGGATCGCCGGCCTGGAGCGCGGCGTGAGCATCATCGAGGCCTTCGACGACGCCAACCCGCGCCTCACGGCGAGCCAGGCCGGCCAGCGCACGAACATGACGCGCACGGCCGCGCGCCGCTACCTGCTGACCCTGCAGCACATGGGCTATGTGGCGAGCGACGGCAAGCTGTTCTGGCTCACGCCGCGCGTGCTGCGGCTGGGCCAGTCGTACCTCGAATCGGCACGGCTGCCGCGCGTGGTGCAGCCGTTTCTGCAGCGCGTGGCCGCCGGCACCAACGAGATCGCCTACCTCAGCGTGATGGACGGCGACGAGGTGGTCTACATCGCGCGCAACGGCCCCAACCGCAGCATGAGCACCGGCTACGTGCTCGGCGCGCGCGTGCCCGCGCAGGTCACGGCCTCGGGCATGCTGATGCTCGCGCTGCGCGGCGACACCGAGCTCGACGAATGGCTCGCCACGCGCCAGCTCACCGTCTTCACCTCGCACACCATCGCCAGCATGGAACGCATGAAGCTCGAGCTCGCGCGCATCCGCGCCCAGGGCTGGGCGCTGTCCGAGCAGCAGCTCGACCTCAACTCGCGAGGCATCGCGGTGCCGCTGCGCGACCGCCACGGCACGCTGGTGGGCGCGCTCAACATCACGATGCCGATGGGGCACGAAAGCTCGGAGGATGCGGTGGCGCGGGTGTTGCCGGTGCTGAGGGAGACGGCGCAGGCGATGCGGAATTTGATTTGAAATTGCTGCCGTTGCTGGCTACATCAAAGCTTGCGACGCGTTCCGACTTCGTCATCGCTGGCAGATAGCTGCGTCTGGGAGGATGCGCAACCGCTCGTGGAATGGAGTCTGACCCAAACTCTTCTACCGCTTTACCCTGAGCAAGACATTGCTACCAGACTTGACGACCAGATACGGATGCTCATACATGACCACGGGATCTTCTTTGATATCCCTAGATGCCCCTAGATTCGCCATCGCGATCAAATCACATACGGCGTCACCATTGGCACAAGAATAGAACCAGCCGTCGAGTTGCCCAATACCTGAACCCCTCGGCGCATAGAGAGCATAGATCTCCGCGTTCCGCCCAGTTGGAAGCTTGACGCTGTAGCGCCTCTCTGCATACGACGAATAGATCTTGTCGACCCAGGTACCTGCCTCCTTGATGCTTCCAACACGCACGGGCGCGTCCTGAGCTGCAGCGAAGAAGGACATCAGCGCGAGCGAGATCGCTGCGAATTTTGAGAGCATGCAATTCCACGCTGTGTTGGGTAGGTTCATGAAGGAATCGGAGAGCCCTTAAGTGGCTGCGCAGTTTCGTGGGGAACGCAACCTGGCCATTTCAGGACTTGGATCACTCTTCACCTTGGCTGCGTGGATAGACGCGACTTCATCTTGAGGACTGATTCCCCCGGCGCACCGTCGGCTGCCAGCTCATGATCACTCCATTCCAAAAGCATCGGCATACATTTTTTTGAAATCCCCGTATATATCAAAATCCGCTCCATAGCAGAGTTGATTTTTTGCTATTTTTTCCGCCCCATTTTTGAACTTTTCTTTAAGCCCATCGGGCATCGCAACTTTCTCACGAATGAATCTGACAAGATTCATGTATGCATAAGCTGCCGCAAAGTTATCCTCGCTCTCATTGCCCAAAAGAAAATCCAGAAGATTTTCCAAATGGAAAATAAAGCAAGAACCTTTCGCATACGCCAGAGCTTCCGTGTAGGTAGTTGGATTGCCTTTCAAGAGCAAAAACGCATCCGCTTTACTAATTTCCAATAAAGTCTTACGAGCCCAAGCCTCATGCAGATCCCCGGGCGTTAGATCCCAGTCGGAGGTGTCACATTTATCATTCATGGGCAATCCTTTTTACAATCCCAAGCATTGGAATAACGCCTCTCCCATTTTGCCAACTCCTTGACCTTCTGCGATATCTGATCGGAGTGCCCTGCCGTAGGACCATATTTTGATTCCCAATCACTTCGGGCGGCAATGCATCGCTTTAGTTGAGAAATCTTCCACCTCATGAACTCGCACTTGTCTAGATTGGGCGGAGGAGGTTGGTCACAAATTGCATGATACGCGGCGTGTTCTTCGTCCTTTAATGGGTCTGTATCGCCTTTGGGTACAGACAGCATCGGCGCAGAAATATTTGCCGAGTTGTGATTCGCCCACCAGATTGCGCCCGCAGCCAAGGCAGCACCCGCCGCCTCACATCCACCCGCGGCACAGATACCAGGAATCACCAGGGGAACAAGCAAGCCGGTTGGGTCGGTGTAGCTCAAAGGAGCTTGGTATGCATATCCAAATCTGTTCCAGCCCCCACTAAGTCCAATAGGATCTCCTTGTGTGTAACGCCCGACCGTCGAGATGTAGGTTCTGAACCCGTTGTAGAAGAGCCCGCTCTCGGCATCCGCATACTGCCCTGGATAGCGCAGGTTGAAAGCAACGGGTGTCGCTGACGTCGTGCCTGTAATGGGCAACGTCTCCGGCCCCGTGAACCGCTTGGCCGCCATCGTCGGCTCCTCCTCTCCAAACGCGCTGTAGCGCCACTGCCAAACCGGTTGGCTCGCCTCGTTGCTCAGCCTTCTTGGCGTGTTCAGGTGATCGCTGTGGATGGCATACGTGTTGCCATTGATGACGGCTGCAACCGGCATCGGCCCATTGGCCGTCGGCAGGTAGATGTAGCTGGCTTGGCCTGCACTGTTCGTGCCCCCGCTCCCGATCTCCGCCACCAGCGTGCCCCGCTCGTCGTACACATAGGCATAGCCCAACTGTTCGGCTTGGCTCGTGCTCGGGCTCCACATCTTCGTGAAGAACGCCACCAGGCTGCTCCAGAACCCCGGATCGCTCTCATCCCCCTGGCTCGGCGGATACAGCGGCTCCGTCTTGAACACCCGCTGCCCCAGCGCGTTGTGCGCATAGCGCGTCGTCGGGCTGCTGTCCGTCGCGCCCGTGGTCGCCGTGCTCAGCCTCCCCTCGGCGTCGTAGCCGTAGCTGCGCAGACCATCGCCCGTGAGGTCGCCGTTGGCGTTGTAGCCATAGGTCACGCTGGAGGTCGCGCCGCCCGTGGTCTGGCTGAAGCCGGTGAGGCGGTTTCCGTTGGTCGGGACGGTGTAGGTGCGGCTCGTGCTCAGCCCGTTGACCATCCGCGTGCTGCTCGAGCGGTTGCCGTTTGCGTCGTAGCCGAAGCCCGCGGTGTTGCTGCTGCTGCCCGCCACGTTGAAGCTCGTGATGCGCCCGACGCTGTCGTAGCCCACGTTCCAGGTGGTGTTGGCGTTCGCGATGGTGTCGTGCGTGGGGTCGGTGTCCGCCGGGCCGTAGAGGTTCTGCGTCAGGCTCGTGATACGGCCCGCCGCGTCGTAGACGTAGCTGCCGAACTCGGTCGCGGTCATGCGCCCGGCCGTGTCGTAACTGCGCGTGGCCTTGAGCTTCGGGTCGGTGCTCGTGAAGGCCCAGGTCCAACCCGTGGGTTGGCCCAGCGGGTTCCAGGTGATGTTGCTCACCAGCGGCGTGCTGTTCCAGTTCAGGCCGGTGAGCCGGCCGGTCGAATCGTAGACATGGCTCAGCGTGGCGCCCGTCGGGTACGCGATGCTTCCCAGCGTGCCGTTGAGGCTGTAGGCGTAGCCAATCTGCTGGACGCTGCCATTGGCCAAGGTCTGCTTCTTGAGCACCACGCGCCCGAAGGCATCGCGCGTGTACTCGGTGGTGCCGCTGCGGTCCACGATCTCCGAAAGGTAGCCCTTGCTGGTGGCCGTGAGGTCGTAGCGCAGGGTGGTGGTCTTGCCGTCGGCGAAGACGAGGCTCGTGGGTCGGCCCAGTGCATCCCTATTGATGGTGGTCGCCTGGCCCAGCGCGTCGACGATCTGGCTGGGCAGGCCCAGATTTTCGTACTGGGTGGTCGCTCCACCCGTGTCGGCGCTGCTCTCGGCGGTGGCGTTGCCCTGGGCGTCGCGGGTGTACGCTGCAGGCGTTGGGAGGCATCGGCGCGAAACACATCGGGGCCGGCGAGGTAGACGCGCCGCACGCGGTCGGAAGGAGCGTTCATGCGTCGAGTATGCGGCGGCCGTTCGTGCGCGTGCGTAGGGCGATGCGCCCTGGCATTTCGCACCGGGTCACGCCACAAAAAAAACAGCCCGCACGAGGCGGGCTAGAAGGTGACCTGCGGAGGAGGGAGGATCAGAGGTACAGGTCACAGGGAGAGCCCTTAATGTGCGCTCCGAACCTCCATGCAACCTGACCGTACGCGCCGTTTGGCCCTTTCGGGCGCGCGCTCATTCTGGGCTCATTCTTCGTGGCGACGGCGCCCGGTTCAGTCCTCGTCTTAGAGGTTGCCCCGGAAATCTGAACATGCCGACAAGTGTCAAAACAGCTCCCAATGACGAGGACATCGCTCGTGACGATAGGGGCAAAGATGAGCAGAAGACCCCGCCGCACGCATTCAGCGGCGTTCAAGGCCAAAGTAGCGCTGGCTGCCGTTCGAGGCGACAAAATATTGGCCGAGTTGGCGTGGCAGCATGACGCGCACTCTAACCAGATCACAGACTGGAAGAATCAACTTCTGAGCTGGGCGGCCGATGTGTTCGGTGGCGAGGCTTCCAGCCGTCCAACTTCCGGGGCAGCAGTTCAAAAATGGGGCAGTTCACTACTCCGAGGCAGGCCGCTTCTGTTGTTGCGCTGTAGCGAACTGAGCCTCGAAGTCGCTCATCATGGCTTGCAGCTGAGTGGCTTCCGTCGCACCCGGCTCGATACCACCGCCGTCAACGATGCCCTTTACAAGGTAGTACTCTGTCTCGGAGCGAATCGTCCCTCGTTTGAGGATTTGCAAGTACTTCTTCGAGTAACGTTGTCTGACCTCGCTCAGTGTGAAGGTGCCAACAGCCGAAAACCTCATGTCGGCAGCGGCAACCTGTTGCGGCGTCCAGTCGGCGCTCTCTTCAACGATATCGTTGATGGCCATCTGCAAACCCTTCTTGGCATTCGCAAGCGAAGTCGCCTCTATCCGAGCCAGGAACTGCGATGGTGTGTCTACCGGTGTCGTCGGATATTTGGGCGTGTACCACTCGAAGTGACGATCCAGAAAAACTTTGAGCGATTGATAGTCGTCGTTCGAGAGAGACTGCTTGGTCATAGGATTGCTTGTTGCTATTGGCAAGTGCATCTGCCAGACGGTACAGGCGTACCAAACTCGGCATTTGCAGCTGGGATGTATTGAAGTGGCCCACGTGGATTCAATGGACTGATGCCATTGATGAGATTGCGGGAGGTTCCGCCGCTGCTTTGAGCACCTCCATTGATCTCGATCATTTGCTGCTCTCGCCCACGAATTGAGGACCTGTTGAACGAGGACTTGTCTACCACACCCGGCTGGAAGCCTTCTGCGGTCAGATCCGCTTGTTGAGCGCTACGCTTCTTCACGTTGTTCGCAGGTGTATCAGTACCAGAAGTTCGACCCGAGTAGCACTGGCCAGTTAACGGATTCCATCGCGTGTAGGTCTGGTAGGACTTGTCGTCCTCGTCTGTCCGCGCCGAAGTAGAACTGAGCCACCGCGCCGCTTGAATCGTGAGCCAGGGGTGGAAGCCGACGCAGCAATGGTCGACTGTGGATAAGTGTATGGCGTTGCTTGTTCTTGGATCTCCTTTTGG
>JAESFO010000385.1_pt1 | contig 49826 bp, 44 predicted proteins | sample 9269421 | NCBI WGS metagenome assembly JAESFO01 (sample SAMN14502839, study PRJNA617101) | algae metagenome | isolation source: Nostoc desertorum CM1-VF14 and co-occurring heterotrophs from rocky... | place: USA: Clark Mountains, San Bernardino, California | collected 2000-06-05 | reverse complement strand
TCGGCCTTGGTCATGTTGCCCTTGTCGGCGTACTTGTGGATGCCCTTGGCCTCCACCACCATCGCCGCGTCCATGATGCCGATCGAGGGGATGTTGAGGATCGCGGTCTTGCCCTTGAACTCGGGGTTCAGCAGCTCGGCCCAGGAGCCGATCGGGCGCTTGATGAGGTCGGGGCGGATGCCCAGCGTGTCGGCGTTGTAGGTGGTCGGGATCAGCGACATGAACTGCGTGGCCGACTTGGCGAAGGCCTTGCTCTTCTCGCCCTCGAGGTAGATCACCTTCACGGGCGCCGTGCCCTGGTCGCCGACCTTCTTGCCCGCCACCTCGCCCTTGGTGAACAGCGAGGTGATCTTGTCGGCGTTCTTCACGCGCTTGCTGTCGATGCCCTTGAGGTTGCCGGTCGGCACGATCTTCTTGAGCGAGAAGAACTCGGTGTCGATCAGGTCGAAGCTGTTGGGCGCGGTCACCGCGCGCTTGGTCACGTCGTCGGTGGTCACGGCCACGTACTGGATCTCGATGCCGGTGTCGGCCTTGAACTTCTCGGCGATCGCCTTGTCCTGGTTCACTGCCGTGCCGAGGTAGCGCAGCACCACCTTGTCCTGCGCATGCACGAAGGGCGCGATGCCCGTGGCCAGGATGCCGGCCGTGCCTTGCAGCAGCGTGCGGCGCTTGAGTCCGAGGGTCGGGTCGATGATGTCGGTCATGCTGGGTCTCCTGAAAGAAAGGGGAGGAACGCGGAAGGGAAGAAAGAAAAGAGGGGGCTCAGAGCGTCATCGCGATCGCCGCCGTGTCGTCGCGCAGCGCGGCGGCGGGCTCCGGCGCGCGTTCGCCCGGCGGCTTGGCGCCCGGCCTGAGCACGCGCGCATCGGCCTCGGCCCACGACAGGCGCACGGCCTCGCCGAGCGCATAGGGCCGCGCGAGGAACGCGGCCTCGCCGAGCTGCACCGACACGTTCGCGCGCCCGGGCGCGGCCGCGTCGAGCGCGAGACCCAGCAGCACGTAGGTGCCCTGGTATTCGACGTCGGTGACGGTGGCGGCGATGCCTTCCGACGCCTCGGCGGCCGGTGCGATCCGCATGCGGTCGTTGCGCACCGCGATCGGGCCGGCGGGCGTGTCGAGCACGTTGTGGCCGCCCATGAAGCGCGCCACGAACTCGCTGGCCGGATGGTTGTAGACCGCGTGCGGCGAGCCGACCTGCTCGATCACGCCGTGGTTCATCACCACCATGGTGTCGGCCAGCGCCATCGCCTCCTCCTGCGAGTGCGTGACGTGCACGAAGGTCAGGCCCAGCTCCTTCTGCCAGCGCCGCAGCTCGGCGCGCATCTGGATGCGCAGGAAGGGGTCGAGCGCCGACAGCGGCTCGTCGAGCAGCAGCACGCGCGGCTCGGTGATCAGCGCGCGCGCCAGCGCCACGCGCTGCTGCTGGCCGCCCGAGAGCTCGCCGGGCTTGCGCGCGGCCAGGTGGCCCATCGCGACGCGCTCGAGCAGCGCATTGGCGCGCTGCTGGCGCTCGGCCTTGGCCACGCCCTTCATCTTGAGGCTGAAGGCCACGTTGTCGGTGGCCGAAAGGTGCGGGAACAGCGCGAAGCTCTGGAACATCATCGCCGTGCCGCGCGCGGCGGCCGGCAGATCGGTGATGTTGCGGTTGTCGAGCAGGATGTCGCCGCTGGTCACCGACTCGTGGCCCGCGATCATGCGCAGCGTGGTGCTCTTGCCGCAGCCCGAGGGGCCGAGCAGGCAGCAGTAGCTGCCGCTGGCGATGCGCAGGTCGATCCGGTCGACGGCGGCCGGGGTGCCCGGGGCGTAGCGCTTGCTCAGCGCGACGATCTCGATGGCGGCGGGGACGGGCGTGGCGACGGCATTCATTGCCCGTGGCCGAGCACGATCCATGCCCGCGACCGCTGGGCGGGGCCGCCTCTACGCCTTAGGGCGTACGGCGCGCGCCGGGGTCAGGTGCCGAAGCGGTCCGCGTCCGCGGGCAGGCCGGCGGCGGCCAGGCCGCGCAGCACGTCGCCCACCACGATCACCGCCGGGCTCGCGAGGCCGGCCTCGGCGATGCCGCGCTGCAGCCGGCCCAGCGTGGTCGCGACGTGGCGCTGCTGCGGCAGGCTCGCATGCTGGATCACGGCCACCGGCGTGTCGGCCGGCAGGCCGTGCAGCAGCTCGTGCTCGATATGGGCCGCGCCCGACACGCCCATGTAGATCACCAGCGTGAGCCGCGCGCCGTGCGCGGTCGCGGCCAGCGCGCGCCAGTCGGTCGGATCGTCGGCGGCACCGGCGCCCGTCTTCGCATGGCCGGTGACGAACACCACGCCCTGCGCATGGTCGCGGTGCGTGAGCGGCACGCCCAGCGCGGTGACGGCCGCGAGGCCGGCCGTGATGCCGTTGACCACCGCGCATTCGATGCCGGCCTCGCGCAGGTGCTCGACCTCCTCGCCGCCGCGGCCGAAGATGAAGGGGTCGCCGCCCTTGAGCCGCACCACCGTCTCGCCCTCGCGCACCGCGGTGATCATCAGCCGCTCGATGAAGGCCTGCGGCGTGCTCTTGCAGCCGCCGCGCTTGCCCACGTGCACGATGCGCGCATCGGGCCGGGCATAGGCCTGCACGATGGCGTCGTTCACGAGGTCGTCGACCAGCAGCACCGTGGCGGCCTGGATCGCCTTCACGGCCTTGACGGTCAGCAGCTCGGGGTCGCCGGGGCCGGCGCCCACCAGCGTGCAGCGGCCGGCGATGAGGGAGGGGGAGGGGGCGTTCGTTGTCATGCGTGGGATGCCAGTTGCGTGATGTGCCGGACCTGCGTCGCGATCGCCTCGGGCACGGGGAGCTCGCCCGCCAGCACGCGGCGCGTGTAGTCGGCCGTGGTCGCGACGTCGATGTCCTTCGGCAGGCCGGGCACCTCGGGGTCGGTGCCGGGCTGCTGGGCCTGCAGCTCGGTGCGCACGCCGCGCACGAAGCCGTCGATCCGGGCGGTGCGGCGCGGGTCCGACACCACCTCGCCCTCGAGGCCGCGCGACAGCAGCGCCGTCATGCCGGTGAGCTCGAAGGTGTCGGCCATGACGCGCGCGTACTCGGGATGGGTGTAGCTGCCGACCACCACGCAGGCGCCGGCGCCCGGCTGCATCAGCTTGACCACGCTGTGGCCCGGGTTGCGCAGGCCGACCACGCGGCGCACGTCGAGCAGCCGCTTGAGGCCCGGGCTCATCAGTTCGGTGGCGGCGAAGGCGGCCTCGCCGGCGGCGATTTCGCGCACCGCGGCCAGCGGCGCGATGCCCAGCGCCTCGAGCACGTTGGAGGCCAGCACGCGCGCGGTTTCGGTGGCGCTGCCGTGCACCAGCACCGGCAGGCCCTCGCGCGCCAGCAGCAGCGCCAGCAGCGGCGTGAGCACCGGCAGCTTGCGCGCGCCGTTGTAGCTGGGCAGCACGACCAGCGGACGCTCGCTGGCGGGAAAGCGCACCAGCCGCGCATGCGTGGCATCGAGGAAACCGGCCATCTCCTCGGGCGTTTCGCCCTTGATCCGCATCGCGAGGCAGAAGCCGCCGATCTCGAGGTCGGTGACGGTGCCGTCGAGCACCTGGCCGAACAGGTCGCAGGCCTGTTCGCGCGACAACGGCCGGGCGCCGCGTGCGCCCCGGCCGATTTCCTTGATGTAGTGGCTGATTCCCATGGGTAGGTGGATTGTCCCGCAAGGCTTATGCCGGAATGAGAGTTCGCTTATGCCTGGTCCGGCTGGAGGGAAATGGGGTGCAACGGCTCACGCCAGCGCCTCCACTGGCGTCGAGCGCACCCGCCGCTTGAGTTCGGGAATGCAGGAGCCGCAGTTGGTGCCGCATTTCAGCGCCCCCTGCAGCGCGGCCAGCCGTTCCGCGGGCGAGCCGTCGCAGCGCCGCAGCTGGCGCTCGATCGCGAGGTCGGTCACGTTGAAGCAGGTGCAGACCGGCTTGCCGCGCGACTGCACCGCCACCGGGGCGCGCGCGCCGGGCGACAGCAGCAGCCGGCCGTAGTCCTGCGCCGGCAGCTCCTCGCGCAGCACGGTGGCGATCCAGGCCTCGGCGCTGGTGTCGCCGCCCAGCAGGAAGGCCTCGAGCCGCGCGCCGTCGGACCGGCGCGCCAGCCGCGCCGCGCGGCGCTGGCCGCGGCGGCGGTCGGCATAGCGCAGGGTGTCGGGCGCCTGCAGGCCCAGCAGGCCCTCGATGCGCGAGAGCAGGGCGTCGTCGGGCGCTTCGTGGGCGGCGGCGCGGAACAGCAGGCCGCCTCGGCTGCCGTCGGCGCCCGAGAAGGGCACGCAGGCCGCGAACGGGAAGGCCGCCATCAGCGCCTGCAGCGCGCGGCGCGCGGCCAGCGCGTCGTCGTCGGGCAGCCAGGCCATGGCCAGCAGCGACCAGGGCAGCTCGGCCTTGAGGATCTTGACCGGTACGTGCTTGAGCTCGGGCTGCTTCGAGATGGGGCAGTACGCCGGCGTGGTGACGGTATTGATGCCGGCGAGCGGCGTGCCGGTGGAGGACGAGCCGCCCAGGTACTCGCCGCCCCAGTGCATCGCGACGAAGGCCTGGTCGGGCGCGATCTCCTCGCTGGCGCGCGCGGGCAGCAGGATCGAACCGCGCCGCGAGCTCAGGTGCACCAGGTCGCCCTCGCGCAGCGCGCGCCGCGCCATGTCCTGCGGGTTCATCTGCACCGCGGGCTCGGCCACGTGGCCGAACAGCCGGCCGACGTTGCCGGTGCGGCTCATGCCGTGCCACTGGTCGCGCAGCCGGCCGGTGTTGAGCGAGAACGGCCAGCGCGGTTCGCGCGGCTCGGCCAGCGGGCGGTAGACGGTGTCGACGAAGCGCGCGCGGCCGTCGGGCGTGGGGAACACGCCGTCCTCGTAGAGCCGCGCGCGGCCGGCCGTCTCGCCCTCGCGCAGCGGCCATTGCTGCGGGCCGGCGTGCTCGAGCAGCGCCCAGCTCAGGCCGGTGATGTCGAGGTCGCGTCCGCGCGTCGATTCGCGGTGCTCGTTCCAGACCGATTCGGCGTTCTCGTAGGGAAAGAGCGTGGCCGCGCGGCCCAGCCGGGCCTCGAGCCGGCGCGCGAATTCGGCCGCGATCGACCAGTCGTGGCGCGCCTCGCCGGCCGGCGGCACGGCGGGGCGCACGCGCGAGATGCGGCGCTCGCTGTTGGTGACCGTGCCTTCCTTCTCGCCCCAGGTGGTGGCCGGCAGCAGCAGGTCGGCGTAGGCGCAGGTGGCGGTGGTGGCGAAGGCTTCCTGCACCACCACGAACTCGGCGCGCTCGAGCGCGCGGCGCACCGTGGCCTGGTCGGGCATCGACTGGGCCGGGTTGGTGCAGGCGATCCACAGCGCGCGGATCTCGCCGTCGGCCGCGGCCTGGAACATCTCGACCGCGGTCTTGCCGGGCTGCGCGGGCACCGAGGGCACGCCCCAGAGCGCCGCCACCTCGGCGCGGTGCGCGGGGTTCGCGAGATCGCGGTGCGCGCTCAGCAGGTTCGCGAGGCCGCCGACCTCGCGCCCGCCCATCGCATTGGGCTGGCCGGTGAGCGAGAACGGCCCGGCGCCCGCGCGCCCGATCTGGCCCGTGGCCAGGTGCAGGTTGATCAGCGCGGCATTCTTCGCGGTGCCGCTCGAGGACTGGTTGAGACCCTGGCAGTACAGGCTCAGCGTGGCCGGCGAGGTGGCGAACAGCCGGGCCGCCTCGAACAACTGCTCGGTCGACAGGCCGCAGACCCGCGCCACCGTCTCGGGCGTGCAGTCGCCGACCGTGGCCTTCAGCGCCTCGAAGCCGCTGGTGTGGGCCGCGATGTAGTCGACGTCGATCCAGCCTTCGCGCAGCATCAGGTGCAGCATGCCGTTGAACAGCATCACGTCGGTGCCCGGCTGCAGCGGCAGGAACAGGTCGGCGATCTCCACCGTGTCGGTGCGGCGCGGATCGGCCACCACGATCTTCAGCGCCGGGTTGGCAGCCTTCGCGTCCTCGATGCGCCTGAACAGGATCGGATGGGCCCAGGCGGTGTTGCTGCCGACGATGAACAGGCACTGCGCGTGCCGCAGGTCGTCGTAGCAGGCGGGCGGCGCGTCGGCGCCCAGCGTCTGCTTGTAGCCGGCCACCGCGCTGCTCATGCACAGGCGCGAGTTGGTGTCGATGTTGTTGGTGCCGACCAGGCCCTTGGCGAGCTTGTTGAAGACGTAGTAGTCCTCGGTGAGCAGCTGGCCCGAGACGTAGAAGCCGACCGCGTCGGGGCCGTGGGTCTGCACGATGCCGGCGAAGCGGCCGGCCGCCTGGTCGAGCGCCGCATCCCAGTCCAGCGGCTGCGGTGCCTCGCCGCGGCGCGCGCGCTGCATCGGGCGCAGCAGCCGCGTCTGGCGCGTGATCGGCGCGCTGGCCGTCAGGTGCAGGGTCGAGCCTTTGGTGCAGAGGCGGCCGAAGTTGGCCGGGTGGTCGGGGTCGCCGCGCACGCCCGTGATCTGCGTGCCCTCGGACTCGATGATCACGCCGCAGCCGACGCCGCAGTAGGGGCAGGTGGAGCGGGTGTCGGTCATGCGGCCGCCTTCGGTTCGTCCTCGCTGGCAACGGCTTCACCGAACATCAGCCGGTCGCGGATCTCCTGCACGCTGCGCCCCTCGCGCACCAGCGCGTAGTACCAACTGCCGTCCACCGTGTCGCCGTAGAGGCAGGCGCCCACCAGCTTGTCGTCCTTGAGCACCAGCTTCTTGTAGACGCCGCCGAAGGGATCGCTCAGCACGATCTCCTCGGTGCCTTCGCCGCCCATGAACTCGCCCGCGCTGAACAGGTCGATGCCCGTGACCTTGAGCTTGGTCGAGGTCAGCGAGCCCTGGTAGCGGCCGATGCCGAACTGCGCGAGATGGTTGGCCGCCACCTTGGCCTGCTCGAACAGCGGCGCCACCAGGCCGTAGGCGATGCCGCGGTGCGCCGCGCATTCGCCCACCGCGTAGATGCGCGCATCGGTCACGGTCTGCAGGGTGTCGGTGACCACGATGCCGCGGTGGCAGTGCAGCCGCATGCGCTCGGCCAGCTCGACGTTGGGGCGGATGCCCACGGCCATCACGACCAGGTCGGCCGGGACCTCGGTGCCGTCCTTGAAGCGGATCGCGGTGACGCGGCCGTGCTCGCCGCCGACCAGTTCCTGGGTCTGCGCGCCCATCCTGAACTTGAGGCCGCGCTCCTCGAGCGACTGCTGCAACAGCCGGGCCGCGGTCTCGTCGAGCTGGCGCTCCATGAGCCATGGCATGACGTGCACCACGGTCACCTCCATGCCGCGCCGCATCAGGCCGTTGGCGGCCTCGAGGCCCAGCAGGCCGCCGCCGATCACCACCGCGTGGCGGTGCGTGCGCGCGGTCTCGATCATGCAGTCGGTGTCGGCGATGTCGCGGTAGGCGATCACGCCCTCGAGCTCCTTGCCGGGCACCGGCAGCATGAAGGGGGTGGAGCCGGTGCAGACCAGCAGGCGGTCGTAGGCGGCCTCGGTGCCGTCGTCGGCGCGCACGATGCGCTTCACGCGGTCGACCTCGACCACCTTCTTCCCGGCATGCACCGCGATGCCGTGGTCGCGGTACCAGTCCCAGCCGTTGAGCACGATCTCGTCGAGCGTCTGCTCGCCCGCGAGCACCGGCGACAGCATGATGCGGTTGTAGTTGGGATGCGGCTCGGCGCCGAACACCGTGATGTCGTAGAGGCCGGGCGCGATCTTCAGCAGCTCCTCGAGCGTGCGCACGCCGGCCATGCCGTTGCCGATCAGCACGAGTTTCATCTTCTTCATGGGGCCCTGCCTTTCTGCGACCGAGCGGATATCGAGCGGGCGGGGCGCTGGTGTGCACCGACGTGCCGGGCGGCCCGGCTCGTACCCGGGTCAGGCCGCGGCCTTCTCCACGTGCCCCTGGCGCGTGTAGAGGAAGTCGATCACGGCCTTGCGCGCATGCACGTAGACGGGATCCTCCGCGAGCTCGACGCGGTTGCGCGGGCGCGGGATGTCGACCGTGAGCACCTCGCCGATGGTGGCGGCCGGGCCGTTGGTCAGCATCACGATGCGGTCGCTCAGCAGCACGGCCTCGTCCACGTCGTGCGTGACCATCACGACCGTGCTGCGCGTCTTCTGCACGATGGCCAGCAGCTCGTCCTGCAGCTTGGCGCGCGTGAGGGCGTCGAGCGCGCCGAAGGGCTCGTCCATCAGCAGCACCTTGGGTTCCATCGACAGCGCGCGCGCGATGCCCACGCGCTGCTTCATGCCGCCCGAGATCTCGCCGGGGCGCTTCTGCGCGGCGGGCGTGAGACCGACCAGCGCCAGCGCCGCGTCGGTGCGCGCGCGCAACTGCGCCTTGTTCTCGGTGGCGGCGAACACGCGCTCGACCGCGAGGTAGACGTTCTCGAAGCAGGTGAGCCAGGGCAGCAGCGAATGGTTCTGGAACACCACCGCGCGCTCGGGACCCGGGCCCTTGATCTCCTTGTTGGCGCACAGCAGCGCGCCCGCGGTGGGCGTGGTGAGCCCGGCGATCAGGTTCAAGAGCGTGGACTTGCCGCAGCCCGAATGGCCGATCAGCGTGATGAACTCGCCTTTGGCCACGTTCAGGTTCACATCGCGCAGCGCGACGAAGCGGCCCTTGGGCGTCTTGAAGGCCTGTTCGACGCCGTGGATCTCGATGTACTTCGACTCGTCGATCATGATTTCACCTCTTCGAACGTGAAGGCCGTCGCGAGCTTGATCAGCGCGAACTCGAGCACCAGGCCGACGATGCCGATCACGAAGATCGCGATGATGATGTTGGCGACGTTGAGGTTGTTCCACTCGTCCCAGACCCAGAAGCCGATGCCCACGCCGCCGGTCAGCATCTCGGCCGCCACGATCACCAGCCAGGCGGTGCCCACGGCCAGCCGCACGCCGGTCAGCATGTAGGGCAGCACGGCGGGGAACAGGATCTTGGTGAGGATCTTCCATTCGCTGAGGTTCAGCACCTTGGCCACGTTCATGTAGTCGCTCGGAACGCGCTGCACGCCCACGGCCGTGTTGATGACCATCGGCCAGATCGAGCAGATGAAGATGGTCCAGATCGCGGCCGGGTTGGCGCCCTTGAACACCAGGAGGCCGATCGGCAGCCAGGCCAGCGGCGAGACGGGGCGCAGCAGGCTGATCAGCGGATTGAACATGCGCGCAAGGAACTCGAAGCGCCCGATCGCGAAGCCGGCCGGAATGCCGACCAGCGCCGCGAGGCCGAAGCCCAGCGCCACGCGCTGCAGCGAGGACAGCACGTTCCAGCCCACGCCCTGGTCGTTGGGGCCCTTGCTGTAGAAGGGATCGCTGAACACCGTGAGCGCCTGCTGCCAGACCGTCAGCGGCGAGGGAAAGCCGGTGGTGCTGCGCATGGCCACGATCTCCCACACCAGCAGCAGCAGGCCGAAGCCCGCGAGCGGCGGCAGCACGCGCATCCAGAAGGCGCGCAAATCGAGCGGCGTGCGCACCCGCGGCTCGGGCGCGGGCAGGGGGCGAACGGGGGCCGCGGTGGCGGCCGCCGGCTTGGCCGCGAGGGCCGGGGCCGACGGCGCGGCGACCGCCTCGAGCGGCGAATGGAAAACTGCGCTGACCATGGTGTTCTCCCTATGCATGGAGCTTGAAGGACTCGGCGTACTTCTTCGGGTCCTTGCCGTCCCAGACCGAACCGTCGAACAGCTTGCTGCTGCGCATCGGGTCCTTGGGCACCGGCGTCTGCGTGGCGGCCGCGGCCTGCTTGTAGATGTCGATGCGGTTGATCTCGGTCGCGACCTTGAGGTAGTCGGGATGCTCCTTGAGCAGGCCCCAGCGCTTGTGCTGCGTGAGGAACCACATGCCGTCGGACAGGTAGGGGAAGCTGACCGCGCCGCCGTTGTAGAACTTCATGTGGTTGGGGTCGTCCCAGCTCTTGCCCAGGCCGTTGACGTAGCGGCCCAGGATGCGCTGGTTGATCGCGTCCACGCTGGTGTTGACGTAACTCTTGTCGGCGATGGTCTCGGCCATCTTGTTCTTGTTCTGCAGGCCGGTGTCGATCCACTTGCCGGCCTCGAGCACGGCGGCGGTCACGGCGCGCGCGGTGTTCGGGTACTTCTTCGCGAACTCGGCCGTGGTGCCGAGCACCTTCTCGGGATGGTCCTTCCAGATGTCCTGCGTGGTGATGGCCGTGATGCCGATGCCGTCCATGATCGCGCGCTGGCCCCAGGGCTCGCCGACGCAGTAGCCGTCCATGTTGCCCACGCGCATGTTGGCCACCATCTGCGGCGGCGGCACGGTGATGTTCTTGACGTCCTTGAATGGGTCGATGCCGGCCGAGGCGAGCCAGTAGTAGAGCCACATCGCGTGGGTGCCGGTGGGGAAGGTCTGGGCGAAGGTGTATTCGCGCTTCTCGCTGGCGATCAGCTTGGCGAGCGAGGCCGCGTCGACCGCGCCCTTGTCGGCCAGCTTCTTCGACAGCGTGATCGCCTGGCCGTTGTTGTTGAGGGTCATGAGCACGGCCATGTCCTTCTTCGGGCCGCTCAGGCCCAGGTGCATGCCGTAGACCAGGCCGTAGAGCACGTGCGCCATGTCGAGGTCGCCGTTGGCCAGCTTGTCGCGCACGCCGGCCCAGCTCGCCTCCTTGCTCGGCACGATCTTCACGCCGTACTTCTTGTCGATGCCCAGCACCGAGGCCATCACCACGCTGGCGCAGTCGGTCAGCGGGATGAAGCCGATCTTCACTTCCTCCTTCTCGGGCTTGTCGGAGCCCTGGGCCCAGACGGCGGCGCGCAGTGCGGGATCGATCCCGACGGCGCCGATGGCGGCGGCCTGCAGCACGCGGCGCCGGCTCAGTTTGGTTTGCAGCGGATCGGACATGGGGCGGACTCCTGCGAAGAGAAAGGCGGAAGACAAAAACGAAAAGGCGTCCTCACCACCGCGGGGGCTGCTCGCAAACGAGCCAGCCCCGCGGGATAAGGACGCCTTTGTCCGGGTCGGTGGACGGCCCCCGCCATTGGGGGCCCTCTGCCTGGAGGCCCGAAGGCCTCATGAAATGTCTTGAGCAAAGCGCGTGCCAGCCCTGCCGCGCGTGGTTTTGCTATGGCTTTGCTAGCTCGATGCGCCGTATGGGTGCGCCCGGGCCTTCGATTCGGTGGGAAAAGGCGGCCGGCGCGTCGGCAGGCACGGTTGTTGTGCACTGCACCAGAGCGGACCGATCGACGCGCAGGTCAACGCGGCAGGTAGTCGGCCATCGCGAGCACCGACTCGGCCACGTCGACCAGCCGGCGGTTCTGGTTCATCGCGGTCTGGCGCAGCATCTTGTGCGCCTCTTCCTCGCTCATCCGGCGGTGCGCCATCAAGAGGCCCTTGGCGCGCTCGACCAGCTTGCGCTCGTTGAGCGAGGCGCGCACGGTCTCGAGCTCGTCGCCCATGGCCTGCAGCCGGCGCGACTGGGCCTGCACCATGTCGAGCACCGAGCGCTCGAGCGTGCGGCCGTAGAGCGTAGCGGCCTCGGGCGCGGCCGGACGCGCGGCGGCGGGCGCCGGCGCCAGCACGTCGTCGAAGAAGCGCTCTCCGTCGTCGCGCGGCGCCAGGGTGTCGAGCAGGCGCTGGTAGTCCTCGAGTTCGCGCCGCGCCTGCGCGGTCTTGTGGCCGCACTGCAGGCGCAGGTCGTCGGCCAACTGGTCCTCGACGGTGCGCATGGCGTCGATGCGCGCGCTGCAGCAGTCGAACCAGGCCTGGCTCAGCCGCGGGTCGGGCAGGCCGCCCGCGGGCGCCGCGCCCGGATGCACGGTGCCGATGCGGCGCATGCGCTCGAGCCCGGCCAGGGTGCTGTCGCTCTGGCTCTGGCGCCACAGCGCGAGCAGCGCGGGATTCGAGAACTCGGTGAAGACCTGGAAGCAGCGCTCCTGCGACTCGACCAGGTGCAGCCACTGGGCCCGCTGGGTGTCGTCGACGCGGCCCATGGCGAGGGCGGCGGCGCCGAGGGCGCGCTCCTGGCCCGCGAACTCCTTGCCCTGCATGAAGTTGAACAGCGCCACCAGCAGGCGCGAGATCTCGGGGTCGGTGGCGCCGTCGGCGGCCTCGAACACCACCGATAGCAGCCCCGCGACCAGCTTGGCGAAGGCCGCGGTGGCCTGCGCGGGCTGCAGTTCGAGCGCGCCGATGCGCCGGCGCAGGGCCGGCAGGCCGTCCAGGCCCGGCAGCACCCAGGCGATGCGGCTGAACAGACGCGTGTGGTTGCCGTCGCCCGCGCGGCCGTGCGCCTCGGCCTCGAGCCGGTCGAAGCCCAGCCGCACCGCCTGCTCGAGCGCCACGCACTCGGCGATCTGAGGATCGCGCTGGTCGCCGAAGCGCGCGCCGCGCGAGGCCAGGAACAGGTTCGACATGCCGCGCTCGCGTTGCAGCGCATGCACGAGCCGGCCCACGGCGCCGACCAGCTCGCTGGTGCGCGCGAGCTGCTCGAGCGCGTCGATCTCGCTGCGCCGCGCGGCGATCAGGAAGTGCAGTCCGGATTTCATGGGGTGCCCGAACCGCAGCAACATCCGTGCCGTACCCCCGCGCCAGCAGCGCCTACCGCCCGCCGCCTACACTCGCGGCCATGCTGCTTCTAGGAATCGAATCCTCCTGCGACGAGACCGGCGTGGCGCTGGTCGAGTCGCATGGCGACGCGCTGCCGGTGCTGCGCTCGCATGCGCTGCACAGCCAGATCGCGATGCACCAGGCCTATGGCGGCGTGGTGCCCGAACTCGCGAGCCGCGACCACATCCGCCGCGTGCTGCCGCTGACCGATGCCGTGATGGCCGAGGCCGGGCGTGCGCTGGCCGAGGTCGACGTGGTCGCCTACACGCGCGGCCCCGGCCTCGCGGGCGCGCTGCTCGTGGGCGCGGGCGTGGCCTGCGCGCTGGGCGCGGCGCTCGGCAAGCCCGTGCTGGGCGTGCACCATCTCGAAGGCCACCTGCTGTCGCCGTTCCTGAGCGCCGACCCGCCCGAGTTCCCCTTCGTGGCGCTGCTGGTCTCGGGCGGCCACACCCAGCTGATGCGCGTGGACGGCGTGGGCCGCTACGAGCTGCTGGGCGAAACCATCGACGACGCGGCCGGCGAGGCCTTCGACAAGAGCGCCAAGCTCATGGGCCTGCCGTACCCCGGCGGCCCCTGGCTCGCCAAGCTGGCCGAGGGTGGCGATCCGGCGGCCTTCAAGTTGCCGCGCCCGTTGCTGCACAGCGGCGATCTCGACTTCTCCTTCGCCGGCCTCAAGACGGCCGTGCTCACGCAGGCCAGGAAGCTCGGCGATTCGCTCGAGGCGCGCAAGCCCGACCTCGCGGCCTCCACGCAGGCGGCGATCGTCGAAGTGCTGCTGAAGAAGTCGCTGGCCGCGCTCGACCAGGCCGGCCTCAAGCGGCTGGTGGTGGCCGGCGGCGTGGGCGCGAACCGCATGCTGCGCGAGCAGTTGAATGCCGCCTGCGCGAAGCGCGGCGTGCGCGTGCACTACCCCGAGCTGCACCTGTGCACCGACAACGGCGCGATGATCGCGATGGCCGCGGCGATGCGGCTGCAGTCGGGGCTGTCGCAGCCCACCGAGCGCTACGCCTTCGACGTGAAGCCGCGCTGGCCGATGGCCTCGCTGTCGGCGGACCTGCCCGCCACAGCCTGAGAACGCCCATGAAAAAGCCCGCGCGGCTGGTCGCCGCGCGGGCTTTTTCGCAGGTCGGTTGCGCCTGGATCAGTTGATCTGCAGCTGCGAGACCTGGCTGACCGGCACCACCTTGGCGAGCTTCAGGGTCAGCACGCCGTTCTCGAGCTTGGCTTCGCTGGCCGCTGCGTCGATGTCCAGCGGCAGCTCGTAGGCGGCCTTGAACTGGCGCTTGGCGTCGGCCTTGCTGTCGATGCGGACCACGGCGCCTTCGATGCCGATGCTCAGGTCCTCGCGGGCGAAGCCGGGTACGTCGAGCGACAGGGTCCAGCTCTTGTCGTCCTGCTCGACCAGCGGCGAGCGGCGCGCGGTGCCGGCGAAGGCATCGTTCACGAAGCGTTCGAAGGCGCGGTCGTAGGCGCGGGGGGTGAAACGGGTGGCGCGGAGAGCGGGTGCGAAAAACATGGAAGTACTCCTGAATGAACACAATGGGGACATGGAATGTGTGTCCCTTACACTGCGCGGCCGTTCAATCTGAGTGCCGCTTGAGACCTCATCTAGGCCTTGTGGCGCGCGTTTCAAGTCAATGAATTCCAGCTTTTTCGAGCGCCGCCAGGCCTTGAAATTAGCGGCACTGTCGCTATGCGCGAGGCCCTTCGCGGCGCTTGCGCAGACCCCGCCCGCGCCCATCCGCCTGGCGCTCATCGAAAGCATGAGCGGCCCGTTCGCCAACACCGGCGAGGCGGTGTTCCGCAACCTGCTGTGGGCCGTGGAGCGCGTGAATGCGCGCGGCGGCATCAGGCTGCCGGGCGGCGCGCGGCCGCTGCAGCTCGACCGCTACGACAGCAAGGGGCAGAACGAGGAAGCGCTGTCGGCGCTGCGCGCCGCGATCGACGATGGCGCGCGCATCGTGCTGCAGGGCAACTCCTCGGCCACCGCGGCGGCCCTGATCGATGCGATCGACAAGCACAACGAACGCGACCCGCAGCGGCGCATGCTGTTCCTCAACTACGCGGCGGTCGAGCCCTCGCTGACCAACGAGCGCTGCAGCTTCTGGCACTTCCGCTTCGACGCCCATGCCGACATGCGCGTGGCCGCGCTGATGGACGTGGTGAAGGACGACGCCGCGCTCAAGCGCATCTACCTGCTGGGACAGGACTACAGCTTCGGCCAGGCGGTGCTGCGCGAATCGCGGCGCCAGCTCGGCACGCTGCGGCCCGACGTGGAGATCGTCGGCGACGAGCTGCATCCGCTGGGCAAGGTCAAGGACTTCGCGCCCTACGCCAGCAAGATCATCGCGAGCGGCGCGCAGGCGGTGGTCACGGGCAACTGGGGCAACGACCTCACGCTGCTCGTGAAGGCCGCGCGCGAGGCCGGCTTCAACGGCACCTTCTACACCTTCTACGGCAATGCGCTGGGCGCGCCCGCGGCCATCGGCGATGCCGGTATCGGCCGCGTGATCGCGGTGGCCGACTGGCTGCCGAATGTGCAGACGCCGCAGTCGGAGGCCTTCTACCGCGCCTTCCGCACGCGCTTTCCGAAGCCCGCGGACGACTACGTCCACATGCGCATGCAGCTCCTGATCGAGTCGCTGGCGCAGGCGCTCGAGCGCGCGGGCGGCACCGACACCGTGGCCGTGGCGCGCGCGCTCGAGCAGGCCGAAGTCGCGCTGTACGGCCAGCGCGGGCGCATGCGCGCGGCCGACCACCAGTTCCAGCAGCAGCTCGTGGTCGGCGTGATGGACAAGCAGGGCCGAGCGGGCGTGCAGTTCGACGTCGAGGGCTCGGGCTACGGCTTTCGCGTGGTCAAGACCATTGCCCCCGAGCGCGCGGAGCTGCCGACTTCGTGCAAGATGAAGCGCCCCTGAAGGCACGAAGCGAAGACACGACGACAACGAAAGAAAAACACAGCATGCGCCAAGCCATCCACAACCTCGAAGCCTCCAAGATCCGCGAAGTCGCCAATGCCGGCCTCGGCCGCAGCGACGTGCTCGCCTTCTGGTTCGGCGAGAGCGACGAGGTCACGCCCGAAGTCATCCGCCAGGCGGCGATCGATTCGCTGCAGCGCGGCGAGACCTTCTACGCCCACAACCTCGGCCTGCCCGAGCTGCGCGCGGCGATCGCGCGCTACACCAGCAGCCTGCATCCCGCGGTCGATGCCTCGCGCATCGCCGTCACCTCGGGCGGCGTGAGCGCGCTGATGCTCGCGGTGCAGGCGCTGGTCGATGCCGGCGACGAGGTGGTCGCGGTGACGCCCGTGTGGCCCAACCTCACGGCGCAGCCCGCGATCCTCGGCGCGACGGTGCGCACGGTGCCGCTGGTGCCGGTGCGGGGCGAATGGACGCTCGACCTGCAGGCGCTGCGCGCGGCGGTCACGTCGACCACCAGGCTGCTGATCGTCAACGCGCCGAACAACCCGACCGGCTGGACGATGACACGCGAGGAGCAGCAGGCCGTGCTCGACCATTGCCGCGAGACCGGCACCTGGATCCTCGCGGACGAGGTCTACGAGCGCCTGTACTTCGAACCCACGGCCAACGGCTGCGCGCCGAGCTTCCTCGACATCGCCCGGCCCGACGACCGGCTGGTGGTCACGCACAGCTTCTCGAAGAGCTTCCTGATGACCGGCTGGCGCCTGGGCTGGCTGGTGCTGCCGCCCGCGCTGGTCGAGGGCATCGGCAAGCTGATCGAGTTCAACACCTCGTGCGCGAGCGTGTTCACCCAGCGCGCCGGGGTGGAGGCGATCGAGCACACGGCCGAGATCACGCCGCGCGTGGTGGCGCACCTCAAGCACTGCCGCGACACGCTGGTGCCGTTGCTCGCGGATGTGCCGGGCGTGCAGGTGGCGCCGGCCAGGGGTGGCATGTACGCCTTCTTCCGGCTCGAGGGTTTCGACGATTCCTTCGAGGTGGCCAAGCGGCTGGTGGTCGAGGCCGGGCTCGGGCTCGCGCCCGGCAATGCCTTCGCCCCCGAGGGGCAGGGCTGGCTGCGCTGGTGCTTCGCCTCGAAGGATCCGCAGCGGCTGGTGCAGGGCGTGGAGCGGCTGCGCGGCTGGCTCGCGAAGCAGCAGGGCTGAATGTCGCCGAGGCCCGCGCCCGTCGACGCCGTGCGCGTCCGCGGCTCGGCGCTGCCGGGCCTGCAGACGATCGTGGCCGAATCGGCGCGCAGCTTTCCGCGCCACATGCACGACATCTACGGCATCGGCGTGATCGACCGCGGCGGCCAGCGCTCGGCCAGCGGCCGCGGTGCGGTCGAGGCGGTGCGCGGAGACGTCATCACGGTCAACCCGGGCGAGGTGCACGACGGCGTCGCGCTGCGCGGCGAGGCGCGCGCCTGGCGCATGCTGCACCTGGCGCCCGCGTTGCTGGCCGATGCCGCGCCCGGGCTCGAGCTGACGCGGCCGGTGCTCAACGATCCGGCGCTGCGGTGCGGGGTCGAACGGCTGTTCGCGCGCGTGGCCGAGGGCGCCGATGCGTTGGCGCTCGAGCAGGGCGTGCTCGAATTGCTGCGCGATGCACCGGGCGCGCTGGCGCCGGAGCCCGTGCCTCGCATCGCCTCCGTGGCACTGGAGCGCGCGCGGGCGCGCATCGCCGACGACTGCGTGACCGCGCCCACGCTCGCCGAGCTCGCGCACGAGGCCGGCCTGAGCCGCTGGCAGCTGCTGCGCGGCTTCGCGGCCGCCTTCGGGCTGCCGCCGCATGCCTGGCTGCAGCAGTGCCGGCTGTCGCGCGCGCGGCGGCTGATCGCGCAGGGCCGGGCGCTGGCCGATGCCGCGGCCGGCGCGGGCTTCGCCGACCAGAGCCACATGACGCGGGCCTTCGTGCGCTTCCTGGGCTTCACGCCCGGGGCCTATGCGGCCGCGCACGGCGCCTGAGCCGGTCCCCTGCAATTTCGTTCAAGACCGCCGCGCCTCCGGCGGGAGACGCTCGCGCTTTCTGCAAATGAAAGGCGACAGGTATGTCGGAACGCGGCAAGGGGATGTGGCTGTGCGCGCTCGCGATGGTCACGGTCGGCAGCACGGTGGTCGCGAGCAAGCTGATCGCGGGCGGCCTGCCGCCGTTCACGGCGACCGCGCTGCGCTTCGCGCTGGCGCTGCCGGTGTTCGTGGTGCTGATGCGGTGGATGCGCGTGCGCTGGCCGCGTCCGGACCGGCACGATGCCTGGCTGCTGCTGTGCCAGGCGGCCGCGGGCAGCGTGGGCTACACGGTGCTGCTGATCCTGGGCCTGCGCTGGGCGCCGGCGGCCGACGCGGGCGTGGTGGCCGGCACCCTGCCGGCCATCGCCGCGCTGGTGGCGGTGCTCGCGCTGCGCGAGCGGCCCGGGCGCTACCTGATCGGCGGGATCGTGCTCGCGAGCCTGGGCGTGCTGGCGATCACGCTGCGACCGGGCGGGGAGGGTGGCGCGCGCACGCCGGCCGCGCTGCTCGGCAACCTGCTGGTGCTGGGCGCGGTGGCGTTCGAATCGCTGTTCATCCTGCTCAACAAGCGGCTGCGCGTGCCGCTGCCGCCGCTCGCGCAGTCGAGCGCGATGACCGCGCTGGGGCTGCTGCTGTCGCTGCCGCCCGCGCTGCTCGAGCGTGCCTGGCTGCAGGCGGTGCCGGCCGAGGCGCTGGCCGGTGTGGCCTACTACGCGCTGGTGCCGACCGTGGCGGGCTTCCTGCTCTGGTACGCGGGCGCGGCCCGGCTCAGCGGCGCCGAGGCGGCGCTGTTCACGGCGCTGATGCCGGTGTCGGCGCTGGCCCTGGCGGCCTGGTGGCTGGGCGAACCGGTGGGCTGGCCCCAGATCGCCGGCGCGGCCTGCGTGCTGGGGGCGGTGGCGCTGGTCTCGCTCGACGGGCGGCACCGGGAAGGGGTGTCCGGGACGGCCGATGTATAATCCCAAGGCTTTGCATGCCGCAAGGCGCACGGTGAGCGCAGTTCCAGCACCCACCGCAAGTCAAACACCACCGGAACAAAGGAAAAACCAATGATCGCAGCCTCCATCAAGGCCGAAGTCGTCAAGGACAACGCCCGCGCAGCCAACGACACCGGCAGCCCCGAAGTGCAAGTCGCACTGCTGACCGCCCGCATCAACGAGCTCACCCCCCACTTCAAGACGCACGCCAAGGACCACCACGGCCGTCGCGGCCTGCTGCGCATGGTGAGCCGCCGTCGCAAGCTGCTCGACTACCTGAAGTCCAAGGACGCCGACCGTTACACTGCGCTGATCGCCAAGCTGGGCCTGCGCAAGTAAGCCGAATCGCATGAAAAAACGCCTGGGTTAGTCCGCTAGCTCAGGCGTTTTTTACTTCGCGAACCACTTTCGGGGTGCCCTACAGAGCGAAGCTGTGTCATTCCAGGGAAGTTCGAGCCGAGCTTCGCTGGAATGGCATCGTGTTCTGAGAAAGCCCTCCGAGTCCTGCGGATCTTCGATGATCTGCTACTAAAACAGGAGCAAACATGAGCCTCTTCAACAAAGTCACCAAGTCCTTCCAATGGGGCGACAAGACCGTCGTCATGGAAACGGGCGAAATCGCCCGTCAGGCCACGGGCGCCGTGCTGGTCGACATCGACGGCACCGTCGTGCTGGCCACCGTGGTCGCTTCCAAGAGCGCCAAGCCGGGCCAGGACTTCTTCCCGCTGACCGTCGACTACATCGAGAAGACCTATGCCGCCGGCAAGATCCCCGGCAGCTTCTTCAAGCGCGAAGCCAAGCCCAGCGAGCTCGAGACCCTGACCAGCCGCCTGATCGACCGCCCGATCCGTCCGCTGTTCCCCGAGGGCTTCCTCAACGAAGTGCACGTGGTGATCCACACCGTGTCGCTGAACCCCGAAGTCGACGCCGACATCGCCGCGATGATCGCCGTGAGCGCCGCCCTGTCGGTCTCGGGCATTCCGTTCGACGGCCCGATCGGCGCCGCGCGCGTGGGCTACATCAACGGCCAGTACGTGCTGAACCCGGGCCAGACCGCGCGCAAGGATTCGCAGATGGACCTCGTCGTGGCCGGCACCGAAGCCGCCGTGCTGATGGTCGAGTCCGAAGCCCAGCAACTGGCCGAGGAGATCATGCTCGGCGCCGTGGTCTTCGGCCACGAACAGGGCAAGGTGGCGATCAACGCCATCCATGAACTGGTGCGCGACGCCGGCAAGCCGCTGTGGGTCAAGGAAGGCACCTGGGCGCCCGAAGCCAAGGACGAGGCCTTCATCGCCAAGGTCAACGGCCTGGCCGAGGAGAAGCTGCGCGCCGTCTACCAGATCCGCAGCAAGCAGGCCCGCACCCAGGCCCTGCGCGAAGCCAATGCCAGCGTCTACGAGGCCCTGAAGGCCGAAGGCGCCGAATTCGACGCCGGCAAGGTCAGCGACCTGCTGTTCGCGATCGAAGCGCGCATCGTGCGCAGCCAGATCCTGCAAGGCGAGCCGCGCATCGACGGCCGCGACACCCGCACCGTGCGCCCGATCGAGATCCGCAACTCGGTGCTGCCGCGCACCCACGGCTCGGCGCTGTTCACGCGCGGCGAGACCCAGGCGCTGGTCGTGACCACGCTGGGCACCGAACGCGACGCGCAGCGCATCGACGCGCTGGCCGGCGAGTTCGAGGACCGCTTCCTGTTCCACTACAACATGCCTCCCTTCGCCACCGGTGAAGTGGGCCGCATGGGCTCGACCAAGCGCCGCGAAGTCGGCCACGGCCGCCTGGCCAAGCGCGCTCTCGTCGCCGTGCTGCCGAACAAGGAAGAGTTCCCCTACACCGTGCGCGTGGTGTCGGAGATCACCGAGTCGAACGGCTCCTCGTCGATGGCTTCGGTCTGCGGCGGCTGCCTCTCGATGATGGACGCCGGCGTGCCGATGAAGGCCCACGTGGCCGGCATCGCCATGGGCCTGATCAAGGAAGACAACCGCTTCGCGGTGCTGACCGACATCCTGGGCGACGAGGACCACCTCGGCGACATGGACTTCAAGGTGGCCGGCACGACCAACGGCATCACCGCGCTGCAGATGGACATCAAGATCCAGGGCATCACCAAGGAAATCATGCAGGTCGCGCTGGCACAGGCCAAGGAAGCGCGCATGCACATCCTCGGCAAGATGCAGGAAGCGATGGGCGAGGCCAAGGCCGACGTGTCGCAGTTCGCACCGCGCCTGACCACGCTGAAGATCAACCCCGAGAAGATCCGCGACGTGATCGGCAAGGGCGGCGCGGTCATCCGCGGCCTGCAGGAAGAAACCGGCACGCAGATCAACATCGACGAAGACGGCACCATCACCATCGCGTCGACCGATCCGGCCAAGGCCGAAGAGGCCAAGAAGCGCATCGAGCAGATCACGGCCGAGGTCGAGATCGGCAAGATCTACGAAGGCCCGGTCACCAAGATCCTGGACTTCGGCGCGCTCATCAACCTGCTGCCCGGCAAGGACGGCCTGCTGCACATCAGCCAGATCGCGCACGAACGCGTCGAGAAGGTGACCGACTACCTGAGCGAAGGCCAGATCGTGAAGGTCAAGGTCCTCGAGACCGACGACAAGGGTCGCGTCAAGCTGTCGATGAAGGCGCTGACCGAGCGTCCGGCCGGCATGGAATACAGCGAGCGTCCGCCGCGCGAAGACCGCGGTGACCGTGGCGGCGAGCGCCGTGACCGTGGCGACCGCGGCGACCGTGGTGGTGATCGCGGCGATCGCGGTGACCGCGGCGGGGACCGTGGCGAGCGCGCTCCGCGCTTCAACAACGACCAGCAGCAGCCGCGCAACGAGCAGGCTCCGGCCGGCGAGTCGCAGCAGCCGCAGGCTCCGCGCGAGTCGCAGGAGTAAGAAGGCCACGGCGGCCGCGGCATGCGCCGCGCGCCGCCTTTGCCTTTCCGATTGCTGAATGCGCCCGTCGCACGGGCGGCTGGAGGCCAGGAGACCATGAAAGCCATTGAAATCGCTTCGTACGGCGCCCCCGAGGTGCTGCGCGTCACGGATCGTCCCGATCCGGTCGCCGGCGTGGGCGAGCTGCTGATCCGCGTGTCGGCCAGCGGTGTCAACCGCCCCGACGTGCTGCAGCGCATGGGCCACTACCCGGTGCCGCCCGGCGCTTCCGACCTGCCGGGCCTCGAGGTGGCCGGCGAGATCGTGTCGGGCGATGCCGCGGCATTGGCCGAGGCGGGCTTCGCGATCGGCGACCGCGTCTGCGCGCTGATCGCCGGCGGCGGCTATGCGCAGCTGTGCGTGGCGCCGGTGGCGCAGTGCCTGCCGGTGCCCAAGGGCTGGAGCGACGTCGAGGCGGCTTCGCTGCCCGAGACCTTCTTCACCGTCTGGAGCAACGTGTTCGAGCGCGGCCGGCTGCAAAAGGGCGAGACCCTGCTGATCCAGGGTGGCTCGAGCGGCATCGGCGTCACGGCGATCCAGATCGCCAAGGCGCTGGGCGCGACCGTGATCGTCACGGCCGGCAGCGACGACAAGTGCGAGGCCTGCCTGAAACTCGGCGCCGACCACGCGATCAACTACCGCACGGCCGATTTCGTCGAAGTGGCGAAGTCGCTGACCGGCGGCAAGGGCGTGGACGTCATCCTCGACATGGTCGCGGGCGACTACGTGGCGCGCGAGGTCGAATGCCTGGCCGAGGACGGCCGGCTGGTGATCATCGCGGTGCAGGGTGGCGTCAAGAGCCAGATCAACGCGGGTCTGGTGCTGCGCAAGCGGCTCACGATCACGGGCTCGACGCTGCGTCCGCGGCCGGTGGCATTCAAGGGCGCGATCGCCAGGGCGCTGCGCGAGAAGGTGTGGCCGCTGCTCGAGAGCGGCGCGGTCAAGCCGGTGATCCACAGCACCTTCGCGGCGGCCGGCGAGCCCAGCGGCGCGGCGCAGGCGCATGCGTTGATGGAATCGAATCAGCACATCGGCAAGATCGTGCTGACCTGGTGACGAGACGAGCACGATGACGACCCACAAGAAACTGATCGCAGGGAACTGGAAGATGAATGGCAGCCTGGCTGCCAACGAGGCGCTGGTGACGGCGCTGCGGCAGGGACTCGCGGCGAATGCGCCCGCGTGCGACATCGCGCTGTGCGCGCCCGCGCCGTATTTCGCGCAACTGCAGTCGCTGCTGGCGGATTCGCCGATGGCGCTGGGCGCGCAGGACATTTCCGCGCAGGCGCAGGGCGCCTTCACGGGCGAGCAGTCGGCGGCGATGCTGAAGGACTTCGGTGTGCGCTATGCCATCGTCGGCCATTCGGAGCGCCGCCAGTACCACGGCGAGACCGACGATGCCGTGGCCGCGAAGACCGCGGCCGCGTTGGCCAACGGCATCACGCCGATCGTCTGCGTCGGCGAGACGCTGGCGCAGCGCGAAGCGGGCCAGACCGAGGAAGTGGTGAAGCGCCAGCTGGCGGCGGTCATCCACGTGAACGGCCACTGCATCAGCGAGATCGTGGTCGCCTACGAACCCGTGTGGGCCATCGGCACCGGCAAGACCGCTACGCCCGAACAGGCGCAAGCGGTGCACGCGGTGCTGCGCGCGCAACTGCATCACGCCGCGAGCGAGCACGCGGCCGGCATCAAGATCCTCTACGGCGGCAGCATGAATGCCGCCAACGCGGCCGAACTGTTGGCGCAAGCCGACATCGACGGCGGCCTGATCGGCGGCGCTTCCCTGAAGGCCCCCGACTTTTTGCAGATCATTTCCGCCGCCGCCCGCTGAAGCGGGCAGGGCAGGCATCAATTAGGAGTAAGAACGAATGAACGTGGTCCTCAACCTTCTGGTCGGCGTGCAGATGCTGTCGGCGCTGGTGATGATCGGGCTGATCCTGATCCAGCACGGCAAGGGCGCCGACATGGGCGCGGCCTTCGGCAGCGGCAGCGCCGGCAGCCTGTTCGGCGCCAGCGGCAGCGCGAACTTCCTCTCACGCACCACGGCCGTGCTGGCCGCGGTGTTCTTCGCCTGCACGCTGCTGCTGGCCTACTTCAGCCACGCACGTCCCACGGGCGGCGGCAGCCTGCTGGAGCGTGCGGCCATCGGCGTGCCCGCCACGCCGGCTTCGGGTGCGGCAGGCCAGATTCCCTCGGGCCAGTCGGGCGCGGCGCCTGCCGCGGCACCCGCGAGCGCGCCCGCGGCTGGCGCGGGACAGATTCCCAGCAAGTAACTCTGATGTTTTCAGAGTGACCCGTAAGAAATGGCTTCATTTCAGGGTAAACTCTAAAGCTGTTCGGAAAGCCAAACCTCTTTGTAGGCACCTCATGCCATCCGAACAGAAAAAACCGCGGTCGTGGTGAAATTGGTAGACACGCTATCTTGAGGGGGTAGTGGCGAAAGCTGTGCGAGTTCGAGTCTCGCCGACCGCACCAAATCTCACCGACAGGACGCCTCATGAAGGTGCTTCTGTCGGTGGCAAGCGGTGAAAGCTCCCGATGAACCTCGATTCCTACCTTCCCGTCCTTTTGTTCATTCTGGTCGGGGTCGGCGTAGGCGTCGCTCCACAGGTCATCGGATACATCCTCGGCCCCAATCGGCCTGACGCAGCCAAGAACGCACCTTACGAGTGCGGCTTCGAGGCCTTCGAGGATGCGCGCATGAAGTTCGACGTGCGCTATTACCTGGTTGCCATTCTCTTCATCCTGTTCGATCTGGAGATTGCCTTTCTCTTCCCGTGGGCCATTGCGCTCAAGGAGATCGGTGCTGTCGGCTTCTGGGCCATGATGATCTTTCTCGCCATCCTCGTCGTGGGCTTCGCCTACGAGTGGAAAAAAGGCGCGCTCGACTGGGAATAAGGAAGCTACACGATGGCCATTGAAGGCGTTCTCAAGGAAGGCTTCGTCACGACCACCTACGACTCGGTGGTGAACTGGGCGAAGACCGGATCTCTGTGGCCGATGACGTTCGGTCTGGCCTGCTGTGCGGTCGAAATGATGCACGCGGGCGCGGCCCGCTACGACATCGACCGTTTCGGCATGCTGTTCCGTCCGAGCCCGCGCCAGTCCGACCTGATGATCGTGGCCGGCACGCTGTGCAACAAGATGGCGCCGGCGCTGCGCAAGGTCTACGACCAGATGCCCGAGCCGCGCTGGGTGCTCTCGATGGGTTCGTGCGCCAACGGCGGCGGCTACTACCACTACAGCTATTCGGTGGTGCGTGGCTGCGACCGGATCGTTCCGGTCGACGTCTACGTGCCGGGCTGCCCGCCCACCGCCGAAGCGCTGCTCTACGGGATCATCCAGCTGCAGCAGAAGATCCGCCGCACCAACACCATCGCGCGTGCCTGAGGAATTGCCGAGATGACCGACTTTGCAATTTCTCCGGAGGCGCTGCAGGCGACTCTGGTGCAGACCCTGGGCGACAAGGCCCGGAGCGTGACCGTTGCCCTGGGTGAAGTGACCGTGGTGGTGGGCGCTGCCGACTACATCGACGCGGCACTGCTGCTGCGCGATGCGCCGGGCTGCCGCTTCGAGCAGCTGATCGATCTCTGTGGCATGGACTATTCCGACTACCGCGAAGGCGAGTGGGAAGGCGAGCGCTACGGCGTCGTCTCGCACCTGCTGTCGGTGAGCCTCAACCAGCGCGTGCGCCTCAAGGTGTTCGCGCCCAGCGAAGACCTGCCGGTGGTCGACTCCCTGCAGCCCGTGTGGAACGCGGCGACCTGGTTCGAGCGCGAGGCCTTCGACCTCTACGGCATCGTGTTCGAAGGCCACGACGACCTGCGCCGCATCCTGACCGACTACGGCTTCATCGGCCATCCGTTCCGCAAGGACTTCCCGGTGTCGGGTCATGTCGAGATGCGCTACGACGAAGAGCAGAAGCGCGTGGTCTACCAGCCGGTATCGATCGAGCCGCGCGAGATCACGCCGCGCGTGATCCGCGAAGACAACTACGGCGGCGGACTCCACTGACATGGCCGAAATCAAGAACTACACCCTCAACTTCGGTCCCCAGCATCCCGCGGCACACGGCGTGCTGCGCCTGGTGCTCGAGCTCGACGGCGAAGTGATCCAGCGCGCCGATCCGCACATCGGCCTGCTGCACCGCGCGACCGAGAAGCTCGCCGAATCGCGCACCTTCATCCAGTCGCTGCCCTACATGGACCGCCTCGACTACGTGTCGATGATGTCCAACGAGCACGCCTACTGCCTCGCCATCGAGAAGATGATGGGCCTCGAGGTGCCGATACGCGCGCAGTACATCCGCGTCATGTTCGCCGAGATCACCCGGCTGCTGAACCACCTGCTGTGGCTCGGCGCGCACGGCCTCGATTGCGGTGCGATGAACATGCTCATCTACTGCTTCCGTGAACGCGAAGACCTGTTCGACATGTACGAGGCGGTGTCGGGCGCGCGCATGCACGCGGCCTACTTCCGTCCGGGCGGCGTGTACCGCGACCTGCCGGACGTGATGCCGCAGTACAAGGTCAGCAAGATCAAGAACGCGAAGGCGATCGAGAAGCTCAACGAGAACCGCCAGGGCTCGCTGCTCGACTTCGTCGACGATTTCTGCAAGCGCTTCCCGAAGATGGTCGACGAGTACGAGACGCTGCTCACCGACAACCGCATCTGGAAGCAGCGCACCGTGGGCATCGGTGTGGTCACGCCGGAGCGCGCGCTCAACCTCGGCTTCACCGGCCCGATGCTGCGTGGCTCGGGCGTCGAATGGGACCTGCGCAAGAAGCAGCCCTACGACGTCTACGACCGCATGCAGTTCGACGTGCCGGTCGGCCGCACCGGCGACTGCTACGACCGCTACCTGGTGCGCGTCGAAGAGATGCGCCAGGCCAACAAGATCATCCAGCAGTGCGCGGCATGGCTGCGCGCCAACCCCGGCCCGGTGATCACCGACAACCACAAGGTCGCCGCGCCCGCGCGCGAATCGATGAAGGCGAACATGGAGGAGCTGATCCACCATTTCAAGCTCTTCACCGAAGGCTTCCACGTGCCCGAGGGCGAGGCCTATGCCGCCGTCGAGCATCCGAAGGGCGAGTTCGGCATCTATCTCGTGAGCGACGGCGCCAACAAGCCGTACCGCCTGAAGATTCGCGCCCCTGGCTTCCCGCACCTCGCCGCCCTCGACGAAATGTCGCGCGGTCACATGATCGCCGACGCTGTCGCGGTGATCGGCACGATGGACATCGTGTTCGGCGAAATCGACAGGTGAGAAAGAGCGAATGACTTCCTCTACCCATGACACTCACGCGGCGCCTTCGGCGCCGCTGAAGCCTGAGACCCTCGAACGCTTCGCGCGCGAGGTGGCCAAGTACCCCGAGGCCGGCAAGCAGTCGGCCGTGATGGCCTGCCTGGCGATCGTGCAGCAGGACGAGGGTTTCGTGAGCGCCCAGCGCGAGCGCGAGATCGCCGAGTACCTCGGCATGGCGCCGATCGCGGTGCACGAGGTCACGACCTTCTACAACATGTACAACCAGCATGCGGTGGGCAAGTACAAGCTCAACGTCTGCACCAACCTGCCGTGCCAGCTGCGCGATGGCGTCACCGCCCTCGTGCACCTCGAGAAGAAGCTCGGCATCAAGATGGGCGAGACCACGGCCGATGGCCTGTTCACGCTGCAGCAGAGCGAATGCCTGGGCGCCTGCGCCGATTCGCCGGTGATGCTGGTCAACGACCGCACGATGTGCAGCTTCATGAGCAACGACAAGCTCGACCAGCTCGTCGATGGCCTGCGCAGTGCAACCCCCGGGGAGGCTTCGTGATGACGCCCGATCAGGTTCTTTCGCAGTTCCGCGCCACCGGCGTGCAGACCTGCTTCCATGACCGCCACATCGGCGCCCAGATCTATGCCGGCCTCGACGGCACCAACTGGCATCTCGCCGACTACGAGGCGCGCGGCGGCTACCAGGCGCTGCGCAAGATCCTCACCGAGGGCCTGACGCCCGACCAGGTGATCGCCGAAGTCAAGGCCTCGGGCCTGCGCGGCCGCGGCGGCGCCGGTTTCCCGACCGGCCTGAAGTGGAGCTTCATGCCGCGCCAGTTCCCGGGCCAGAAGTACCTGGTCTGCAATTCGGACGAAGGCGAGCCGGGCACTTGCAAGGACCGCGACATCCTGCAGTTCAACCCGCACATCGTGATCGAGGGCATGGCCATCGCCGCCTATGCGATGGGCATCAGCGTGGGCTACAACTACATCCACGGCGAGATCTTCCAGAGCTACGAGCGCTTCGAGGAAGCCCTCGAGGAGGCGCGCGCCGCCGGTTATCTGGGCGACAAGATCATGGGCAGCACGTACAACTTCCAGTTGCACGCCGCCCACGGCTTCGGCGCCTACATCTGCGGCGAGGAAACCGCGCTGCTCGAATCGCTCGAAGGCAAGAAGGGCCAGCCGCGCTTCAAGCCGCCGTTCCCGGCCAGCTTCGGCCTGTACGGCAAGCCGACCACCATCAACAACACCGAGACCTTCGCGGCGGTGCCCTGGATCATCCGCAACGGCGGCCAGGCGTACCTCGAGTGCGGCAAGCCGAACAATGGCGGCACCAAGATCTATTCGGTCAGCGGCGACGTCGAACTGCCGGGCAACTACGAAGTGCCGATGGGCACGCCGTTCTCCAAGCTGCTCGAACTGGCCGGCGGCGTGCGCAAGGGCCGCACGCTCAAGGCCGTGATTCCAGGCGGCTCGTCGGCACCGGTGCTGCCGGCCGACATCATGATGCAGTGCACGATGGACTACGACTCCATCTCCAAGGCCGGCTCCATGCTGGGGTCGGGCGCGGTGATCGTGATGGACGACAGCCGCTCGATGGTCGAGTCGCTCAAGCGCCTCTCGTACTTCTACATGCACGAATCCTGCGGCCAGTGCACGCCGTGCCGCGAAGGCACCGGCTGGCTCTACCGCGTGGTCGACCGCATCCACAACGGCCAGGGCAAGCCCAGCGACCTGCAACTGCTGGACTCCGTCGCCGGCGACATCATGGGCCGCACCATCTGCGCCCTCGGCGACGCGGCGGCCATGCCGGTGCGCGCCATGATCAAGCACTTCCGCCACGAGTTCGAAGCCTTGATCCCGGGCTACGTCCCGAAAGCAACGGTCCAGGCCTGAGCGCGAGAAAAAGACATATGGTTGAAATCGAACTCGACGGCAAGAAGGTCGAAGTGGCCGAAGGCAGCATGGTCATGCATGCTGCCGACAAGGCCGGCACCTACATTCCGCACTTCTGCTACCACAAGAAGCTCAGCATCGCGGCCAACTGCCGCATGTGCCTGGTCGACGTCGAAAAGGCGCCCAAGCCGATGCCGGCCTGCGCCACGCCCGTCACGCAGGGCATGATCGTCCGCACCAAGAGCGAGAAGGCGATCAAGGCCCAGCAGTCGGTCATGGAGTTCCTGCTGATCAACCATCCGCTGGACTGCCCGATCTGCGACCAGGGCGGCGAATGCCAGCTGCAGGACCTGGCCGTGGGCTACGGCGGTTCCTCCTCGCGCTACGAGGAAGAAAAGCGCGTCGTGTTCCACAAGGACGTGGGCCCGCTGATCAGCATGGAGGAGATGAGCCGCTGCATCCACTGCACGCGCTGCGTCCGTTTCGGCCAGGAAGTGGCCGGCGTGATGGAGCTCGGCATGTCGCACCGCGGCGAGCACTCGGAAATCGAAACCTTCCTCGGCGACTCGGTCGACTCCGAGCTCTCGGGCAACATGATCGACATCTGCCCGGTCGGCGCGCTCACGAGCAAGCCCTTCCGCTACAGCGCCCGCACCTGGGAACTGTCGCGCCGCAAGTCGGTGAGCCCGCACGACTCCACCGGCGCCAACCTGATCGTCCAGGTCAAGAACAACCGCGTGATGCGCGTGGTGCCGCTCGAGAACGAAGACGTCAACGAATGCTGGATCGCCGACCGTGACCGCTTCTCGTACGAAGCGCTCAACGGCGGCGAGCGCCTGACGCAGCCCATGCTCAAGCAGGGCGGCCAATGGCAGCAGGTCGACTGGCAGACCGCGCTCGAGTACGTGGCCAACGGCCTCAAGCAGATCAAGGCCGACCATGGCGCGCAGAGCATCGGCACGCTGGTCAGCCCGCACAGCACGCTCGAGGAGCTGCAGCTCGCCGCGCTGCTCACGCGCGAGCTCGGCAGCGACAACATCGACTACCGCCTGCGCAACGCCGAATTCACGGCCTTCGAAGGCATCCGCTGGCTCGGCACCTCGATCGCCTCGCTGACGCAACTGCAGCGCGCCTTCGTCGTCGGCTCGAACCTGCGCAAGGACCATCCGCTGTTCGCGCAGCGCATCCGCCAGGCCGTGCGCAAGGGCGCCGCGCTCAGCGTGCTGACCTCGAAGCAGCTGATGGCCGACGCCGAAGCCTGGGCCATCCAGCCCGCGCAGGCCGCCATCGTCGATGCCGGCCAATGGATCGAAGTGCTGGCCGCGATCGCGACCGTGGTGGGCCAGTCCACCGGCGCCGCCGCGCCGCTGGCACCCGCCAACGCGCCCGACGCCACCGCGCAGGCCATCGCCGCCTCGCTGCTGAGCGGCGAGCGCAAGGCCATCCTGCTGGGCAATGCGGCCGCGCACCATGCGCAGGCCGGCAGCCTGCTCGCGCTGGCCAACTGGATCGGCGCGCAGACCGGCGCCAGCGTCGGCTACCTGACCGAAGCCGCCAACACCGTGGGCGCGCAACTCGTGGGCGCGTACCCGAAGAACGGCGGCCTCCACGCCGGCCAGATGCTCGCCTCCGGCTCCGGCCTCAAGGCCGTGCTGCTGCTGAACACCGAGCCGGTGTTCGACTCGGCCGCCGGCGCCGCTGCCGCCGACACCATCGGCAATGCGCAGATGGTGGTCACGCTGAGCCCGTTCAAGGCCAATCTCGAATTCAGCGACGTGCTGCTGCCGATCGCGCCGTTCACCGAAACGCCCGGCAGCTTCGTCAATGCCGAAGGCCGCCTGCAGAGCTTCCACGCCGTGGTCAAGCCGCAGGGCGAGGCCCGTCCGGCCTGGAAGGTGCTGCGCGTGCTCGCCAACCTGCTGGGCCTGCAAGGCTTCGCGTTCGAATCGACCGCCGACGTGCTGCGCACGGTGGGCGACAACGGCGCGCTGCCGGCCGATGCGCTGCGCAACGCCACCGGTGCCGCTGCGGCGGCCGACAACGGCGCGGCCGCGCCCGTGGTCGCGAGCATCTACCAGCTCGATTCGATCGTGCGCCGCGCGCCGTCGCTGCAACTGACCGCCGACGCGCGCAACGCGGGCCATGGCATCGGTGCCGCGCCCGCCAGCGCTCAGGCCGAGGAGGTGTCGGCATGATCGACGCCATTCACGGCTTCGGCCAGGGTCTCGTCGCCGCCGGCTGGTGGACCGGCGTGGTCTGGCCCGTCATCTGGACGCTGATCAAGATCATCGTCGTGGTCATCCCGCTGATGCTGGCGGTGGCCTACCTCACGCTGTGGGAACGCAAGGCCATCGGCTTCACGCAGATCCGCGTGGGCCCGAACCGCATCGGGCCGCTGGGCCTGCTGCAGCCGATCGCCGACGCGCTCAAGCTGATGACCAAGGAAATCATCCTTCCGACGGTCGCCAACAAGGGCCTGTTCCTGCTCGGCCCGATCATGACCATCATGCCGGCGCTCGCCGCCTGGGCCGTGATTCCCTTCGGTCCCGACGTGGCGCTCGCCAACATCAACGCCGGCCTGCTGTTCGTGATGGCCATCACCTCGCTCGAGGTCTATGGCGTGATCATCGCGGGCTGGGCCTCGAACTCGAAGTACGCCTTCCTGGGCGCGCTGCGTGCATCGGCCCAGATGGTGAGCTACGAAATCGCGATGGGCTTCTGCTTCGTCGTGGTGCTGATGGTCACCGGCAGCCTGAACATGAGCGAGATCGTGAACGTCCAGGGCAAGGGCATGTTCGCCAACCTCGGCGTCGGCTTCCTGTCGTGGAACTGGCTGCCGCTGCTGCCGATCTTCGTCGTCTACTTCATCTCGGGCCTGGCCGAGACCAACCGCCACCCCTTCGACGTGGTGGAAGGCGAATCGGAAATCGTCGCGGGTCACATGATCGAGTACTCGGGCATGAGCTTCGCGATGTTCTTCCTGGCCGAGTACGCGAACATGTGGCTGGTCTCGATCCTGACCGTCATCCTGTTCCTCGGCGGCTGGCTGCCCCCGTTCGAGTTCCTGAGCTTCATCCCGGGCTGGATCTGGCTCGGCGCCAAGACCTTCTGCGTGGTCACCATGTTCCTGTGGGTGCGCTCGACGTTCCCGCGCTTCCGCTATGACCAGATCATGCGTCTGGGCTGGAAGATCTTCATTCCCGTCACCCTCGTGTGGCTGGTCGTGGTCGGTGGCTGGATGCAGACGCCGTTCAACATCTGGAAATAACTGGAAGCGCCAACACCATGTCTGCGCACACCGCAACCCCGTCCGCGCCGTTCTCGCTCAAGGACTTCCTCGGCAGCTTCATGCTGTTCGAGCTGTTCAAGGGCCTGGCCATCACGGGCAAGTACGCCTTCAGCCGCAAGATCACGGTGCAGTTCCCCGAAGAGAAGACGCCGCTGTCGCCGCGCTTCCGCGGCCTGCACGCGCTGCGCCGCTACGAGAACGGCGAAGAACGCTGCATCGCCTGCAAGCTCTGCGAGGCCGTGTGCCCCGCGCTCGCGATCACCATCGAATCCGATGTGCGCGACGACGGCTCGCGCCGCACCACGCGCTACGACATCGACCTGACGAAGTGCATCTTCTGCGGCTTCTGCGAAGAGAGCTGCCCGGTCGACTCGATCGTGGAAACCCACATCTTCGAATACCACGGCGAAAAGCGCGGCGACCTGTACTTCACCAAGGACATGCTGCTGGCCGTGGGCGACCGCTACGAAACAGAAATCGCGGCGAACAAGGCGGCTGACGCCAAGTACCGCTGAGCCGGCCTGGCCTGAACCCCTACGAATTCGAACTCATGGACGTCAAGACCGGTCTGTTCTATCTGTTTGCCGCGGTGCTGCTGTTCGCATCGTTCCGCGTCATCACCGCCCGCAACCCCGTGTACGCGGCGTTGTACCTCGTGCTGGCCTTCTTCCAGGCTTCGGCCATCTGGCTGCTGCTGCGCGCCGAATTCCTCGCGATCTCGCTCGTGCTGGTGTACGTGGGCGCGGTGATGGTGCTGTTCCTGTTCGTCGTGATGATGCTGGACATCAACGTCGACAGCCTGCGGCAGGGCTTCTGGAAGCACTTCCCGCTGGCGGCGGCCGTCGGCGCGCTGATCGCGCTCGAGATGGCGGCCGTGCTGATGGGCGGCTTCCGCCTGGGCGAGGCACCGCGCGCGGTGGCCGCGGCCAACAGCTCCAACACGCTCGAGCTGGGCAAGCTGCTGTATTCCGAATACCTCTATCCGCTGGAGATCGCCGCCGTCATCCTGCTGGTGGCCATCATCGCCGCCATCGCGCTGACCCTGCGCACCCGCAAGGACAGCAAGTACGTCGACCCGGCCGACCAGGTGCGCGTGAAGGCGCGCGACCGCGTGCGCGTGGTGCAGATGCCGGTCACCCGCGCGGCGGAGCCCGTGGTGGAAGCCCCGGCCGAAGCGGCGGCGCCGGCAGCAAAGGAGAACAAGGCATGACGCTCACCCTCGGACACTTCCTCTCGCTGGGCGCGATGCTGTTCGCGCTGTCGGTGATAGGTATCTTCCTGAATCGCAAGAACCTGATCGTGCTGCTGATGGCCATCGAGCTGATGCTGCTCGCGGTCAACATGAATTTCGTCGCCTTCTCGCACTTCCTGGGCGACATGCACGGCCAGATCTTCGTGTTCTTCATCCTGACGGTGGCCGCGGCCGAGTCGGCCATCGGCCTCGCGCTGCTGGTGCTGCTGTTCCGCAACAAGTCGAACATCAACGTCGACGAACTCAACTCGCTCAAGGGCTGATCCAAGGCTGACACCAGAATGAGCGCAACCCTTTCCGCATCCACGCTGCTGGCCGTTCCCATGGCCCCCCTGGTCGGGGCCGCCCTGGCCGGCATCTTCGGCACCAAGTTCGGCGGCAACCACATCGGCCGCAAGATCACGCACTCGCTGACCATCCTCGGCGTGTTCGTCGCCTTCGTCATCTCGGCGCTGACGCTCAAGTCGGTCATCGTCGACGGCGCCCGCTTCAACCAGACCCTCTACGAGTGGATGGTCGTCGGTGGCCTCAAGATGGAAGTCGGCTTCATGGTCGACGGCCTCACCGCGATGATGATGTGCGTCGTGACCTTCGTGTCGCTGATGGTCCACATCTACACCATCGGCTACATGGAAGAAGACGAGGGCTACAACCGCTTCTTCGCCTACATCTCGCTCTTCACCTTCTCCATGCTGATGCTCGTGATGAGCAACAACATGCTGCAGCTGTTCTTCGGCTGGGAAGCGGTGGGCCTGGTGTCGTACCTGCTGATCGGCTTCTGGTTCAACAAGCCGACCGCGATCTTCGCGAACATGAAGGCCTTCCTGGTCAACCGCGTGGGCGACTTCGGCTTCATCCTCGGCATCGGCCTGATCGCGGCCTACGCGGGCACGCTCAACTACACCGAAGCCTTCGCCAAGGCCGGCACGCTCGGCGGCATCACCTTCCCGGGCACCGACTGGATGCTGATCACCGTGATCTGCATCTGCCTGTTCATCGGCGCGATGGGCAAGAGCGCGCAGTTCCCGCTGCACGTGTGGCTGCCCGACTCGATGGAAGGCCCGACCCCGATCTCGGCGCTGATCCACGCGGCGACCATGGTGACGGCCGGCATCTTCATGGTGGCGCGCATGTCGCCGCTGTTCGAGCTGAGCGACACGGCCCTGAGCTTCATCCTCGTGATCGGTGCCATCACCGCGCTGTTCATGGGCTTCCTCGGCATCATCCAGAACGACATCAAGCGCGTGGTGGCGTACTCCACGCTGTCGCAGCTGGGCTACATGACGGTGGCGCTCGGTGCCTCGGCCTATTCGGTCGCGGTGTTCCACCTGATGACCCACGCCTTCTTCAAGGCGCTGCTGTTCCTCGGTGCCGGCTCGGTCATCATCGGCATGCACCACAACCAGGACATCCGCTGGATGGGCGGCGTGCGCAAGTACATGCCGATCACCTGGATCACCTCGCTGCTGGGCTCGCTGGCGCTGATCGGCACGCCGCTGTTCTCGGGCTTCTACTCGAAGGACAGCATCATCGAGGCGGTGAAGGAAAGCCACCTGTGGGGCGCGAACTTCGCCTACTACGCGGTGCTGATCGGCGTGTTCGTCACGGCCTTCTATTCGTTCCGCATGTACTTCCTGGTCTTCCACGGCAAGGAACGCTACGACCAGAACCCCGATGCGCACCACGACGACCATCACGCGCACGACGACCACGGCCATGGCCACGGTCACGACGACCACAAGCCGCACGAATCGCCCTGGGTGGTGTGGCTGCCGCTGGTGCTGCTCGCGATCCCCTCGGTGGTCATCGGTTTCCTGACGATCCACCCGATGCTCTACGGCGAGTTCTTCAAGGACGCGATCTTCGTCGACGCGACGAAGCACCACGCCATGAAGGAGCTCGAGGAGGCCTTCCACGGTGCCGGCGCGATGGCGCTGCACGGCCTGCAGACCATGCCGTTCTGGCTGGCGCTCGCGGGCGTGGCGCTCTCGTACTACATGTACATGGTCAACCCGGCGCTGCCGGCCGCGATCAAGCGCGCCTTCGGCCCCGTGTACCGCCTGCTCGAGAACAAGTACTACCTCGACTGGATCAACGAGAACATCATCGCGCGCGGTGCCCGCGCCCTCGGCATGGGCCTGTGGAAGGGCGGCGATCAGGCACTGATCGACGGCGCGGTCGTCAATGGCTCGTGGAAGCTGGTGGGCCGCATCTCGGGCGTGGTCCGCTGGCTGCAGTCGGGCTACATCTATCACTACGCCTTCGCGATGCTGCTCGGGATCTTCGTCCTGATGACGTACTTCGTCTGGTTCAAACGCTAAGCCGCAAAGCGCTGGAGTAAAAGAAAAATGGGTTTGTTGAGCCTTGCCATCTGGGTGCCGATCGCATTCGGTGCCGTGCTGCTGGCGTTCGGTCGCGACGAGCATGCCAAGGGCGTGCGCTGGGTGGCGCTCGTCGGGTCGATCGTGAGCTTCCTGGTCACGCTGCCGCTGATCACGCGGTTCCAGAACGGCACCGCCGCGATGCAGTTCGTGGAGAAGGCGCCCTGGATCGAGCGTTTCAACATCAACTACAACCTGGGCGTCGACGGCCTGTCGGTGTGGTTCGTGCTGCTGACCGCGTTCATCACGATCATCGTGGTGATCTCGGCCTGGGAAGTGATCACCGAGCGCGTCAACCAGTACATGGGCGCGTTCCTGATCCTGTCGGGCCTGATGATCGGCGTGTTCTCGGCCATCGACGGTCTGCTGTTCTACGTCTTCTTCGAAGCCACGCTGATCCCGATGTACCTGATCATCGGCATCTGGGGCGGCCCGAACAAGATCTACGCGGCCTTCAAGTTCTTCCTCTACACGCTGCTCGGCTCGCTCTTGATGCTGGTGGCGCTGATCTACCTGTACAACACCTCGGGCGGCAGCTTCGACATCCTCGCCTGGCACAAGCTGCCGCTGAGCGGCCACGCCCAGACGCTGCTGTTCTTCGCCTTCTTCGCGGCCTTCGCGGTCAAGGTGCCGATGTGGCCGGTCCATACCTGGCTGCCCGACGTGCACGTCGAGGCCCCGACCGGCGGTTCCGCCGTGCTGGCCGCGATCATGCTGAAGCTCGGTGCCTACGGCTTCCTGCGCTTCTCGATGCCGATCGCGCCCGATGCCGCGCACGAATGGGCCTGGCTCATGATCGCGCTGTCGCTGATCGCCGTGATCTACGTCGGCTTGGTCGCGATGGTGCAGCAGGACATGAAGAAGCTGGTGGCCTATTCGTCGGTCGCCCACATGGGCTTCGTGACGCTCGGCTTCTTCATCTTCAACGAACTCGGCGTGGCCGGCGGCATCGTGCAGATGATCGCCCACGGCTTCGTGTCGGGCGCCATGTTCCTCGGCATCGGCGTGCTCTACGACCGCGTGCATTCGCGCCAGATCGCGGACTACGGCGGCGTGGTCAACACGATGCCCAAGTTCGCCGCCTTCATGCTGCTGTTCGCGATGGCCAACTGCGGCCTCCCGGGCACCGCCGGTTTCGTTGGCGAGTGGATGGTGATCCTGGGCGCGGTCAAGGCCAACTTCTGGATCGGCCTGGCCTCGGCCACCGCGCTGATCTTCGGCGCCGCCTACACCCTGTGGATGTACAAGCGCGTCTACCTCGGCCCGGTCGGCAACGACCACGTGAAGGAACTCAGCGACATCAATGCGCGCGAATTCCTGATGCTGGCGCTGCTGGCGATCGCGGTGCTGTGGATGGGCCTGTTCCCCAAGCCCTTCACCGACGTGATGGATGCCTCCGTGACCCAGCTGCTGCGTCATGTGGCGGTGTCGAAGATCCCCTCCTGATGGCTGGCTGAAGAAGAGAACGAGATGATTGACAAACTCAGCTGGGTCACGATCTACCCTGAAATCGTGTTGCTGGTCATGGCCTGCATCATCGCGCTGGTCGACCTGTCGGACACCAGCGCCCGCCGCACCCGCACCTACGTCCTGACCCTGATCACGCTGGCCGTGGTGGCCGCGATGACCGGCATGGCCGCGAGCGAGGGCAAGGCCATCTACGGCTTCGGCAACATGGTCGTGAGCGACCCGATGGGCAACTGGCTCAAGTGCTTCGCCTCGCTGGCGCTGATGGTCACGCTGGTCTACGGCCGTCCCTACGCGGCCGACCGCGACATGCTGCGCGGCGGCGAGATGTTCACGCTGGGCATGTTCGCGCTGCTGGGCATGTTCGTGATGATCTCGGGCAGCAACTTCCTGCTGATCTACCTCGGCCTCGAACTGCTGACGCTCTCGAGCTACGCGCTGGTGGCGCTGCGCCGCGACAACGCGGTCGCCAGCGAAGCCGCCATGAAGTACTTCGTGCTCGGCGCCATGGCCAGCGGCTTTCTGCTCTACGGCCTGTCGATGATGTACGGCGCCACCGGTTCGCTCGACGTGAACGAGGTGTTCAAGGCGATCGCGAGCGGCAAGGTCAACCACCAGGTGCTGGTGTTCGGCCTGGTGTTCATCGTGGCCGGCCTGGCATTCAAGGTCGGCGCCGCCCCGTTCCACATGTGGGTGCCCGACGTCTACCAGGGCGCGCCCACGGCGATCACGCTGATGATCGGCGCCGCGCCCGAACTCGCGGCCTTCGCGATCATCATCCGCCTGCTGGTCGAAGGCCTGTTGCCGCTGGCGATCGACTGGCAGCAGATGCTCGCGGTGCTGGCCATCGCCTCGCTGGTGGTCGGCAACCTGGCCGCCATCGCGCAGACCAACCTCAAGCGCATGCTGGCCTACTCGACCATCTCGCAGATGGGCTTCGTGCTGCTCGGCCTGGTGGCGGGCGTGGTCAACGGCAATACTTACAACGCCCAGTTCGCCTACAGCGCCTCGATGTTCTACATCGTGACCTACGTGCTCACGACCCTGGCGAGCTTCGGCACCATCCTGCTGCTGGCGCGCGAAGGCTTCGAGAGCGAGGAGATCACCGATCTGGCCGGCCTCAACCAGCGCAGCCCGCTGTATGCCGGCGTGATGGCGATCACCATGTTCTCGCTCGCGGGCATCCCGCCGCTGGTCGGCTTCTACGCCAAGCTGGCTGTGCTGCAGGCGCTGATCGCCTCGGGCCAGGCCCTCTACATCGGCCTCGCCGTGTTCGCGGTGCTGATGTCGCTGGTCGGCGCCTTCTACTACCTGCGCGTGGTCAAGGTCATGTACTTCGACGCACCGGTCACGGCCAGCACCGTGTCGGCGCCGCGCGACGTGCGCACCGTGCTGACGATCAACGGCGCGCTGATCCTGATCCTCGGCATCGTGCCGGGCGGCCTGATGACGCTGTGCGCCAAGGCCATCGTCGCCACGCTGGCGAACTGACGCGCCGCGCGCCAGGGCCCGCACAAGGTGTCGCAGACGGCTTCGGTCTGGGTGGTGTTGCTGCTGGCCCTGCTGGCGGCCAACCTGCCGTTCGTCAACGAGCGGCTCTTCGGCGCCGTGGCGATCGGCGCGCACAAGACACTGGCCGTGCGCTTCGGCGAGCTGGTGGTGCTGTATTTCATCGCCGGTGGCATCGGCCTGCTGTTCGAGCGCAGGGCAGGGCAGATCGCCGCGCAGGGCTGGGAGTTCTATGCGGTGACCGGCGCGCTGTTCATCGTGCTGGCCTTCCCGGGCTTCACGTGGCGCTACCTGATGAAGCACCGGCACTGAGGCCGCCATCCACCCGATCACGGAGCGCACCATGACCACCAGCACCCCCGCGGACGCGCACCTGCGCGAAGAACTCACCTCGCGCGAATCGCTCGCCAAGGGCAACTTCCTCGAAGTCCGCCGCGACACCGTGAAGCTGCCCGATGGCCACAGCGCCACGCGCGAATACGTCGTGCATCCGGGGGCCGTGGTGGTGATCCCGCTGCTCGACGATGGCCGCGTGGTGCTCGAGCGCCAGTTCCGCTACCCGGTGGGCCAGGTGATGATCGAATTCCCCGCGGGCAAGCTCGACGCGGGCGAGGATCCGCTGGTCTGCGGCCAGCGCGAACTGCTCGAGGAAACCGGCTACCGCGCGCGCGAATGGGCGCGTGCCGGCGCGATGCACCTGGCCGTGGGCTATTCGACCGAAATCATCCACATCTACTTCGCGCGCGGACTCTCGCTCGGCGAGCGGCAGCTCGACCACGGCGAGTTCCTCGACGTGTTCACCGCCACGCCCGACGAACTGCTGGGCTGGTGCCGCGACGGCTCGGTCACCGACGCCAAGACCCTGGCCTGCGCGCTGTGGCTGCAGAACACGGGTTCGGGTGCATGGGCTCTCGACTGGCAGGGCGACTCGGCCCGGGGATAATCGCGCGCATGAAGGTCCTCGATCTCCAATGCGCGCACGGCCACGGCTTCGAAGGCTGGTTCGGGTCCAATGAGGATTTCGAAAGCCAGCTCGCGCGCGGACTGGTCGAGTGCCCGGTCTGCGCCGACACCGCGATCGTCAAGCTGCTGAGCGCGCCGCGCCTGAACCTGGGCAACGCGAAGGCGCCCGAGTCCGAGCGTTCGAACGCCGGCGCTCCCGCACCGGCCTCCGCGAACCTGCCGGCCGAGATGTCGCCCGAGGCGCGCTGGATGCGCGCCGTGCGCGAGGTGCTGGCCAAGACCGAGGACGTCGGCGACCGCTTCGCCGACGAGGCCCGCAAGATGCACTATGGCGAGACCAAGGAGCGCGGCATCCGCGGCCAGGCGACGCCCGAGCAGACCGAGGCGCTGCTCGACGAGGGGATCGCGGTGATGCCGCTGCCGATTCCGGCGGGGCTCAAGGAAACCCTGCAATAGCCCCCGAAGGTCGGGCCACACCAGAAACAAGAAAGGAGAGCCCAGGCTCTCCTTTTCCTTTTCCGAATTCCTTCTGCGACTTCTGCGAAACCTTCGCGTCTTCTGCGTTCGGTCCCCGATCCCGATCAACTGGTGAACTGCAGCGCCGCCAGCCGCGCATAGACCCCGCCCTGCGCCACCAGCGCCGCATGCGTGCCCTGTTCGACGATGCCGCCATGGTCGAGCACCACGATGCGGTCGGCCTTCTGCACGGTGGCCAGCCGGTGCGCGATCACCAGCGTCGTGCGGCCTTCCATCGCCGACTCGAGCGCGGCCTGCACCATGCGTTCGCTTTCGGCGTCGAGCGCGCTCGTGGCCTCGTCGAGCAGCAGCAGCGGGGGATTCTTGAGCATGGCGCGCGCGATCGCAATGCGCTGGCGCTGGCCGCCCGACAGCCGCACGCCGCGCTCCCCGAGGAAGGTGTCGTAGCCCTGCGGCAGCGCCTGCAGGAAGTCGTGCGCGAAGGCGGCGCGCGCGGCGGCATGCACCTCCTCGACGCTGGCCTCGGGCCGGCCGTAGCGGATGTTCTCGAACGCGCTGGCCGAGAAGATCACGGCATCTTGCGGCACCAGGCCGATGCGCGTGCGCAGGTCGTGCAGCGCCAGCGAGGACAGCGGCGCGTCGTCGAGCAGCAGCTGGCCCGACTGCGGGTCGTAGTAGCGCAGCAGCAGCTGGAACACGGTGCTCTTGCCGGCGCCGCTCGAGCCGACCAGCGCCACCGTCTCGCCCGGCGTCACGGCCAGCGAGAAGTCGCGCAGCGCCGGCGTCCCGGGCCGCGAGGGGTAGTGGAAGCTGATCCGGTCGAACACGATCGCGCTGCCCGCGGCGGGCACGGGCGAGCGCACCGGCGCGGCCGGCGAGACGATGGCCGCGGGCGCGTGCAGCAGCTCCATCAACCGCTCGGTGGCGCCGGCGGCGCGCAGCAGGTCGCCGTAGACCTCGCCGAGCACCGCGGTGGCGCTCGCGAGGATCGCCACGTAGACCACGGTCTGGCCCAGGTGGCCGGCCGTGATGTCGCCGCGCAGCACCGCCTGCGTGCCCTGGTACAGGCCCCACAGCAGCGCCGCCGAGGTCGCGATGATGATGAAGGCGACCAGCACCGAGCGCGCCTTGGTGCGGCGCACGGCGGTGCGGAAGGCGTTCTCGGTCGAACCTTCGAAGCGGCCGGCCTCGCGGTCCTCGGCGGTGTAGCTCTGCACCACGGGGATCGCGTTCAGCACCTCGGCCGCGATCGCGCTCGAGTCGGCCACGCGGTCCTGGCTGGCGCGCGACAGCCGGCGCACGCGGCGGCCGAACCACATGCTCGGCAGCACCACCACCACCAGCAGGCCGAGCACCTGCACCATCACGTAGGGATTGGTCCAGACCAGCATCGCGAGCGCGCCCACGCCCATCACCGCGTTGCGCAGGCCCATGCTCAGCGAGGAGCCGACCACCGTCTGCACCAGCGTCGTGTCGGCCGTCAGGCGCGACAGCACCTCGCCGGTCTGGGTGGTCTCGAAGAACACCGGGCTCTGGCGCAGCACCCGGCTGTAGACCGCGTTGCGCAGGTCGGCCGTGACGCGCTCGCCGAGCCAGCTCACCGTGTAGAAGCGGGCCGCCGAGAACAGCCCGAGCGCGACCGCGACCGCGAACAGGGCGCCGAAATGCTCGCGCAGCGCCATCGTCTGCGCGCCCTTGTCGGGGTTCACCAGGCCGCCGTCGATCAGGCTGCGCAGGGCGATCGGGAACACCAGCGTCGTGACCGCCGCCATGACCAGGAACACGGCCGCCAGGGTGATCTGCACACGGTAGGGATGAAGAAAAGGGCCCAGTCCCGACAGCGATCGGGGCGAGCCCTTGGCCGTGGAGGCCGGCGAGGGGGAGGAAGCCATGGGCCGCGATTCTAGCGAGTCGCGAGAGAACCTTTGCCTTCACAAAGGTCGCCTTGACAATAATTGCCATGGCAGCTAATATTCGAGCCATGAACGATGCCACTGCTCCCGATGACGCTCCGGTTTCGCCGGACGAGGTGCGCCGTGCGCCCGATTTCTACCGGGCGGAGTCGTATTCAACCGAGGAAAGCATCGGCTACCTGATGCGCCGGATCGTCACCACGGTGGCGCAGTCGGTGGAAACCCGCATGTGCGAGCCCGGCAGTCCGACCTATCCGCAGTGGGTGCCGCTCTACAAGCTGCACATCGGCGCGGCCACCACGGTGGCCGAACTGGCGCGCGCCTGCGAGCTCGACACCGGCGCCATGACGCGGCTGCTCGACCGGCTCGAGGCCAAGGGCCTGTGCCGGCGCGTGCGTTCGCTCGAGGACCGGCGCGTGGTCAACATCGAGCTCACCGACGAAGGCCGCGCGGCCGCCAAGGAAGTGCCCCACGTCCTGAGCCGCGTGCAGAACGAATTGCTGGCGGACTTCACCGCCGATGAATGGGGGCAGCTCAAGTCCTACTTGCGCCGCATCCTCGACAACGCACAGGCCCTCGCGGCCCGTGGAGGAAAAAATGACTGATTCATTCGCCGCGCGCGCCCTGCGCCGCACTCCCGTCATGGTCGCCGCGCTGCTGGTGGTCGCGCTCGCCGGCTGCGCCGACATGGCCGGCATCGGCGCCCATGCCAAGCTGCGCGATGCCGGCTCGCTCGGTATCGCCTCGGCCGACAAGGCCGCCGCTCCCGCCCTCGACAGCCAATGGTGGCTGGCCTTCGGCGATGCGCAGCTCAGCGGCCTGGTCGACCAGGCGGTGGCCGGCAACCCCAACCTGCAGGTCGCGCAGGCCCGCCTCGCGCGCGCGCAGGCCAATGCCGACGTCGCGGGCGCGGCGCTCAAGCCCAAGGTCGGGCTCGACTTCAATGGCACGCGCCAGAAGTTCAACACCAACTACATCTATCCCGAACCGCTGGGTGGCTCGATCCAGAACGTCGGCCTGCTGCAGCTCGGCGCGAGCTGGGAGCTCGACTTCTTCGGCAAGAACCGCACCGCGCTCGATGCCGCGATCGGCGCCGCCAATGCCGCCGCCGCCGATGCCGACGCGGCCCGCGTGCTGCTCGCGAGCAACGTGGCGCGCAGCTACTTCCAGTGGGCGCGCCTCAATGACCAGCTCGCGGTGGCGCAGCGCACGCTGGCACAGCGCGACGAAACCCTGAAGCTGGTGCGCGACCGCGTCTCGGCCGGCCTCGACACCCGGCTCGAACTGCGCCAGAGCGAAGGCGGCCTGCCCGAGGCGCGCCAGCAGATCGAGGCGCTCGACGAGCAGATCGCGATCGCCAAGCACGCGCTCGACGCGCTCGTGGGCCAGCCCGGCGCGAGCGACGCCCTCAAGCCGCCGCTGATCGCGAGCGTCAAGCCGATCGTGCTGCAGCCGAACATCCCGGCCGACCTGCTGGGCCGCCGAGCCGACATCGCGGCCGCGCGCTGGCGCGTCGAGGCCGCCACCAGCGACGTGGCCAATGCCAAGACCCTGTTCTATCCCAACGTCAACCTCACGGCCTTCGTCGGCTTCCAGAGCCTGGGCTTCGGCAAGCTCCTGAAGTCGGGCAGCGAGCAGTGGGGCGTGGGCCCGGCGATCCACCTGCCGATCTTCGAGGGCGGCCAGCTGCGCGCCAACCTGCGCGGCAAGTCGGCCGACCTCGATGCCGCGGTCGAGAGCTACAACGCCACCGTGATCGATGCCGTGCGCGACGCCGCCGACCAGGTCACCAGCATCCAGTCGATCGCGCGCCAGCAGGCCGAGCAGCGCGCCGCGCAGACGGCCGCCGAGGGCGCCTACGACATCGCCGTGCAGCGCTACCGCGCGGGCCTCGGCAACTACCTCAACGTGCTGACCGCCGAGACCTCGGTGCTGGCGCAGCGCCGGCTCGCCGTCGACCTCGCCGCGCGCGCGCTCGACACCCAGGTCGCGCTGGCGCGTGCGCTCGGCGGCGGCTGGCAGCCCCCGTCGAACACCGCGAGCGCCGCCTCCGGCGCCACCACCACGGCATCCGCGACCCCGTCGGCCGCGACCCACTGAATCTCTCTTTCGAATCCGGAAAGACCATCATGAGCGACAACAACACACAGACCACCGCTGCTCCTTCCTCCGCCGCGGTCCCCGAAGCAGGCAACGGCAAGCGCCGCCGCGCCCTCACCGCGCTCACCGTCGCGGTGGTCGTGGTCGGCGGCGGCTGGGGCCTCTACGAATGGCTGGTGGCCAGCCACTACGAGGACACCGACAACGCCTACGTGCAGGGCAACGTGATCCAGATCACGCCGCAGATCGGCGGCACCGTGATGGCGATCAACGCCGACGACACCGACTACGTGAAGGCCGGCCAGCCGCTCGTGCAGCTCGACCCGGCCGATGCCAAGGTCGCGCTCGAGCAGGCCGAGGCCGCGCTCGCGCAGACCGTGCGCCAGACCCGCACGCTGTACGCCAACAACGGCTCGCTGGCCGCGCAGGTCACGCTGCGCCAGAGCGACATCGTCAAGGCCCAGAGCGACATCGCCAAGGCCCAGGACGACCTGCAGCGCCGCCGCGCGCTGTCGGGCAACGGCGCGGTGTCCAAGGAAGAACTCAACCATGCCGAGACCACGCTCGCCAACGCGAAGAGCGCGCTGGCCGCGGCGCAGGCCGGCGTGATCGCCGCGCGCGAGCAGCTCGCCAGCAACCAGTCGCTGACCGAAGGCACCAGCGTGGCCGAGCACCCGAGCGTGCTGGCCGCCGCCGCCAAGGTGCGCGAGGCCTACCTGGCCACGCAGCGCGTCGCCATGCCCGCGCCGGTCGACGGCTACGTCGCCAAGCGCACCGTGCAGCTCGGCCAGCGCGTCGCGGCCGGCACGCCGATGATGTCGATCGTGCCGCTCAACCAGCTGTGGGTCGACGCCAACTTCAAGGAAGTGCAGCTGCGCAACATCCGCATCGACCAGCCGGTGAAGCTCACCGCCGACGTCTACGGCAAGAAGGTCGAGTACACGGGCAAGGTCGCCGGCCTGGGCGTGGGCACCGGCAGCGCCTTCGCGCTGCTGCCCGCGCAGAACGCCACCGGCAACTGGATCAAGGTGGTGCAACGCGTGCCGGTGCGCATCGCGCTGGACGCCGAGCAGCTCAAGACCAACCCGCTGCGCATCGGCCTGTCGATGGACGTCGAGGTCGACATCACGCAGAAGGGCGGCAAGATGCTCGCCGACGCGCCGCGCGCCACCGCGCTCACGCAGACGCAGGTCTACAGCCAGCTCGACCGCGGCGCAGATGCCGAGGTCGACCGCATCGTGGCCGCCAACCTCGGCAACAGCCCGGCCGCGAAGGCGGTGCACGTGCCCTCGGTGCCGGCGAGTCCCGCCGCGCCCGCGATGTCGCCGGCCTCGGCCGCGCAGATCCCCGCGCAGGGCCAACGGGGTTGATCGCCACGGCATTGCCGTTGCGACCGCTCTCCCTCCACACGTCGCGCTGAAACCATGGCCACCGCCGCCGCTCCAGCCTACGTACCGCCGCCTCCGCTCGAGGGCTCCGCCCGCGTGTGGGGGACGATTGCGCTTTCGGCCGCCACCTTCATGAACGTGCTCGACTCGTCGATCGCGAACGTGTCGCTGCCGGCGATCTCGGGCGACCTCGGCGTGAGCACCACGCAGGGCACCTGGGTCATCACCAGCTTCGCGGTGGCCAACGCCATCGCGGTGCCGCTCACCGGCTTCATGACGCAGCGCTTCGGCCAGGTCCGCCTGTTCATGGCGAGCGTGATCCTGTTCATGGTCAGCTCGCTGCTGTGCGGGCTGGCGCCGAACATGACGACCCTGATCGCCTTCCGCGCGCTGCAGGGCTTCGTCGCCGGTCCCATGATCCCGCTGTCGCAGACGCTGCTGCTGTCGAGCTATCCGCGCGCCAAGGCCGGCCTCGCGATGGCCATGTGGTCGATGACCACGCTGGTCGCGCCGGTGATGGGGCCGCTGCTCGGCGGCTGGATCACCGACAACATCTCCTGGCCCTGGATCTTCTACATCAACATCCCGGTGGGCATCGTCGCCGCGGCCATCACCTGGGTGCTGTACCGCAAGCGCGAGAGCATCACGCGCAAGGTGCCGATCGACGCCATCGGCCTCGCGCTGCTGGTGATCTGGGTCGGCGCGCTGCAGCTCATGCTCGACAAGGGCAAGGAGCTCGACTGGTTCCACTCGGCGCAGATCGTCACCCTCGCGGTGGTGGCCGTGGTCGGCTTCGCCTTCTTCCTGATCTGGGAGCTGACCGACAAGCACCCGGTGGTCGACCTGTCGCTGTTCAAGCGCCGCAACTTCTGGTCGGGCGCGGTCGCCACCGCGGTGGCCTACGGCCTGTTCTTCGGCAACGTGGTGCTGCTGCCGCTGTGGCTGCAGCAGTGGATGGGCTACACCGCGACCCAGGCCGGCATGGTGATGGCGCCGGTGGGGCTGCTGGCGATCTTCCTGTCGCCGGTGGTGGGCCTGACCATCGCCAAGGTCGACCCGCGCCGCTACGCCACCTTCTCGTTCCTGGTGTTCGCGCTGGTGCTGTGGATGCGGTCGAACTTCAACACCCAGGCCGACTTCGGGACCATCATGATCCCGACCTTCATCCAGGGCATCGCGATGGCGTTCTTCTTCATCCCGCTGGTGACGGTCACGCTCTCGGGCCTCTCGCCCGACCGCATCCCGGCCGCCTCGGGCCTGTCGAACTTCCTGCGCATCACTGCCGGCGCCATGGGCACCTCGATCGCCACCACGCTATGGGAGAACCGCGCGACGCTGCACCATGCGCAGCTCGCGGAGTCGATCAACCAGGGCAATGCAGCGGCCACCAGCGCGATGTCGGGCCTCGCGAGCAACGGCTTCAGCACCGAGCAGGTGATGGGCCAGATCAACCGCCTGGTCGACCAGCAGTCTTTCATGCTGGCCTCGAACGACATCTTCTATGCATCGGCGGTGCTGTTCCTGCTGCTGATTCCGCTGGTGTGGTTCGCGCGGCCGCAGTCGGGCGGCGCGGGCAGCGACGCGGCGGCCGGCGCGCACTGAGTCCGCACTCGCCGCATCTCCCATCGACCCCCGGGTTTCGCAAGAAGCCCGGGGGTTTTCGTTCGCATACAGTCGCGCGCATGGATCAGTTCGCCGCCTTGAAGGCATTTCGCGCGGTGGTCGAGGCCGGCGGCTTCACGGCCGCGGCCGAGGCCATGGATGTCTCGCACACCGTCGTCTCGCGCCAGGTCAAGCAGCTCGAGGCCGCGCTCGGCGTGCAATTGCTCAACCGCACCACGCGCCGCTTCGCGCTCACCGAGGCCGGCCAGACCTACTACGCGCACAGTCGCCAGATCCTCGACCAGCTCGAGGCCGCGGCGCTGGCCGTCGCGCGGCACCAGGTCGAGCCCACGGGCCTGCTGCGCATCAACGCGCCGATGTCCTTCGGCCTGGAGGCGCTCGCGCAATGGCTGCCGGCTTTTCTCGAAGCGCATCCGCAGCTCAAGGTCGACCTGGTGTGCAACGACCGCTTCGTCGACCTGATCGAGGAGGGCTTCGACGTGGGCCTGCGGCTGGCCTATGCGCTGTCGGACTCGACGCTGGTCGTCAAGCGCCTCGCGAGCTTCGAGGAGTGGTGGGTGGCCTCGCCCGATTACCTGCGGCGGCGCGGCACGCCGGTCGTGCCCGCCGACCTCGCGGCGCACGAGTGCCTCAACTATTCGCTCGCGGGCAAGGCAGGGCAGCCGAGCTTCACCGCGCGCGACGGCGGCGTGCACACGGTCGAGGTCGGCGGCCGGCTGCAGGCCAACAGCGGCATCGTGCTGCGCACGGCCGCGCTGGCCGGCACCGGGCTCGCGCTCTCGCCGGCCTTTCTCCTGCGCGACCACCTCGCGCGCGGCGAACTGGTGCGCGTGCTGCCGGACTTCGGCCAGCCGGCGTTGAACCTCTACGCGCTCTATCCGCAGAACCGGCACCTGTCGCCCAAGGTGCGCGCCTTCGTCGATTTCGCGGCGGCGCGTTACGACGCCGGCTGATCGAGCAGCGCCAGCAGTTCGTCGGTCGAGCGCACCTCGGCCACCACGTCCGACACGCCACGCAGCGCCGCGCGATGCAGTTCGCGATGGCCGAGCACGCCGCCGTCCTCCAGGTCGAGGTCGCGCGTCGCGCAGGCATCGCCCGCGATCATGTTCTGGTAGCCGCGCGGCGCGGCATCGAAGGCGGTGGCCGACACGCACATGTGGGTCATGAGGCCGGTGAGGATCAGGGTGCGGATGCCGCGCGCCTGCAGCTCGGCGTCGAGCGGCGTGCCCGCGAAGGCGCTCGGCGTCGCCTTCGTGAGCACCGTGTGCCGCGCGCCGGGATGCAACTCGGGATGAATCTCGAAGGCCGCGCTGTGCTGCGCGAAGATCGGGCTGTCCGCGGGCGCGAGGTGCTGCACATGGAACACCGGCATCGCGTGCCGGTCCGCCGCCTCGATCAGCCGCCGCGCCTGGCGCAGCGCGGGCAAGCCATCGGGGATCGGCATGCGCCCATCGAAGTACTCGTTCTGGAAATCGATCGCGATCAGCGCCGTGGTGGCGGGATCGAGGCGGGTGGTCGGCTGTGCGCCGGTGAGCGTGCGGATGCTGGGATGCTGCATGGTCTTCTCTGGATGACGGAGGAAGACCGAAGCGTACGAAGCATCGGTGTGCCGTTGTAGTGGCGTGGCCGCACAAGACTTGTGCGGATTTCGCGGGGACGGCGCGCGGTCCGAAGCCACCCGGCTGCCGCCGATGGACCGTGCGCGATGCCGATGCGATGTAGCGCGGAAGTGCGCGTGAAAACGCGGCCATCGCACGAGCCCAGGCCGTGGCGGTTCGCATGCTTTGTCGTCGCGACGACAGTGTGCGAATCGCATGCGTGCCGCGGCGGTCTCACCGTTCGAGAAGGTTGCACTGCAGCATAGGCATTTGCCCCAGTATGCAAGCGAGAGGCGCCCCCCAACAATCGGTCCGCGCTCGATGGTGGCGCTGTGAGAACAAACGCATGACAGACTTTTTCGGTCACTACCCGGGCGGCTTCGCGAGATGAGCGACGTCATTCTCGAAACACGCCAGCTCACCAAGGAATTCAAGGGTTTCACCGCGGTCAGCAAGGTCGACCTGTCGGTGGTGCGCGGCTCGATCCACGCGCTGATCGGACCCAACGGCGCGGGCAAGACCACCTGCTTCAACCTGCTCACGAAGTTCCTCGAGCCCACCAGCGGCACGATCCTCTTCAACGGCCAGGACATCACGGGCGAACGCCCCGCGCAGATCGCGCGGCGCGGCATCATCCGCTCGTTCCAGATCTCGGCCGTGTTCCCGCACCTCACGCTGCTGGAGAACGTGCGCCTGGGGCTGCAGCGCCGCCTGGGCACCTCGTACCACTTCTGGAAGAGCGAGAAGTCGCTCGAGCCCTTGAATGCGAGGGCGCGCGAGCTGCTCGCCGAGGTGGGCCTCGAAGAACTCGCCGAAGAGCAGACCGTGAACCTGCCCTATGGCCGCAAGCGCGCGCTCGAGATCGCGACCACGCTCGCGATGGAGCCCGAGCTGATGCTGCTGGACGAACCCACGCAGGGCATGGGCCATGAGGACGTGCACCGCGTGGCCGAGCTGATCAAGCGCGTGTCGGCCGGACGCACCATCCTGATGGTCGAGCACAACATGAGCGTGGTCTCGACCATCGCCGACACCATCACCGTGCTGCAGCGTGGTGCCGTGCTGGCCGAAGGCCCTTACGCGGAAGTCTCGAAGAACCCGCAGGTCATGGAGGCCTACATGGGCACCACCGACGGCCAATTGCAGGGAGCCCACTGATGACCGCCGCACTCGAGATCAAGGGCCTGCAGGCCTGGTACGGCGAATCGCATGTGCTGCATGGCGTCGACATGGTCGTGCAGCCGGGCGAGGTCGTCACCTTGCTGGGCCGCAACGGCGCGGGCCGCAC
>JAESFO010000384.1_pt1 | contig 50424 bp, 49 predicted proteins | sample 9269421 | NCBI WGS metagenome assembly JAESFO01 (sample SAMN14502839, study PRJNA617101) | algae metagenome | isolation source: Nostoc desertorum CM1-VF14 and co-occurring heterotrophs from rocky... | place: USA: Clark Mountains, San Bernardino, California | collected 2000-06-05 | reverse complement strand
CATGTCCATGGTGATCACTCCTGGAACCCCGCTGCTTAAATAAACAGCAGGGTAGGTTGAACACCTGGCTCACTTTTACTTCGGCACTACCTACAAAAGTGGCTCAGTTTCCGGTCGGCGCCAACAATCCCAGACGGTCGAGCCGATCCTTGTACACAAAAAGCCCTCGCGAAACGCGATCGGATCTGCCTCGAAGCCTTCACCGATGACGACTTGCAGTTCAGGCAGCACGAGCGCCTCGTAGTCGAGCCGGTACCGAGCTTCGATTTGACGAGACAGTGCTGCACGCTCCTTCGCCCATGGACTCCCCGGGTGGTCATCGCCAGCGTCCTCGCCGCGCGAGTGCTCAGATGGCACGCCCGCCGGCCCAAGCTGCTGGTACGCAATCATCCGCGACACGAAGTCATCCAACTCCGACTTCCAAACGAAGACGCCAGCGGGCAGCACATGCGTCGCCTCTCGTCGCCAGCGCTGTCGCCCGCTCTCATGGCCTGCCTGAACGGCCCTGATGTCCTCGCTGATCGCCTGAATCTCCCGGCGCTTCTCAATCCACCAGCGCGCGGGGATCGCGTCGACATGACCAGCACTGTGAAGGCGGTGAGCCACCAAAGCGCCCGGAAGTCCAACCTCGTCATCGTCGGACAGTTGCCGAGCGAGCGACTCCGGCTGGAGTTCGCGCCAATCCGTCAAGAATGCGATGGCGCGCACAGGCACCGCCTCGCGGCCCTCGACGATCACGATCAACGACATGGCGCTCCTTCTGCGCTCAACCTTCATCGGGATGCCCCAGCCGGCGGGTGAAGGGTCCTGCTTTTCGGCCCGTCGGCCTAGCTGAGGCAAAAACTCGGCGCCCGTCGACGCAGCGACATGGTGCCACGCCCTCAAAGAGGGCATAGCACCGACGATCGCTTAAAGCTTGCTGCTCGCATCGCACTCCTGAACAACCAGGTTGAAGTTGAGCAACGCCGTTTCAAAGCGAGCTACCAACACTACTTCAGCTTCTTTGCCCACAGTGACGTGGTAGCGCACGCGCACGGGACGGTTGTATCCGAGAACCTGATGCTCGGCCGTCTGCGACCGCCATAGGCAACAAGCACCTGCTCGACGAAGAAGCTTGAAAGTCGGCTGTTCTCGAGGCAAGAAGCACTCGACTATGCCTCTCGGAGGAACTTGGTCAGCCATTCTTCACCTCCGATCCTCGAACAGCACTGTAGACAGTGCTACCCATGACGCCCTCCTTCCCAAGGTAAGCGAAGGTCGAACCGAATTGCCATTCGGCCGCATCGCCGAGAACGGGGTAGTCCGCGTTCTCGTCTGCCATGGCACCGATGTTCGTGAGCAACGCGATAGAAGCCTCAACGGCCCGCCCCAACTCATCCGTATCGGTGCCGGCGTAAATCAGCAGCGTACGTGCCACGTCAGCTCGACTAGCAATCGTCTGCATCACGCGCCGGAGCTGCTCCGCGTTGAGAGGATCGATGCGCTTAGCCATGACGGGCCTCCCGAGCAGCAACGATCGCCTTCATGTCCCAGTTGGCCATGGGCTTCGGCGTGACGAAGGAGCCGGTGCGGCGGGCCTCGGCGCGGGCGGCCAGTCGACCGTCGCAGTAGTCACGCAGAACCTCGAGCCATTCGGTGCTGTGCGGATACTCGTTGAGGTGTTTGAGCAAGTCGCGTTCGATGTTCAAGACCGAGTCGCCCTTCTCAGCGATCGTGCGAACCTTGAACTGCCCAGTCTCGTCGTCGATGCTGACGAGCAGAGCTCGAGCACCTTCGGGGAGACAGGTGAGCGTGAGCGGATCAATCAAAGTGCGATCAGCCATGTCGCACCTCCTCACGGTCTCCGGCGAAACTGGGACCATAGTTCCAGCAGTCCGCGTCACCAATGATGTCAGCGCCTGAAGCACCGTCCGCAATCGCCCCGATGCTGGTCATGATCGTGGCAGCAGCCTCCGCCGCCGCTCCAAGCGAAGCCTGATCGCGCCCCGCGTGCCACAGCACTTGGCGTGCAATGTCTGCCCGTCCTGCGATTGTCTGCAGAATCTGGTGCAGCTGTTCCAAGCTGAGGGCCCTTGCCGCCTCCTGCTGTTGGGGGATGGGCGCGGCAGTGCCTTGCCCGATAATCTTCGTAGCCATGGTGTGCGTGTCCTTTCGCAGGTTGCACGTTGTGGTTAGGCCGGCCGGGTGTTCCACCACCCGATCGGCCGCCTGAATGCCTCAGATCTCCGCAGTGTTCCACCACCGCGGACCGCCCTGAGACGCGGCGGTCATTTCGTCGGCAACTTTGCCTTGTCGATTGCTCGATTGAGCCAGTCCATGCCAAGCCCGCGGAGCTTTTCCCACCTTGCTGGCGTGAGCCTCAGCGAACTGGTGACCGCTTTTTGCCCCTCAGGCAAGGGTGGACGCCCCATGCGGGCGCGTTCATCTTTTTCCTGCTTCGTCATGCCCTAAAGGTAACGCATTAAGTCTTGAATGAAAAGACTTTTTGCATTGCCTTTAGTCCGGAATTACCCGCGCTTGACCAATCTTTTAGTCGCGCTCTTTGTCTGACCGCGGCCGCCACGGATGCGACGGCGATGGCCCTCCACTGAGCACCCGCGCCGCGCGCTGTAGAGCGGTGAGCGGCTGCGCGTCTTCCAACGAAGGCGCAGGGAGTGGCTTGCTGTCATTCTTGCGCTCGGGCGCTTGGCTTTCTATGAAGGGAACCTCGAGTGATCCCCGCATGACGGCTGCCAGTTGCACCTCTAATCGCGTGAGGTCGATCACTCTGTCGGTCAAAGCACAAGTCAGCCGGATGCGGTCCATGTCGGCTGCGGTCGGGCTTCTATTCAGCGCTTCTAACTCCGCCATGAGCAGCGCGCGCAGATCGGCTATGTTCTTCACGAAGCTTCCTTTTCACTTTTTCGTTAAGAGCGATTAGGTCGCGAACTTCACGGGGAAGAATCCGATGCGCATGATGGGCCTCAATGAGCCGCCGGGGCGTCTTCGATAGTCTGAGCTTTGTGGACCGTGAGTAGATCGAGGATTCAGTGCGATCAAGAAGCTTGGCCAAATCCGAAGTTGCGACGTGAGGATACAAGTCCATTAGCAGCATGTCTTCGTCCGGGGTGTAGCGCCTCGTCGAATCAGGGTCAGTCCTCTTAAATCCGAAACGCCGCCGCAAGCTGAGTACGCTCTCTCTCCTAAAACCAAAAAGCTCTGCCATCTCTGCATCGGTAGCGCTCGCCGCGACTGCGAGCAGCAGAGCGGTGTGATTCGCGGTCCACGAGCCTCCCGGCGCTCTTTGCGCGTAAACACGGCACGACATCGAACAAAAGCGCAGCGAACCTATGTGTGCGCTTGCGTGGCCCTTCTCGAAGCGCCTGCAGCAAAACTGACAAACTAAAGACACCATCTACACCGCCTTTGATGAGGAAGTACGTGCAGCAGCTCAGAACCAGTTCGCCGAACTTCGATTCTTGAACATACGCTTGCTTTGACAAAAAGGACAGTTCACCTGATAGAGGCGAGCTCTTCAAGCCATTCCCCAATCTCTTGCGCTCGCCAACGACTGCACCTTGGTCCCAGCTTCACCGGCCGCGGGAACGTGCCAGCAGCCATCCTCCGGTAGATCTCGCTTCGGCTTAGCCCGACGAGCGCTACGACGGCAGGGCAGCGAAGAAGCGCAGGAGAGTTAGTCGGCAGCTCACATGCTGGCGATTGAAGTAGGTTCGTCATGCGCCCCGCACGCCCTCGCGGTGCCCTCTTGATCCTGCGATCGTTATCGTCCTCCCCAGCATCGCCAGTAACCGCAATTTGGGTGCGATAGCACACCGATTCGTCTCGATCATCTTGCTCCCCTGTGCACTGAACACAGGGCAATTCTGACCAAAATCCTCCGGAGGCGATGACGCAATTTCCGTGTCAACCAAACGCGTTGACGAAGCCCGGACGATGTCGAGGAAGAGTTGCGCCAAGGGTGTGCGTTTGAGGTTCACGCACGACCAGTAGGGTCACGCCGCCTTGAGCGGCAGGATCTTCGCTCCGGCCCGAAGTTGATCCAAACGATCCGCCCAAGCCTGCATCATCACAACGCGCTGCTTCAGGTACTTGCTGTGGTCGTAGGCCGCGGCCACACGGTTGCGCTTCTGGTGGGACATCTGCGCCTCGATGTGCGCTTCCTCGAAGCCCATCTCGTGGAGCTCGGTCGACGCGACGCCGCGGAAGCCATGCCCCGTCATCGTGCCGGCGTAGCCCATGCGCTTCAGCGCCGCCAGGATCGTGTTGTTGCTCATCGGCTTCTGGTGATCGCGCTCGCCTGGGAAGAGCAGCGCCCCATGCCCGGTCACGAGGTGCAGCGTGTGAAGCAACTCCACCGCCTGTGTCGACAGAGGCACGATGTGAAGCGTCTTCATCTTCATGCGCCCGGCCGGAATGCGCCACTGCGCACCATCGAGGTCGAACTCCTCCCAGCGAGCCGCGATGAGCTCACCAGTACGCACGAAGGTGTACGCCAGCAGCTTGATCGCCAGGCGCGTCGGTGGGGTCCCAGAGTACGCCTCGATCTTGCGCAGCAGCTCGGGAAGCTCCTTCGTATCGACCCGCGCAAAGTGCTTGGTCTTGCGCGGCGGGAGGACGTCTCCTGGCTTGATGTCGGCCGCAGGGTTTCGCTCTGCAATCCCATGGGCTACTGCATAGCGGAAGACCTGGCCGCTGATCTCGGCGCATCGCTTCGCCATGTCCGGCGCGCCCCTCGACGCAATCTTCTTGATCATGGCGACCAGTTCGGCCGGCTTGACCTCAGAGATGGGGCGCGTCCCGATTGCGGGAAACACGTCAGCCTCGAGGCGTCCCCAAACGATCCGCGCGTGGCGCTCGGCCTTGTTTGTCTTCCACTGGGCATGCCACTGGCTGGCGATCGCCTGGAACGAATGCTCTTGAGCAATGCGGCCCGCGATCTTCTCGAGCTTGCGCTGAGCCATGGGATCTTCGCCCGCGGCCTTGATCTTCCTAGCGGCCTGGTGAGCCTCGCGTGCATCCGCGATCGACACGTCGGGATAGGCCCCGAACGCCATCGTCTTCTGTTTGCCCTCGTGACGATAGTTCCAGCGCCAGAGCTTGCCGCCTGCTGGCATCACCTGAAGGTAGAGCCCTCCTCCGTCAGTGAGGTTGTAGGGCTTGGCCTCGGGCTTCGCTTTCCTTACCGCCGTGTCCGTCAATGCCATCGATCGCCTCCCGCGACGTCGATACCATCAGCCCCCGCGGCCGAATACCAGCACTCGTACCAACAAAATCGCTGGCTTCAAGCATACACATGCGGACGCAAGCGGACAAAAAAATGCCCTAAGTGGTTGATTCACTTAGGGCTGGCGGATCCACGTGGACATCCACGGATCTAGTTCTGGTAGGACGTACTGGATTCGAACCAGTGACCAACGGATTAAAAGTCCGCTGCTCTACCAACTGAGCTAACGTCCCGAATTCGGTTTCCCCTGGGCAGGGAGTTCCTCGTTCTTGTTTTTTTCTTGACGCTTCGCCGCTGTCAAATGCGGCAAAGCCAAAGATTATAGCGTGGTATTGACCGCCATCCGATCGAGCACCCACCCCGCCGCGCATTGCCCGAAGGTCGCGGTCACGCTGACCACCGACCCATAGCCATGGCAGTTGAGCGAACCATCGCCGCTCTCGATGGCGCACGAGGCATCGGGCGGGGCCACGCTCTCGCGGCTGAACACACAGGCGACGCCGATCTTGCGGCCCTCGCGCGGCGCGCCATGCGACTTGCGCAGGCGTTGCCGCAGCTGCGCGAGCAATGGGTCGTGCGTGACCTGCGAGAGGTCGTCGATGTCGACCTTGTGCGCGAGCCGCTTGCCGCCCGCCGCACCGACGGTGATGAAGTCGGTGCCACGCGCGACGCCGCGGGCCCAGGCGGCCATCGCGAGCTTGGCCTTCACCTGGTCGCAGGCGTCGATGACGGCATGCACGGGACCGTTGGCGGCCTGCGCGGCTTCGAGCAGCGCGGGCCAGTTGTCGGGCTCGACGAACTCGTCGACCGGCAGCACGCGGCACTCGGCGTTGATCTGCGCGATGCGCTCGCGCATGGCTTCGACCTTGGCCTGTCCGACGGTGCTGTCGAGCGCGTGGATCTGGCGATTGATGTTGGACTCGGACACGTGGTCGAGATCGACCAGCGTCAGGCGCCCCACCCCGCTGCGCGCCAGCGCCTCGACGGCCCACGACCCGACGCCGCCGATGCCCACGACGAGCACGTGCGCGTTGCGGATGCGCGCGGCACCGCTCACGCCGTACAGGCGCTCGAGGCCGCCGAAGCGGCGCGCGAAATCGGGTGCCATGGCGTCGTCGCCAGACGCGACAAAACCGGCGGCTGCCTCGGGGGCAGTCGCCGGTTCGATCGTGGAGACGGGCTCGTGAATAGCGCTCAAGCGGAGGGCTCCGCCGGCACTAGCGCAGTCGCGAGAGACGCTCGCGGCCGGCCTGCGCGGCTTCCGACTGCGGATAGGCCTTGGTCAGGTCTTCCAGCGTGCGGCGCGCGGCGCGCGTGTCCTTGAGCTCGATCTGGCAGTTCGCGATCGACAGCACGGCCTCGGGGGCCTTGGCATGGTCGGGCGCGAGCGAGAGCATCGAACGGAAGTTGGCGATGGCTTCGTTGTAGTTGCGCGTGGCGTACTGGGCATTGCCGAGCCAGAACAGAGCCGAGGCGTTGTAGCCGCTTTGCGGGTAGCGCTTGACGAACTCGGCGAAGGCGGTCTGGGCCTGCGCGAACTGGCCGGCGCGGAACACGCCGAGCGCGGCTTCGAAGTCGGCCTTCTCGCGCGGATCGGCATTGAACTCGCGGCCATCGACCGTGACCTTCGACGGCTCGTTCTGCTTGAGCCGGTCGTCGATGGTGGTCTGCTTGGACTGCAGCTCGCTCACGGCACGCGTGAGCTGTTCGTTCTGGCCGGTCATGCGCGCCAGGTCGCCACGCATCTGCTCGATCTGCGTCTGCAGGTCGAGCAGGCTGCGCCGCAGCTGGCCGTTCTCGTCGGTCAGGCGCTGATCGGTCTGCTGGCGCACGGCCTCCACGCGCTGGCGCAGATCGAGGATGGCCTTGCGGGCCTCGTCATCCTCGAACAGCGCGGCCTGCGATCCGGCCGAGGCGCACAACAGGGCGGCCGCCAGGGCCGCGCCACGCCACAGAGCGCGTTGGGCGGGCCGCATCACCGGGTGTAGCGGATTTCGGCGCGACGGTTCTGCGCCCAGACTTCTTCACCCGCGCCGGTCACGGCGGGCTTTTCCTTGCCGAAGCTCACGGCTTCGATCTGGCTGTCGTTCACGCCCAGCAGCGTGAGCGCGCGGCGCACGGCTTCCGAACGCTTCTGGCCCAGCGCGAGGTTGTACTCGCGGCCGCCGCGCTCGTCGGTGTGGCCTTCGATCGAGATGCGACGCTGCGGGTTGGCCTTGAGGAAACGGGCATGGCCGTCGATCAGCGACTGGAACTCGGGCTTGACCGTGTAGCTGTCGTAGTCGAAATACACGATGCGCTCGACGCCCATCGGACCTTGGGCGGTGCCGGCGTTGGGATCGATCGTGACGGGTGCCACGGCCGTGGCAGCGCCCTGGTTGCCAGCGCCACCGGCGGTACCGGTGCGGTCGGTCACGGGCGTTTCGTTGAGCTTGGTGCCCGACGAGCAGCCTGCGATCAGCGCCACGATGGCCAGCGAATAAATCGTACGTTTCAACATTTCGAACTCCTCAGATAAACCTAATCATTGCTTTTGAAACGGACCCCAGTCCGGTTCCCTGATGTCTCCTGCCTGACCCGCCAGCCGTGCCTTTATTTTTCCGTCCAGCGTGGTCGTCATGAGGGCCTCGCGACCTTGCAGTTGCGTGGCATAGACGATCAGCTTGCTATTGGGGGCAAAACTCGGACTCTCGTCCGCCGAGGTGTCGGTGATGGCGGTGACATTGCCGCTGGCCAACTCCATCACGTGGAGTTTGAACGCCCCGCCCACGCGGGAGATGTAGGCCAACCACCGGCCGTCGGCGCTGACGGAAGGAGAAATGTTGTAGGTACCGCTGAAGGTGACCCGGGTCGGGTTGCCGCCATTGGCGCCCATCTTGTAGATCTGTGGTGCGCCGCCGCGGTCGCTCACGAAGTAGATGGTGCTGCCGTCGGCCGAGTAGACCGGTTCGGTGTCGATGCTCGCGCTCTGGGTCAGCCGGCGCGGCTCGCCGCCGCTGGCCGGGATGGTGTAGAGCTGCGAGCCGCCGTCGCGACTCAGCGTGACGGCGAGCGTGCTGCCGTCGGGCGCCCAGGCCGGCGCGCTGTTGGAGCCGCGGAAGTTGGCGACCAGCCTGCGCTGGCCGCTGGCCACGTTGTGCACGTAGACGACGGGCTTGCGCGATTCGAAGGACACGTAGGCCAGTTGCTGGCCGTTGGACGACCAGACCGGCGAGATGATCGGCTCGGGACTGGCGAGCGCGGCCTGCGCGTTCTCGCCGTCGGCATCGGCCACCCACAGCGAGTAGCGGCTGCCGCCCTTGGTCACGTAGGCGATGCGGGTCGAGAAGATGCCCTTGTCGCCCGTGAGCTTCTCGTAGACGTAGTCGGCGATGCGGTGCGAGGCGAGCCGCAGGTCGCCCTGGGGAACGATGTAGCTCTGGCCACCGAGGTCACCGCCGTTCGGGCCGCGCACCACGTCCCAGAGACGGAAGCGCACGTCGTAGCGGCCATCGGCCAGGCGCGTGACGCTGCCGACCACGAGCGAGTCGGCGGTGCGCTGGCGCCAGACGGAGAAATCGGGACGCGAGCCCTCGTCGAGCGCCTGGCCCGAGGCATCGACGCCGCGGAACTGGCCGCTGCGCTCGAGGTCGGCCTGCACGATCTCGGAGATCTTCTGCGGCGAGGAATCCTGGCCGCGGAACGGCACGAGCGCGATGGGCAACTGGGTCAGCCCCACGCCCGACACCTCGACCTTGAACTGGGCGAGTGCGGGCAAGACGGGGGAGGCTGCCAGGGCCGCGATGACCGTGCGGCGACCCAAAAGCGATGAAGAAGGAGTTGGAGAGAGGGCTTGCAACGGCTTGTTCATGCGGTTTCGGAGAGATCTCGGGTTGAAAAAGTTTCTCCCCTTGTAACGGGGCCACATGGTACACATTGCTTTGATGGGGCCATGGCAAAACGTTCCATGCGGCGCGGGGTCCTACACACAAAATGCTTCAGGAACGCGCCGGGCACCCGGCCCCGGGCAGCCGAAAGGGCGTTCCGACCCGCCCCGTAGAATCCGCCGCCATGCAGACCCCCCCCGGCAGCGAGACCGCACGCCCTCCCCTGATGCGCCGGCTGGCGCGGCTCATGACCTGGTTCGGCGGTTCGCGCCAATGGTGGGCGCTGGGGCTGATCGGCGCGATGCTCGCCGCCATCACCGAGCCGCTGATGGCGGCCCTCCTCAAGCCGCTGCTCGACCGCGGCTTCACGCGCGGCGAAATGCCTCTGTGGTTCGTGCCGGCCGCCGTGCTGCTGCTGTTCGCGGTGCGCGGCATCGCCCAGTTCATCTCGCAGTACGCGCTCTCGCGTATCGCCAACGAAGGCATGCAGCGGCTTCGCAAGGTGCTGTTCGACCGGCTGCTGGGCGCCGAGCTCGCGCTGTTCGCGCGCCAGTCGGCCAGCACGCTGTCGAACACCGTGGTCTATGAAGTGCAGACCGGCGCGATGCTGCTGGTGCAGGCGCTGCTGGGACTGTCGCGCGACGGCTTCACGCTGGTGGCGCTGCTGGGCTACCTGGTCTACCTGAACTGGAAGCTCACGCTGATCGTGGCCTTCCTGGTGCCGAGCATCTCCTGGATCATGAAGGTGTTCTCCAAGCGCCTCTACAAGCTGACGCAGCAGGGCCAGCAGGCCACCGACGAGCTGGCCTACGTGGTGGAAGAGAACGTGCTCGCCCACCGCATGGTGCGCCTGCATGGCGCCGAGACGGCCCAGGCCAGGCGCTTCGAGCAGTTGAGCCAGAAGCTCAACCGGCTGGCCGTGAAGTCCACCATCGCCCAGGCCGCGACCACCCCGCTCACGCAGATGATGGCCTCGCTGGCGCTGTCGGTGGTCGTGATGATCGCGCTCTGGCAGAGTGGCAAGCAGGGCTTCACGGTCGGCGGTTTCGTCGCCTACATCACGGCGATGCTGATGCTGATCGCGCCGATCCGGCGCCTCGCCGAAGTGGCCGGCCCGATCACGCGCGGCCTGGCGGCGCTCGAGCGCGGCCTGGCGCTGGTCGACGAGGTGCCGACCGAGCCGCAGGGCAGCTTCGGCATGGCGCATGCGCAGGGTCGCATCGAGTTCCGCGACACGCGCGTGAACTACCGCGGCGACGACGAGCGCCCCGCCCTCGACGGCGTGAGCCTCGTGATCGAGCCGGGCCAGAACGTGGCCTTCGTCGGCCCCTCGGGCTCGGGCAAGACCACGCTGATGAACCTGCTGCCGCGCTTCGTGCTGCCCAGCGGCGGCCAGGTGCTGCTCGACGGCCACGACATCTCGGAATGGGAGCTCAAGAGCCTGCGCTCGCAGTTCGCCATGGTGAGCCAGGACGTGGTGATGCTGAACGACACCCTGGCGGCGAACGTGGCGCTGGGCGCCGATGCCGAGATCGACCGCGACCGCGTGCTGGCCTGCATCGCGGCCGCCAACCTCAGCAGCCATGTCGAGGGCCTGCCCAACGGCATCGACACCGTGCTGGGCCACAACGCCACCCAGCTCTCGGGCGGCCAGCGCCAGCGCCTCGCGATCGCTCGCGCGCTCTACAAGGATGCGCCGGTGCTGCTGCTCGACGAGGCCACCTCGGCCCTCGACACCGAATCCGAGCGGCTGGTGCAGGACGCCCTGCAGCGCCTGATGCAGAACCGCACCACGCTGATCGTGGCGCACCGCCTGTCGACCATCCAGCATGCCGACCGCATCATCGTGATGGAACAGGGCCGCGTGGCCGAACAGGGGTCGCACGCGCAGCTGATGGCGCTCGACGGCCTCTATGCGCGGCTGCAGACGAACGCGGTGCGCAGCGCCGCCGCGGGTCAGGACCCGACGCTCTGATCCCGACCGCCGGGCGACGGCGGCCTTGAAGCGCCCTCCGCCACCAGCACGCCGGCCGAGAGGATGAACTCGGCCGCGCTGCGGATGTCGCCCTCGAGCGCGGCCCGGGCCTTGGCGCCGTCGCGCCGCTTCAACGCCGCGAGCAGCGCCGCATGGTGCGCCACCGCCACCTTCTCGCCCACGCGGCGCGAGCCGGCGCGCAGGTCGTAGTTGAGGATCGGCCCGATGCGCAGCCACAGCGCCTCGATCATCTGCAGCAGCATCGGCATGTCGGCCGCGGCATAGACCGCGAAGTGGAATTCCTTGTTGAAGGTGACCAGCCTCGAGCCATCGGGACTCGCCGCCTTCATTTCGGCGACGAAGGCATCGTGGCACTCGGCGATCTCGCGCAGCGCCACGGTGCCGACCGCCGCGGCCGCCGCCTCGGTCGCCAGCCCCTCGAGGTTGGTGCGGATCACCGTGATCTCCTTGAACTGCGCGGCCGTCATGCGCGGCACGCGCAGGGTGCGGCTGGGCGTCAGCTCGAGCGCCTGCTCGGCCACCAGCCGCTGCATCGCCTCGCGCACCGGCATCACGCTCACGCCCAGCGCCGCGGCGGCGCTGCGCAGCGAGATCTGCTCGCCCGGCATCATCTGCCCGCTCATCACGAGATCGCGCAACTGGTCGTAGACGTTGGCGCTGAGCGTCTGGCGCTTGAGCGGGGTGACGAGATCGGAGAGCTCCATGCGGCTAAGTATACGTTTCAGGGTATACCCCATTCGATATCTGTGATCACAGATCTACGATTCCAACTATTCCCTGTCACACCCCAAGGAGCGATTCAGAAATGTGGAACGGCAATTCCCTCGCCGGCCAGCGCGTGCTCGTCACCGCCGGCGCCAGCGGCATCGGACTCGACATCGTGCGCGCCTTCGCCGCGGCCGGCGCCCGTGTCTTCGTCTGCGACGTGCAGTCCGAGAGCCTGGACCGGCTGTCGACCGAGCTTCCCGAGGTCGGCAGCTGCCTCGCCGATGTCTCGAACGAAGAACAGGTGGCGCGCCTCTTCGACGCCGCGGACCGCGAACTCGGCGGCCTCGACGTGCTGGTCAACAACGCCGGCGTGGCCGGCCCGACCGGTGGCGTCGAAACCCTCTCGCTCGACGACTGGAACCGCACGCTGGCCGTCAACATCACGGGCCAGTTCCTCTGCGCCCGGCTCGCGGTGCCGCGGCTGCGCCAGGGCCGCCATCCCTCGATCGTCAACCTGTCCTCGGCCGCCGGCCACCTCGGCATGCCGGGCCGCTCGCCCTACGCGGCCTCGAAATGGGCCGTGATCGGCTTCACCAAGACGCTCGCGCTCGAACTCGGCCCCGACGGCATCCGCGTCAACGCGATCCTGCCGGGCGCGGTCGACGGTCCGCGCATCCGCGCCGTGATCGCCGCCAAGGCCCAGGCGCTCGGCAAGCCCATCGAGGAGGTCACGCGCATCTACACCTCGCAGTCCGCGCTCAACCGCATGGTGACGGCCGGCGACATCGCGAACATGGTGCTGTTCGCCGCCAGCGACCTGGCCGCCAGCGTCACCGGCCAGGAGCTCGTGGTCGACGGCCACACCCAGGCGCTGAGCTGACCCGCCCTCTTCTTCTCTTTCCGACCTCACCCGAATCCCGACCATGGCCACCCGCACCAAAGCCATCATCACCTGCGCCCCCACCGGCGCGATCCACACGCCGAGCATGTCGCCGCACCTGCCGGTGACGGCCGACGAGATCGCCGCCGCCTCGATCGAGGCGGCGCGCGCCGGCGCCGCGATCCTGCACCTGCATGCGCGCGACCCGAAGGACGGCCGCCCCTCGCAGGACCCGGACCTGTTCCGCCCCTTCCTCTCGAGGATCAAGGCCGCCACCGATGCCGTGATCAACATCACCACCGGAGGCAGCCCGCACATGAGCGTCGAGGAACGCATGCGCCCGGCCACCACCTTCAAGCCCGAGCTGGCCTCGCTCAACATGGGCTCGATGAACTTCGGCCTGTTCCCCATGCTCGAGCGTTTCAAGTCCTTCGAGCACGAGTGGGAACGCGAGCACCTCGAGAACAGCCGCAACCTGATCTTCAAGAACACCTTCGCCGACATCGAGAACATCCTGCGCCTGGGCGAGGCCAACGGCACGCGCTTCGAGTTCGAGTGCTACGACGTCAGCCACCTCAACAACCTGCGCCACTTCATGGACCGCGGCCTGGTGCGCGCGCCGGTGTTCGTGCAGACGGTGTTCGGCATCCTCGGCGGCATCGGCGCCGACCCCGAGGACCTGATGCACATGCACCGCACCGCGGCGCGCCTGTTCGGCGACCGCTTCCAGTGGTCGATCCTCGGCACCGGCCGCAACCAGCTGCCGCTGGCCACCATCGGCGCGGCCATGGGCTCGCACGTGCGCGTCGGCCTCGAGGACTCGCTGTGGATCGGCCCGGGCCGGCTCGCCGCCTCGAGTGCCGAGCAGGTGCTGCGCATCCGCGCCGTGCTCGAGGCGCTGAACATCGACATCGCGACACCCGACGAGGCGCGCGAGATCCTCGGCCTCAAGGGCGCGGCCAAGGTCGACTTCTAGCCCTCGCATCCCCATCGCCCGCAGCGCCGTCGTCTCGCACGGCGCGCCGCTGCATTCCTTCACCAGAACAAGACTTCAGAGAGAGACACCGATGGCACACACCTCCATCCCCGGCGCCCGTCTCGGGCCCGCGGCCGACACGGCCACCACCGACGAGCAGGCCTCGCTCAATGCGCTGATCTTCCGCAAGCTGATGCCGCTGCTGGTGCTGGCCTACGTGATCAGCTTCATCGACCGCACGAACATCGCGCTCGCCAAGAGCCACATGGCGGTCGACATCGGCATCTCGGCCGCGGCCTACGGCCTGGGCGCGGGCCTGTTCTTCCTGAGCTACGCACTGCTCGAGGTGCCGAGCAACCTGGTGATGCACCGGGTGGGCGCGCGCTGGTGGATTGCGCGCATCATGATCACCTGGGGCCTGCTCTCTGCCGGCATGGCCTTCGTCACCGGCGAGACCTCGTTCTACGTGATGCGCGTGCTGCTCGGCGCGGCCGAGGCCGGCTTGTTCCCGGGCGTGATGCTCTACCTGAACTACTGGTTCGGCCGCAAGGACCGGGCACGCGCCACCGGCTACTTCCTGCTCGGCGTGTGCATCGCCAACATCCTCAGCGGCCCGGTCGGCGGCGCGCTGCTGCAGATGGACGGCCTGCTGGGCTGGCACGGCTGGCAATGGATGTTCGTGATCGAGGGCCTGCCGGCCGTGGCGCTGGCCTTCGTGGTCTGGCGCAAGCTGCCCGACGGGCCTGCCGATGCCAGCTGGCTCACGCCGGCGCAGGCGCGCGCCATCGAGCAAGGCCTCGCCGCAGAACGCGCCGAGGACGCGGCCCATGGCCAGGTCGGCGAATCGTTGCGCGCCTGCCTGGTCGACAAGCAGATCTGGCTCGCGATCTTCGTCTACTTCTGCCACCAGATCAGCATCTACACGGTGATCTTCTTCCTGCCGAGCATCATCGGCACCTACGGCAAGCTCACGCCGCTGCAGATCGGCGCGCTCAACTCGCTGCCCTGGGTCGCCGCCGCGGTCGGCGCGATCGCGCTGCCGCGGCTCGCGGTCACGCCGCAACGCGGGCGCCTGCTGCTGCTGATCGGGCTGGCCGCCATGGCCGTGGGGCTGTGCATCGCGGCCTTCGCGAGCCCGGCCGTCGCGCTCGCGGGCTTCTGCCTCACGGGCTCGATGTTCTTCGTGGTGCAGTCGGTGATCTTCCTGTTCGCCTCCTCGCGCCTGGCCGGCGTGGCGCTCGCGGGCGGGCTGGCGCTGGTCAACACCTGCGGCCTGCTGGGCGGCTTCATCGGGCCTTCGGTGATGGGATGGATCGAGCAGAGCACGGGCAGCACGGCCAACGGCCTGCTCGCGATGGCCGTGCTGCTGGTGCTGGCGGCGCTCGCCAGCATCGGGATGCGCCAGGGCCGCGAATCGCGGCGTTGAAGGACTAGGGCCTCAGAGCAGCACGATGTCGTACTGCCCCTGCCCGATCGCCGGCTCGGACTGCAGCGAGATCGGCTTGCCGATGAAGTCGCTGAGCCCGGCCAGGTGCTGGCTCTCCTCGTCGAGGAACAGCTCGATCACCTGCGGCGACGAGACGATGCGGAACTCGCGCGGCGTGAACTGCCGCGCCTCGCGCAGGATCTCGCGCATCACGTCGTAGGCCACGCTGCGCGCGGTCTTCACGATGCCCTGGCCGCCGCAGGCCACGCAGGGCTCGCACAGCATGTGGGCCAGCGATTCGCGCGTGCGCTTGCGCGTCATCTCGACCAGGCCGAGCTGCGAGAAGCCGCCGGCCGTGGTCTTCACGCGGTCGCGCGCGAGCTGCTTGCGGAACTCGCCGAGCACCTGCTCGCGGTGGTCGTCGCGCGCCATGTCGATGAAGTCGACGATGATGATCCCGCCCAGGTTGCGCAGCCGCAGCTGGCGCGCGATGGCCTGCGCCGCCTCGAGGTTGGTCTTGAAGATGGTGTCGTCGAAGTTGCGCGCGCCGACGAAGCCGCCGGTGTTCACGTCGATGGTGGTCAGCGCCTCGGTCTGGTCGACCACGAGGTAGCCGCCCGACTTGAGATCGACCCGGCGACCCAGCGCGCGCGCGATCTCCTCGTCGACCGAATAGAGGTCGAAGATCGGTCGCTCGCCGCGGTAGTGCTGCAGCTTGCCGGACGCCTTGGGCATGAACTCCAGACCGAACTTCAGCAGCAGCTCGAACTGCTCGCGCGAATCGATGCGGATGGTCTGCGTGTCCTCGGTGGTGAGGTCGCGCAGCACGCGCTGCAGCAGGCTCAGGTCCTGGTGCAGCAGCGACATCGGTGGCAGCCGCGTCGAGGCCTCGCGGATGCGCGACCAGGTCTTGCGCAGGTAGGCGATGTCGTCGGCGAGCTCGGCGTCGGTGGAGTCCTCGCCGTTGGTGCGCAGAATGAAGCCGCCGGTGTTCTCGGGCACCACGCCGCCGCTGTCGGCGGCCGCGGCGGCCTCGATCAGCGCGAGCATGCGCGAGCGCAGCGCATCGCGCAGGTCGGCCGGGATCTTCTGCGACACGCCGATGTGGTTGTCCTGCGGCAGGAACACGAGCAGCCGGCCCGCGATGCTGATCTGCGTCGACAGCCGCGCGCCCTTGGTGCCGATCGGGTCCTTGATGACCTGCACCAGCAGCGACTGGCCTTCGAACACCTGCTTCTCGATCGGCACCATGGCGCCGCCGTTGCGGTGGTCGCGTTCGGCCGGCGCGGCGCTCGGCCGCGAGCCCGGCGTGAAAGGCGCCACGATGTCGGCCACGTGCAGGAAGGCGGTGCGCTCCAGGCCGATGTCGATGAAGGCCGACTGCATGCCCGGCAGCACGCGCGAGACCTTGCCCAGGTAGATGTTGCCGACCAGTCCGCGCTCGAGCGTGCGCTCGACGTGCAGCTCCTGCACCGCGCCGTGCTCGATCACCGCCACGCGGGTCTCCTGCGGGGACCAGTTGATCAGGATGTCTTGCATGGAGTTCTCGGTTGTCTCAAATGGGGAAACCGGCGCGCCGCAGCAGTTGCGCGGTCTCGAACATGGGGAGGCCCATGATGCCCGAATAGGAGCCGCTGATGTGCTCGACGAAGGCAGCCGCCGCGCCCTGGATGCCATAGGCGCCGGCCTTGCCCAGCGGCTCGCCGCCTTCGACGTAGCGGCGGATCTGCGCGCGGCTCATGGGCGCGAAGCGCACGCGCGACACGCTCAGCGCGGCCTGCCGACGCCGGCCCTGCTGCAGGGCCACGGCCGTCAGCACGCGGTGCGTGGCGCCCGACAGCAGCGCGAGCATGCGCTCGGCATCGCGCGCGTCCTCGGGCTTGCCGAGGATGGCGCGGCCCAGCGCCACGGTGGTGTCGGCGCACAGCACGGGCGCGTCGGCCAGGCCGCGGCGGCGCAGGCGCGCCACGGCGGCATCGAGCTTGAGCGCGGTCACGCGCTGCACGTAGGCAGTGGGCGACTCGCCGGGCAGCACGGTCTCGAGCGCCTCGGCGTCCTCGTCGTCGGCGGCCAGCAGCAGTTCATGGCGCACGCCGAGCTGGCCGAGCAACTGGGCGCGGCGCGGGCTCTGCGAGGCGAGATAGAGGAAGGTCGGGGTGGTCGGCACGGCGGTCGTTCCTGGGGTGCGGAAGAAAGGACGGAGTCGATGCGAGGCCGCGGCGAGGCCCTCGCGCGCCGCTCATTCGCGGTGGTAGGGATGGCCCGCGTTGACCGACCATGCGCGGTAGAGCTGCTCCACCAGCAGCACGCGCGCCATCGCATGCGGCAGCGTCAGGTCGGACAGGCGGATGCGCTCGTGGGCCGCGGCCTTGAAGGCCGGGTCGAGCCCGTCGGGGCCGCCGATCACCAACGCGACGTCGTCGCCCTCGCCCTGCCAGCTCTGCAGCCGGGCGGCCAGGGCCTTGGTGGTCAGCGCGGTGCCGCGCTCGTCGAGCACCACGATGCGCATGCCGCGCGCGATGGCCGCCTCGATGCGTTCTCGTTCGGCGGCGTAGAGGGTCTCGAGCGACTTGGAACCGCGCGGCTCGGTCTTGACCGCGCGCAGTTCGAGCTTGAGTTCGGGCGGGAAACGCTTGGCGTAGTCGTCCCAGGCAGTCTGTGCCCAGTCGGGCATGCGCTGCCCGACTGCGACCACCAGCAGCTTCATGCGCTGCGCGAAGCGGTCTTGCGCGCGGGCGCCTTCTTCGCCGCGGGCTTGGCAACGGTCTTCTTGGCGGCGGCCTTCTTGGCCACCGGCTTGCCGACCACCACCACGGGCGCCTTCTTGGCCGGTGCCTTCTTCGCGGCGGTCTTGGCGGCGGTCTTGGCGGCGGTCTTGCCGGCCGCCTTCTTCGGCGCGGCCTTGGCTTCCTTGGCCTCGCGCTCGGCGGCGCGGATCGCGGTCTTGGCGGCGCTGGCGCGGCGCAGCGAGGTCGGGGCCTTGGCGGCCGCGGGCTTGGTTTCCTTCTTGTCCTCGGAAGCGCGCGCGGGCTTGCTCGCGCCGAGCTTCAGGCGCACGGGCTTGTCGCCCCAGATTTCCTCGAGGTGGTAGTACTGGCGGATCGCCGGCTGCATGATGTGCGCGACGGCCTGGCCGCAGTCCACGATGATCCACTCGCCGTTTTCCTCGCCCTCCACGCGCGGCTTGCCGAAGCCGGCATCGCGCACCGCGTCGCGCACGCTCGCGGCCAGCGCCTTGGTCTGGCGGTTCGAGGTGCCCGAGGCCACGATCACGCGCTCGAACAGCGGCGAGAGATGCTCGGTGTCGAAAACCTGGATGTCCTGCGCCTTGACGTCTTCGAGCCCATCGATGATGGCTCGCTGGAGTTTCTGGGTGTCTTTCTTGGCGGCGGCTTCAGTGGTCATCAGGCAGGGCGATAGAGGAAGTGTTGGTCAATATAGCGTGCAACCGTGGGCGGAACCAGCGAGGAAATCTCCTCGCCCAGCGACGCACGCCGCCGGATGTCGGTGGCGCTGATGTCCATGGCAGGCAGTTCTAGCGCCTCGAAACGCGCGCCGGCGGGGAGGCCGGGCAGTGTATTCGGATCAAAACGGGCGGTGTCGGCCGTCGATAGTGCGCGATACGCTACAGAAATAGTAGCGACCGCGAGTATATCCTGCCAGCCGTGCCAGCTCGGCAGGGCTCGCGCCTGGTCGGCGCCCATGACCAGCACCAGCTCGGCATCGGGCCGCGCCTGCTGCAGTTCGCGCAGGGTGTCGATGGTGTAGGTGGGGCCGTCGCGCAGCATCTCGCGCGAATCGACGACCATGCCCGGGATGTCGCCGAACGCCAGCTGCGCCATCGCGAGGCGGTCTTTCGCCGGCGTGAGTTCGCGCACCTTGTGCCAGGCATGCCCGGTCGGGAACACGTAGAGCGCGGCGAGGCCCAGTTGCTCGAGCGCCGCCCGCGCGAGCGCCACGTGGGCGTTGTGCGGCGGATCGAAGGCGCCGCCGAACACGCCGATGCGCGGCGCGTTCCTCGAAGCGTTCACGGCAGCCACGCGCGACGCACGATGAAGTCGCTGTAGAGCGCCGCCTCGGGCGACCCCGGCTCGGGCTCGCGGCGATAGGCCCAGCTCGCCTGCGGCGGCATCGACAGCAGGATCGATTCGGTGCGGCCGCCCGACTGCAGCCCGAAGTGCGTGCCGCGGTCCCACACGAGGTTGAATTCGACGTAGCGGCCGCGCCGGTAGAGCTGGAACGCGCGCTCGCGCTCGCCCCAGGCCATGCCGCGGCGGCGTTCCACCAGCGGCAGGTAGGCCGGCAGGAAGGCATCGCCCACCGAGCGGATCAGCGCGAAGCCGTTGTCGACCCCGCCCTCGGCGAAGTCGTCGAAGAAGATGCCGCCGATGCCGCGCTGCTCGTTGCGGTGCTTGAGGAAGAAATACTCGTCGCACCAGGTCTTGAAGCGCGGGTACTTGTCCTCGCCGAAGGGCGCGAGCGCATCGCGGCAGACGGTGTGGAAGTGCACCGCGTCTTCCGCGAAGCCGTAGCAGGGCGTGAGGTCCATGCCGCCGCCGAACCAGCACACCGGCTCGCCGCCGGCCGGCAGCGCGGCCAGCATGCGCACGTTCATGTGGACGATCGGCACGTAGGGGTTGCGCGGATGGAACACCAGCGACACGCCCATCGCCTCGAAGGGCGCGCCGGCCAGCTCGGGCCGGTTCTGCGTGGCCGAAGGCGGCAGCTTCGGGCCGCGCACCTGCGAGAAGCCGCAGCCCGCGCGCTCGAACAGCTCGCCGCCCTCGAGGATGCAGGTGAGCCCGCTGCCCTGCAGCGGCTCGTCGGGCGCCTTGTGCCAGGCATCGCGCACCGCGGTGCCGCCATCGGCCACCTCGATCGCGGCGACGATGGATTGCTGCAGCCCGCGCAGATAGTCGCCGACCGCCTGGGGATCGGAGGGTGGCCGCTGCATCAACCGTTGGTGCCGTGGCCGCGCGCCTGCACGGCGCGGAAACCGATGTCGCGGCGGTACTGGGCACCGTCGAAGCGCACCCGCGCCGCCACCTCGTAGGCGCGCTGCTGCGCGAGCTTGACGCTGTCGGCCAGCACGGTCACGCAGAGCACGCGGCCGCCGCTGGTCTGGAGTTCGCCGTCCTTCACGGTGGTGCCGGCATGGAACACCACGGCATCGGGCGCCTCGGCGGGAATGCCGTCGATGCGGTCGCCCTTGCGCGGCGAGAGCGGGTAGCCGTGCGCGGCCATCACCACGCCGAGCGCGACGCGGCGGTCCCACTGCAGCTCGACCTGGTCGAGCGTGCCGTCGGTGGCGTGCCAGAACACCTCGAACAGGTCGGACTTCAGCCGCATCATGATCGGCTGGGTCTCGGGGTCGCCCATGCGGCAGTTGAACTCGAGCGTCTTGGGATGGCCCTGCGCATCGATCATCAGGCCGGCGTAGAGGAAGCCGGTGTAGGGGATGCCGTCCTTCTCCATGCCGCGGATGGTCGGCAGGATGATCTCGCGCATGGCGCGCGCATGCACCTCGGCCGTGACCACGGGCGCGGGCGAGTAGGCGCCCATGCCGCCGGTGTTGGGGCCCTCGTCGTTGTCGAGCAGGCGCTTGTGGTCCTGGCTGGTGGCCAGCGCGGTCACGTTCTTGCCGTCGCACAGCACGATGAAGCTGGCTTCCTCGCCCTGCAGGAACTCCTCGATCACGACGCGGGCGCCGCCCTCGTTGTGCGACACGCCGAACTTGTTGTCGACCAGCATGAAGTCGACCGCGTCGTGCGCTTCCTGCGCGGTCATGGCCACGACCACGCCCTTGCCGGCGGCCAGTCCGTCGGCCTTGACCACGATCGGCGCGCCCTTGGCGTCGATGTAGGCATGGGCCGCGGCGGCGTCGGTGAAGGCCTCGTACTCGGCCGTCGGGATCTTGTGGCGCTTCATGAAGGCCTTGGAGAAGGCCTTCGAGCTCTCGAGCTGGGCGGCGGCCTTGGTCGGGCCGAAGATGCGCAGGCCGTGCGCGCGGAATTCGTCGACCACGCCCGCGGCCAGCGGGGCCTCGGGGCCGACCACCGTCAGCGCGATCTTTTCCTTGAGCGCCCACTCGCGCAGCGCGGCGGGCTCGGTGATGTCGATGCTGTCGTAGCGCGGATCGGTGACCGTTCCGCCATTGCCGGGCGCCACGTAGATGCGGCTGACCCGCACGGCCTGCGCCAGCCGCCATGCCAGGGCGTGCTCGCGGCCCCCTCCCCCAATCACCAGTACCTTCATTCTCGGGCCTTCATACGCTGTGTTCTTTCCATCATTGCCGTTGCCGGGTGCCGGCCCTCATTCGGACAGCGAGGCGTTGTGATAGACCTCCTGCACGTCGTCGAGGTCCTCGAGCACGTCGAGCAGCTTCTGCATCTTCGCGGCGTCCTCGCCGGTCACGTCGACGGTGTTCTCGGCCCGCATCGTGACCTCGGCCACCTCGGGCTTGAGGCCCGCCGCCTCGAGCGCGTTCTTCACCGCCTCGAAGTCGCCGGGCGCGGTGATCACCTCGATGGCGCCGTCGTCGTCGGTCACGACGTCTTCCGCGCCGGCCTCGAGCGCCACTTCCATCACCTTGTCTTCATCCGTGCCCGGGGCGAAGACGAACTGGCCGCAATGCTTGAACTGGAAGGCCACCGAGCCCTCGGTGCCCATGTTGCCGCCGTGCTTGGCGAAGGCGTGGCGCACTTCGGCCACGGTGCGCACGCGGTTGTCGGTCATGGTGTCGACGATGATCGCCGCGCCGCCGATGCCGTACCCTTCGTAACGAATCTCTTCGTAATTGACGCCTTCGAGATTGCCCGTGGCCTTGTCGATGTTGCGCTTGACGGTGTCGGCCGGCAGATTGACCGCCTTGGCCTTTTCGACCGCCAGCCGCAGGCGGGGGTTGGCGCTCAGGTCGCCGCCGCCGGCCCGGGCCGCCACCATGATTTCACGGATGGCGCGGGTCCAGAGCTTTCCTCTTTTTTCGTCCTGCCGGCCCTTCCGGTGCTGAATGTTTGCCCATTTGCTGTGTCCGGCCATGGCTTTTCTCTCGCTGTCCTGTGTTTTCGAAGCAGGTTGCGAGTTTACTGTCCGGCGCGCACAACGGACCGGCGCCGCGGCCGGGCGGACCGGTCAAACCTTTTGGTGATAATCCCTCGATGACGCCATTGCCTTTCGCCGGGTCGGGACATCCGACGCTGCCACGCACCCGCCACGCGCCCCACGCGACCGGGGCGGACCGCCCGCAGGCAGGCCCCGATCCCCTCGCAAAGGCTTCCTGATCGTGCGCTTCCAGGGCGAAACACCCTCTTCTTCTTCCTCCCTGCGCGTGGAGCGCCTGTCCTTCAGGGACAGCCTCGCGCTGGCCGCCGACGGGCCGGCACCCTTCGCCGCCATCGGCTACGGCACGCCCGAGCGCATCGACTGGATGCCGCCGGTCGACGCCAGCGTGCTGTCGGCACGCGGCGCCGTCGCCGACGTCTGGCATGCCACAGGGCCGGCCGTGCAGACCGGTCGCACCGGCCTCGTGCGCTGGCGCGCCGACGAGCACTGGCTGCTCGGCGCGATCGACCTCGACGAAAGCGTCGAGAAGCAGGGCCTGGCCGAACTGGCGCACCGGGCCTACCGCGACCTGTTCGCCACGCTCGACCAGAGCGGCATCGCCCATCCGCTGCGGATCTGGAACTACCTGCCGCAGATCAACGGCGACGGCGGCGGGCTCGAACGCTACCGCCAGTTCAACCTGGGCCGGCAGGACGCCTTCCTCGAGGCCGGCCGCGCCGCCTTCGAGGGCGCGCCGGCCGCCTGCGCGCTGGGCATCCACCGCGGCGCACTGTCGGTCCGCTTCCTGGCCGGGCGCCGCGCACCGCTGCCGATCGAGAACCCGCGCCAGGTCTCGGCCTACCGCTATCCCTCGACCTACGGGCCGCGCGCGCCCACCTTCTCGCGCGCGGCGCTGGCCGACATCGGCGGCGACCGCTGCGCGCTGTTCATCTCGGGCACCGCGAGCATCGTCGGCCACGAGACCGTGCACCGCGGCGACGTGCGCGAGCAGACCCGCGAGACGCTGCGCAACCTCGAGGCCGTGGTGAATGCCGCCAACGCGCAGGGATCGGCGCGCTTCTCCGTGTCCGCGCTCGACAGCGTGGTCTACGTGCGCCACCCGCGCGACCTCGAAGCCGTGCGCGGCGTGCTCGAAGACGCGCTCGGGTCCGACGCGCCGATGGTGCGCGGCGCGGTATACCTTGAGGCCGACATCTGCCGCGGCGACCTGCTGGTCGAGATCGAAGCCCATGCCACCGCCCCCGGGCGGCGGCGGGACTGACGCTCGAACGGCAGCCCCCACCCTTTCCCGATGATCCTCCGCGTGCTGCGCATTCTCACGGCCGTCCCGCTTGCGCTGATGCTCTATGCGCTGCTGCTGTTCCTCGGCCTGATCTCGCTGGTCTGGAACGCCTTCGCGATGCTGATCTACCCGGTGATGCCGGTGAAGCCGGCGCGCGCGCTGGGCCGCGCCACCATCGCCTTCGCCTACCGCGCCTTCTGGGGCCTGGCCTCGGTCACCGGCATGATGCGCATCGACGCGAGCTGCCTCGACGCGCTGCGCGACGAGCCCGGCGTGATCTTCGTGGCCAACCACCCGACCATGCTCGACGCGCTGCTGCTGGTGGCGCGGCTGCCGCGCAGCGCCTGCATCATGAAAGCCGAGCTGCTGCACAACATCTTCCTGGGCGCGGGCGCGCGGCTGGCGCGCTACATCAGCAACGAATCGGCGCGCACCATGGTGCGGCTGGCGGTGGCCGACCTGCGCGAAGGCGGCCAGCTGGTGATCTTTCCCGAGGGCACGCGCACCGTCACGCCGCCGCTCAATCCGTTCCGCCCCGGCGTCACGCTGATCGCCAAGCTCGCGCAGGCACCGATCCAGACCGTGTTCATCGACACCGACTCGCCCTACCTCGGCAAGGGCTGGCCGATCTGGCGCGTGCCGCCGCTGCCGATCGTGTTCAAGCTGCGCCTGGGCCAGCGCTTCGCGCCGACGCAGGACAGCGACGTGTTGCAATCGGACCTCGAACAATATTTCCGCCACCAGCTCGAACGGCGCGCCGCCGACGCCGACTCTCCCGAATGCCAGACGCCTCGCGCACCCACCTTGTCCTGATCCCGAGCTACAACACGGGCGAGCGCCTGTTCTCCACCGTCGAGGCGGCGCTCGCGCAATGGAGCCCGGTATGGGTGGTGGTCGACGGCAGCGACGACGGCACCGGCGAGCGGCTGCAGCGGATGGCGGCCGACCGCCCCGGCCTGCGCGTGTGGCTGCTGCCCGAGAACCAGGGCAAGGGCGCGGCGGTGCTGCACGGGCTGCGCGCGGCGCGCGACGCGGGCTTCACGCACGCGCTCACCATGGATTCCGACGGCCAGCACCCGGCCCCGCTGATCCCGGCCTTCATGCAGGCCTCGCTGGCCCGGCCCGAGACCATGGTGCTGGGCCGCCCGGTGTTCGATGCCAGCGCGCCGCTGCTGCGCGTGCGCGGGCGCCGCGTCTCCAACGGCTGGACCCAGCTCGAGACGCTGTTCGCCGGCGTCGGCGATTCGCTCTACGGCTTTCGCGTCTACCCGGTGCAGGACCTGATCGCGGTGATGCAGCGCCAGCCCTGGATGCGCCGCTTCGACTTCGACACCGAGGCCGTGGTGCGGCTGGCCTGGCGCGGCGTGAAGCCGGTGAACATCGACGCGCCGGTCAAGTACCTGACGGCCGAGGAAGGCGGGGTCTCGCACTTCCGCTACGGGCGCGACAACGTGCTGCTGACCTGGATGCACACGCGGCTGATGGTCGAGTTCGTGCTGCGGCTGCCGGGCCTGCTGTGGCGCAAGCTGCGCGGCGCGCCGCCGTTCCAGCCCTGACGAATCACTCCAGCGGCCCGCCACCGAGCGCCTTGTAGAGCGTCATGGTCGCGTTGAGCTGGTTGACCCGGTTCTGCGCCAGCGATACCTCGGCCGCGCGCCGCCGGTCCTTCGCATCGAGCACCGGCTGCAGCGCGGTCGCGCCCGCGCGGTAGCGCACCTCCGACAGCCGCTCGGCGCGCTGCGCCAGCTCCAGCGCCACCGCCAGCTTCGCGCTCTCGTCGCGCAGTTGCGTGCGCGACGACAACGCGTTCTCCACTTCCGACAGCGACGTGTACAGCGCCTGGCGGAAGCCCACCACCGCTTCCTCGTACTGGCTCTGCGACACCGCCACCGTCAGCCGCGCCGTGTTCCATTGCAGGAACGGCAGCGCCAGCCCCGCGCCCAGCGTCGCGACCGGATTGCGCAGCAGCTCGCCCAGTGCCGTGCTCGAAGTGCCGAGCGAGCCCGTGAGGCTCAGCGCCGGATAGAAGCCGGTGCGCGTCGCGTCGACATTGGCGAGCGCGCCGCGCAGCCGCTGCTCGGCCGCGCGCAGGTCGGGACGCCGGCCCAGCAGGCTGGCGGGCAGGCCCGCTTCGATGGCGGGCAGCGCCACGTCGGGCAGGCTCGCGGGCTCCTCGGCCGCCACCTCGGGCGGACGATCGAACAGGATCGCGAGCGCGTTGCGCGTTTCCACGCGCTGCTGCAGCAGCTGCGTGTGCGCCGCCTCCTGGCTCGCGAGGTTCTGGCCGGCCTGCGCCACATCGAGGCCAGACACAGCGCCGGCCTCGTAGCGCGCGCGCACCAGCGCCACGATGCGCCGCGCGTCCTCCATGCCGGCCTCGCTCAGCGCGATGCGCTGGTTCAGGTAGCCGGTCTGCCAGTAGAGATTGGCGGTGGTGGCGACCAGCGCCAGCGCTGCGGCCTGCCGGTCGGACTGGGTCGCCTTCAATTCCCAGTCGGCCGCGCTGCGCACCGCCGCGAGCCGGCCCCAGAGGTCGAGCTCGTAGCTCAGCGTCACGAGCGAACTCGAGCTCGAGCCCGCGACGCCGCCGCGCTTGAGGTCGTAGCCGCGGCTGGTGGCGGCCTGCCCGACCACGCCGGGCGTGAGGTTGGTGTCGGCCAGGCCTGCCTGCAGCTGCGCGCGCTGCACCCGGATGCCGGCGGCCGCGAGGTCGTTGTTGACCCGCAGCGCCTGGTCGACCAGCGCGTCGAGCCGCGGATCGCCGAAGGCCGACCACCACTTCGCGGGGAACACCGCCGCCGCGCTGGCCGTGCCCGGCTGCGGCTGCTGCCAGGCCGCGGGCAGCGCGAGCGGTTTCTCGGGCCGGCGCTCGGGCTGGAACGCGGTGCAGCCGGCCGCGAGCAGCGCGGCCACGAGGGCCAGGGGGAGCAGGCGCGCCTTACTCACGGGCCAATGCCTCGATGGGATCGAGCCGCGCCGCATTGCGCGCCGGCAGGTAGCCGAACAGCACGCCGATCAGCGAGGCGCAGAAGAAGGCCGACAGCACGGCACCGAGCGAGAAGATCATCTGCCATTGCTTCACGAACAGGGAGAACAGGAAGCTGATGCCATAGGACAGCAGCACGCCGATCAGCCCGCCGACCAGGCACACCAGCACGGCCTCGGTCAGGAACTGCTGCAGCACGTCGCTCTGGCGCGCGCCCACCGCCATGCGGATGCCGATCTCGCGCGTGCGCTCGGTCACCGACACCAGCATGATGTTCATCACGCCGATGCCGCCCACCACCAGCGAGATCACCGCGATCAGCGACAGCAGCAGGGTCAGCGACTGGCTGGTGCGCTCGGCCGTCTTCACGATGCTGTCCATGTTGAAGGTGAAGAAGTCCTTGCCGCCGTGGCGCAGGGTCAGCAGCTTCACGATGCCGTCCTCGGCCGCCTTGGTCGGCTGCTCGTCGCGGATGCGCACCGTGATGCCGTCGAAGTGCTGCTGGCCGAACAGCCGGCTCGCCGCCGTGCTGTAGGGCAGCCAGATGTTGAGCTGCTTGTTCTCGCCGAACATGCTCTTCTTCTCCTGCGCCACGCCGATCACGGTGCACGGCAGGCTGCCGACCAGGATGATCTTGCCGAGCGGATCCACGCCCTCGGGGAACAGCTTGCGGCGCGTGTTCTGGTCGATCACCACCACCTGCGACTGGTGCCGCACGTCGTTGGCGTTGAAGGCGATGCCGCTGGCCATCTGCACGTCGCGCACCGCGAAGTAGTTGTCGCTCACGCCGTTGACGTTGCCGTTGATGTCGATGCTGCGGTAGCGCAGCCGCAGGCTGCGCATGGTGGCCGGCGTCACGCTGTGGACGAAGGGCTGCGCCGCGATCGCCTGCAGGTCGGCCGGCACCAGGGTGCGGATGCTCTGCGCCTTGTCGTCGCCGAAGTCGCGGCCCGGGTAGATGTCGAGCGTGTTGGTGCCGATGGCGCGGATGTCGGACAGCACGAAGCGCTTGGCGCCCTCCCCGATCGCCACGATCGAGACCACCGAGGTGATGCCGATCACGATGCCCAGCATGGTGAGCGCGGTGCGCATGCGGTGCGACATCATCGAGCGCCAGGCCATGCGGAAGGCCTCGGCGAAGCGCGACCAGCCGGTGCTCAGCCGGCCGCCCGTGGCGGGCCGGGTCACGGGCTGCGGTGCCTCGGCGGCGCCGGTGGCTTCGGGGGCGGCCACGGTCGGCACGTTGGGCCGGTCGCCCACGATGCGGCCGTCGGCGATCTCGATGATGCGCTCGGTGCAGCTCGCCACCTGCATGTCGTGGGTCACGATGATGATGGTGTGGCCCTGCGCATGCAGCTCGCGCAGGATCGCGATCACCTCCTGGCCGCTGCGGCTGTCGAGCGCGCCCGTGGGTTCGTCGGCCAGGATCACCTCGCCGCCGTTCATCAGCGCGCGCGCGATGCTCACGCGCTGCTGCTGGCCGCCCGAGAGCTGGCTCGGCCGGTGGTCGCCGCGGTCGTCCAGGCCCAGGCGCGCGAGCAGCTGCCGCGCCCTCGCCTCGCGCGCCGCGCCGTCGGTGCCCGCGTACACCGCCGGCACCTCGACGTTGCCGGTGGCCGTCAGGTGCTGCATCAGGTGGTAGCGCTGGAAGATGAAGCCGAAGTGCTCGCGCCGCAGCTCGGCCAGCGCGTCGCTGTCGAGCGTGCCCACGTCGTGGCCCGAGACCGTGTAGCTGCCGCTGCTGGGCCGGTCGAGGCAGCCCAGGATGTTCATCAGCGTCGACTTGCCCGAGCCCGAGGCGCCGACGATCGCGAGCATCTCGCCGTGGCCGATGTCGAGGTTCACGTCCTCGAGCACCTGCACCCGCGTCTCGCCCGAGGGGAAGCTGCGCCCGATGCCGCGCAGCGACAGCAGGGCCTGCCGTGGCGGCTGCGTCATGGGCCCTTGCCGCGGCGTTCGCCGCCGTTGGCCTCGCCCTCGCGCGGCTCCACGGCCGAGGCGTCGCCGGTGATGACCTGGTCGCCTTCCTTCAGCCCCTCGAGCACCTGGGCCTGGAAGTTGTTGGTGATGCCGGTGCGCACCTTGCGCGTCTCGGGCGTGTGGTCGGCCTTGAGCACGCGCACCTCGTAGCGGCCCTCCTTGTCGCGGTTGCCGAGCGCCGTCAGCGGCACGGTCAGCGCCTGCTTGGCCTCGCCGAGCATGATCGCGACCTGGGCCGTCATGTCCACGCGCAGGGTGCGGTCGGGGTTCGGCACGTCGAACAGCGCATTGAAGAACACCGCGTTGTTGATCTTCTCGGGCGAGGGCTGCACCGCGCGCAGGGTGCCGTGGTAGCGCTTGTCGGGGTCGCCGAGGATGGTGAAGTAGACCGGCAGCCCGGCGCGCACGCGCACCACGTCGGCTTCGGACACCTGGGCCTTGATCGTCATCGTCGACAGGTCGGCCAGGGTCATCAGCGTGGGCACCTGGAACGAAGCGACCACGGTCTGGCCCTCGAGCGTCTTGATCGAGATCACGTCGCCGTCGATGGGCGCGATGATGCGGGTGTACGAGAGGTTGGTCTGGGCCGAGGACACGGCCAGGCGCTGCTGGCGGATCTGCGCGTCGAGCGACACCGCGTCGGCGCGCAGCGCGCGCAGTTCGGCGTCGGCGCTCTCCATGTCCTGCCGCGCCGAGGCGTCCTGCGCCAGCATCTCGCGCTGGCGCGCCCAGGCCAGCTCCGCCTGCCTGACGCGCACTTCCTTCGCCACCTTCTGGGCCTGCAGGTTGTCGAGCCGGGCCTGTTCCTGCGCCAGCGTGTTCTGCGAGATCGCGGGATCGATCTCGGCCAGCCAGTCGCCCTTCTTCACGGTCTGGCCCAGCGACACCTTGAGCGACTTGAGCTGGCCCGTGACCTGCGCGCCCACCTCCACCTGCTTGAGCGCCTGCAGCACGCCGGTGGCCAGCACCGCGTTCTCGAGGTCGGCGCGCTGCACCGTCGCCGTCAGGTATTCGGGTTTCTTGGCCGGCGTGAGCACGATCGCGGCCGCGATGCCGAGCACGACGAGGGCCAGGATGCCGTAGAGGAGCTTGCGCGAACGCCGGGGCGGAGTCTGGGGCATGCAGCGGGAAGGGAGTGGAACGGGCGGGGGATGCATTCGCCGGGCTCTGCGGCCGGGTCGCGATGCATTGGGGATGGGGTCATCCTAGTCCCGCTGTCTGAAGCGTTCCTAAAGGCGGAGTTCCGCCGCGGGGTTACTCCGCCCTCACCGCCCACATCACCGTGACGGGCGCCACAAAGACGAAAGGCGGACCCGCGGTCCGCCTTGGGAGGCCGATGCGGCGAATGCCGCGCTCAGCGCGCCGGACGCCGGCGCAACAGCAGCACCAGCAGCAGCACCAGCAGCAGGACCGACAGCACCGTGAAGGCGATGAAGGACCAGTTCGCCAGCGTGAGGCCGAACAGCGACCAGTCGATCTTCGAGCAGTCGCCGCCGCCGCGGAAGATCATCGGCAGCGCCCGCTTGAGCGGGAAGGTCTCGATCATGCCGTAGAGGTCGCGCCCGCACGACACCACCTCGGGCGGATACCACTGCAGCCAGCTCTGCGAGGCCGCCGTGTAGGCGCCGCCGAGGGCCGACAGCAGGGCCAGCAGGCCGCCGCCGACCTGCAGCGCGCGGCCGCGGAAAGCCCCGGCCAGTCCGGTGAACAGCGCCACCAGCACCAGCGCATAACGCTGGACGATGCACATGGGACAGGGCTCGAGCCCCACCACGTGCTGCAGGTAGAGCCCGAAGGCCAGCATGAGCACACAGGCCAGGCAGATCAGGCCGTAAGCGCGGCGCGGCGCGCCGAAGTACCAATCGATCAAGGAGACACCCAATCCTCTTCTACGAACACCCTGGCCTTGCGCGGCGTGGCGACCACGGTGTCGCCCTCCTTCAAGCCCAGGTCACGGAACTGTTGCGCAGGGAGTTGCGCCTCGATGATGGTTCCGGAGCCCGGATTGTCTGGATTCGTGTCGACGGGTTCAAGTTCCAGCCGCGCGATCGGACCGACGACGATCGCGCGCGCCAGCGTGGCGACGATGCCGCTCGTCGCGCCCGGCACGTGGCGTGTCACATCCAGGTCATGCGGACGAACGTAGGCCAGCGCCTTGGCGTCGCGCGCGCCGCTGTGCTCGGGCGAATCGAGGCGCAGGTCGCCCAGCTGCACCGAGCCGTTGTCGGCGCGGCCGTGGAACAGGTTCACGTCGCCGAGGAAGCCGTAGACGAAGGGGCTCGCGGGCTGGTCCCAGACCTCCTGCGGCGAGCCGACCTGCTCGATGTGGCCCTTGTTGATGACCACCACGCGATCGGCCACTTCCAGCGCCTCTTCCTGGTCGTGGGTGACGAAGATCGAGGTGACGTGCAGCTCGTCGTGCAGCCGGCGCAGCCAGCGGCGCAGTTCCTTGCGCACCTTGGCGTCGAGCGCGCCGAAGGGCTCGTCGAGCAGCAGCACCTTGGGCTCGACGGCGAGCGCTCGGGCCAGCGCGATGCGCTGGCGCTGGCCGCCAGAGAGCTGCGGCGGATAGCGGTCGGCCAGCCAGTCGAGCTGCACGAGCTTGAGCAGTTCGGTCACCTTGGACTTGATCTGGGCCTCGCTCGGGCGCTCCTTGCGCGGCTTCACGCGCAGGCCGAAGGCCACGTTCTCGAACACGGTCATGTGGCGGAACAGCGCGTAGTGCTGGAACACGAAGCCGACCTGGCGCTCGCGCACGTGCACGTCGGTGGTGTCCTCGCCCGAGAACAGGATGCTGCCGGCGTCGGCCGTTTCCAGCCCGGCGATGATGCGCAGCAGCGTGGTCTTGCCGCAGCCCGAGGGGCCGAGCAGCGCGACGAGCTCGCCCGACTCGACGTTCAGGTTGACGTCGTTCAAGGCCCGGAAGGTGCCGAACTGCTTGCTGATGTTGCGGATTTCGATGCTCATGAAATTCTTTCTTCCTAGGCCGCCGTCGGCCGTTCCGGCGGCAGCTCGGCGATCGCCTTCATCTCGCGCTCGTGGCGCCATTCGATCACCGACTTGATCACCAGCGTCACCAGCGCCAGGATCGCCAGCAGCGAGGCCACCGCGAAGGCGGCCACCGACTGGTATTCGTTGTAGAGCACTTCCACGTGCAGCGGCATGGTGTTGGTCTGGCCGCGGATGTGGCCCGAGACCACCGACACCGCGCCGAACTCGCCCATGGCGCGCGCATTGCACAGGATCACCCCGTACAGCAGGCCCCACTTGATGTTGGGCAGCGTCACGCGCCAGAAGGTCTGCCAGCCGTTCGCGCCAAGCACGATCGCGGCCTGTTCCTCGTCGGTGCCCTGCGCCTGCATCAGCGGGATCAGCTCGCGCGCGATGAACGGGAAGGTCACGAACACGGTGGCCAGCACGATGCCGGGCACGGCGAAGATGATCTTGATGTCGTGCGCGGCCAGCCACGGGCCGAACCAGCCCTGGGCGCCGAACACCAGCACGTAGATCAGGCCCGCCACCACCGGCGACACCGCGAACGGCAGGTCGATCAGCGTGGTGAGGAAGGCCTTGCCGCGGAACTCGAACTTGGCGATGGCCCAGGCCGCGGCCACGCCGAACACCAGGTTCAGCGGCACCGCGATGGCGGCCGTGATCAAGGTCAGGCGGATCGCGCTCCAGGCATCGGGTTCCTTCAGCGCCTCGAGGTAGGCGTCGAGGCCCTTGCGCAGCGCCTCGGTGGCCACGGCCGCCAGCGGCAGCACGAGGAACAGGAACATGAAGACCAGCGCGAGGCCGATCAGCAGCCAGCGGACCCAGGCGGCTTCGGTGGTGCCGGCCTGGGTGCGGCGGATGACTTTGGAAGGTGCACTCATCTCAAGCTCCCGCGCGGCGACGCTGCCATGCCTGCAGGCCGTTGATGACCAAGAGCAGCAGGAACGAGATCACCAGCATCACCAGCGCGACCGCCGTGGCGCCCGCGTAGTCGTACTGCTCGAGCTTGCCGATGATGATCAGCGGCGTGATCTCCGAGATCATCGGCATGTTGCCGGCGATGAAGATCACCGAGCCGTACTCGCCGATCGCGCGCGCGAAGGCCATGGCGAAGCCCGTGAGCAGCGCCGGCGCGATCGAGGGGAAGATCACCTTGGTGAAGGTCTGCAGCCGCGTCGCGCCCAGCGAGGTGGCGGCTTCCTCGAGTTCCTTCTCGGCGTCCTCGAGCACCGGCTGCACCGTGCGCACCACGAAGGGCAGCCCGATGAAGATCAGCGCGATCACCACGCCCGCGGGCGTGAACGCGAGCTTGATGCCGTGCGGCTCTAGGTACTGCCCGACCCAGCCGTTGCCGGCCAGCAGCGCAGTCAGCGAGATGCCGGCCACGGCCGTGGGCAGCGCGAACGGCAGGTCGACCAGCGCATCGACGATGCGCTTGCCCGGGAACTTGTAGCGCACCAGCACCCAGGCCACGAGCAGCCCGAACACCAGGTTCACCAGCGCCGCGAGCAGCGAGGCGCCGAAGGTCAGCCGGTACGAGGCCAGCACGCGCGGCGCGGTCACGGCGACCCAGAACTGGTCCCAGTTCAGCGTGAAGGTCTTGAAGACCAGCGCCGACAGCGGGATCAGCACGATCAGGCAGAGGTAGAAGACCGCGAAACCCAGCGTCATCGAGAAGCCGGGCAGCACGCGCTTGGCGCCACCGCCGCCGACCGCACGCGAAAACGGCGCTGCCGGTGAGGACAGCGCCGAGGAGCTTGCCCCGCTCATTTACCGGGCGCCGGGCGTGTAGAGCTTGTCGAACTGGCCGCCGTCGTTGAAGTGCACCTTCTGCGCTTCGCCGAGGCTGCCGAACAGCTCCTGCACCGTGAACAGCTGCAGCGGCTTGAAGGTCGCGGCGTACTTCTTGAGCACGGTCTGCGAACGCGGGCGCAGCGCGTGCTTGGCGGCGATTTCCTGCGCTTCTTCGGAGTACAGCCAGTCGAGGTAGGCCTTGGCGAGTTCGCCGGTGCCCTTCTTGGCGACGGTGCGCTCGACCACGGCCACCGGGTTCTCGGCCACGATGCTGATCGACGGGTAGACCGAGTCGACCTTGCCGGTGCCGAATTCGCGGTCGATCGAGACCACTTCGGATTCGAAGGTGATCAGCGCGTCGCCGATGTTGCGTTGCAGGAACGCGGTGGTGGCATCGCGGCCGCCGCGCGCCAGCACCGGCGTGTTCTTGAACAGCTTGCCGACGAATTCGGCCGCCTGGGCGTCGGTGCCGCCCTTCTTCTTGACGTAGCCCCAGGCCGCCAGGTAGGCGTAGCGGCCGTTGCCGCCGGTCTTGGGGTTGACGATCACGACCTGGATGCCGGGCTTGACCAGGTCGTCCCAGTCCTTGATGCCCTTGGGATTGCCGTTGCGCACCAGGAACAGCATGGTCGAGGTGGTCGGCGATGCGTTCTCGGGGAATTTCTTCGTCCAGTCCTTGGCGACCACGCCGGCGTTGGCCAGGAAGTCGATGTCGGTCGAGGTGTTCATGGTCACCACGTCGGCGTCGAGGCCGTCGGCCACCGCGCGCGCCTGGGCGCTGGAGCCGCCGTGCGACTGGTCGATCTTGACGTCCTTGCCGGTGGCCTTCTTGTAGTGCGCCGTGAAGGCCGCGTTGTAGTCCTTGTAGAACTCGCGCGCCACGTCGTACGAGGCGTTCAGCAGGCCGGTGCCCTGGGCCAGGGCGCTGCTGCCGGCGAGTGCGGAGGACGCCAGCGCGAGCACGGCGGCGAAGGTCTTGATTCTGGAAGTCATGTGGTTGCCAAGGTTTCTGAAAAATCACGGCCCGCCGGCCAGGCGGCGGGCTCGTCGGTCAGCGACTGGAGCAGGGCCAGGCCGAGCGGCCATTCCCCGTGCCCCGAGTCGACGTTGATGTGGCCCGCATTCTGCATGCGAACGAACTCGCTGCCCCAGGCGCGCGAATATGCGCCCGCAAGGCGGATCGGGCAGAAGGGGTCGTTGCTGCTGGCCACCACGATGCTGCGGTACGGCAGCGCCGCATAGGGCACGGGCGCGAAGTCCGACAGCACGGCGCGGCGCTCCGGGTCGGCCGGGGCCACCAGCAGCGCGCCCTGGATCCGGGCCGCGGCCTCCGCCGGCAGGTGCGCCGTGGCGATGCAGCCCAGGCTGTGCGCCGCGATCACCACCGGCTGCGGCGATGCGAGCACCAGCCGCGCCAGCGTCGACACCCAGGCCTCGCGCCGCGGCGAGGCCCAGTCGTCCTGCTGCACGCGCGCGGCGCCCGGAATGCGCTCCTGCCACAGGCTCTGCCAGTGGCCGGGGCCGGAGTCGCGCCAGCCGGGAACGATGACGATGCGGGTCTGCATGCGAAGGTGACGGGCCTGGGCCGATGCCGCCGGCTTACTTGTTCGGCTGCGGCGTCAGGCGCAGGTAGGGGCGCACCGCCTTGTAGCCCTTGGGGAAGCGCTGGGCGATCTCGGCCGGGTCCTGCAGGCTCGGGATGATGACCACGTCGTCGCCGTCCTTCCAGTTCACGGGCGTCGCCACCTTGTGGCTGTCAGTGAGCTGCAGCGAGTCGATGACGCGCAGGATCTCGTCGAAGTTGCGGCCGGTCGAGGCCGGGTAGGTGATGATGGTGCGGATCGCCTTCTTCGGATCGATGATGAACACGCTGCGCACCGTGGCCGTGGCCGAGGCGTTCGGGTGGATCAGGTCGTAGAGGTCCGACACCTTGCGGTCGGCGTCGGCCACGATCGGGAAGTTGACCGTGGTGTTCTGCGTGTCGTTGATGTCGCCGATCCATTCCTTGTGCTTGTCGGCCGGGTCGACGCTCAGCGCGATCGGCTTCACGCCGCGCTTCTGGAACTCGCCCGACAGGGCCGCCGTCTTGCCGAGTTCGGTGGTGCACACGGGCGTGAAGTCGGCCGGGTGCGAGAAGAACACGACCCACGAATCGCCGGCCCATTCATGGAATTTTATCGGGCCTTCGCTGGAATCCTGGGTGAAATCGGGGGCGGTGTCGCCGAGACGGAGGGTTGCCATGGTCGTTCCTCGAATGGAATGGAAGACCTGGATTGTCCGAACCCCGCCAAGGATGCCAAACGAATATCTGATTGTTTGGTTATGACGTTTTTTGCATAACGAGGCGATCCGGGACCTTGAAAACCGCCTAGAACATGCGGTGCGCCCCGTGCTCCAGGTGCTCGACCAGGAAGTCGATCAGCCGCCGCACCGCCGGCACCAGCGCGCGCCGCGCCGGAAACACCATGTGCGCGATCACCGGCGCCGGTCCCCAGTCGCACAGCACCCGGGTCAGCCGGCCCTCGTTGAGGTCGGCGCGGCACATGTAGTCGGGCAGCAGGGTCGCGCCCACCCCGGCCAGCGCGGCGTACTGCAGCGTGGCGAGGTCGTCGGCCACGTAGCGCGGCGTGTGGGAATGCACGTGGATCCGGCCCTTGGGCCCCTCGAGCCGCCATTCGCTGCGCCCTTCCCCATTGACCGACATCGCCGCGGTCGGCAGCTTCGCGAGATCGTCCGGCCCCTCGATCGGCCCGAGCCGCCGCACCAGCTCGGGCGTGGCCACCAGCACGCCGCGGCTGGTGCCGAAGGTGCGCGCCACCAGCGTCGCGCTGTCCTCGATCTGGGGCCGCACGCGCAGTGCGATGTCGATGCCCTCCTCGATCAGGTCGACGGGCCGGTTGATCACCCGCATGTCGATGCGCACCGCCGGATAGCGCTCGAGGAAGCTCGGCAGCACCTGCGCCAGCCCGCTGTGCGAGATCGTGACCGGGCAGCTGAGCCGCACCAGGCCGCTGGGCTCGGTCTGCACCTGGGCCACCGCCTCCGAGGCCGCGCGCGCCGCGTCGCGCACCGAGGCCGCGTGGCGCAGGTAGATCTCGCCGGCCGGCGTGAGCGACAGCCGCCGCGTGCTGCGCTGCATCAGCTGCACGCCGAGCTGCTCCTCGAGCTCGGCCACGCGCCGCGACAGCCGTGACTTCGGAATGCCCAGCGCCCGGCTCGCGGCCGCGAAGCCGCCGCGCTCGGCCACTTCGGCGAAGAACACCATGTCGTTGAGGTCCTGCATGGCTTTACTGTCCTGTTTTTGAAACGATGTGGCTTATTTTTACCTACTTATCACCCACTCGCACCAAAAATAGAATTCTGACCACGCCGGCCACTTTTGAGCGCCGACATCGAAAGAAAGAAAGCGATCAACACCATGAAGCTGCTCCACATCGACTCCAGCATCCTCAGCGGCAACTCCACCTCACGCCTGCTGACGGCCGAAACCGTGGCCGCCTGGCGCGCCGCCCATCCCGACACCACGGTCGAGTACCTCGACCTCGCGGTCGACACCCCCTCCCACTTCAGCGCCGACGCGCTCGGCATCAAGACCGGCGTGCAGGCCCAGCCGACCGAGGCCCAGCAGCGCGAGAACGCGCTGTCCGAGAAGCTGGTGAGCCAGTTCCTCGCTGCCGACGTGGTGGTCGTGGGCGCCCCGCTCTACAACTTCACCATTCCGAGCCAGCTCAAGGCCTGGATCGACCGCCTCGCGCAGGCCGGCCGCACCTTCAAGTACACCGACAAGGGCCCGGTCGGCCTCGCCGGCGGCAAGACCGTGATCGTGGCCTCGAGCCGCGGCGGCATCTACTCGACCACCGAAGGTGGCCAGGCCACCGAGCACCAGGAGAGCTACCTGAAGGTGATCTTCGGCTTCTTCGGCATCACCGACGTGCGCTTCGTGCGCGCCGAGGGCCTCGGCATGGGCGACGCGGTCAAGAACGCCGCGCTGGCTTCGGCCCGCGGCGACATCGGCACGGCGACCGCCGAAGCCGCCAACCAGAGCGTCGCGGCCCTCGCGGCCTGATGACGGCGCGCCGTTCGCGGCGCACCTAGGGACGAGCCGGCCGAAGCGCCGGCTTTTTCGTGGGCGACATCACGGCTGACATAGGCGCTTCGGCCAATGGCTGGCGCGCGGCGCGCTCGACAGAATCGCCGCATGCCCGCAGCCCGCCTTCCGGCTTCCCGCATCCCTCTTCTTCCCGCGACCGAGCGCATGGCGGCGGTCGCGCTGCTGGCGCTGTGCCTCGCCGCCTGGGCCGCCGGGCTGGCCGGCGGCTTCCAGTACGACGACCTGCCCAACATCGTGCTCGACCCGGCCACGGCCGGCGGCGAGGCCCTGCGCGAGCGGCTGGCCAATGGCTTCCGGCCGCTGCTGCGGCTGAGCTACGTCGCCGACCATGCGTTGTGGGGCTTCGAGGGCACCGGCTTCCTTGCCACCAACCTCGCGCTGCACGCGGCCACCGTGCTGGCCGTGTGGCGACTGGCCCTCGGCCGGCTGGCCGATCCGCTGGCGGCCTTCCTGGCCGCCGCGCTGTTCGCGCTGCAGCCCGCGCACGCGGCGGTGGTGAGCTTCGCAAGCGGGCGCTCGACCGGACTGATGACGCTGGGGCTGGTGCTGGCGCTGCTGGCCCATGAACATGCCTGGCGCGAGGGCCTGGCCCGCGCGCGCCGCGCCGTCTTCGAGGCGCTGTCGCTCGTCGCCTTCGCGCTCGCGGTGTCGGCCAAGGAAGTGGCACTGGTCTATCCGCTGCTGCTGACGCTCTGGGAAGCGACCCGGCCCGGCTCCACGGCCGGCCGCATCGCGCGGCGCGTGGCCTGGCCCGCGATCGCCGCGCTCGCCGGCGCCGCGCTGCTCTGGACCTTCGGCCCCCGGCTGCGCGAGCTGGCCGGCTACTCGCTCGCGCTGGCCGATCCCTTCGAGGCCCTGGCCCGGCATGCCGCCGCGCTGCCGCTGTCGCTCGCGCTGTGGCTGCGGCCGTGGGCGTTGTCGGTCGAGCACCCGGCGCCCGGGGCGAATGCGATGCTGCCGGGCGCTCTCGCGCTCGCGGGCCTGCTGCTCGCCGCGCTCGCGCTGCGCCGGCGCTGGCCGCTCGCGACTTTGGCGCTGCTGTGGCCGCTGGCCATGCTCGCGCCGACGCACACGCTGATCGCGCGGCTCGACTGGATCGTGGAAAAGCCGCTGTACTCCGCCTGGATCGGTCCCGCACTGGCGCTGGGCGCCGTGCTCGCGAACTGGCTGCGCCGACCCGGCCGCGCAGTACCGGGCCTGGTCCTGCTTGCCGTGCTCACGGCCACCTGCGCCTGGCGCGCCGCCACCTGGGCCGACCCGCCCGCGCTCTGGCGCGAGGCCACCGAACGCGCGCCGCTGTCGCCGCGCGCCTGGCACAACCGCGCGCTGGCCGAATCCGCCGCGGGCCGCGATGCCGAGGCGCGTCGCAGTGTCGAAACCGCCCTGGCCCTCGATGCCGACGCGCCGCGCACCCAGGCACTGGCGCTCGCGATCTCGCTGGCGGCCAGCGACGAAGCGCCGCCCCCCTCCCTTCCCTCCAGGAGCCCCTCACCGTGAAGCTGCTTCCACGCCCCTCGCGCGCGCTGGCCGCGCTGGCGCTCGCGCTCGGCTGCGCCGCCGCCCAGGCCGCGCCCGACTGCGACCGCTGCCAGGACCTGCCGCGGCTGTACCGCGAAATGCTCGAGCAGGAGTTCCTGCGCGCCAAGTTCCAGAGCTGGATCGCCCAGGCCTACTACCCCCTGAGCATCGAGGCGATGCAGACACAGGCCACCAACGCGCTCACCACGGCGATGCAGGGCAACCTGTACGGCGTGCTCGCGCCGCCGGCCGGCGACGCCGGCGCGGCCGGGGCCGCGGCGCCCTCCTTCGGCACGGTGATCAGCGGCGGCAGTTGCCAGCTCGTGGAGTACGTTCCGCGCCCGGGCCAGTCGCCGGCCACGCGGCCGGTGACCGAGCAGCAGATCCGGCAGAAGCTGTGCAAGCCGCTGGCCGAATTCACCATCGAGCACGAGAACACGCACATCAAGGCCTGCACGGCGGCCTACAAGGCCGGCGACAAGTCGGTCGAGTCGGTCGAATGGTTCGTGCAGAGCGACGCCCAGGCCTACGACGCCGGCGTGCGCGTGCTGCGCGACGCCATCGCGGCGCTGGCGCGCAAATGCCAGTGGGCCGGCTCGACCAACGTGCGCAAGCCCGACAACAGCATGGTGGTGCCGACGCCCGAGGAGATCGTCACCCTGACGAAGAACGTCAAGGCCAAGGGCAGCGCGATGCGCCGCGCCACCCAATGAGCCCACATCCGGAGTCATCGCCATGAACGAAGCCCTGTTGCTGAGCGCCGCGCTGCTGATCGGCGGCCCGCGCACCGAGATCCCGCCCGAGCAGGTGCTGCCGCGCTTCGAGGCCCAGTGCGTCGACGGCCGCTGGAACGCCGCCTGCCCCGGCCTGCGCGCCGAACTCGAACTGGCGCTCTACGGCGAACTGCAGGTGCTGCAGTCGCGCGGCGAGATCGATCGCGAGGTGCTGCGCAGCGCCGCGCGCGCCCGCTTCCCGATGCTGGCCGAGCTGGGCCTGCGCCGGCTGGCCAAGATCGGCTCGCCCGAGGACCGCGAGGCGGTGCTGGCCGCGCTCGACCACACCTCGCCCGGCGTGCGCGCGATCGCGCGCCAGATGCTCGAGGTGCAGGACGATCGCTTCCGCAAGGGCCTGGCGCCGTGGATGCGCGCCGGCCAGCGCAACGGCTTCGGCGCGCTGGTGCCCGACGAGCAACCCGACGCCACGCGGCTGGGCCTGGCCGGCGCGGTCGGCGCGAAGGACGCGGCCACGCTGCGCTGGCGCCCGTTCGCGAGCGACGCGCGCGAGGGCCGCGCGGTCTTCACCACGCGGCTGTCGCCCGAGCAGGTGCTGCAGCTGGTGGCCAAGGGCCAGAAGAGCTTCGACGGCTCGCAGGTGCCCGGCCGCAAGCAGCAGGAGGCGGCGATGAAGTCGATGGATTCGATCAAGCAGGAGCTGCAGGCCGCGGCGGCGCGCGGCGACCTCAAGGCGCTGCAGGAACTCTCGCAGCGCGTGAACCAGCAGATGCAGGCGGTGGCGCCGCCGCCCGGCGCCATCTCGCTGCGCGCGGTGGCCGAGTTCGCCGCCGCGCCGGCGCAGGTGCGCTATGTGCAGTTGAACGCGACGCTGCCGCCCCGGACCAAGGACGGCAAGGCGGTCAGCAAGCCGGTCACGGCCGCCGTGGCCCGCGACGAGGCCTTCGGCGGCGAGACCGTGCTGGTGATCCTCTATTGAGGAGCCAGCCGGCGGGCCGTGCTCAGGCCGCCTTGTGGCTCTTGATCCAGCCCACGTACTTGTCCATCCAGCCCTGCAGGAACTTCTTCGAGCCTTCGTTGCCGATGTGGCCCTTGTCGTCGAACAGGTCGTCCTTGGTCTGCAGGAACACCTCGGGCGCGCCGAGCGTGGGCACGTCGAGGTAGGCCAGCACGTTGCGCAGGTGCTGCTGCGCCAGCGCGGTGCCGATGGCGCCGACCGAGATGCCGACCACGCCGGCCGGCTTGCCGGCCCAGGCGCTCTGGCCGTAGGGGCGCGAGGCATGGTCGATCGCGTTCTTCAGCACGCCAGGCACCGAGCGGTTGTATTCGGGCGTGACGAACAGCAGGCCGTCGGCCGCCGCGATCTCGGTCTTCAGGCGCTTGACCGACGCCGCCTGGTTGCCGTCGTCGTCCTGGTTGTACAGCGGCAGGTCGTCGATGCGCACGTGCTCGAAGGTGAAGTCCTCGGGCGCCAGCTTGGCCAGCGCGAGTGCCAGTTTCTGGTTGAACGAGTCCTTGCGCAGGCTGCCGACGATGACGGCGATCCGGGTCTGGGCCATGGATGAAGCTCCTTGAATGAGAGAGTCGTAGTGACGGAGTGTCGAATGACGCTGGCGATTATGCGAAGCGTTCAAGACCTTTTATCAAAAAGCCCATGGCGCGGGGACCGCACCGGCCGGCGCATGAGCAAATGCGAAAAGCTTCGTCGCGCGCCGCGCTCGCCGGCCGTAGAGTCGCCGCCCTTTCAGCTCTCGCCATTCACCCATGACCTCCCTCCTCTCGCGCCGCGCCATGCTGCGTACCGGCGCGGCCGCCGTCGCCATCGCGGCCGCCACGCCGCTGTTCGCCCAGACCCGCGCCAAGACGCTGCGCATCGGCTACCAGAAGTTCAACACGCTCAACATCCTCAAGGGCACGGGCCGGCTCGAACAGGCGCTCGCGCCCGCGGGCGTGAAGGTGGAATGGGCCGAGTTCCTCGGCGGTGCGCAGCTGTCGGAAGCGCTGGCCGCCGGTGCCATCGACTTCGGCCATGCCTCCGACGGCATCGGCGTGTTCCAGCAGGCCAGCGGCAAGGGCCTCGTCTACCTCGCGGCCGAGAGCCCCTACCCCGGCGGCGTCGGCTTCCTGGTGCCACGCGATTCGCCGATCCGCTCCGTGCGCGATCTCAAGGGCCAGAAGGTGGTCACGGGCCGCGGCTACAACACGCAGTACGTGCTGATCCGTGCGCTCGAGGCCGCCGGCCTGCGCTACGAGGACATCGAGCCGGTCTACATCGTCACCGCCTCCGACACCGTGGCGGCCTACCAGTCGGGCAGCGTGGCGGCCATCGGCCTGTGGGACCCGTTCCTGGCCGGCGCGCAGCAGGCCACCGAATCGCGCCTGCTGTTCGACGGCACCGGCCTCAGCGGCAACCGCACCTACCACTTCGCGCAGCCCGGGTTCGCGCGCGCCAATGCCGAGCTGCTGCGCACCGTGTTCGCCGAGCTGCGCAAGACCAACGACTGGGCCCAGGCCCATCCCGCCGAGGTGGTGGCCACCCTGGCGCCGCAGCTCAAGGTCGAGCCCAAGGTGCTGGCGCTCGCGACCGAACGGCGTCAATATGGCGTGGTCGCGCTCACGCCGGCCATCGCCCGCGAACAGCAGGGGCTGGCCGACGTGTTCGCGCAGCTCAAGCTCATTCCCAAACCGATCGAGGTGAAGGACGCCTTCCTGGACCTGAACCTCGTCTGACACCGCTGCCCTCTTGACTTCCAGCTCCCACCACGACGTCATCGTCATCGGCCTCGGCGCCCTCGGCGCCGCCACGCTCCACCAGCTCTCGCAACGCGGCGCGCGCGTGCTCGGCATCGACCAGTTCGCGCCGCCGCACGAGCTCGGCTCCTCGCATGGCGATTCGCGCATCACGCGGCTCGCGATCGGCGAAGGCGACGAGTGCGTGCCTTTCGTGCAGCGCTCGCACGCCATCTGGCGCGAGCTCGAGGCGCGCACCGGCAAGTCGTTGATGACCACCACCGGCGGCCTGGTGCTGGCGCCGCAGGGCCGGGTGGCCGAGCACCACGGCAAGCCCGACTTCGTGCGCCGCACCATCGCCTGCGCCGAGCGTTTCGGCATCGCGCACGAGGTGCTCGACGCGGCCGGCATCCGCGCGCGCTTCCCGCAGTTCCAGCTGCAGGGCGACGAGATCGGCTATCACGAGCGCGAGGCCGGCTTCGTGCGGCCCGAGGCGGCGATCGAGGCCCAGCTCGCGGTGGCGCGCGCCTCGGGCGCGCAGGTGCGCACCGGAGAGAAGGTGCTGGCCGTCGAGCCCGTGGGCAACGGCGACACCGTGCGCGTACGCACCGACAGCGCGAGCTTCGAGGCCGGGCGCGTCGTGGTCGCGGCCGGTGCCTGGCTGCCCGAGTTCCTGGGCCGGCAGGCGCGCGCCGACTGGCAGCGCGACTTCTCGGTGCACCGCCAGGTCATGCACTGGTTCGACACCGGCGCGGCCGCCGCCGACTTCGCGCCCGGCCGCTTCCCGGTCTTCATCTGGATGTTCGGCGACGGGCCCGAGGACTACATGTACGGCTTTCCCTCCTCCGACCCCGCGCAGCCCGCGCTCAAGGTCGCGACCGAGCAGTACGTGGAGGCCACCACGCCCGACGCCATCGACCGCAGCGTGCGGCCCGAGGAAAGCGCCGCGATGTTCCGCGAGCGCGTGGCCGGGCGCTTCCCGCAGATCGAGGGCCGCGCGCTCAAGGCCCGCGCCTGCATGTACACCGTGACGCCCGACCGCCGCTTCGTCATCGACGCGCTCGACGGCCTGCCCGGCGTGCTGCTGGTCTCGGCCTGCTCGGGCCATGGCTTCAAACACTCGGCCGGGCTCGGCGACGCCATCGCCGATCATGTGCTGGGGCGCGCGAGCACGCTCGACCTCTCGCCCTTTGCCCGCCAGCGCCTGCTGGAGAAGCCAGGAGCGTAGAGCAGCCTCGCGCGATCTTCGGCATCATCGCCGCCGGTTCTTTGTCTGATTCAGGAGCAAGCGCGATGAGATTTCTGGTGGTGGGTGCCGGCGCACTCGGTGGTTATTTCGGTGGCCGCCTGCTGGCGGCGGGACGCGACGTCACTTTCCTGCTGCGCGCGCGGCGCGCGGCGCAGATCGCGGCCACCGGCCTCGTGATCCAGAGCCCGCAGGGCAACCTGCACATTCCCTCGCCGCCCCACGTGTCGGCCGAGAACATCGGCGGCCCCTACGACGTGGTCGTGGTCGGCAGCAAGGCCTACGACCTGGCATCGACCATGGACTCGTTCGCGCCCGCCGTCGGCCCCGAGACGGTGATCCTGCCGCTGCTCAACGGCATGCAGCACATCGATGCCCTGGTCGAGCGTTTCGGCGAGGCGCGCGTGCTCGGCGGCCTGTGCCTGATCTCGGCCACGCTCGACGACGAGGGCCGGGTGCTGCACCTCAACGACTCGCACGGCCTCACCTACGGCGACCGCGCCGGCGGCATCCCGCCGCGCATCCAGGCGATCCAGCAGCAGTTCGAGGGTGCCGGCTTCGAGGCCAAGGCCAGCGACAACGTGCTGCAGGACATGTGGGAGAAGTGGGTCTTCATCGCCTCGATCGCCGGCCTCACGAGCCTGATGCGCGGCTCCATCGGCGACGTGGTCGCCGCGGGCGGCCAGGACGTGGCGCTGGCCCTGTTCGACGAATGCGCCGCCATCGCCGCGCACAACGGCTTCACGGTGCGCCCCGGTGCCGTCGAGCGCGGCCACGCCTTCATGACCGCGGCCGGCTCGCCGATCACCGCCTCGATGTACAAGGACCTCGCGCGCGGCGGTGCCGTCGAGGCCGACCACATCCTCGGCGACCTGCTGAGCCGCGCACCGCAGCCCGCGCCCGCCGTGCCCTCGGTGCTGCGCGTCGCCTATGTGCACCTGAAGGCCTACGAGGTGCAGCGCGCCCGCGCGCAGGCAGCGAACTGAGCCTTTGGCCGACGCGCGCCGAGTATCTATTCACGAATCCATTCAGCTTCCCGGGTTTCCCCAGCGAAAACCCGCGTGAAGTCGCGCGATTTATCTATTCACCTTGCTATTCACGGGGCCGCCCCGCTGAATGGCAAAGGCGAGCGCGCGCCCCGTCAATCCGACTTGAGGATCGTCTCCCCCTTCAACATCCCCATGTCCCGGATGTTGTCGCGGTGCCGCTTCCAGCCGGCCCAGGTGCGGCGCGGGTGCATCGCCGAGATGAAGTAGTACAGCAGCTTGAACATCCGCAGCGCGCCCCAGAACGGCGTGCCGCGGTAGATGTCGCCGGCCAGCAGCGACATCAGGCCCTCCTTCACGCGGAAGGGGTTGCCCGGGTACATGAACATCTCGCGGATGGTCGGGTTGGTCACGCGGTAGATGAACCACGAGTACTCGCGCGGGCCCTTGCGCATCATGGCTTCGAAGTCGGCGCGCGCGCCCGCGTACTCCATCGGGCGGTCGAGCGCCTTGGCCACGGCCTCGGCGCCGTCGAAGGCGCTGTGCATCGCGAGGTAGACGCCCGAGGAGAACATCGGGTCGATGAAGGTGAAGGCGTCGCCGAGCATCAGGTAGCGGTCGCCGGTGGCGTGGGTGCTCGAATACGAGAAGTTGCCCGTGGCATGCACCGCGTCGTCGACCAGCTCGGCGTCCTTCAGCCGCTCGACCAGCACCGGGCACAGCGCGATGGTGTCGTAGAAGAAGTCCTTGAGCGGCTTGTCGCGCGACTTCAGGTAGTAGGGCCAGCAGACCGCGCCCACGCTGGTGGTGCCGTCGGCCAGCGGAATGAACCAGAACCAGCCGTGCGGGAACCAGCAGATGCTGATGTTGCCTTCCTTGCGGCCCTCGAGCCGCTTGGCGTTGCGGAAATGGCCGAACAGCGCGGTGCTGTTGTGCTCGGGGTTCTTCTGCTTGCAGCGGAACTGGTTGGCCAGCAGGGTGTCGCGGCCGGTCGCATCGACCACGAAGCGCGCGCGCCAGCTGCGGCGCTCGCCGTCGTCCATCTGGGCGCGCACCGTGGCGCCGTCGGCATCGAAGCGCACGTCGCGCACCTTGCAGCCCTCGAGCGCCTCGGCGCCGCGCGCCGCCGCGTTGCGGAACAGGATCTCGTCGAGGTCGGAGCGGCGCACCTGCCAGGCCGAGTCGAGCGACTTGTCCCAGCCCTCGGCGAAATCGACGTAGCTGCGGTGCTCGTGGTCGGGCGAGACGAACTCGATGCCGAACTTCGGCATGCCGATCTTCTCGACCTGGTCGCGCACCCCGAGCTTCTCGAACAGCTCGACGTTGCCCGGCAGCAGCGATTCGCCGATGTGGAAGCGCGGATGGTGCTCCTTCTCGAGCAGCACCACCTTGCGGCCCTGCCGGGCCAGCAGCGCGGCGATGGTGGAGCCGGCCGGACCGCCGCCCACGACGAGCACGTCGCAGGATTCATCGGTGGCCGGGGAGGCGGAAGCGGGGGCGGGAGACTGGGACATGCGAGGGGCGGGCTGCGTTGTCGACGACCGCAAAGCATAGCCTGTGCGTCGCGGACTCCGCAAAGTCGGCTAAGCGGCGGCCGTCGCCCGGCGGCACACTGCGGGGCATGACCGCACCCCGCGCCGAACACGACTACCGCGAACGCGTGGCGCGCGCCGTCGCGGCCATCGTGGCCGACCCGATGGCGGACCACCGGCTCGAGGACCTGGCGGCGCTCGCGCATTTCTCGCCCTTCCACTTCCACCGCATCTACCAGAGCATCGCGGGCGAGACCGTGGCCGCCACGGTGCGGCGCGTGCGCCTCGCCATGGCCACGCGGCTGCTGGCGCACGGCGGCCAGACCATCACGGACGTGGCGCTGGCCGTGGGCTACGAGAGCCCGCAGGCCTTCACGCGTGCCTTCGGCCAGTTCACCGGGCAATCGCCGCGCGAATTCCAGCAGCAGATGCACGCGGTGGTGCTCGATGCGATGCCCGTGGCACGGAACCGGAGCGACGAGACGCCGCCCGCCGTGCGGATCGTCGAGCGCCCGGCGCAGCCAGTGCAGGCGCTGCGCCACCACGGGCCGGCCTCCACCATCCCGCACACGCACCGGCGGCTGCGCGCCCGGCTGGGTTCGCGCCGCGTGTCGGGCTGGTTCGGCATCTCCTGCGGCAATCCCGATGCGCGGCCGGATTTCCGCTACTACGTGGCGGCGGCCTCGCCCGATCCCTGGCCGGCCGGCGACGCGGAGATCGAGGCCTTCGACATGCCGGGCGGCCTCTACGCGGTGCACACGCTCGCCGGGCCCTACACGCGCATCAACGCCGCCGTCTACGCGCTCTACGCACGCTGGCTGCCCGGCAGCGGCTACGAGCCCGACGACCGGCCCACGCTCGAGCACTACCTGAACTCGCCGCGCCAGGTCGCGCCGGCAGCGTTGCGCACCGACCTGCTGATTCCGATCCGTCCCGCCGGCCGATCCCGGCCTTCACTGCCGCCATGAACCTCCTTCGCTTCCTGCTTCCCCTCGCGCTGGGCCTGGGAGCGGCCTGCACCCAGGCCGCGGGCTTCAGCCCCCTCGAGATACCGGCCGATGCCGATGGCCCGGCGCTGCGCGGCGCGGTATGGACGCCTTGCGCCGCACCCGACGGCCAGATCCAGCTCGAGCGCGCCACGCTGCCCGGCGTGCGCGACTGCCCGCTCGCGGGCGACCGGCTGCCGCTGGTGGTGCTGTCGCACGGCTACGGCGGCTCCTTCCTCGGCCACCACGACACGGCCGAGGCCCTCGCGAACGCGGGCCTCGTCGTCGCCGCGATCAACCACTCGGACGACAACTTCCGCATCCGCGGCGGCCCCGAGGACAGCATCGTGGCACTCGCGACGCGCACCACCGACATCCGCCGCCTGGTCGACCACATGCTCGCGCGCTGGCCCTCGCATGCGAAGCTCGCGGCCGGCAAGGTCGGCTTCTACGGCTTCTCGCGCGGCGGCTACACGGGCCTGGTGCTGATCGGCGCGCGGCCCGATTTCGAGAAGCTGCCGCCGCTGCCCGGCTCGCCCTGCAGCGCGGCGCCGCAGGGCCCGGCCTGCACGGCCATGCGGCAGCGCTTCCGCGAGCTGCTCGCTGCACCTCTGGCGCACGACGAGCGCATCAAGGCCGCGGTGATCGCGGATCCGCTCAGCACGCTGTTCGATGCCGAGGGCCTGAAACGGGTGAAGGTGCCGGTGCAGCTCTGGGCCTCGGCTTATGGCGGCGATGGCGTCACGCCCGACAACGTGGCGGCCGTGCGGCGCAACCTGCCCACGGCCCCGGACTGGCGCGTGGCCGACAAGGCCGGCCACTTCGGCTTTCTCGCGCCCTGCTCCGCCGCGCAGCTCGCGGCGAGTTCGGAGATCTGCCGCGACGGCCCGGGCTTCGACCGCGCGATTTTTCATGCGGCCTTCAACGCCGAGGTACTGGCCTTCTTCAGGCTGCACCTCGGGTCGTCGAACTAGCCCGTGCGCCGCCGGCCCGCCAGCCGCCGCACCACCGCCACGAGCCGGTCGATCTCGTCGAAGGTGTTGTAGAAGGCCAGCGAGGGCCGCACCGTGGTCTCGACGCCGAAGCGGCGCAGGATCGGCTGCGCGCAATGGTGGCCGGTGCGCACCGCGATGCCTTCCTCGTTGAGCGCCTGGCCCACCTCCTCGGTGCTGTAGCCATCGAGCACGAAGGACATCACGCTGGCCTTGTCCGCCGCGGTGCCGATCAGCCGCACGCCTGGAATCGCGCCGAGCTGCGCCATGCCGTAGACCAGCAGGTCGTGCTCGTAGCGCGCGATGTTCTCGATGCCGACCTTGTCGACGTAATCGATCGCCGCGCCCAGGCCCACCGCGTCGGCGATGTTGCCAGTGCCGGCCTCGAACTTATTCGGGATCGGCTGGAACACGGTCTTCTCGAAGGTCACGTCGGCGATCATGTTGCCGCCGCCCTGCCACGGCGGCATGTCCTCGAGCACCTCGCGCCTGCCCCACACCACGCCGATGCCGGTGGGGCCGAACACCTTGTGGCCCGAGAACACGAAGAAGTCGGCGCCGATGTCCTGCACGTCCACGCGCATGTGCGAGACCGACTGCGCGCCGTCGACCAGCGCCTTCGCGCCCACGCGGTGCGCCAGCTCGACGATCTCCTTCACCGGCACCACGGTGCCCAGCGCGTTCGAGACCTGCGTGACGGCGACGATCTTCGTACGGTCGTTGAGCAGCTTGCGGTACTCGTCGAGCAGCACCTGGCCCGAGTCGTCGACCGGGATCACGCGCAGCTTCGCGCCCTTGGCGGCGGCGAGCTGCTGCCACGGCACGATGTTGGCGTGGTGCTCGAGGTTCGAGACGACGATCTCGTCGCCCTCGCCCACGTGCTGGCCGCCCCAGCTCTTGGCCACCAGGTTGATGGCCTCGGTGGTGCCGCGCACGAAGATCACTTCCTCGACCTCGGGCGCGTTGATGAACCGGCGCACGCGCTCCCGCGCGCCTTCGTAGGCGTCGGTGGCGCGCGCGGCCAGCTCGTGCGCCGCGCGGTGGATGTTCGAGTTCTCGTGCGCGTAGAAGTAGGCGATGCGGTCGATCACCGACTGCGGCTTGTGCGTGGTGGCCGCGTTGTCGAACCACACGAGCTGCTTGCCGTTCACGCGCTCCTGCAGGATCGGGAAGTCGCGCCGCACGGCGTTGACGTCGAACGGCGGATGCTGGCCGCTGCCGGCCAGCGGCACCGCCTCGGGTCCGCGCGGATCGGCCTTGGCCGGCGTGACGAAGCCGCTGGGCAGCCGCACCGCGTCGACGAAGTAGAACTGCGCGTCGCGGCCGTTGACGGGCACGGGCGGTGCCGACGGTGGCGCGGCAGGTTCGCGCGACACGGCCAGCGCCGCGAGGTCGGCGAAGGGATCGTGCACCGCGAAGCCGCCGGCACCGGCCGGCTGGCCATGGCTGCCGCCGAGGAAGTAGTACGGCGAGGCGGCGCTCGATGCGGCCTGCGAAGGCTGCACCGGCGGCACGCCGAGCACGTGGCCGCCCGAGCGCGGCTCGAAGGCCGGCGCCACCGACAGCACCGTGTCGGGCACGCCGTTGCCGGCCACCGCATGCGGCAGCAGCGCGGGCGCGCGGTTCGCGAGCGAAGGCAGTTGCGTGGGTGAGGCCGGCAGCAGGTTGGTGCCCGGCACCTGCCCCTGCGGGATCGGCGTGCCCGGCACGCCGGGCCCGAAGCCGGCCGGGCTCACGAGCGGCGAACCCGGCGGCGCGATGTTGGCGGGGAACTGCGCGCCCGGCAGCGAAGCCGGCGGCGTGCCCGGCAGCGCCGCGAACATCGCGCTCGCCATGCGCGCGAGGATCGCCGGATCGAACGGCGCCTCGCCCGGAGTCGTGGGAGTGTTCACCGCGGCTTACTTGTAGGTGTCGGGATAGTCGTGGTACTTGCCGATCTCGACGTCGTCGAGCACCGCCAGCGCATCGGTGGTCAGCACCGCAAGCGAGCAGTACAGCGAGATCAGGTACGACGCGATCGCATGGTTGTTGATGCCCATGAAGCGCACCGACAGGCCCGGGCTCTGTTCGCCCGCGAGGCCCGGCTGGAACAGGCCGACCACGCCCTGGCGCTTGTCGCCCACGCGCAGCAGCAGGATCTTGCTCTTGCCGTCGGCCACCGGCACCTTGTTCGACGGGATCAGCGGAATGCCGCGCCAGGTGATGAACTGCGAGCCGAACAGGCTCACGGTCGGCGGCGGCGTGCCGCGGCGCGTGGCTTCGCGGCCGAAGGCGGCGATCGCCAGCGGGTGTGTGAGGAAGAAGGCCGGTTCCTTCCAGACCTTGGTCAGCAGCTCGTCGAGGTCGTCGGGCGTGGGCGCGCCGGTCAGCGGGAAGATGCGCTGCTCTTCGCTGACCTGGGCCAGCAGGCCGTAGTCG
>JAESFO010000383.1_pt1 | contig 50456 bp, 39 predicted proteins | sample 9269421 | NCBI WGS metagenome assembly JAESFO01 (sample SAMN14502839, study PRJNA617101) | algae metagenome | isolation source: Nostoc desertorum CM1-VF14 and co-occurring heterotrophs from rocky... | place: USA: Clark Mountains, San Bernardino, California | collected 2000-06-05 | reverse complement strand
AACTGTTTTGGGAGCGATCGCGTTGCGGGTAGATTCATCGGTTAAAACTGCTCAAATGCTTACCATATATACATTTTATCAGTTTGAAGCTCCGCTTTTTTCTGAGTTTGTGAGAAATCCGGGCTAAGTTATCCACTAGCATTGGTTCAACAACAACATCTGGAAACTGTAGAGCTTCTTCTTGCACTAAACGAGTCCAAGGCAAATGAGATAAGGCATTTTCTTTGTGGGCTACAGTCAGCAATCCTCGACGCTGTTGGGCTTTCCCCAAGGCTTGACGAGCTATCCGCCGAATCTCTTCATCGTAATAGAGCATGGTGTGGTAGCCATAAGCACCCTTTTCATCAAAAGACCTTCCTGCCGGGCCAAAATAAATCCCACTGACTAGTTCTCGAATGATGAGTATATCGAGTCCTTGAACTTTTTCTGGTCGCAGACTAGATTTATTTACCAAACTATTAATAATCCGAATTGGTCGCAGATTGCAAAAAAAATCGTAATGCTTTCGCAGTTCTAGCAGTCCGCCCTGAGCCACTGCACCAAATACAATTCCATTAGATCCATTGCATAGTTCGGCTGTAGCTTGTGGAAAGTAACTACCAAATTGTTTTAAGGCTGTTGTGCCAAGGCAACCATAGTCTACCTGCAAGCTAAATCCTTCTAGTTTTGCAACTTGTTGCAAAACTCTTAGAGAAGCTTCCACAACTTCTGGACCAATCCCTTCTCCACTAATAGCAACAATGCGATAAGATATATTATTTAAAGGCTTCATTTTTCCCTATTTACTAATTAATGAACATTCATATATTCTAAAATTGTTAAGTAACAAAGTCCCTGATTTAAGATAATAAAAATATAATTTATATTTCAATTTATATATTCATATTGACCATAAAAAATAGTAATGAACAACTATATACTTATTTTATCACCCACAAGACAGAGTGTAAATTCTGATAAAAAGCTGTCATTTTTTATGTACAATGTTTACTGTCAACATTACTTATATTGGAATAAATTGCTCAAACTAGATTACAGGCATTCATATTTACGCTTATACTTGTATTATTAATAATAAATAATAATAAAAATTTTTGTTAAATTGATTATGGATAACATATAAATTTCTGTAATTAATATTAAACTTATTCTTTGACTGTAAGTAATACAGGATTATTTTTTAACTAACTGACTTTATTAACATCAAGCTGCTTACTATTAAATTATTGCGATCTACATAAAACTGTAAGATTCGGAATGATTACCAAGCAAAGTTTTTATTTTTTTATGCGGCTCATATAAGTTGGCATTAGAACTGGTTCTTCATTACTTGTTATGCTAAAAACGCTTATAAAATAGCTCAGATTCCTTGCTGGGCAAGAAAGATAGCTTTTAACCTGTGATTTTAAGCCTTTGGAATAAAATCAAGGCTAAAACTACCCAAAAGCCTTGCTATTAAAGGTAAATTCCGAATTTTCCTTTAAAGTTCAGCATAACATCTACGGAAGAGCCTTAGAACTTTATTTAAACATAATCTCAGATTGACCAAGAAAATACAATAGCAGTTAAGAAAGTTAAAAGGATAATTAAGAAAGTTAAGAAAGTTAAGAAAGTTAAAACTATAAAAAAGTATTTAAAATTGACTAATTTTTGATCGGCCAGCATTAAAGCCCCTAAATTAAGTCTTTATCTGTTTCAGGACTTACGCAACTGGCACTTTCATATATAATTGAAACTATTTTACGGATGTTGCAATCATATGAAGATTATCTGATGAATTAAGTAAGTTTGAGTAAAACAGTTACTGTCTTAAAAGAATCTTTCATATTCACCAAATCTGACTTGATGAGCAAAAGTCAAACTAGTTCATTATTAGAATCACCATTCGGTAATTTACAAGTTTCTGAGTTACCATCTACTAGTGTGGGTGTTATTGCTCAAGCCATCCAGTTTTCTTTGGTCATTCCTACTTATAAAGAGAGTGACAATATTAAGAATGTTGCACTAGATTGAGCCAAACACTGGACGAGTTTATCCCAGGAGATTACGAGCTAATTGTAGTAGACGATGATAGTCCAGACCATACTTGGGAAGTTGCGCTATCTTTAATGCAAGAATATCCACAATTACGAGTGATGTGCCGTCAGCAGGAACGCGGGCTGTCTACTGCTGTAATTCAGGGATGGCAAGCGGCGACCGGAAGTATTTTAGGGGTAATTGATGGAGATTTGCAACATCCACCTCATGTGCTGCAAGAACTTTTGCATGAAATTCAAAATGGAGCAGATTTAGCAGTAGCCAGCCCTAATGTGGAAGGAGGCGGCGTGAGGAGTTGGAGTTTTGCCAGGCGTTTTCTGTCTCGTGGAGCGCAATTGCTGGGATTGTTTATTCTTCCGAGGGTATTGAGTCGAGTTTCTGACCCCATGAGTGGTTATTTTCTGGTGCGTCGCAATTCGATCGCAAATGTCACCTTCAATCCTGTAGGATACAAAATTCTGTTGGAAGTAATCGGACGGGGTAAGGTAAACCATATTGCAGAAGTGGGTTATGTGTTTTGTGAGCGTGAAGAGGGTGAAAGCAAAGTTACTTGGAAGCAATATGTGGATTATATACACCACTTAATGCGGTTGCGACTCTCAACAGGGCGACTGGCAAGAGTTAGTCAACGAATAAGTTTTCCTATTGATCAATTTGTCCATTTTTAAAATGCCGGTCACGCATATACTCAAAAAAGATGACACCCAATTTGCGAGTAGTTGCAACAAGGGACATAAAATATCCCTTGCTTTTGTACCCAATACTTTTCGGTTAAGCCTAAAAACAGGTAAATTAAGAGTTGTACCTGAAAATCAGCAGCTAAATGCAACTCAAAAAATTTTCGTTGGTCGCACTCTTAATTGAATCAGGTGAAGTGCTGAGAGCGATAGAAACAGCAATACCAACGGAAACAATTGAGCAAGTATTAGGGCAAACAGATAGTAGGGAGACAAGAAAGCGGAAACTGCGATGTCTACGACGGGCTACGCTTACGCATCTGGTAGTCTGTTTGGTAATTGCGATGAGTATATGCAGTAAACCAAAAAGTTTTTCTCTAAAGAGCGATCGTTAAAATATTTATACTTTTTGATCCTTTCTAACTCGTTCTAAGTTTTTGTCTAAGAAACCGTGCCATAGAGGAACTGGTACTCAACGCCAGCCACTTAATTTTTCCATTATCAATACTGCTTAATGGGCGTATTTAACGGTTGGGGGAGGAAGTGGAATTAGGAAATAGATGGTCGAAGCGTCCATTAACCCAAGCCAAACGCAGATGTAACAAATGGTTAAATCCGTCTTCACTCCATCGCATCCCGACACCTTTAAATCGCTGCTGAATTAACGATTTACAAGCACTTTCGACCATACCGCTGCCTAAAGGCAAATTCTTAGACTTGAACAAGCCATATTGAATATGCTGCTCATGAACCTGAAAATAAGCGTAAACATTTTTCAGAGTTTTTAAAACTTTAGTAGGCTTGGAACGATATTGGGTAGCCGCAGCTAAATCTGCCAAAACTTGTTCTTGTTCACCATGACGCAACTGATGTCGCAGTTGCTCGAACCACTCAATTATCTCATGCCAGAAATTGTTTCTAGTCAGCCTCCCCCAACCGCTATATGCGCCCCTGCTTAATTCTTAACCGAAAAGTATTGGATGCCTACGGCGGGCTACGCCTACGCTAAACTATATAGTTAAGTAAAAATTTATCTTTTTAGGTATGACCTAAACTCTAAAATTGTCAAACCGCTAAACTCTCAGCCATTTCAATACACTTTGGTTCTTATCATAGCGGTACGTCAAGCCGTCCCTAGTAGTAATAAAATCTCCTTTGCTTGCCTTACTTCTGATAGTGCTAATGGAATAATTAGTTAATTCACTTATTTTCTTATGAGAAAGCTTTTCACTTGTGATTGTTTCTGTCAATATTTGTGATTGATTTTGCGACTCATTATTAGGCGTGCTTTGAATATTTATTGTTTTTTGATTTCGATAATCCTGAACAGTTACAAGTTGCCAACTGGAATCTTGTGCAAGTTCTAAAACCCATTGATGATAATTAAAGAGACTCTCCCGATGTCCAACACTAATAAAAGTTGTTTTTGTTTCGTGTAATTGTTGATATAAATTACCTTCGTTCTTCAAATCCAAAGCACTCGTTGCTTCGTCTAAGATAGTAAAGTTCGGATGAGTAACTAACAATCGTGCAAAAGCAAGGCGTTGTTGTTCTCCCAAAGATAGAATATTCTCCCAAGGGACTTCTGCATCAAAGCCGCCAACTTTTTCCACCAAATTTTGCAGGTTAACTTCTTGCAAAACATCTTCGAGTTCTTGATCGCTAACTTGACGAGTTGTCTGCGGATAAAGTAGTTGTTCGCGTAAAGTTCCCAAAATAATATAGGGACGTTGAGGTAAAAACAAAACTTGTTCCAGAGGAGGTCGCAGTAGACGGCCGGTTCCCGCATTCCACAAACCAGCGATCGCTCTCAACAGAGAACTCTTACCTCGCCCACTCGGCCCAACAATCAATAAGCCTTCTCCTGGTTGAACGGATAAGGACAAGTCTTCGACGATTACCTGCTCATAGTTTGGCGTTTGTAAAGTGACATTCTCGAAAGCTAAACGGTTTTCTTCTATTGTTTTAATGGTACTGACATTATCTGGTTGTTTGGTAACTGCTTCTAATGCATCTGAAAACTCAGCTAAACGCTCAACATAACTGGAAAATCGTCCGGAATTCCCAAATTCTCTAATTAATGTTGCCATAGCCGAGGCAAACTGATTACAAGCTATACTGGCTTGAACAACTTCTCCGAAATCAGCTTGACCACTCATATATAAAGGTGCAAGTACCAGATATGGGAATATTTGGATAGCAGATTTATATGCTCCGTCAAAAAGTTCTTGATTCTTCTCCCAATTAATCTTACGTTCAACATTTTTCAGGAGATTAATAAATCTTCGTTGAATTATATTAGATTCTTGCTTTTCTCCCTGAAAAAAAGCTATTGATTCAGCGTGATTACGAACATGAGTCAGAGAATAACTGTATTCTGCTTTAAGTTCTAGTTCCTCTTGATTAATTTTATTTAATTGTTGACCTAAGTAAATAGCAATCAAGTTACCTACGATTGTATAAACAACCAAAACAATTGCAATAAATTGGGAAATTGACCAAAGAATTACTAAAAAAGTAGTCATTTCCAGAACTTTTTCTAAAAAAATAGCTGAAAAGCTTAGAGCATTACTGGTAATGGGTTCGATTTCTTGAGATATTCGTTGATCTGGGTTATCAACATCGGATCTAAAGTTGATTTTATAATAGGCACGATTGCTCAAGTATTTTGATAATGTGTGATTATTTAACCATTTGTACCAATCAAGAGCGATTTTTTCTCTGACAAGTTTAGAAAACCCGTTTAAGAGTGTTATACAGACAAGAGCAACGCTGAAAACTACTATCGTATTAATAAAGTTAGGATAATCTTTCTCTTCAATGACATCGGTTATATATCGAGTAACGAAGCTATTAAAGGCAGTTACGCCCACTAGTGCGATTATTAGCAAAATCAGGAGAATGAGCATCCCCCATATACGAATCACGTCTGGAAATACTCTTTCCCCGGACTCTGTTGGATACCAGTAAGGCTGAACGATCGCTCTTACATTCTCCCAAAATTTCTTAGAAGCCGGAGGAGAAGGATCATTTTTTAAGGATTGACCGCGAGGAACTTTGGTTTGCATATTCTAAAATAAGCTGAACATCTTTTTTGATGGAAATTCAAAAATACTAACCAATGAAAAAGCACAGGATTTAATCTAGAGCAGAAATATTAAATCAAGATACAAAAATTTTCCGACTTATAGACTAAGTTAGCAATTACCTATTTTCAAAAATCGAAAATCTAGAAAATATAATAATTGCAAATTAGTAGGGCTTTTAATCAACCACGGCTATGCAACACCAAATTTAGGATATCAAAGAAACTGCGTCATTCTTACTAGAAACTGTATCAGTATTCATTGCAACTGCATTACTAACATTAGGCAGTTCATCTTCGACAAATCGTAAGCGAGGGTACAAGTAGGCAATAGAGGTTTCTAAAATGGTCAAGACTCCTATAATCATTAGTAGAAGTCCCATCCCACGACCTGACCCAACACCGATAATTTGTCCAATGCTTCCTGCCAAAAAACCGTTAGTAGCCATTAAGGGTTCAAAAACCTTCTCGGCTAAAGGCCCAATCGTGATGTAGCCTAAAGGGAAAGCAGCTGCTTCAATCGCTCCTTTGATCGCAAAAACTCTACCTTGCACACTAGGTTCTACTTTATTTTGCATAACAGCTTGTGTGGAACTGGAAACGATCGGTTGTGTTAGGAAAAATAAGAAGATACCAACAGTGAAGATGACAAGGGAGGCTTGCAGACCGGCAACGAAAATAAATACGCCACTCAAAAGCATACACCCGTATATGGCATATATGTTGCGTTCTAGTCCTCCCCAGATGCTAACGAGCAAGCCACCTGCCAGAATCGCAATGCCAAATAGCGAAAGAATAGTTCCTAAAAAGCTGACTGAAACGAAATTTAACACTAGCGGAATAGTGATGACATTAATACCTCCCACAATATAAAAGCTGGAGGCTGAGAATAACACTAATCCCAGCAGTCCTGGTCGAGTGGTCAAATATGTTAATCCGTAAGTTGCTTCACTCAGGAATGAACTTTTTGCAGTTGTAACAGCACTTGTGTTAACTTCCGGGAACCGAACCAGCATCAGGGAGACAACAGCAATAAATACAGCCGTTACGTGAAACAAAATAATCCCTTGCAAATGGACAATGGTTAGTAAAACACCTCCGAGAGTTGGTGCAATGATTAGAGAAATACCAAACATCAGACTCATTAGCCCGTTGGCACGATTAAGGTGCTGTTTCGGCACTAGTAAGACTGTTGATGCTGTATAAGCAGGCGTGTGAAAAGCCATGAAAACAGCAGTGAAGGTATTGGCTAGGTAAATGTGCCAAACTTCTAACCGACCGATGACAAATAAAACGCCGATCACGATCGTTCCCAAACATGCCAAGACATCAGCAATAATCATTGTCTTTCGGCGATCCCACTTATCTACCAAAGGCCCAGCGATCGGGGAAATTAAGATTAGCGGTAGAGTATTGAACAGAGAGACTAAAGCAAACTGGGTAACTGATCCGGTGCGATCGTAAACCCAGATATCTAAGGCAAAGGCAGTGGTACTCGAACCAATTAAGGCGATCAACTGTCCTACCCAAACAATGATAAATAGCCGCATTTCCTGTAAAACAGTCAGTCTTGTCTTTTCCATAATCTGTACATCTGACATATAAGTTAAGTACTTAGACAGAATTAATTACACGTATTCTTATTCCGTTTCCCCTGCCCCCTGCCTCCTGCTGTTATATGTACCTACATTGCACGGCATTGAGAATTATGCCGATGAAATAGTAAGGAAAGATCAGTCAGGCGGCATTCGGGATTAGTAATTAGAAGCTCAAGCAATACTAGAAACTGAGTTACTGCACGGCTAATAGTAGTAGCATCAAACAAATTGATTTTGTAGCACCATTTCCCTTCAATACTTCCTAATGTTGTTTGTTGAAGATAAATATCCCAATCAAACTCCGCTGTTTTACTTTCAACTGGCCAGGGACGAACAGTTAAGTTTGTCAGTTTTAAATCTGATGGAGGTAAGAAATTAAACATTACTTGATAGAGTAAAGAATGGTTTGGTTCTCGTTTTGGCTGTAATGCTTCTACTAACTTCACGAATGGAATTTGTTGTCGATCGGAGGCTGCTAAAAAAGAGCCACGCACCTGATACAGCAACTCTCTCAGGCTTGGATCGCCCCCCAAGTATGTACGTATTGGTAATGTGTTAATGAAGCATCCAATAAGTCCTTTTGTTTCCAATTGCTGACGATTGGCAAAGGGAGTGCCCACAATAATATCTGACTGTCCGGTGTAATAAAATAGCACTATTTTAAAGGCTGTTAACAGAGTCACAAATAGAGTTACATTGTGCTGTTGGCTGAGATGTTTAAGAGCATTTGTTAGGCTCTTAGGGATGATGAAAGTTTGACTTGCACCCTCAAAAGTTCGTACTGGTAAGCGCGGACGATCGCTAGGTAACTGTAGTAAAAGTGTGCTACTGCCTAGTTGCTGCTTCCAGTAGTTAAGGTAAGACTCGAAAGCAGGACGAGCAACCCACTGCTGTTGCCAATCGGCAAAGTCAGCATATTGGATGGGTAAATCGGGAAGCGGTGAAGGCTGACCATGACAAAATGCTTCGTATAATTTTGTTAGCTCCTGTAAAAACACATCCACAGACCAACCATCACAAACTAGATGATGGATGGTTATTATTAGTAAATGCTCGGCATCAGAGAGCCGTAGTAGCTTGATACGTAATAAAGGCTCTTGTTCTAGATTGAAAGGCTGGTTTTTTTCCTCACTCACAAATCTTTGAGCCAGAGCCTTTCGCTCAGTTTTAGATTCAGAAAGTTTTCGCAAATCTACTGCTGAAAATTGCAATATGGGCTGTTGAGCAATTTTCTGAACCACTTGCTTATCTGCGATGGGCTTCTCTCCGAGACGCTCCGCGAACGCCCCGCTAGAAGCGATCGCAAAAGTAGTTCGCAAAGCTTCGTGACGACGGACAATTTCCACGAGGCTTTGCACTAGAGCAGTGACGTTGAGTAAACCTGTTAAGCGATAAGCCAGTGGAATATTATAGATGGGAATGCCCGGATGCAATTGAGCTAATATCCAAAACTCAAGCTGAGTCAAAGAGATTGGCAACTCTTTTGTGTTTCGAGGTACTGGTTTGAGAGATGGAGTTATGAGTACCAAATCGTTTTGGCGGTATTCTAAAATTTGCCGATCTAGCTCGACTACCGTCGGGTAATCAAACAGACAGCTTATAGGCAACTCTACTTTGAAGGTTTCTCGCAACCGAGCAATGACTTGCATTGCTGATAGGGAATGCCCTCCTAATGCAAAGAAGTTGTCGTGGATACCAACTTTTTCTAGTCCTAAAACATCACTCCAGATTGCTGTCAAAACTTCTTCAGTTGCAGTACGGGGTGGAATCAAGTCTGTAGAGATGTTACGTGTTTCCCGACTCAAAGGTGCTGGTAAAGCACGGCGTTCTATTTTACCACTGGGGGTTAGAGGTACATCCAGCAACTTTACAAAAGCAGAAGGTAGCATATATTCGGGTAGCTTTTGTTTGAGATAACAAAGCAGTTCGCTGGTGTCTAGGTGCTGTTTGGGGACAATGTAAGCGACTAGGCGCTTGTTCCCTGGTTGATCAACTCTTGCGATAACTACTGCTTCTTTTACCTGCGGGTGTGCGACGAGTACGGTTTCAATTTCTCCCAGTTCAATGCGAAAACCCCGCACCTTCACTTGATTGTCAATTCGACCGAGAAATTCGATGTTGCCATCAGCTAAATATTGAGCGCGATCACCTGTCTTATACAAACGATTCCTATTTTTCGCAATGAATTTCTCAACAGTCAATTCTGGTGAATTAATGTAACTTCTAGCGATCGCAACACCGCCAATATACAGTTCTCCGGGAACTCCAATTGGTAATGGTTGCAGATGGCGGTCAAGGATATAGATTTGCGTATTTGCGATCGCCCGACCAATAGGCGGAAGTGGCGACCAACTGCTTGCCACATCTTTTAAGGTAAAACTTGTTACTACATGGCTCTCCGTTGGCCCATACTGATTTTGTAGCGTACAACCAGAAAGCTCCTTAAAAAAGTTGACTAAAACAGGGGTAATATGCAACTGTTCTCCTGCCGTCATAATCTGACGCAAAGATGCAGGATAGGATTGAGTAATAGAGGCAGCATGGGCTAATTGCTGAAGGGCGACAAAGGGCAAAAATAGTCTTTCCACCTTTTCTTGAGCAATTAGCTGTAATAATGCGAACCCATCCTTCTGTACTTCCTCGGTGACTAAAACTAAGGTTCCGCCGTTACACCAGGTAGAGAAGATTTCTTGAAAAGAGACATCGAAACTGATAGAAGCAAATTGCAAAGTTTTGGCACAACTTAACGCACTTTCGTCCATTTGCCAATATAAAAGGTTCACCAGAGAACGGTGACTCATGGCTACACCTTTGGGTTTGCCGGTTGAGCCAGAAGTATACATGACATAAGCCAAGTTCTCTGGTATCACTCCACTAACAGGATTTCCCTGACTGTTTTGGCAGAAATACGATGTATCTAAGCAAACTACTGTTAATGGTTGCCCAGATAAAGTAATTGATGAATCTGTCAGCAACACCGACGCTTGAGAGTCACTCAACATATAAGTTAAGCGTTCTTGGGGCGATCGCGGATCTAAAGGTACGTAAGCACCACCAGCTTTGAGGATTGCCAAAAGTCCTACTACCATCGATAAAGAACGCTCAACGCAAATCCCTACCCGCACTTCTGGTTTCACCCCAAGTTTTTGGAGATAGTGCGCTAACTTGTTAGCCTGACAATTTAACTGCTGGTAAGTCAGTTGTTGGGATTGGAACGATACTGCCACTGCATCCGGTGTCCGTTCCACCTGTTCTTCAAACAACTGAGCGATACATTTGTGAGGATAATCTGTTTGAGTATCATTCCATACTAAGATTTGGCGTTGCTCAGTAGCCGTTAGCATGGATATCTCTGCTACTGTCTGCTCGACGTTCGCGAGCATACCCTCTAACAAAGTCACAAGATGCCCGATCATCCGGTTAATCGTTTCAGCATCAAAGCGGCTACCATCATAAAGAATACGTAGGGATAACTCTTGTCCTGGTACAGCGATGACTGTGAGCGGATAATTGGTTTGTTCAATGACTCGCCGTTTAGTAATCTGGATGCTGCTATCTGGATTTGATAAAGACGTATCTTGTGGGTAGTTCTCAAACACTACAATGCTTTCAAACAGGGGTAATTCTTGGGGAATTTCACTAATAGCCTGAATTTTTACTAACGGACACCAAGAATACTGCGATCGCTCCACCTGTTGAGTCTGCAATTCCCAAAGCCATTGCCATAAAGGAGTTGCTGTTGGCACTTTCACCCTTACTGGTAGGGTATTAATGAATAGCCCTACCATAGATTCCACCCCTGATAAAGTGGGAGGACGACCAGACACAGTTGCGCCAAATACTACCTCAGACTCATCGATGTAGCGACTGAGTAAAAGCGCCCAAGCAGCTTGGACGAAAGTTGAAAGTGTCAGATGATACTGCTGTGCCTGGGACTGTAAAGCAGCAGTTATAGTTGCCGATAAACAGTAGTGCTGCTCGTGGTAAGTTTTTGGTTGTTGGAAATTCTGCACCTCACCCCGATTTAGTAGTAAACGGGTAGGACTAGTAAACCCATGAAGTTGTTGCTGCCAAAAAGTTTCTGCTGCTCTTAAATCTTGTTGCTGTAACCAATTGATGTAATCTCGGTAAGGACGGGGAGTATTTAAATACAAATATTTGCCTTTAAGTAAGGCATTGTAAAATGCAAAGACTTCTTTGCAAAGAATTGGCCAACTCCAGCCATCAATTAGCAGGTGATGAAAGCTCCAGACAAATTCGTAAGTATCATCAGCGACTCGAATTAAGGTGAAGCGCATCAGTGGAGCCTCGTCAAGAACAAAGGCTTGGACTCGATCTGCTTGTAAGAAAGCTTCTAGCCGCTCTTGTTGTTCTTTTGTAGATAAGGAACGCCAATCATAGTTCTGCCAAGGCAACTCTACTTGCTTACATACTACCTGGAGAGGCTTTTCCTGCTTTTCCCACACAACAAGGGTACGCAGAATAGGGTGACGCTTCATTACTCGCACACAGGCTTGCTGAAGCATCGTAATATCTAGATTTCCAGAGAGCGTTAGACAGAACTGCTCAACATATACTCCTGATTCTGGCTCATACAAAGTATGGAAGAGCATACCCTGCTGCATAGGAGAAAGAGGGTAAATAAATTCAATGTTTTTATTTTTAATTATTTGCAGCTTGCTCATACAGATAGTTTATTTTGAGCCAGAAATTTACAGAAGCAATAGGAGTTTAAAAATAATAATTAGATAATATCGCCAAATAATTTTCCATCCTTTTGACCTAAATACTTTCTAGCCACCTGATTATTCAATTCTTCAAATTGTCTCATAAACTTTTGTTTTTCTTCAGTTGATAGAAGTACATCATCAATTAAAGAGTTGGGTAAATTCGAGATTAATTTACATATAATTTTGTTGTTAGACAAAAAATTTAAAAAATCTTTGTACTTTAACCAATAATCATCCTCAAATTTAGTTATATATTTTGCTATAACTTTTTCATTAAAATTATTTAGAAGTAAAATTAGTTTTATCATTTTGACTGAAGGAGACACATTTATCTTTTCACGGTAATCAATTTCAAAATAAGTTCTATTATCTAATAAGTTAATGGTTTCTAAGAAATCGTCAAAAATATTCTTTCCCATGCTTTTTTTGTCAAAACATCTAACAATAATATTTTGATATCCAAAGATATCTGCCCAATTTTCTAGCATTTGATAATAGTTAAAAATGTATTGAAATTCATTAAAAAATTCTTTGATGCTTACTCTACATGCTCCTAACTTAACCATATAACGGTAGCAGGATTCTAAAAAATCATCTTGCTTTCTTAAATAAACGATTATCTTAATTTTATAAACTTTTAAAAAATCTTTTATTTTTGCAATCGTTTCATGTTTAAAAAATATATCAAAAGAAGTAAAAGCTTCTGCCGAAATTATAACGTTTTTAGGATTAATAGAGTCTATTTCTATTTTAAGCTCTTCCCAATTCGGAAATTGCGAAAGTAGATCGGATTTTTCTTTAAAATCAATAAAAAATTGGGCTAACAGATTGTGACAGTAGCGATCTTCGATTTGTTTTGCATTATGACGTATACCAGACATAGGATATAGATAGCCATTTTCTAAAAGCTTATCTCGGTTATTGAATAATGATTTTTGTAGGTAAGTTGTTCCGGTCTTTGGCATACCAATATGTAAGTAAATTGTTGTCATATCTCTCTGATAAATTAGGTGTATAAGGTACTTTTTGGCAAGAAGCGATCGCACGCTAAAACTGAAAGTAGACAAAGGGTTGAGGATTAATTGCTGTCAGCCGAAATATTACTGAAACCAACATCCCAAAGCAAACAACAAAACTCCAATTAGGAATTTTACGCCACCATTCGGCAAACCAACCTTTATAAGCCGCCCAATGGAGCAAAATTAAGGGTACAAAAATCCATACAATTTGGAGATTTAGGTTTTCAGATCCAAGAGAATTAAAGAATAAAAAAGATTTTTCTACTTGTATAGCACTGCTCAGATCGTTACTCCGAAAGAAGATGGCAGAGGCACAAAACCAATACATTGTTAGGGGAATACCTAGCATCTTTCTCAGTGGTAGCAATCCCTTATAGGGAGCGATCCGAGATAACCATTGCTTGTGAACAATTAAAGCGATTCCATTTAATCCACCCCAAACTACGAAATGCCAAGCAGCCCCATGCCAGAGTCCTGATAAAAGCATCAAAGTGAGAAGATTTCTATAGCCAAACAGTTCTGTGCGTTCAGCTTTTGGTCGCTTTCTCATTAAAGGAATATAAACATAATCTCGCAACCAACTGTAGAGGGTAATATGCCAACGTTGCCACAAATCAGTGATATTACCGGAAAGGTAGGGAAAATTAAAGTTCAGAGGTAGTTTGTATCCAAGTAACCCTGCTGAAGCGATCGCCATATCAGAATAACCAGAAAAGTCGCAGTATATCTGGATGACGAAAGAAATAACAGCAATCCAACAACTCAAGAAAGTATAATTTTGTGGATTCGTGAAATACTGTTCTACTAAAGGTGAAAGATTATCCGAAATGCAGGCTTTCTTAAAATACCCTACGAAAAAAAGCATTAAACATCCCCGAAAATCAACCTCGCTTAAGTTTTTTGGGGTTAGTAGTTGGGGTAAAAAGGTAGATGCACGGACAATAGGGCCTGCAACCAGTTGAGGGAAAAAAGTTACAAATAGAGAAAAATCCCAAAAATTTCTCACAGGTTTGAGTTTACCTAGATACGCATCAAGGGAATAACTCAGAGTTTGAAACGTGTAAAAACTAATGCCTGCTGGCAGAATAATGTTAAGGGTTTTAAGACTTATAGGTAAACCCAAAAAAGTTAATAAGTTGGCAGCAGAATCAGTGAAGAAGTTATAGTACTTAAAAAATCCTAAGATTCCTAAATTCGCTACTAAACTAAGTATCAACCATGCTTGGCGCTGCTGCTGATTCTGTGGCTTATTCAGTAAGGCATCCCAATTCCAAAAACTTACAGTTTTTCTCTTCTCAACTATATCGCTTGTTGAGATTGCTGGTTCTGATACAGCGCTTTGCAAATCACTAACCTGTGGTCTAGACAGCATTAAACCGACAAAGTAATCAATGACTGTCGATAGCAAGAGCAAAAAAAGGAAGCGCCAATCCCAAGCACTATAGAATATATAACTACAGACTAGCAGCCAGTATTTACGATGAGTGTGTTTATGCAAAAGCTAAAGGTAAGCGCTCTGAACCTACTGCATACCATGACCCGAATGCAACTCGTTAGCACGACTTAAATGAATTAACTTTGAGCGAAAATATAAGTTAGACAAATTGTTTAAACCTCAGAAAAAAATGGGGATTTCTCATATTTTCGCGATCGCTCTCTATCCTAATGCTTACTGAGCTGAGGGTAGGAAGCAATTATATATAAAGACGTTCTAGGTATTGAGGGAAATATAAGCATCGCGGTCATTGTCTAAGCCATGACTGAAGATTAGCTGTATATCTGACTCCGTTAGAAAGAAGGCGTGTTCATGTCGATTTATTTTCATCGTCAGACTGTAAACCCTGTAACCTAAGTAAAGCATCTGGAAAAAGCCAAACTATGTTAATAAAATTTAAGTAAACTAAAACCCTCTTCCCTCCTGCCTAAACCTGATGATAAAATTCACACCGACCTACTTACCTATTTACAGCGTACACCCGATCTAAGCCCCAGCGAGAGCCGTTTCTACGTCTAAAGATAGAAGTTTATTTAATTGTGAAAGATTAATCAGAAATTAATGAGATATTAAGTTGAAAAACTAATTTAGATAGAAACTTATGGCAACCGAGCAAGAACTTCAATCTCTTTTTAATACCTTAGATAACGATCAAGATGGCAAAATATCCATTCATGATCTTTTTTTAAGCCCTGGCTTAAGTGCAATCATTTCATCAGAAACAAATACCACTACTCCTCAAGAATTGCTAGTAAATTATGATTCAGACAAAGACGGCAGTATTACTTTTGAAGAGTTAAAGGCAGCAGTTGAGAAAGCAAATAATTTAAACTAGCAACCCAATCCCTAATACCCAATACCCAAAAATCCCTCCCTATCCACGCCTGAGAGGGATTTTCCTTTATACGCTCATTGGTGGCTCGGTATACCATTTTGTGCTAGATAAGTTGAAACTCTTTTAACAAGCTTAATAATCCGCTTTACTATATAGGCAATAACACTCTATTACCTCCTTTTTTTGACCAATTGCTCTAAAGTGCGTTGCATAATAATGGGATGAATTAGGGTTTAGTACTGTGCATTGTCCATACTGTAAGTCTACGGAGTTAAGAAAAAATGGCAAACGAAGAGGTAAACTTGCATCACATTTGTGTAAGCTGTGGTCGTCAATTTATAGCGTATTTAAAGCTACTCCCAATGAATTTGGAAGCCCCATCCGCCATGCGGTGGGGTAGTTCACGTTGTTATTAAATTCCAGGATACGATATTTTAGTATAATGTTTAAGCAGTTTTGTTGTTTCTATTACTAATTCATTTATCCAAGGTTTTTGGATAAAAGTTTGGAAACCAGAGGCAATAGCCTCCTTATCTGCTTTAGCTTCAGTATTGCCAGTAAAAGCAATTGCTGGAATTTCTCTTGTTGTTAAAGACGTGAGTGTTCTAACTTTGCGTATCAACCAATGGCCGGATTCTCCTGGCATAGTAATATCGCTAATTAAGAGATCCAGCTTATGTTGTTCAATGACTTCAAATGCTTTTAAAGCGTTATCTGCTGTTATCACTTTAACTCCATAGGTTTCAAAAATCTCGGTAATTAAAAACAGGATGCTAGAATCGTTATCCACAGCCAGAATTGTCAACCCTTTAAAAATATCTAAGTCTATTATGTTATCTTCCAAATCTTCATTATCAGGATTGTTTGAGAAACAACTATTGTTCATAATTATTTGAAAAGCTGTAATGAGATACAAGTGAACTAAATAACTGAGTAATTGAATCAAAAGTTGGAGCTAATCACTTGAATGATTCAGTAAGCGTAAGAATACATTCGTCAGAATACTTGAAGAATTAGCAAAAAATTTGTAAGTAAATGTAATAAAATATGCTAGTTTCCTTCTAAAAGCTGGCTTCAGAAGGACTGAGTGCTGAATTCTTACCAGTAAACTAATATGTAATCAGATACAACACAGAATTTAGTATGGCACTTGACTGTTAGAGATCATGTTTTAGCAAACGTTTGATTAACGTATGATTTGTGTGATTTTTATAATAAATATTTAAAATTGTTCCGGTTCAGCTTGTTTGAGTCACAGCACTTTTTACCACCATTGGCTTGAACTAGTAAGAGTTAGGCAATAAATAGTGCTAGCTTTGAAAAGACTAGTAGATGCAATAAAGCATTTATTGAGCTTGCCATCATAATGTTAGAAATAGAATCAGGAAATTGAAAATCTCAAACCGACCAAAGGTATTTATTGACCCATGAATGTGCAAATCGTTGCTGATTCAATAAGTTGGACCATAACAGTATGGTATTTAAGAGAGCGTACATCCCTTGTAAGTAAACTGACCTAAAATATAAATCTGTTCTGCCAAACCATTGCAATGCTATTTATCCTATGACATCCGATCAAGCCTCTGAGCAACCTGTATCTGAATCTACCGCTAATGAAGCGTTCGACGTAGAGCAGCAAGATATTGCAGATGCTTTATTTCCCATTGTTGGTATCGCCGCCTCTGCGGGTGGATTAGAGGCGTTTACAGAGTTGCTCCAATATTTGCTTACCGATACAGGGATGGCATTTGTGCTGGTTCAACACTTAGACCCTAACCACAAGAGTCTGTTGAGCGAGATTTTGGCAAGAACAACTCAAATGCCTGTCAGTGAAGTGCAAGACGGCATGACTGTAGAACCTAACAAGGTCTACATTATTCCCCCTAACACTAAGATGATGTTGTCTGGTGGGGTGTTGCAACTCACGCCGCGAGAGAAAGTTAAGGGTAAATATATGCCTGCTGATGCGTTCTTTACTTCATTGGCAGCAGATCGAGGGCACAAATCGATCGCAGTGGTTTTATCTGGATCGGATGGAGACGGTTCACTGGGACTGAAGGCAATCAAGGCAGCTGGAGGCGTGACTTTTGCTCAGTGTGAAGACACGGCAAAATTCGATAGTATGCCCAATACTGCTGTTGCCACAGGGAATGTTGATTTTATTCTGCCGCCTCAAAAAATTGCCGAGGAACTGGTAAGCCTCAGTCGCAATCCTATTATTTCTAACTCACAGCCACTGATCGCGGTTGATAAATTGCCCGAAGTGGCAGATGCCCTAACGACTATTTTTGTGTTGTTGCGATCGCAAACTGGCGTTGACTTCAGCCACTACAAGCCTAATACGCTCGCTCGCCGAATGCAGCGCCGAATGCTGTTGTATAAATTAGATAAGTTAGAGGATTATGCCAAGTATTTGCAAAATAATCCGGGTGAAGTCAAGGCGCTCTATGAAGAAATTTTGATCCACGTCACCTATTTTTTCCGTGACTTTGAAGCATTTGAAGTGTTGAAAGAGCGAGTCTTTCCTATCATCACGAAAAACAAATCATTAGAGTTGCCGATTCGGATTTGGGTGGCGGGATGTTCCACAGGCGAAGAAGTGTATTCCATCGCCATCTGTTTGCTGGAGTTTTTGTCAGATAAAGTAAGCCCACCGTCGCTCCAGATTTTTGCCACAGATATCAGTGAGCTAGCGATTGAGAAAGCAAGAGCCGGCATTTATTTAGAGGATCAAATGGCGGAGGTTTCACCAGAGCGCCGTCGCAGATTCTTTAATGCCATTGAGGGCGGTGGATATCAGATTAGTAAAGCTATCCGCGAACTGTGTGTGTTTGCCCGACAAGACTTGGGTAGCGACCCCCCTTTTTCTAACTTAGATTTAGTTAGCTGTCGGAATGTACTGATTTATTTAGACGAAACGTTGCAAAAACGGATACTGCCCGTCTTTCATTACAGTCTCAACCCGACAGGCTTTCTGCTGCTAGGGACTTCAGAAAGCACAGGTAAATATTCGGAGTTGTTTACTCTGATTGACAAAAAGTATAAAATTTATGCCAAAAAACTAACTGCAAATCGTCCAATTCTTTCGTTCGTTAGCAGCAATTATACAGTAGCAAAAGTAGAGTCACCTAAGCCGACCGATGAGAATCCATCAAAGGAGTTTGATTTAGATAGAAAAACCGATCAACTGATCTTGAATCGCTATGCCCCAGTGGGTGTAGTAATCAACAACAAGATGGAAGTGCTGCAATTTCGGGGAGAAATCGATCTCTACCTAAAACTTGTACCTGGGAAAGCGAGTCTCAACTTATTTAAAATGGTGCGCCAAGGCTTGCTAGTAGAGCTACGCGCCGCAATTTATCAGGCACAACGGGAAAAAAATCTAGTTAAAAAGCAAGGGTTACGAATTGAAGAAGGCGATCTTTCAAGAATCGTCAATCTTGAGGTGATTCCATTCAATTTTGTGGCTAACGAAGAATTCTGCTTTCTAATTTTATTTGAAGAAGCCCCACCCGTAGTTAACAACTCCAACCCGGTAAATCCTGAGAACCAAGAGCAGCTATACCTAGAGCGAGAAATTATTCGGCTAAGGCTTGAACTCGCAAACGCCAACCAAGAGAGGGCCGCGGCTCAAGAATATCTGCAAGCGGTGATCCAAGAGCAAGAACACATCAATCAAGACCTGAAAGTTGCTAATGAAGAAATCCTCTCCAGCAATGAAGAGTTGCAAAGCACCAATGAGGAGCTAGAAACTGCTAAAGAAGAGATTCAGGCAACCAACGAAGAACTCAACACAACTAATGAAGAACTTCGCTCTCGAAATCTGGAATTACACCAAGTTAACAACGATCTGACGAATTTGCTTGCTAGTATCAATATTCCCATTTTGATATTGACTTTGGACTTACGGGTTCGACGTTTTACGCCAATGGCGCAACGGCTTTTCAATTTAATTCCCACCGATGCAGGACGACCTTTGAGCGATATCAGAGCCAATCTGAATATTCCTGATTTAGAACCTCTAATTTTGGAAGTACTTGACACACTCAGCATCAAAGAATTAGAAGTCCAAACCTTTGGGGGATATTGGTATAATCTCCGCATCCGTCCTTATCGCACCACAGAAAACCAGATTGATGGTGTAGTGTTGGTGTTAATAGATATTGATGGTCTTAAACGCAGTGCCGCAACCTTAGAACAAGCCCGGAATTACGCTGAAGCGATTGTGGAGACGGTACAAGTGCCGTTAATCGTGCTTGATTCTGATTTACGGGTGAACAAAGCCAATCGCTCGTTTTATGAAACATTTCAGGTTTCACCATCACAGACAACGCAATCTCTGATTTTTGAACTAGGGAATGGTCAGTGGAATATACCTGGACTACAACAGCTCCTAGAAGACATTCTGGTTAATGATACCAGTATTCAAAACTTAGAAATAGAGCATTGTTTTGAGCACATTGGGCAGAAAACCATGCTGCTCAATGGTTGGAAAATTATTCAACAGGGAGAAGCCCAAAGGATTTTGCTGGCGATTGAAGATATTAGCGATCGCAAGCAGTTTGAGTTAGAGCGATCTAATCTATTGGCACAGGAGCAGTCAGCCCGTCAAGAGGCCCAAATCGCCAACCGAGCTAAAGACGAATTCCTGTCGAATCTCTCCCATGAACTTCGTAACCCGCTTAATAGTATACTGGGCTGGGCGCAACTTTTCCGCACCCGCAATTTAGATTCTTCAGGAGTCGCTCGTGCCTGGTCAGTGGTAGAGCGGAGTGCTAAAGTGCAATCTAAATTAATCGATGATTTGCTGGATATCGCACGGATTACGAGTGGAAAGCTTCATTTAAACACTCGTCTAATCGATCTAGTTTCAGTAGTGGATGCCGCTATTAAGTCCATAGAATTTTCCGCAGAGGCGAAAAGCATTCAAATTGTTTCACAGTTGAACTCGGCGACAGTTGTCGGAGATTTTGATCGCTTACAGCAAGTTATGTGGAATTTACTTTCTAACGCGATTAAGTTCACTCCAGCCGATGGGCGAGTGGGAATCATACTCGAAGCCCTTGATACTCACGCCCAAATTCAAGTCAGCGACACCGGAATTGGCATCACAGCAGACTTGCTGCCATATATTTTTGATCGCTTCCGCCAAGGAAATTCCAGCACCAGCAAAACGAGTCCAGGACTTGGATTGGGCTTGTCAATCGCCCGTCATATTGTAGAACTTCACGGGGGAACAATTCAAGCACAAAGTCTAGGCGAAGGAAAAGGAACCACGATCGCCATCAGGCTGCCTCTGCGCTCAATACCGCCAGAGATTACACCGCCAACTTATTTAGAACCGAGCCTTTTATCAGAGACTCCAGATCCATTAGATGGTAAAAATCCACCTACCCTTGAAGGGTTATGCATCTTGGCTGTAGACGATCAACTAGATAGCCGCGACTTAATCAAGTGGATGTTAGAAGAGTTCGGGGCTGAAGTAGTGGTTGTTACATCAGCAAGGGAAGCGATCGCTGCTCTAACTGACTCTCCTGGCAGATACGATGTGCTTCTAGCAGATATTGGGATGCCAGAGGAGGATGGTATCTCCCTGATTCGTCAGGTTAGAGAGCTTGAGCCGGAAGCCGGGGGACAAATTCCAGCAGCAGCAATCACTGCCTATGTCACCGAGCAAGAGCGGCAAAGGGCGATTGATGCTGGTTTCCAAATGCATATAGCTAAACCGATTGAACTGACTCAATTGGTATTGATGATTGCAAATTTGAGTGGACGAATCACAGATAATTACTAATTCGTAATGGGCTACGCCCCGCTACGCTCTAAGCAAAGCTATGCCGCAGGCTTTACGTAATTTGTAATTGAAAGTACTGTATTTGATTTGTGAAAATGCGCGATGTCCAAATCCCCGACTTTTCAAAGAAGTTGGGGATTTAATTTTTTATAAATTATTATGATGTCCGCATAATTAGGGACTTCCAAATAAAAAAATGCTAAAAAAAACTTGTGTTCTGAACGAAAGCCTTCGTGTTCTGAACGAAAAGGCTCGTGTTCTGGACGAAGACGCTCATGTTCTGAACGAAGAGGCTCATGTTCTGAACGAAGAGGCTCATGTTCTGAACGAAGAGGCTCGTGTTCTGAACGAAGAGGCTCGTGTTCTGAACGAAGAGGTTCGTGTTCTGAACGAAGAGGTTCGTGTTCTGAACGAAAGTACTACCCCCCTCAATCCCCCCTTATAAAGGGGGGAAGCCGGAAATCTAGTTCCCTCCCCTTTACAAGGGGAGGGTTAGGGTGGGGTAAAACTGACGTGGAAACCAGGGGAGTAAACTATTTCAGACTTGTGTGTACACCGTAGACTCCCCACTCCCTGCCCACGTAGATAATTTCAAAAATCAAATACGATTCCTATATATATTATGTTTGAATAAATGTTTGAATTACGTATAAATTGTTTAATCTGCATCTAAAACATTCAAAAGTTATAGGCTATGTTTAACATCTTTACTTAAAAAGATACAAAACATATTTAATTCATTCTATTAAAACAGAAGATATCAACTATGAATTGAGGAGTTTTACGCATGACTGCAACCTTCAGGAAAGTGCCTAAGTTTCGCGCTACTCAATGGGTGAGCTTTATTGGTGGAGAAGGTATTGTACGCAGCTACACACCTGAATCTGGTACATGGACGTATCTTATTGAGATGGCATTAGGGTTAAAGCCTGACTTTGGCAGAGTTGGTGCAGAAACGATGATACTCCTCACCGAGGCAGATTTACATCTTACAGACATTGCTAGTGAGGGCGACCTTACCCTTAAAAGGTTCGAGGCACTTTACAACCTCAAATGACTTAGTTGTGAATGATGCCATTCAAAGACTTCAAAACTGATAACTCCTCCTTAGATGAAGTTCTCCAAAAATCTGATTTGGACGAACAAGACTTCAATACCATTGATGGTCATTTTTGCCGATTAGAAATCAAGTGCCAGCCCCTTATAAATGCTAGTAAATTTTTAAATAATAAGCAAGTAAGTAAAGCAGTAGCAAGATGTTCACCTCATAAGATTTGATAATTTACAGCACTTTGCAACTAAATGAGGTACAGAACTAAGGATTCACAAATCAAATTATTCTTCTCCCTCCTGCCCCCTGCAAATCTCAACTGAGGCTCCATTGTATTTAATGACTTTCTAAATATCTTCTCAAAGATTTGGAACTTTTAGCAGCCGAGTAGCCGCGTGTTATATCTTGTTAAGGAATTACCATGAAACAACTTGTTATTGCTGAACGCGTAAGCCTCGTTGGTCATATCGTGTCAACATTATTTGGATTGGTAGGAATACTACTGGTTGTACCTAATGCCCAAGTAATTTTGAACTTATCCGAAGTTGGACAAACTGCCATGCAATGGAGTATGGCAGGAGGCGGTGTAGTTTATATGATTTTAGGCGCGGTAGGTGTTTTCTTGTATGCCATGCGGACTTTGGGTTTAGGTCGCGCTTTGGCATTTCTGTTGCCATCTGTATTTATTTCTCTAGGAAGTGAATTACTAGGAACCAGTACTGGTTTTCCATTTGGCCATTATAGTTACCTAAGCGGTTTAGGTTATAAGATTGCAGGTTTAGTCCCATTTACAATTCCCTTGTCGTGGTTTTATTTGGGATTTGTTTCTTACCTACTAGCACGCGCAGGTTTAGAAGTGGACAAAAAACCCAACTTGTGGCGTCATATAATAAGTGCGATAAGCCTACGGCATGGCTTCGCTTACCGCTTTGGGTGCTTTGTTACTAACCTCCTGGGATTTTGTTCTCGATCCCGCAATGAGTCAAACTTCCCTGCCCTTTTGGTATTGGCAACAACCAGGCCCCTTCTTTGGCATGCCTTACCAAAACTTTGCAGGGTGGCTGGGTACTAGCTCAGTATTTATGACTGTGACTGCACTCTTGTGGAGAAATAATCCAATTAACTGGGAGCAATCGCAACTTAATATACCTTTAGCAGTTTATTTAAGTAACTTTGGTTTCGCTACAGTCATGAGCTTAACATCTGGATTCTTTGTACCCGTGTTGCTAGGCTTATTACTGGGTGTCACTCCCGCAGTGCTGCTGTGGTTGAAAGGCTCATCTATACCCGTCCAAGTTCCCACTGAACAACCAGAAATCTCTGTAGCTATCATTGCAGTGAAATGAAAGGGCATTGAGCATTGGGTATAAGAGGCAGAGGAGCAGAGGAGAAAAACTCCTAACTCAGCACTCAGCACTCAGCACTCACCACGACTCAACACTCAGCGCGATCTTCCTCTATTGCAGCAATAGTTCGTTTCGTGGCAAAACCGTTGAGAATTATGCCTCGAACTAAGGACACCTCTTTATCCAAATTTATTGCATGATCCTCAAATTTTGTTGCGGCACTAGTTAAATTGGAATTTCTCATCTGTTCTGCCATTTGACGGGAGAATGTAACCTTTTCTTCCATTACCCGCACAGCCGACCACAGCGCATTTTCAAGATTCTGAGTTTGCTCTGCCAGGAACACACTAGCTGTAAAGGAATGCCCCGTGTGACAGCGAAACCGTAGCGGCTCTCCTTTGCCAATTTGCCAGATGTGGCCGTTGCATTCAGGGCAGGTATAAGTCGTTCGAGTCCCGATCGCTTCTACACTCTTCAAAAGCTCTTGGGTATTCATCTGCTGTTGTGCAATCTTGGATTCAATTTCGATTTCTTCTGTCACGGGGTATGCCTCCTCGTTGGCGGCGGGTTCTTTTGACAACTCCACTAGCAAGTCTGGGATTTCTGCAAGCGGCAGGCAGTAATCGACATTCACATAACGCAAGGCGCTCTTTGCCATGCTGGGGTATTCTGCTTCCTTCGGGTCTTGAACGATCGCCACTCCGCCCCGTTTCTTGATTGCCTGCAACCCCACCGTGCCATCATCAAGATAGCCGGTGAGTACCACACCTACTACCCTTGTACCATAAGCGCGGGCGGCTGAACGAAATAACGTATCGATCGCAGGTCGAAAACGGTTTTCTTGAGGCCCATGCACGACACGCATCGAGCCTTGATTGACCAACAGGTGATAATCCGGCGGTGCGACATAGATGCGCCCGGTTTGAATTGACTCTCCATCTACCGGGTGAGATGCTGGCAGAGACCCTACATCTGCAAGAATTTGGGGGAGAATGCTGGGTTTATCTGCTGCGATGTGCTGAACAATAAAGAAGACAGCATCAATCTCAGCAGGCACAGCACCCAAGATTGCGCCCAGTGCTTTGAGTCCGCCTGCGGAAGTGCCAATAACAATAATGTCGTGTCCAAGCATAGATTCCTTTTCTTAATGAATAAAAGCGTTTTAGGGAACTCCAAAAAATAAATTATCCAATTTCACTCTTTCAAAACGAATTTCCCTGCCCCCTGCTCCCCTGCTCCCCTGCCCCCCTGCTCCCCTGCTCCCCTGCCCCCTGCCATTCCCACTTGGAGAGTTCTTCTATCGGCAATAAACTGGCTTCAATCTCCTGGCGCACAATGTCTGTGATCTCACCGTTGCTATTAAGGCAATCGATAAGCAACTGATTGGCATCATAATATTGTTGCAATACTTGCTGTTGCTGTGGGCTGAAGTGCCAGTAATGCTCAATGTTTCGATGCTTGGCGATCGCAGTTTTTAACTGTTCTATCCAAGCAGGATAACTTGTTTGCCACCATGTCTGAATGCTTTCTCTACTTTGTTCTAAATCGGGCAGTAGGTCTTTAAGTTGTTGTAAAGCTTGATGTAAGCCAGCATCTTGAACAATTGCTAAAGCACTACTCAGAGCATCGTTGCACCCATAGACATCGGCAAAATTAGATTTGCATTCCATTACTAGGTTATCTAATGCCGCATCCAAAAAAATATCTTGATCGAAGATGCAGACAAGGGCAAAGTACGGGGTAAGGTGAGGAGTCCTAGCCAGGGCTTGATAAAACGCCCGAATTGCAGCAGGCTCAGGAGCAGCGAGAGACTTTTGACTTGGACAAGTCAAAAATTTTTGCAAATATGGATCTTGAGCTACCAGCGCATCAACTTCTTGCTTCATCAACAGTACCAAAAAATCTGCACTCCGCAGCATAGCAACCGTTAACAAAAAGATTTCACGCCATCTAGGTTCAGTAATATGAGTTACCAGACGTTCTAGTGGTTGTTCTAATGCTTGTAAATTATAACTGGCAACGATTTTTCGAGCAGTCAGATATTCTTGAAACGTCAAATAAGAGAAAGAGAAAATTCCCCGCACTCGTTCTGCTAGTAATCCATGTTGCAACTCTATCGCCTGAAGTACCCCTTCACTATCTAATTCCAATTTCTCTGGTTCTGTAGAAGCATTTGGCAAATCACCGATATAATCCCTAATGTATTGTTCAACAATGCGTTGTTCAAAAAAGTAATTACCCTGCTCAAATGTCGCGCTAGCAACCTGACTCAGCAACTTAAGTTTTTGTGGTAATAAAAAACCTTCGTACACTTCATCCCGCTCAATTGCTTTAGTTTCGTCCCATTTGCTCAAGAGCAGGTCTAAACATTGCTTATAAAACGCAGCTTTTTGGGTTGGAAATTTGTTCTGGTGATGAAAAACCCAGCAGACGAGATGCAAAAACAAAGGAGTGACAGCAAGCCTTTGAAATTGTAAATTTTCGGGTAAACCTAGTTTCCGGGTAAACTCAAATGCCTGTTCTTGTTGATCCTGGATGTTCTTTTTCGTAACTGCTGTAAACCACTTCTGAGCAAAAGCAACAATTTGCTCTTGACTAAAAGGGGCAATTTCAACATCTGTAAAGCGTCTGAGGTTCAAAGCTTTAGCTGCCGTGCGGCAGGTGACGACAAACATATTCTTTTGATACTTTTCAGATAGTCTGCGAATCTCATTGACGACACCCTTACTCTGTTGATGGAGTACTTCATCTAATCCATCCAGCAACAGCAACACTCTGCCTGACAACAACAAAGTTTCCAGCACAGATGGGTCTGAAATCCCACAGGTGAGGAAGTCTTCGCAAATATAGTTCAGTAAATGGAACTCTCCTACAACTCTAGATTCGTCGGCAAAATCTCTTAAGGTGACAAAAATGGGAACCCGATTTGCTGCAAATTTCCCTCGGTTGCATTGAATCGCCAGATGTTGTAAAAAAGTGGTTTTACCTGCTCCCGGTTTACCCAACACCCGCAGCTTTGAGTAAGTTTGAACTGCCGTGATCCCGGCGATTTGTGTCTGGGATACTTCACATAAACCAAAGCGATCAAATTCTTTTGATGTAAAGTTTTGCAAATCAGCAAACTCTAACCACTGAAGGCTGGCAATCTCCTCCAAAATGTTGACATCAATGTAAATATCGTCTATTTTAACGGGGCGAGTAACATCTAATAACTGCAAAGTGCCGCACTGGTGTTGAATTTTGTCGAAGCGTTGCGATCGTACTTGTTGTACTAAAGCATCAATATCTAAAAGTTCAGCAGTCCCAAGTTCTTTTGATTCAGGGAATTCTTCTGGAGGATTAGCCGCAATCTCCCGCCAATTCAACGACAACACAGAACAAATTTCTATAAAGATATGACGCTCAACGGGACGCCCACTAAAAAACCGCCAAATTGGTTGGCGAGTCTTTAAGTTGACTTCAAAAGCCAAATTTTCTTGCGTCCACCCCTTATGAGCGAACGCTCTTTTAGCTTCTTGAATCCCGGCGAGTGATCCTTGGAGCGATCGCTTTACCATAGGGAGATCCAATCCAAATAATGAAATGTCCAGCTTAACGTTCAAGGCAATTGCTCATAAAGGAAACAAAATGGTTCCCCTTTACCTCACCGTTTCTTTTGATTTTTTTGCTCAGATCAAGTAGCGTGGCGCTTTCGCTTTATTGCCAGAGCGTCTCCCGTTCTCCTTTTGTGAGGGACTAGCGCCCGCCTGCCGTAGGATGCCCGTACCCCTACGGGAAAGCAAGCTAGCAAGAGCGTCTCCTGTGGTGAGTTGGGCTGTAGGGAGAAGCGCTTTCATCCACGACTGAACATTATTATTATTTCTAAATACCATAAGACTAAAACTTGATCTAAAATCAATCACTTAAATTTTTATTAATCTCTTTTATTACATTAGCTTACAATCTAGGCATAGAAGAATACATAAAGCAAAGACTTATCGTATCTCGTATCTGCATAAGCGGACGCTCGCTTTGTAAATTCTGTCCGATTGCAATGCATTTGATACTTACCTTTTGACATATTGGGGCTATCAATCCTATGCCCAAGCGGTAATCTAAATAGAATATACCGACTTCATAATCTAATCTCGCGGTAATATGTGCGTTTTAGCCTCAAAACCCTTTAGTTTTCACAATAAGCGCATAAAATTGTGAGAAAATTGACCTCGTAATTCATGCCAAATTTTAAATTGATCAAAGTCAATTTTATGAAAAAGAACTATATTCTCCTGACCTTAGCCTCATTGATTTGCACTGCTGTGCCTCAAAAAGCTCTGGCAGATGAGGTTTGGAAAACGGAAGAATATAAAGTGGTTTATCAAGAAGATCGTAATAAAACTGCCGTGTGGCGTTATGGTCGCGATGGAGTAATCTTCGTTGATGGTTTGGCAGGCGTGCTTAATGACCGAGGTTCATACAATGGCTATTGGGTACAAAAGTCTTCATCAGTACGTTGTGATACCTATAGAGAAGGGGCAGATGGTAAACCTACTTATCATTGGGGCAGATTTAAAGTTACTTTCATTGATTCAAAATTTCCCTCCCGTTGGAAAGCTGATATTAGCCTTTGCGATCGCGATCCTGTGATGACTTTAAACGGTACACCTGTTACACAGTAATCTGAAAGGTATGCTAAGAAATGGGCAAGGAGAAAAGTGTACTACATAATAGCGGAAAGCGCTGTAAATCTCGTATATGTTAGGTTTCAAGATGTTTGGGATGATTGACGTTTAGAAACCTTGCTGAGTTGTCGTCTATCTCCCCTAAAATTTTTTGCTCTCTAGGTTGGAGCAAAACTGCGATCGCTCTGACTAACACTTCCGGCTCAACAGGTTTTGTGATATGAGTTTGAAATCCGACCTGAAGTGCCCGATATTGATCGATCTCTGCGGCATAGGCAGTCAACGCAATAGCTGGAATCATTCCACCGTGCTGGAGTGGTCGCGACCGAATTTTCTCTATTAGCATATAGCCGTCCATCTGAGGCATCCCAATATCACTCACAAGTAGATCGGGAACCGATTGTTCTAAGCCTTGCAATGCTTCTAATCCAGAAGCAACGGCTGTCACCTTTGCCCCGCTTTGTTCCAATAAAAACGCTTGAAACTCACGGGTATCTAGCTCATCATCTACCAGCAAAATGTGAATGCCTTCTAGTGGCAGTCCTGGATCAATTTGTGGTGTCTGGACAGATTCCGATACGAGCGGTGCTACCTGTATCGCTGGCAATTGCACAATCAACGTTGCGCCTTGCCCTTCACCGAAGCTCTGTGCTTGCACGGTTCCCCCATGCATTTCGACAATTTGCCGCGCGATCGCTAACCCTAATCCCAATCCTCCAAACTTGCGCGTAGTTGAACCATCCTCTTGTCGAAAATACTCAAACATATAAGGCAAGAATTGCGGATTAATACCTTTACCCGTGTCGATGACTCGAATTTGAGCCAGTTGATTAAGTTGCCTCAGTTCAACCGTTACTTGTCCACCATTCGGGGTGAACTTGACAGCATTACTGAGCAAATTCCAAACGACCTGCTGTAAACGGGCAGCATCACCAGAAATCGGTGCAACTGTATTCTCAAGATCAAGCTGTAGCCTAATGTGTTTCGCCTCGGCTGCCAAACGCACGGTTTCAATCGCCGCAGAAATGACGAACGTCAAACTAACCGGAGCCGCTGTTAGCGACAGCTTGCCTTGCATAATGCCGGAGATGTCAAGTAAGTCTTCAATTAGCTGTTTTTGGAGTTTGGCATTCCGTTCGATCGTTTTTAAGGCTTCGGCTCTGCGGGCTTCATCGAGTTTGCCGTTTTGCAGTAGCTGCGTCCACCCCAAGATCGGGTTCAGGGGCGATCGCAATTCATGGGACAGCATCGCCAGAAATTCATCTTTGATACGGTTGGCTCGTTCTGCTTCTTCTCGCGCTGCCTGTTCGCGTTCTAAAACTTGTCTGCGTTCGGCTTGAGTCTGTCGCTGTTCAATCAGATCGGCAGCTTGACGCGCCAACAGATCCAGAAAACGGAGTTCTTGCTCAGTTGGTCGGTGGTGCTGGCGCCAGTGGGTTGAAACCATACCCATCGGTCTGCCGGAACGGGAGAGCAGTGGCGTGGACTGGGCACAGAGATAGCCAGCGTTGACGTGCATCCGTAAAGCACCACAGGGGTCGTCGCACTCTGGCATATCAAAATCAATGAAGGCGCGAGTACCCCTGAGCAAGGCAAGGCCACAGGAGGTGTTTGAACTCGCATTCACTCGCTCAAAATGATCGGTTATTGTTTGGTCAAAGCCTTGGGATGCGAGTAACACTAGCTCTTGAGTCACTTTGTCTAATATCTGAACGGTGCCGGCATCGGCTCGTGTCAGAGTGATTGCAGCCGCCATAATTTCGTCGTAAAGCACCTGAATGTTGTCTTCAGTAATCATTCGTGCGCTCAAGTCGCGCAACAGCCGGGTATTTTTAAGGTCAGTGGTAATGATGGCTTCAGCTTGTTTGCGATCGGTGATGTCGGCATTTACGCCAAGGAATCGCACAGGTGAACCGTCTGTCGCAAATTCAAACTGTCCGTTGACTTCGAGCCAGCGCGTTGTACCATCCTGGTGATAAATCCGGTAACTCGTTTGCAACGGAAGCCTAGTTTGCATCGCTTCTGTCAGTTTGGCTGTGAGGGCTTCGGCATCATCTGGATGCAGGTAGTTCTCGAAAAATTCTTGAGCAGAGACTGAACCATGAGCGGGCGTGAGTCCGAACATTTCGTACTGTCGCTCGTTTTCCCAGGTCGTGATATCCTCTGGCACTCTCCACTCAAATATTCCTAATTGAGCGGCTTCGGTGGCGATGGATAGGCGTTGTTCACGCTCACGCAAAGCTTCCTCCGCCTGCTTGCGAGCGCTGATGTCAATCACGGAACCGATGAATCCCTTAAATTGACCATCGACTCCAAACCAAGGGCTTGCCGCATCGATCGCCCAACGATACTCCCCGTCTTTACATCGCAGCCGATATTCTAACTGAAAGGCTTCATAACGCTCGTTCGCAGTCAGGAAAATGGCTTTAGAATCTTCACAGTCCTCTGGATGAACCGCATTCAACCACCCAAACCCCAAGCCTGTTTCTTCAGTTTGACCCGTAAACTCGTACCAACTTCGGCTGAGATAGGTGCAATAGCCCGTAGAGTCAGTCACCCAAACCATAACAGGGGCATTGTCTGCCATGTTGCGGAATCGCTCCTCGCTCTCGCGTAGGGCGGTTTCGGCTTGAATCTGAACGGTGACGTTATTGAAATAAACCGCAATCCCGTTTTCGGCGGGATAGGTGCGGACATTGTACCAGCGATCATGGTCGGGGTAAAACGACGTCAGTGTTCCCGGCACGCGATCGTGCATTGCTCCACGATAGATAGCTGCTAATTCGTTGCCGAGGATACCCGGATATTCTTCCCAGAAATTCTTACCAATCAGGTCGCCCGGTGTTCGATCAAGCAACACTTCACCCGCTCGATTCATATAAGTAAACCGCCAGTCTTGATCTAAAGCAAAGAATGCTTCCTCAATGCTTTCCAGAATGTTTCGAGTCTTCTCCTCGCTTTCGCGCAAGGCAGCTTCCGCTTGAACTTGCTCGGTGACGTTTCTGAAGTAGACAGTGATTCCGTCTGCGGCAGGATAGGCGTGGGCTTCATACCAACAGTTATGGTCAGGATAGAACGAGGTAAACGAAGAAGCAACCCGCTCACTGGCAGTTTGGCGATAGGCTCGCTCGAATTCCGTGCCGACGGTGCCCGGATATACTTCCCAGATCACCTTGCCGAGCAGATCGCCTCGAGTCTGATCGAGGATGCGTTCTGCCTGCGGATTCATATAAGTAAACCGCCAATTTTGGTCAAGCGCGAAGAATCCGTCGGTAATGCTCTCCAAGATATTTTTGCTCTGCGCCTCGCTTTGCTGCAAAGCGATTTCAGCTTGTTTGCGTTCGTCTTCGACGCGCTTCGCTTCGCTAATGTCATTAAAGAGAACCGCCACTTTTCTCTCGTCTGGGTGCCCAATGCGAAACGCATAAACGTCATACCAACGGTTTAAGGCGGCAGCACGATTCTCAAAGCGTTTGGGTTCACCCGAAGTAGCAATGTTGCCATACATCTCAAACCAATGCCCTTCGTGATTCGGAGCTAATTCACGGATTCGCTTGCCTTGAGCGTCGATCAATCCCGTTTGCTTCTCAAAGGCAGGATTGATTTCTAAGAAGCGGTAATCAAACGGCTGACTGTTTTCATCAAACAGCACCTCAATTACACAAAAGCCTTGATCGATTGATTCAAACAAGGTGCGATATTTGGCTTCCGACTCGCGCAGGGCTGCTTCAGCATAAGCACGTTCAGCAGTTGCCCACGTCTGTTCTGCGGTTTCTTCAACCAGTTTGACCTCGGTTTCCGTCCACTGACGCGCCGTGGATTGTTGAGCCGCAAGCAGGGCAACGAATTGATTGTTTTTGATTAGCGGCACATCAATGTGTGCAGCAATATCAATCTCACGGTATCTCGTCTTCTGGGCATCCGTATATTTTGGATCATTGGGAATATCGGTTACAACTTGGGTGTGCCCAGCCTGATGATCAACAGCGAGGTTGCGTCGGTAGTCCTCTACACGGTATCGTCCGCTCAACTGGGCTACACCATTGGTGTAGTTGCAATGAACGACGACCTCCTCACCACTCGACATCACTTCGACGTAAATGACACGACTTGCCCCTAAAGATTCACCCAAAATGCGAGCGGCGATCGCTTGTATCTCTGAAGCATCGGTGAGCGGGCGGAGGGCATCGGCAAGTTTGACTCGGAACGCATTGAGTTGATTCACTTGGTGTAAGGTGGCTTCAGCAGAGCCATTCTTTTGCTCTTGGGTGTCTGGCTGCGTCTCTTTGGATAGCTTAGTTTGATCGAGTTCAGCTAGTAAAATCTGCACTGCCGTTTTCAGGTCGTCTGACCAGGTTTCCACAGCACCCAATGGCGTTTGCGACCAATCGTGCGATCGCAAAGCGTCTTTGAAGGAGTTTCGCAGCAACCCTCCCAACTCACCGCCCCCACCAAACGACTTCTCAGCCATTGCCCTGAATTCCTCTGCCCTCATGCGTTTAATTTTTTATGAAAAATATTTCCCTCGTATTTCCTGGCTGCGTTCTCGTACCGCGGCGTCGGCTGACTCCGAAAGCTGGTTCAAAAGCATCTCAATTTGCTTAAGAGCTAAAGGAGAGGGAGTAGCATGTCCATTTTCCCAGCGATTAATTGTTGGGAAGGATACCCCAAGGTGAACCGCAAACTTCTCCTGGGTCAGCTTCAAGTTTTGCCGGAGTTCTCGAATCAATTGACTCATAGCTGGCTGCTCAATACTAACGTATTGCTGATGAAACGCCATATTACTCGCAATTTATAAAGTCCTTTATACTTTTGGATAATTTCACCATAAAAGCAATGCATCTCAAGACACAAGTTATTCTTTAACAGAGGCATTTATTCTTGTCACTAGTGAAAAACTCATACAAACCTTAGCAGCCTTTTCCACTAAAAGTTATGGTAACTAAAAATGATACAGCACTTTCGGCAGCTATGAGGTACATCCTAAAAGCTGAAAGCGATGATAGGAGAGGAGGAAGGAGAAAACTATATCGCATAATAGCCGTAAGCGCTGTATACGAACCGTTAAAAAGAATTTTGGTTTCAACGTAATTTTGACGAAAATCAACGCAATACAAACGCAGCACTACAGAGCCTTGAGGCTATCTTAGGTTAGTTGTATACACCTGGCATAAACAACTGTTATTCTGAAATGGCATAACTTTTGACTGGTTTCGACTTTTAAAACATCCTTTAATAGGAAAGTTTAGGCAATTTAACGATAAAGCTTGTTCCCTTGCCCTGGGCACTTTCAACTTCAATCGTCCCCTGATGCGCCTCAATAATACTCTTTGCTAAAAATAATCCTAACCCCCATCCTGTTTGATCCTCAGCAGAGATGGTTCGACGAAATTGTTGAAATAAGATTGATTGAGCTTCTGAAGAAATCGGATTACCTTCGTTGTGGATAGTAAGGCTGATATGCGTTTCAATTTGTTCAAGCGTAAGTGTAATTGGTGTATTAGCAGCACCATACTTCACAGCGTTAATAGCTAAGTTTTCAATTACCCGTTGTATCTCTTTACGGCTGCAATTGCTCCTGATAGCAGTATCAGAAACTACAATAAACCGCTCTCCATAAGCAAAGTTCAAATCCTCTACTACATCTTGAATAAGGCTGTCTAAATTGCATTCTTCAAATTCAAGCTTTAAGCTCTGCCCTGCCCGCAGCCGACTAGCATCGAGCAGATTTTGAATCATCGAATTCAAACGCTCGACTGCTTTTAGCATTTTCGCCGCGATATTGGCATGAGTGTCTCCTTGTTCAAGCCGACGCAGAGTCAAGTGAGTACCCATTTTTATGACATTGAGTGGACCTCTGAGATCATGAGTCAGTGTCACCATAAATAACTCTTGAATATCTCGCAACGTCTGCGAAAATTGAGTCGCCGCATCGTTAACAGCTTGCTCAATAGAATCGATAATAATATCTCGTTCCCTCACCTCTAAAGCCGCTTCTTCTTCTAAAATTTCAAATATGACCTGACGAAGAATGTGGTACTCAAAGATGAGTTGAGTCATCGAGTAGTCGGCATAACCTGCCCGCTCATGTCCATGTTTTTTTCCAATCCGAGTACTTTCTAATTTATCGGTTTTTATTCTCGCTGGTGTCCTTTCAATCTTCGTTGACAGCTCATCCACCAATTGGTTTAGATACTCAGGTAGCGAATTTTGTAGCATCAGAGAGTCCTGATGTATTGATGCACCAACTTCATCACGCGCCCGCTCTTCCCACCTCTGCATAATTCTTTCAGCATTTTGCTTAAGACGCTTAGACGTTTGGTTAGACATAGATTATAAAAACACCAAAAAGGGAAGAAGAAAGTGGACACAAATCCAAGAAACTAAAAAGAAAAATAAAACTCCTATTAATATTACTCCTTATCAACTTTTCTCTTAATTTTCTTTTTTGCTATTTTCTGGAGGTTTTTGCCAGTTAAAGTTGGACAACCTGTCCAAAATCTTGTTCAAGTCACAGAATTTTTCGACTCCTTATAAGGAAAACCACAGTAAGAACAGAACCTAAATTTCAAAGACGTAATTGGTTCGTTACAGTTAACGCAACTATTACCTAACCCAGTTCCGCCCAAGAAACAAAACTTTGACCTGGGCAACAACCATATCTCTTCAACAGCTGTGCCAACCTGCCAACAGTGAGGGCAAAATTTCAGAACATCTGATGCAACTATCGGTACACCTCAGGCAACAGCATCAAGGCACTTAGGTGGAATCTGCAATGCAACCGCTAACCCACGCTGGTTTTTCTGGTTAAGTTTTGTAGTTATCCCTCGTTCAATCTTACCCGAACTTTGAAGGTGAACAGTGGATGGGGTGAGTTTTGGGTTTGCGTATTATTATTGCTGTAGATGGGTGGGAGAACAAGAATTCGGATTAATAAAGGATAGGAAATAATATTGTAATTTTCCTCACAAATAAACTTAACTGAACTTAACTGTAGAGCATTCCGTCTGGTAGACGTTATGACCAACGGCAGCGATTACCGTACTGATGAATAGTATTATTCGCAGAGAGTAATTCACTTATGTTTAACTTTCTCAAACAAGTTAGCAATTACGCCAAAGAGACATTTCAAGCAGGTCGATATATAGGGCAAGGGCTATCGGTAACTTTCGATCATATGCAACGTCGTCCGATTACAGTTCAATATCCCTACGAAAAACTTATTCCCTCTGAGCGCTTTCGAGGTAGAATTCACTTTGAATTTGATAAATGTATCTCTTGTGAAGTTTGTGTGCGAGTCTGTCCGATTAACCTCCCGGTAGTAGATTGGGAATATAACAAAGAAGCCAAAAAGAAACAACTCAAGCATTACAGCATTGATTTTGGTGTTTGCATTTTCTGTGGTAATTGTGTGGAATTTTGCCCAACAAACTGTCTGTCATTTACTGAAGAGTATGAACTTTCTGTTTATGATCGCCACCAATTAAATTTTGACAATGTGGCGATGGGGAGATTACCTCATAATGTTAATGACGATCCAATGGTGACACCGCTTAGAGAATTAGTTTACTTACCTAAAGGTGTTTTGGAACCTCATGGACTCCCTCCAAATGCTAATCGAGTAGGTCTGTTGCCATCTGAAATTTTGGAGCAAGCTGTAAAAGATGTTAACAATCCTAGTAGTTAGTTGTTGATTAAAGTTAGGCGTTTCGCATAAAAATTTTGAACTGTCCTTGCTGTACATAAGTAAAAGGCAAGTCAAAATGAAAAAATTTTTATCACCATGCATGAAAAGGAGACAAGGGGGCAAGGAAAATAACTCTTAACTCAGAACTCTTTCAAGGCAACAGTCTTGAGAGCAGAAGGTGGAAAGTTATTCATGAGCAGGTTTCATAAATTGGCATTTTATATATTAGCGATCGCCTCGTTGTTTGTAATTGCCTCAACGTACTATTTGTTTAACGAAAAACTTACTATTTTCATGGCAATGCTTGGGGTGAACGTAGCGATGGCTTGGCTTGTTTAGGCAAATCACTCAGTAATAAAAAATATTTCTTTTATGTCTAGAATTGAAACTAGAACCGAACCCATGACGATTAACATGGGGCCGCATCATCCCTCAATGCACGGTGTTTTGCGATTGATTGTGACATTGGATGGGGAAAATGTGATCGACTGTGAACCAGTACTTGGCTACCTGCACCGGGGGATGGAAAAAATTGCGGAAAACCGCACTATCCAAATGTATGTCCCCTACGTCAGCCGCTGGGATTATGCTGAAGGAATGTTCAATGAAGCTGTCACAGTCAACGCTGTGGAACAGTTGGCTGGTATCGCCATTCCGAAACGCGCCAGCTACATCCGTGTCATCATGCTAGAGCTGAATCGGATTGCCAACCACCTGCTTTGGCTTGGGCCGTTTGCCGCAGATTTAGGTGCTCAAACGCCCTTTTTCTATATTTTCCGGGAACGGGAAATGATTTATGACCTGTGGGAAGCCGTCTCAGGCTACCGTATGGTGAATAATAATTACTTCCGCGTTGGCGGTGTTGCAGTCGATTTGCCCTACGGCTGGGTAACTAAGTGCGAAGAATTTTGTGATTATTTTCCAGCTAAAATAGATGAATATGAACGTTTATTGACCGATAACCCGATCTTCCGTCGTCGGGTTGAGGGCGTTGGAACCATTGGACGGGATGAAGCGATTAACTGGGGCCTTTCCGGTCCCATGCTACGCGGTTCCGGCGTGATTTGGGACTTACGAAAAGTTGACCACTACGAATCCTACGACGATTTTGATTGGGACGTTTGCTGGGAAGCTGGTGGTGATAGTTTAGCGCGTTACTTCGTGCGGATACGGGAAATGCGGGAGTCTATCAAGATTCTCCGTCAAGCACTCAAGAGGCTCCCTGGCGGCCCTTACGAAAATTTAGAAGCCAAACGCATGGCAGCTGGGCGTAAATCAGAATGGGATGGGCTTGATTACCAGTACATTGCTCGAAAGATTGCTCCTACGTTCAAAATGCCTAAAGGAGAACACTACGCCCGCGTCGAAAGTGGCAAAGGGGAGTTAGGCATTTATATAGTGGGGGATGACAATGTTTTTCCCTGGCGATGGAAAATCCGCACTGCCGATTTCGTGAACCTGCAAATTTTACCCCGCCTGCTTCCAGGGGTGAAAGTCGCCGACATTATGGTTATTTTGGGTAGCATCGACATCATTATGGGTTCGGTCGATCGCTAGCAAGGGTTAATTAGATATCTTTGAAAATGAATATAGAGACGCAGCAGTGCTACGTCTCTACAAGGGTTTCAGGCAACCAATAATTAATATTTGGAGATATTAATAGCGACCTGAAAGGCTTCATTCAGTTTCTAATTTTTTTCTCACAGTTTGAAGAGCAGGAGGTATAGCTGTTCCCATAGCCTCTGCCAACTCCTTAGGAGGCTTTTGCAGAGAAGGTAATCGCATATATTCACCTGTATGAACACGAGAAACAGGCTTCATGTGATGTGTGGTACTGTAGTAGCGATGGGTTTGGATAATTTTGCCCCGTTCCTGCATTGATTCATTAGATATTTTCTTGCGAAGTTTGATAATCGCATCCATGATTGCTTCTGGGCGAGGTGGACAACCAGGTATATAAACATCTATGGGCAATAATTTATCAGCCCCGCGAACAGCAGTCGGGGAATCGGCGCTAAACATACCTCCAGTAATCATGCAGGCTCCCATTGCAATCACGTACTTTGGCTCAGGCATTTGCTCGTAAAGCCGCATCGTTGGTTGAGACATTTTCATATTAAGAGTACCTGCCAAAATGATTAAGTCAGCTTGGCGGGGACTAGCACGAGGAATTAAACCAAATCTATCAAAATCGAATCGTGAGCCAATCAAGGCTGCAAATTCAATAAAGCAGCAAGCAGTTCCGTACAATAGCGGATATAAGCTGGAAAGCCTAGCCCAATTATAGAGGTCATCTAGTGTTGTTAAGATGATATTTTCTGATAATTGGTTAGTTACTTCATAAGTAGCTGGAGCTATTATTCGCTCTTTGTCAAAGGAATTATTGGGATTGCGATCGCTAGAATCCATAAATATTTTTTCTTAGAGTATCTGCAAGTTAATTGCAAGGTTAATTAACAACTTTATTTTTGAGATTTTATTTGCTATCTTCTTATAAATTAAGCTCTGAAGTTGATAATTAGTTCTGTCTTTAGTTATGAGTTTTTGTAAAAGTAGCCTGTATTCTAAAACACGCAATTCAATTTATTTCAAGTAACTAGGAACTCTTTTAAAGAAGTTTCTGGCAATGATGGACGCAAACATAAATATACTAATGGCCCAAACAACGGTACAAGAGCGACAGCCCAAAAAATACGTTTATCTTTGATTTCTCGACGTGCCATATCATCATCCAACAATGAAGTGATTGGAAATATTAAGCACATCAGACAAAAATCTAAACTAATAAGGTGAACAAATGGCCTATGTAAGAACTGCTGAATATAATCTTCCCAATTTCCAGCGATTACTGCATAACTCAATAAAGCAACAGTAGCAACTAGCAAACTAACTCCTGTGTTTCGTCTATCAAGACTTGAAAGCAACTTATCTTTCATGCCATAAAATTCTTGATTAGGCTTCCGAAAAATTAAGTAAGGTAAAAGACAAATTACACCGGTAAAATTTGAGCCGATAAAATAAGGCCAAGCACGAAAGTTTTGCATTCTGCCATCAGCAAACATTAAGCAAGCGTAGATCATCGGCCAAATACCCATTAAGCAAAATATTGTTGGGATAATGGCATTTAGTTTTTCCCATTGAAGTGTTAAAAGCTTCCATCCCAAAGACCATGTGTCTGGTTGATCCACTGGCGCTAGTAATATAGTGTAGGCAACAAAGCCCAGCCATATAATCCAAAGAACAGTTTTTCTGATCATAAAAGTTATAAAAATTCTACCTGTTATTTTTTTGTATTTAATGTAGAAAACCAAAATAAAATTTTAAAACTATTATATAAAATCAGGAGATGAGAGATAATTTGAATATTCTCTTTATACAGAAAAAATCTCTTCAGCGCTTGATGGATGAATTCCAATACTATTATTTAAATCCTTTTTGGTAGCGCCTAACTTCATAGCTACAGCAATAGTCTGAATAATTTCCGTTGCACAGTCACCCACCATCTGAACGCCCAAAACTCGCTCTGAATTACTTTCTACAATTAATTTAATGAAACTTTTTTCATTATGCCCATTCAAACTATAAAAAAGTGGTTGAAATTTCTCATAGTAACACTGGATAGATTCACCAAATTTTTCTCGTGCTTGAGTTTCTGTCAAGCCAACTGTAGCAGCTTCAGGAATGAAAGAAACAGTAATAGGCACTAATTCATAACTCAAAGTTTGAGGTTCATTACCAAATTCAGTCTCAACAAATGCACGAGCTTCAGCGATGGCAACAGGTGTAAGTTGTAGCCTGTCAATGCAATCGCCTACAGCAAAAATGTTATCTTGTGTAGTACAACTATATTCATCCACCATAATTGCACCTTTTTGAGACACTTTAATACCAGCTTTATCTAAATATAGGTTATTTAAGTTTGGTAACAACAATATTAAACCCAAAACTACATCACAATTTAAAATATTGTTCTCATGATTAGAATAGAATATGTCTAATTTATTTCCTGCTTTTTTAATTCTATCTACTTTAGTATTAGTGAGAATTTCAATTCCAGCCTGGCTCATGATATCTGCAATGCAAAAAATAAAATCTTGGTCACAAGCAGGCAAGATTTGAGGTAAATCAGTAATTAATGTGACTTTAACACCTAACTTATTCAAGCTACCAGCAGTTTTTACAGCAGTATAATCTCCTCCAATAATAGCGATATGCTTGGGTAATGTCTTCATTTGAAAGAGTTCTTTTGGAGTAATAGTATATTCTATTCCCGATATATTTGGCTTTAAAGGTTGTGCGCCTACCGCAATCAAAATTTTATCTGCGGTTATTTGTCTTCCATCAATATTTAAGGTATGAGCATCTACAAAACTAGCACGACCTTTAATAAAATCTACTCCTGATTCTTTAAGATATTTAATGTGTAATTGATGGAGTTGTTCAACTTTCTGGTCTTTAGCTGCTAAAAATTTCGACCAATCAAAGCTACTATGGAATTCACTCCATCCATAAGATATTGCATGAGAAAAAAGACTGGAAAAGTTAGCAGCATAAGCCATTAATCTTTCAGGAATACAGCCGTAATTTATACAAGCACCACCCACATCTGCTTGTTCGGCAATTCCTACATGGGCACCATAAGAAGTAGCTCGTTTAGCAGCAGCAAGCCCTGCTGAACCTGCACCAATAATTAAAAGGTCGTAATCGTAACTCATAAATTCTGCTTTTATCCTATTTCAAAATGCTAAGTATTACTAATTCCTAATATTGGTAGATATGAAGTAAGTTGACTTTTGCTATTGCAAAAGCCAACCTACACGGGTGCATTTGTCTCAAGCTTTTTGGGAATGTGGCGATCGCTGTTAATAAGGCCACCGCCAATCACGAATTTCTGGCATATCATCGCCATAAGTAGTGATGTATTCTTTGTGTTCAATCAGCTTGTCGTGAACAAATTGTTTAGTATACGCTGCTGTGTATCCTAGTTTGGGAACGCGATCAATTACATCATTGACAAGATGGAAGCGATCGATGTCATTCAGCACCGCCATGTCAAATGGTGTTGTGATAGTTCCCTTTTCCTTATATCCGCGCACGTGCATATTCTCGTGATTCGTCCGGCGGTAAGTGAGGCGATGGATTAACCAAGGATAGCCGTGGAAAGCGAAGATAATTGGTTTATTGGTGGTAAATATAGAATCGAAGTCTTTGTCAGATAATCCATGTGGATGTTCACTTTGAGGCTGGAGTACCATCAAATCCACAACATTAACTACTCGTACTTTCAAATCAGGGAAGTGTTGACGCAGTAAGTCAACTGCTGCCAATGTTTCTAAAGTAGGAATGTCTCCCGCACATGCCATTACCACATCCGGTTCACTACCGCGATCGCTACTTGCCCATTCCCAAATACCAAGACCTGTAGTGCAATGTTTGATCGCCGCATCCATGCTGAGATACTGCAAAGCAGGCTGTTTCCCTGAAATAATTACGTTGATATAATGGCGGCTGCGGAGGCAATGATCTGTTACCGATAACAAGGTGTTAGCATCTGGCGGCAGATAAACCCGAACCACTGACGCTTTTTTATTCAGAACCACATCAATGAAACCTGGGTCTTGATGCGTAAAGCCGTTGTGGTCTTGCCGCCAAACGTGGGAAGTGAGTAGGTAGTTGAGAGAAGCAATCGGTCTACGCCAAGGGATATTACGTGTCATATCGAGCCACTTGGCGTGTTGATTAAACATTGAATCCACAACGTGGATAAATGCTTCATAGCAGGAGAACAACCCGTGTCGCCCAGTTAATAGATACCCTTCTAACCAACCTTGGCAACTATTCTCACTCAACATTTCCATAACGTGCCCATCGGGAGACAAGTGTTCGTCTTCTGGATAACGTTCAATTGCCCAGACGCGATCGCTTACGTATAACACCGGATCGAGGCGATTGGATACAGTTTCATCTGGCCCCACTAACCGGAAGTTGCGGCTGTCTAGGTTGAGTTTCATTACATCCCGGACAAAATGCCCCATAACACGGGTTGCTTCGGCAAAGGTGGTTCCCGGTTTAGCAATGTCTACTGCATACTTCCGAAAATCAGGCATTTTTAAGTCTTTGAGTAACAAGCCACCGTTAGCATGGGGGTTGGCTCCCATACGGCGATCGCCTTTGGGAGCTAATTCTGCAAGTTCCGGCTTTAACTTGCCTTTTTCATCAAAGAGTTCTTCTGGCTTATAACTCCTCATCCACGATTCCAATAACTCAAGATGCTCCGGTTTGCTCATATTTGCGATGGGGACTTGGTGCGATCGCCAAAAGCCCTCTACTTTTTTGCCATCTACTTCTTTTGGCCCTGTCCAACCTTTTGGCGATCGTAAAATAATCATGGGATATTCAGGTGTGTGAGTAAACCCGTTAGTTCGAGCGTCTTCCTGGATATCTTTGATTTCACGAATCACCGTATCAAGAGTAGCTGCCATCAACTGGTGCATGGTCTCAGGATCATCCCCCTCTACAAAATAGGGCTTGTAACCGTAACCAACGAACAAGCTCTCTAGTTTGTGACGAGGTATGCGTGCCAATATGGTAGGATTGGCAATTTTATAGCCATTCAAGTGCAGAATTGGCAAAACCGCACCATCATGCACTGGATTGAAAAACTTGTTAGAGTGCCAAGCTGTTGCTGCGGGGCCAGTTTCCGCTTCGCCGTCACCTACCACGCAGGCAACAATCAAATCGGGGTTATCCAATGCTGCCCCATAAGCATGGAGAAGGGAATAACCAAGTTCACCTCCTTCATGAATTGAACCGGGAGTATCAGGTGTGCAATGACTACCAATTCCCCCAGGGAAAGAGAACTGCCGGAACAGTTTTTTCATCCCCTCTTCATCTTGGGAAACGCTAGAGTAAATCTCACTATAACTGCCTTCTAAATAAGTATTAGCAACCAACGCCGGGCCTCCGTGTCCTGGGCCTAAAACATTGATCATATTCAAGTTTTGTCCCTTGATGACTCGGTTGAGATGGGCGTAGATAAAATTTAGCCCTGGCGTAGTTCCCCAATGTCCTAGCAACCGGGGTTTAATATGTTCTGGCTTTAATGGTTCACGCAGCAAGGGATTATCTAATAGATAGATTTGCCCAACGGCGAGATAATTTGCTGCACGCCAGTAAGCGTCTATTCTCCGCAGTTCTTCCGGTGAAAGAGTTGTTGGGGTAAGGGTTGCTTCTACCATACAAAATACATTGTAAATTATTTAGGTGAAATTCCTGGCGAGGCGTAACGCTCTTAACAGTACACATCTTCTTTTGGCGCTCTTGGAAAGCACTTACGCCGAAGATTGCGGGTTTTGCATTGCAGTATGCGTGAAACAAAAAAGACTTATCTACAAAGTCTAATAACTTGGATACCACCTAGCTATGTTCACTTAAACCCTAGCTATTTATATTTGATTTGCTCTCTATCTAAAGCAACGGATTCATATTAAGTGTGTATGTAATAAGCCTTACAAATCCGCACTATAAGTTAGGATAGAATGGCACTAAAAAAAGCTCTAACCTTTGACTTATACCTGATACAATTATTATTGCTTGTTTGGAAGTCATTAGGCTATGTTACCTTTATATAATCTCACTGATTGTAATGCATTGGCGGAGCGTCTTTGGCTCCTGAATTCTGACTTTGGGATTTTTACTCAATTCGTATCAAGAATTACATCATTTATTTACTAAGACTAATTCTGATATCTGTCATCAATTATTCGCTAGTTAGAGGTAAATATTTGGCAAAAACAAGTAAAGTTAAAAAAGTTTATTTAAAAGCTCCTCGCCTCTAATTACCTCAGATTAGAGGCTTTTCACTGCTGAAGGCAAAGATGATTAACTTAGTAACTTGACTATTAGGATGAAATCGAATAAAAACTGAGATTTTGCATTTTTGGTACTGGAACTCCAACCGTAGTTATTAACTTTCAGCGTAGCAACGAGTTTGTAGCAGATGGGATTGTCGGTGCTAAAGGGCAGTTTTGCGAACAGTTTCTAATCAACCAATTAATTTAGTAGATGTGTGTTTTCACTACAATCCAAGCGAATTTCTTCATCAAACGGCTACATTAGATTGGCTTCAAAACCAGATTCCAACAGAAATACTTAATGGGTTTGCTCGTCGTTGGCGTAATCAGTAGACCTAAAGCCTTTAGGCGAGGTTTGGCGCTAGATGCCGGAGTGTAATTTCATCGAGTACCGAAACGCACACGGACAAATGACATCTTTAGTTAAAACTGGATGTAAGCAAAAAAATAGAAGAACAAAAGAATTTCAATTAAATTCCGGATTGCACGAGTGTAAGCAAGTCTATTATTTAAAAATAGAGCTGTAAAGCATTATGATTAACCAAATTAAACTTTTGGAATCCTGCTGGCATATTTCTCCTCCGTGGGGTCAAGCCATGCCTCCTTTAGCAGTTCAGATCCTAGAAAAAGTTTTCCTGTCAAACTCCGATTTACCAGGCTATTGTTGCGGTGTTCACTGGGAAGGGCAGGAGTGGATTTATGCAATTGTTTGCCTTAGTGAAATGCTTTACTTGCCTTCTAAAGAATTTCATAGAACAAATGTATTCAAAAATAGTACTGCTCCTACTCAGGCTTTTCAATTAGGGGACATAGTTGAAGTTGATTTTAGTGAACAACCGACACGTCGTATTATTCAAGGGATTTTTAGCCTCAAAAACAATTGGCTTTACGGTGTGGAGTGGTGTCCTCCAATTGTGGGAGAAACGGCATTGAATCAAAGCCGACTCATCTGGCTTGCTGATATTGATTTAGTAAAAGCGTGGGTATAAGCATTGTCATGGGAGCATAACAATAGCAAAGTTAATTGCTCCCAAGCGATCGCTCTCTAAAACCTGCTTATTGTTTAGTTTTATACTAAATAAAAAGTTTTTTATTTACATCAATTATTGATACTCTCTTGTGGGTTACTGTAGCAAGAGTGATAAATCAGTTTTTGATATTTTATTAAAGACATTTTATTTTATCCTTATAAAAAGCAACCTAAAGCTAATCGAGTTGTTTCAATAGTTTTTGGACAATCTCAATAGCTAAAGTTTTGTAACCAACTTTATCAAATAAAACCACAATTTTATCACCCTCGTAGCGGGTTAATTGCCCTTTACCAAATTTGGAATGAATGACACGACTATTAATTGGGAAAGGTTGATTGTCATTATTTTTAACTATAACCCCGGCTTCGCAGTTATCACAAAATCCGCATTTATTATTTAAACTTTCACCAAAATAGTTAAGTAGATACTCGCGCCGACAATCTTGCAATTCCGCATAATTGCGTATCATTTCCACACGCGATCGCATGAATTTTTGGTGACGTTCTTGAGCAATAGCGGCTGCTTGAACGGCGGTATGTTGGTCAAGTTCTATTTCGCTTTTAGTCACTTCACCTGTTGGTAAAACTTCCACCGCTTTTACTTCCTCTAAACGGTTGATAGCTTTGGTGATTTTACCTTTTGATAATTTTGTAGCTGCTTGTAAATCTTCGGGTTCGAGAGGGCAATCTACTTTTTGTATTGCCTCAGCTACTTGGGAAACTTCATCAGGTTTTACCTGACCACCACTAGCAAAAAATTGACGAATCTTCAAGTCCTCCTGGCAGTAAAATAAAATTGCTTTTGCTGAGTCTCCATCCCTTCCAGAGCGTCCAATTTCTTGATAGTAAGAGTCCAGCGAATCACTAATGTCATAGTGATATACAAAACGCACATTTGATTTATCTATCCCCATGCCAAAAGCTGAGGTGGCAACAATTACTTCTACCTCATCTGTCATAAATGCATTTTGTATCTCCTCTCGTTTAGTTGTGTTAATTCCTGCATGGTATGGCAGAGCTTTAATGCCACGTTCACATAAGTTACGCGCAATTTCTTCAGTGCGCTTCCGAGTTGCTGCATAAACTATTCCTGGCTTATTTACAGCAATCACTTCTTTGAGAAAAGCATTTTGCTTCTCAGCTTCCTCGTGAAATGTTTGCACACCTAACCAAATATTTGGGCGGTCAAAACCACGGACAAATATACGTGAGTCACGCATTCCTAAACGCTCGATAATTTCATCTTGGACAATAGGTGAAGCTGTAGCGGTTAGTGCTAAGACAGTCGGATGACCAAGAGATTCAATGACAACGCCTAGTTTTAGGTAATCAGGGCGGAAATCGTGTCCCCACTCGCTGATACAATGCGCTTCGTCAACTACGAATAGAGAAGGTTTGGCTTTCACTAATTTTATTAGTACCTCCTCATTATTAAATTGTTCTGGAGCAAGAAATAGAAATTCTAATTTTTTGCTTTTTAAGTTGGCTAAGGTATCTTGCCGTTCTAAATCCGAGATGGCTGAGTTAATAGCAGCAGCCGGTGCAATATCTTGCTCAGTAATACTTTGAACTTGGTTATGTTGAAGAGCTAAAAGCGGAGATATAACTATTGTTGCACCAGGAAGCAACAGTGCTGCTATTTGATAAATGGCCGATTTACCTGAACCTGTCGGCATTACGGCCAATGTATCTTGTCCATTAATAACTGCTACGATGACTTCTTGCTGTCCTGGACGCAAGCGTTCATAACCAAAGGTTTGTTGAGCAATTTGATGAATTTGCTGAAAGTCTTGGCGTTTTTTAGCCATCTGAATATTGCTGATGGGTTTGAGGTTATATTAATTCCAAAAATTGTTGCAACTTTGCGGATAATTTGCAGCTGCCAATAGAACTGAAATATCGATGTCACTATTGTTATTGCATTGTAACTAACACATCACATCTACAATTCAATCTAGAGGACGATCAACTAATTTAATAGTGCCTTCCGGTAGTTAGAGGAGAAGTCATGATTAGAAGTTTAGAATATCGAATATGAGAGGAGAATTTTACATATAAACAATGAGCCTATTATTAGTAGACTTAGACGGCACAATTCGAGAACCACTTAGCGGCAAACAATACTTTCAACATCCTCGAGATCAAAAAATTATTTCGGGTGCTGAAGTTGCTATTGCTGCTTACAAAGATAATTGGATTATTGTCGGTATTACCAACCAAGGTGGTGTTGCGGCCGGATACAAATCCATCCAAGAGTGCATCAAAGAACAGCAGTACACACTTGAGCTATTTCCAGAATTAAGAGAAATCTACTTTTGCCCTGACTTTGAAGGCAAGAAATGTTTCCGCGTTACTCGCCACAATGTCCATAATCACAGTAAAACTAAATGGTCAGGGTACTATCGCAAACCCAAACCAGGAATGTTGCAGTTGGCGATGCTTCGGCATGACCATACTCCCGAAAATACAATCTATGTAGGCGATCGCCCCGAAGATGAAGCTGCTGGACGTAGTGCTGGGGTACGGTTCCAGTGGGCAACAGATTGGATTGAACAACACCAGGCAGCAATCATTTCTTAATGTCCAGATGTAGTCTAACCTTGGAGCGGGAAAATAAATAGTAAATAAATGGCTCTAAAAGCCAACAAGCTTAATGGCAACGTTAATTAAAAATTAATAGCTGAACACAAAACTAAATAGATATCGTAAGGATTCAGGTCTAATATTGAGGAAGTAAAGAAGGGCGAGACTGATAATTATTAGAGTCAGCAATTAGAGCTTGTGCGTTGTGATCTTTATTTACGAGATAAGGTTTAAAATTAGTGGCAAGCTGTCAAATCTTTGTCAATTGAAGGTGCAGCAAACTTACAGAGATTTCCTGATTGGTACAAATTCCCCAGTTAAGCAGGCAACGCTAGGTTAACTATCGCCTACTCAGTACCTCAGATTACCATTTCCCTATTTGTGCAATCAGGCTATCTATTGTAAATAAATACTGTATTACTGTTAACAACAAATAATTTTTTAAAAACCAATATTTATTAATAATAATAAATATCCCTGGCGAGGGGATTGTTATGCATCTAATATTATGTGTTTAATGAATTAGTACCTGATTTAACGAGAAAGAAAATTTTCGGTTAATTCTAACCTCCGCTTCCCTGAAAACTTGAAGTGGGGGTTCTTTATAAGATAGTCACAGCTTGTCAGAGATGTAACTTTCATAAAAGCTATGTTTGGCGACAAGCCGCAACTCTTGGAGAGGCTACGCGAATGCGTTTGTATACCCTGTTTGAAGCTGGTATGCAACTGCGTACAAAGCCAAAAGCACCAATCCACCACGCGATTTCTTTTGCCGAACAGCTTCGGATACATATGTAAGCAAGCTTGGAATAACAGGAGAGCATAAGAAATGCTGAAATTAACTTACACTCAAAGCAGCTTTTATTTAGAATGTCTTACTCTGTCGTTAGAAGAATGGGTAGCCCAGCGAGTGATTTTGGCCCTGCGAGTTGGGCAAAGTTTATCAATTCAACCTAGCACCGCCTCCTTTTTGCTTCCTGCTGATATACCAGGACTAGAAGTGCTTAAGGCTGAGGTAAAAAGAGATCACGCAGGGATCGTTACCCTTTGTGCCTGCGATGCCGAATATATGGAAGTCACTTTGCAGGGTTCTTGGCTATTAGATAGTTCTAAGAATGTTGTAGGTGTGTTTATCACTACTATGAGCCACCACACTGAGTTTTTTTTGCACAAACTTTGGCAGGAAGCTGAAACTTCGGTACGTTGTAAATAGGTCATCTGCAATAGTTTTACAGCAATATTAACACCTTTAGAAAAGTTTTTAAAGACATTAATGTTTAGTTATTTTAAAAAATTAAATTTAATGACTAAATTAAATCCTATATACCAAGTTTAACTTAGTTAATTCAATCAATGATGCAGGTAACTTAAGGATGAATAGCCAGTACCAAAGTCATCTATATGCAATCGCACTCCCATTTCTTGAAGTTGCCAAAGTCTTTCTATTTTTCTATTGTAAATTGGCTGTTTTCGATAAGCGTAGTTTCGGTAATTTTCCCCCAGCATCAGAGGTGGAAGTTTAAGTAAGTTCAGTTATTTAGCAAAAATAACTGAACTGCATTGCGTAAATATAAGACTATCCAGCTAAACTCTCGACGCTCAAAGGAACTATATCACCATTCCTAACCAGTCCTAGCAACATCGGTTCTTGGGGTTGAATGAGTTGACCTGTGAGTACACAGCGTTCTTCTTGTTGAGCTGTGGCAGCGATGCTAGCTCGAATGTCGGTTCGGGAAAATCGAGGCTTCCATGAACCTGATTTTTGCTGAACATAATTCCAAAGGACATCTCGAATCAAAGCTTGATATCCCTGATTACCAGCTACTTCTTTGAGCTTATCTTTGAGTTCTCGCTCTAAGCGGATACTAGTAACTTCCATATCAGTGGTTGGGGTGCGAGCGCTCGTATGCATTACTATTTCTCCTTGAAGATATAGACAAGATATAGGACTAGTATTTGATTTTTGAAAAAGATACGAGAGATTTGAAAAGTTCACACCCCTCTATCCGGCAGTGCAATGCCAATCAAGCCCAAGCGGAAAACCCGCCGAGGCAGCTAATTAGGACTTTTCGCACTTATCCCCTACTTACAGTCATTCTGGCGAATGTATACTGTAGGCCGAACCACTACTGTGAGAACACATGAATAACTATAGATTAAATCAATTTCTATTGATATAGCTTAAGTTAGGCAAATTCGATAATTGTTTCTGAAAATAAAAATATTAAAGAGAAATAGTCCCTTAAAGTCATTCTCTTCGCTATCTGAAGGAATATTTTAAGCTGTTATAAGCTAATCGTCATTCATTTTTCCAAAATAAATACTCTACCGAGTTATTCACATCATTAGAGTATATAAATTTACTATAATCATCTTTCACCAGCAATTCAGTTTTTACTTCAGCAACTATTTATACCTCTGTATAAGTACTGCAAATCTTGCCTACAGCGATCGCATGAAACGCTGCATAAGGGCAATTAATCCGCTCTCATCACTGCTGCTACGCTTTGTTGGCAACTCTGGGTGGCAACCGTCTAACGTATCGCGTGAGTTGAAGGTTGATGATTTCTGTGGGTAAATTAAGCTCTGATTGAATAAAAACTAATATATCATGCTAAATTACCTTCAAAAAAGCCATGAAAGCCTTACTAGACAAGAAAAATGAACGTTAACTAGTTATTTATGGGTTTAGCACTAATTCGGGCTTTTGAGCTTTATTTTCGAGCCTAGTTTTGATATCTAATTAATAATTTGGCATAACAGATACTGAAGAACCAAAATTATTAAACCTTAATGCTCCTAAAAAATTTCTAGGGGCATTAAGGTTTCGTTAAGTTATAGAGTCAAATATATAGCAATCCTAAATGATTTATGAGAAAATACCATACTCATTGAGCTTAGGAAAGTCAAAATTTTGACCATTAATGGCTAGCTCAAATAACGCCTTGACTACAGTAAAAGAATGACAGAAAAAA
>JAESFO010000381.1_pt1 | contig 51289 bp, 46 predicted proteins | sample 9269421 | NCBI WGS metagenome assembly JAESFO01 (sample SAMN14502839, study PRJNA617101) | algae metagenome | isolation source: Nostoc desertorum CM1-VF14 and co-occurring heterotrophs from rocky... | place: USA: Clark Mountains, San Bernardino, California | collected 2000-06-05 | reverse complement strand
ATCATCTGGATGTTGATGCCCTCTTCGCTCAGCACGCGGAACATCTTGCTCGCCACGCCCACGTGGCTGCGCATGCCGATGCCCACGATGCTGACCTTGCAGATCTTGGTGTCGCCGACGATCTCGGTGGCGCCGAGCGAGGGCATCACCTTCGCCTGCAGCAGGTCCACGGTCTTGGCGTAGTCGTTGCGGTGCACGGTGAAGCTGAAGTCGGTGCGGCCATCCTTGCTGAGGTTCTGGATGATCACGTCGACCTCGATGTTGGCGTCGGCCACCGCACCGAGGATGTGGTAGGCGATGCCCGGCTTGTCGGGCACGCCGAGCACGGAGATCTTGGCTTCGTCGCGGTTGAAAGCGATGCCGGATACGACGGCTTGTTCCATGTTTTCGTCTTCCTCGAAAGTGATCAGCGTGCCTGACTTGGCTTCTTCATTGATGTCGATGTCCCAGGGCGTGAAGCTCGAGAGCACGCGCAGCGGGACCTTGTACTTGCCGGCGAACTCCACCGAGCGGATCTGCAGCACCTTGGAGCCCAGGCTCGCCATTTCGAGCATTTCCTCGAAGCTGACGGTCGTGAGGCGGCGCGCATCGGGCTCGACGCGCGGGTCGGTGGTGTAGACGCCGTCCACGTCGGTGTAGATCAGGCACTCGTGGGCCTTCATGGCCGCGGCCACGGCCACGGCCGAGGTGTCGCTGCCGCCGCGGCCCAGCGTGGTGATGTTGCCCGCGTCGTCCACGCCCTGGAAGCCGGTGATGACGACGACCTTGCCGGCATCGAGGTCGGCGCGCACGCGTGCGTCGTCGATGCTTTCGATGCGGGCCTTGGTGTACGAGCTGTCCGTGCGCACCGAGACCTGCCAGCCCGCGTAGCTGACGGCCTGGACGCCCTCGGCCTGCAGCGCGATGGCCAGCAGCGCGGACGATGCCTGCTCACCGGTGGCCGCGAGCATGTCCAGCTCACGGCCGTGGGCCTCGCCCGGTTTGCTCGGGGCCAGTTCCTTGGCCAGCCCGAGCAGGCGATTGGTTTCGCCGCTCATGGCACTCGGGACCACGATCATCTGGTGGCCGGCGCGCGCCCACTTGGCGACGCGCTTGGCGACATTCTTGATGCGCTCGGTCGAGCCCATCGACGTACCGCCGTATTTATGAACGATCAATGCCATGGGTGAATTCAGAGAAGAGGAAGGAGCCGCCCACCCGGCCTGTGCCGGTGTGCGGGCGCGCACCCTGCAAGCCGTCAGCGCGAAGCCTTGGGCGAGGGCCGGAAATTGTACCAATGCAGCCGCTCGTCCCGCCGCTCGACGAAGCCCGTGCCCACCTTGAGGTGGATCCGGTGGCCGCGCGTGGTGCAGGCGCGCACCTGGTCGAGCAGTTGGTCGAGCTGCGCCGCGCTCGGCGTGGCGCCATGCGCCTGCAGCAGCCAGTGCCGCAGCAGGTTGGCCTGGCGCGCGCGCGGCAGCGCCTGCAGACCCGCGATGCGGGGCGGATCGCCGGCCGCGGTCATGTCCTGCGCGGCCAGTTCGCCGAGCAGCTGCTGTGCCTGCGCGGCATGGCCGATGCTGCGCGCGAAGGTGCTGCGGAACTGCGGAAAGGCCTGTTCGAGCGCCGGCAGCAGCACGGCGCGGATGCGGTTGCGCGTGTAGCGTTCGTCGCCGTTGGTCGGGTCTTCGATCCAGGGCAGGTCGACGCCGCGGAGCCAGTCGCGGATGTCCGCGCCGGGCACCGGCAGCAGGGGTCGGTGGATGTCGAGGCCGTGGCGCTGCGCGCGTGCGGGCATCGCCGCCAGGCCCGGGAGCCCCGCCCCCCTCGACAGCGCAAGCAGCAGGGTCTCGACCTGGTCGTCGGCATGGTGGCCGAGCGCGAGCGAGCGGATCGGGCCCAGCCCTCCCCCGTCGCGCGCCATGGCGGCGAAAGCCTCGTAGCGGCCGCGGCGGGCAGAGTCTTCGGGACTGTCGCCGCGCGCATGCCGTGCATCGATGCGGCGCACCACGAGCGGCACGCCCAGGTGTTCGCAGACGGCGGCGCAATGCCGCTCGAATTCATCGGCCGCGGCCTGCAGTCCGTGGTGGACGTGGAAGGCGACGACCTGCCCCGGCCAGGCCGACGCACAGGCCGCCAGCAGCGCGGTCGAATCTGCACCGCCGCTGAAACCCACCGCCAGCGGCAGGTGCGCCGGCTCGAACGCGGCCATGGCGCGTTCGAAGGCTTCGTTCATGCGCGGCGGGCGCTCTGGACTACCTGCCGGTGTCCTTGGTGTCGTTGTAGCGCCCGTAGCTTTGCAGGCGCTCGTAGCGGCGGTCGAGCAGTTCCTTGGGCTTCAGGTCGGCGACCTGGCGGAATGCATCGTTGAGCGCGCGCTTCAGGAAGGCGGCCATCTGGCGATGGTCGCGGTGCGCGCCGCCGACCGGCTCGTTCACGATCTTGTCGACCAGCCCGAGGGCCTTGAGCCGGTGCGCGGTGATGCCGAGCGCATCGGCGGCTTCCTGCGCCTTGTCACTGGTCTTCCAGAGGATCGATGCGCAGCCCTCGGGGCTGATCACCGAATAGACGGAATACTGCAGCATCAGCACCTGGTCGCCCACCGAGATGGCGAGCGCGCCACCCGAGCCGCCTTCGCCGATGATGGTGACGATGATCGGCACCTCGAGCTGCGCCATCTCGTAGATGTTGCGGCCGATGGCCTCGGACTGGCCGCGCTCCTCGGCATCGATGCCGGGGTAGGCACCGGGCGTGTCGACGAAGGTGAAGACCGGCAGCTTGAACTTCTCGGCCGTCTTCATGAGGCGCAGCGCCTTGCGGTAGCCCTCGGGCTTGCTCATGCCGAAGTTGCGCGCGGTGCGCTCCCGGGTGTCGCGGCCCTTCTGGTGGCCGAGCACCATGCAGGGCGTGCCGTTGAAGCGCGCGAGGCCGCCGACGATCGAGAGGTCGTCCGAGAAGTGCCGGTCGCCGTGCAATTCGACGAAGTCGGTGAAGATCTCGTTGACGTAGTCGAGCGTGTAGGGCCGCTCCGGATGCCGTGCGATCTTGGTGATCTGCCACGGCGTCAGGTCGCTGTAGATGTCCTTGGTGAGTTGCTGGCTCTTCTTGCCGAGCTGGTCGATTTCTTCGGAGATGTCGACCGCGGATTCGGTCTGTACATAGCGCAGTTCTTCGATCTTGGTTTCGAGCTCCGCGATGGGCTGCTCGAAGTCGAGGAAGGTTCGTTTTGCCAACGTCTTCTCCTGTTGTTCAATACGCGACTGGCACGGGATCCAGCGATCGCCAAATATACCAAGTCGCCACGCTGCAAAAAGGCGCCCAGGCCACGGCGACGTCGCGGGCGTCGCTGCGGCTCACGGGATCGCCCGAAAAGTAGTTCACGCTGATGCCGTTGAGCAGGCCGAGGTCGTCCACCGGCAGCACGTTGGGGCGCATCAGGTGGAAGATCAGGAACATCTCTGCGGTCCAGCGGCCGATGCCGCGGATCGCCACGAGCTCGTCGATGATGAGCTCGTCCGACATGTCCTTCCAGGCGTCGACGTGCACCGCGCCCGAATCGAAGTGGATCGCAAGATCGACCAGGTATTCGATCTTGCGCGCCGAGAGCCCGGCCGCGCGCATGTCGTCGACCTTGAGCTTGAGCACGTTGGCGGGCGTCAGCTTGCGCGGCAGCGCAACGAAGCGGTCCCAGGCCGACTGCGCCGACTTCACCGAGATCTGCTGGCCGACGATGCTGCGCGCGAGCGTGGTGAATGCGTCGCCGCGCGACTCGAGGCAGGCATTGCCGAACTTCGGGATCAACCGCTTCATCACGCGGTCTTTCTTCGAGAGATGGCTGCAGGCCTCTTCCCAGTAGTCGGGCGTGTAGATCTTCACCGCCGCCGTCGTCTTACTGGGCGCAGGCATGGGGTTGGTGGTTCCGTTCACTGCGCGGCGGCCCAGGTGGTGCCGGCCGGCGAATCCTTGAGCACGATGCCCTGCGCGAGAAGGTCGTTGCGGATGCGGTCGGCCTCGGCGAAGTTCTTCGCGGCCTTGGCTGCCGCGCGTGCGTCGATCAGCGACTGGATGGTGGCTTCGTCGAGCGTGGTGCCGGCCTGCAGGAACGCCTTCGGGTCGCCTTGCAGCAGGCCCAGCGTACCGGCAAGGGCCTTCAGCAGCCCCGCGGTCTCGGCGGACTTGGTGCGGTTGACCTCGCCGGCCAGTTCGAACAGCACGGCGATGGCTTCGGGCGTGCCGAAATCCTCGTCCATTGCAGCCTTGAAACGCGCCGCATGCGGCTGCGCCCAGTCGATGACCACCGTCGCGGGCGCCACCAGATCGAGGGCGGTGTACAGCCGCTTGAGCGAGTTGCGCGCATCGTCGAGATGCGCATCGCTGTAGTTGAGCGCGCTGCGGTAATGCGTGCGCACCAGGAAGTAGCGCAGGCTTTCCGCGTCGTACTTCTGCAGCACTTCGCGAATGGTGAAGAAGTTGCCCAGGCTCTTGGACATCTTCTCGTTGTCCACGCGAACGAAGCCGTTGTGCACCCAGAAGCGTGCGAGGGGCTTGCCGCTGGCGCCTTCGCTTTGCGCGATCTCGTTCTCGTGGTGTGGAAACTGCAAGTCCGCACCGCCGCCGTGGATGTCGAAGGTCTCGCCGAGCGTGCTGCAGCTCATGGCCGAGCACTCGATGTGCCAACCCGGACGGCCGGCACCGAACGGGCTCTCCCACTTGGCGTCGTCGGGCTCGGCCGGCTTGGCGGATTTCCAGAGCACGAAGTCGAGCGGATCCTGCTTGCCGTCGAGCACTGCAACGCGTTCGCCCGCATGCAGCTCGTCGAGCGACTTGCCGGAGAGCTTGCCGTAGCCCGGGAACTTGCGCACCGCGTAGTTCACGTCGCCGTTGTCGGCGCGGTAGGCCAGGCCCTTCTTCTCCAGCGTCTCGATGATGCCGAGCATTTGCGGCACATATTCGGTGGCGCGCGGCTCGATGGTGGGCGGCTCGATCCGGAGCGCGCCGATGTCCTCGTGCATGGCCGCGATCACTTCGTCGGTGAGTTGGCGGATGGTGATGCCGCGCTGGACTGCCCGGGCGATGATCTTGTCGTCGATGTCGGTGATGTTGCGCACGTAGGTCACCTCGAAGCCGCTCGCGCGAAGCCAGCGCTGCACCACGTCGAAGGCCATCATCATGCGGGCGTGGCCGATGTGGCAGAGGTCGTACACCGTCATGCCGCACACGTACATGCGCACCCGGCCCGGTTGCAATGGGGAGAACTCCTCCAGTTCACGCGAGAGCGTGTTGTAGATGCGCAGACTCATGAGGTTCGAAAAACGTCGCTTCGCGCACGTGCGGCACGGGCGAACGACGGTGTATTTCAGGGGTGGCGGGGCAGTGGCTGCAAGGGGTTGGAGATGGCCCCTCGGCTACAATGCCTCGCAGTATAAACGGCTGCCTGCCGTGTGCATGCCGGGTGTTTTCGAGGCCCGCGTTCCCCAACCCTGCCCCGAGGCTTCATGAAGCACGTCGCGTTCTCCAGACTCACCGCCATCGCCTTCTCATTGCTCATCGGGCTGTGCAGCGTCGCCGCGCACGCCAACGACTACGACGAGGTGAACCAGCTGCTGCGCCAGGGCAAGTCGAGCGAGGCGCTGGCCAAGGCCGACGCCTACATCGCGGGCAAGCCGCGCGATCCGCAGATGCGCTTCCTGCGCGGCGTGATCCTCACCGAGCAGAAGAAGCAGAACGAGGCGATCGCCGCGTTCACCCAGCTCACGCAGGACTTCCCCGAACTGCCCGAGCCCTACAACAACCTGGCCGCGCTCTATGCGGCGCAGAGCAAGTTCGACCAGGCGCGTGCCGCGCTCGAACAGGCGCTCCGGCTCAATCCCAACTACGCCACCGCGCACGAAAACCTCGGCGACGTCTATGCGCGCCTTGCAGCCCAGGAATACATCCGCGCGCAGCAGTTCGCAAGCACCACCACCAGCGTCGCGCCGAAGCTCGCGCTGATCCGCCAGATCTTCACGCCCAAGGCCGAAGCCGAAGCCGCGGCGCTGCCGCCTGCGCCGCCCGAAGTGCGCAAGCCGGTCGGCCGCGTGAGCAAGTAGCCTGCAGCCCTGCGGATCGCATGCGCGTTGCCGGTCCTGCGTCCGCGCCCCATTCCTTGTCCATGGAGCCTTCCTTGAACGTCCAAGCCTCTTCCCTGTCCGTTCGCTTCACACGCCGCGGCGCGCTGGCCCTGGCCGCGGCGCTGGCATTTGCCGGTGCCGCCCACGCGCAGCAGCAGGCCGCACCCCGGGTGAAGCTCGCCACCACGGCCGGCGACATCGTCGTCGAGGTCGATGCGGCCAAGGCGCCGAAGACCGTCGAGAACTTCCTGCAGTACGTCAAGGACAAGCACTACGACGGCACCGTGTTCCATCGCGTGATCGACGGCTTCATGATCCAGGGCGGCGGCTTCACGCCCGAGATGCAACAAAAACCAACGCGTGCACCGATCCCGCTCGAGGCCGCCAACGGCCTGAAGAACGACCGCTACACCATCGCGATGGCGCGCACCGGCAACCCCAACTCGGCCACCTCGCAGTTCTTCATCAACGTGAAGAACAATGAGTCGCTGAATGCCCCCAATCCCGATGGCCACGGCTATGCCGTGTTCGGCAAGGTCGTGGCCGGCACCGACGTGGTCGACAAGATCCGCGCCGTACAAACCGGTAACAAGGGCGGCATGCAGAACGTGCCGGTCGAGCCGATCATCATCAAGTCGGCCACGCTGCTGGCGAAATAATCTTCAACAGACATCCCAAGAAAGAAGGACTTCCCCATGAGCAATCCCAAAGTCGAACTGCACATCAAGAACTACGGCGTGATCACGCTCGAACTCGACAGTGCCAAAGCGCCGAAGTCGGCCGAAAACTTCGTCAACTACGTGAAGAACGGCCACTACGACAACACGGTGTTCCACCGCGTGATCCCCGGCTTCATGGTGCAAGGCGGCGGCTTCGAGCCCGGCATGAAGCAGAAGCCCACGGGCGCCGAGATCGAGAACGAGGCCAACAACGGCCTCAAGAACGACAACTACACCGTGGCCATGGCCCGCACGAGCGCACCGCACTCGGCCACCGCCCAGTTCTTCATCAACGTGGCCGATAACGGCTTCCTGAACCACACCGCACCGTCCGCACAGGGCTGGGGCTACGCGGTGTTCGGCAAGGTCACCGGCGGCACCGACGTGGTCGACAAGATCAAGGCCGTGAAGACCGGCCGCAAGGGCTTCCACGACGACGTGCCGCTCGAGGACGTGGTCATCGAGAAGGCCGTGCTCGTCTCGGAATAACACGAAGCACGGGCAGGCACACGGCATGGGCATGGCGGCGGATCCGGCGTTCAAGGAGCTCATTGCCCCGCCCGCCTGGCGCACCGTCGACCTGCTCTCCGACCTGCACCTGCAGGCGGGCGAGCCCGCCACCTTCGAAGCCTGGCGCGGCTACCTCGAGACCACGCCGGCCGACGCGCTGATCATCCTCGGCGACCTGTTCGAGGTGTGGGTCGGCGACGACTGCGCCGCCCTCCCCGGCTTCGAGGCCAAGTGCGCCGAACTGCTGCGCCGGACGGCCGAGCGGCTGCCGGTGTACCTCATGCACGGCAACCGCGACTTCCTCATCGGCCCCGCGCTTGCCGCGCAATGCGGCTTCACGCTGCTCGACGACCCGACGGTGCTGGTGCTGCACGGCGAGCGATGGCTGCTGAGCCACGGCGATGCGCTGTGCCTGGACGACACCGACTACCTGCGCTTTCGCGCCCAGGTGCGCACGCCCGACTGGCAGGCCGCGTTCCTGGCGCGGCCGCTGGACGAGCGGCGTGCGCTGGCGCGGTCGATGCGTACGCAAAGCGAGGACCGCAAACGCGACCCCGCAGCGCTCTGGGCCGACGTGGACGCTGGCGCGGCGCGCGCATGGCTGCAGCGTGCGCGCGCACGCACGCTGGTCCATGGCCATACACACCGGCCCCAGGATCATGACCTTGGCGATGGCCTGCGACGCATGGTGCTCAGCGACTGGGATGTCGCGGCGCATCCGCCGCGCGCGCAATTGCTTTGCCTTTCGGCCGCGGGCGCCCAGCGCGTCGACCTGCGCTGAACGGGCCGGTACCGCCGATGTTCAAGTGGCTGCGCCGGCTGCGCACGCTGCCCCCGATCCCCGATGAGGCGTGGCAGGCCACGCTCTCGCGCTACGCATTCCTGCGCGAACTGCCTGCCGCCGACCAGCTGCGCCTTCGCACCCTCACGGCCGAGTTCCTGCGCGACAAGGAATTCCATGGCACGCAAGGCTTCGTGATCACCGACGAAGTGGCACTCGCGATTGCCGCGCAGGCGGTCCTGCCGGTGCTTCATCTCCGAGGGGGCCTTTCCTGGTACGACGACTTCGTGGGCATCGTGGTGCATCCGTCGGAAGTGGTCGCGCGCCGCAAGGTGGTCGACGACGCGCAGGTGGTGCACGAGTACGACGAAGTGGTGGCCGGCGAAGCCATGGACCGCGGCCCGGTGATGCTGAGCTGGCAGGACGTGCTCGCGAGCGGCATCGCGCGCGACGGCGGCTACAACGTCGTGATCCACGAGTTCGCGCACAAGATCGACATGCGCGGCGGCGACGCCGACGGCTGTCCGCCCCTGCCGGCGGGCTTCGCCGGCCACCGCAGTGCGCGCGAGGCCCGTGCCGCCTGGCTCGCGGTGCTGCAGCCGGCCTACGAGGATTTCCGCGAGAAGACGATCCTTGCCGAGCGCTTTGGCGCCGAGCCGCCCTGGCTCAACGACTATGCGGCCACCTCGATCAGCGAATTCTTCGCGGTGGCGTGCGAGGCCTACTTCGTGAACCGCGCCAATTTCGGCCGCGATTTTCCGACGGTGCTCGCGCTGTTCGACGCGTTCTTCGTCCCCGATCGCGCCTGAGCGCACTGCCGCACCAAAGAAAAAGCGCCCGTGGCGGGCGCTCCTTCTCAGGCTTCAGGCTCGGCCCAGCCTACTTCCGCAAGAGCGCCTTGAGGGCATTCTGAAGGCGACGCGCGGCCGCCGGGTCGTGCGGCGCGGCCAGCACCTTGCCGGCGTCCTCGCCCCAGGTCTGCGCCGGCGCGGGATCGCCGCGCCGGGTCAGCAGCTTGAGCTGAAGCGCGCGGCGCGCCTCGAGCTGCTCGGCGGGCGTCGGCACTTCGGCCGCCATCTCGAGGCGCAGCAACGCTTCAGAGACCTCGTCGGGTGCCGCCTTGGGCGGCGAACCGAGCGCCTGCGACCAGCCGCTGCGCACCGCAGGCGGCACCGCGCGTCCGAGTTCCTGAACGCTCGGCAGCCGCGACGCATCGCGCTGCTCCCAGGCGCCGAGCACCTGCGTCAGCGCTTCGCCGTGGGCCTGCGCCGTGAGCTTGCGCAGCGCCATGTCGGCACGCTCGAGCGCTTCGCGCTGGGCGCGGAACGCCGCATCGCCAAGCCGGGGACCACGGTCCTCGAAGCGTGGCGGACGGTCGCCGAAACGCCCGCCCGGTGCACCGCGGTCGCCGCGGCCATCGCGCGATGGTGCGCCGCGCTCGCCCGGACGGCCCGGACCCGAGCGGCCGCCATCGCGACGGTCGCCAAAACGCCCGCCGGCGCCGCGGCCCGCGGGCGCCGCCGGCTCGTTCCGGCGGCTGCCGGGGCGGTCGTCGCCGCGCATGGCCACGACCGGCTTGGGCGCCGGCTTCGGTGGCGGCGCCTTGGCTTCTTCGGAACCGGCAGGTTCGGCGCCTTCGTCACGCGCCCCGGTGTCGGCGCGCGCGGAATTGTCGGCGCCATCGGCAGGCGCAACGAGGTCGGCGGCGGCGGCCGGGTCGGCTGCCGCCGGCGTGCCTGGCTGGGCCTCGGCATCGCTGGGCGCAGGCGCTTGCTCGGCGCTTTCGCCGAATTCGGCCGCGGCCTGGCCGGGCGCGACCTGTTCGGTCGCACCGACCGAGGGGCCGTCGGCGGGCGCTGCGGCCGCGGGCTTCGCAGCGGCGGGCGCGGGCGCGGGCGGCGCCTCGCCGCGCAACGCGGCTTCGAGGCGCGCGATGGCCGCACGGATCTTCTGGGCGTCGCCTTCGGCGTTGGCTGCGTCGAGCGCCTTCGAGGCCTCGAGCACATGGCGGTCGTGCTCGCTCATCGCTGCCGAGGCCTTTTCGCGCTCGGCGGTCTTGCGGTTGAAGGCCTCGTCGATCGGCGCGCGGAACGCATCCCAGAGCTTCTGCTCGTGGCGGCGGTCGAGCGGCACGCTCTGGGCTTCCGCCTGCCAGCGCTGCTGCAGCGCCTTGACGGCGTCGATGCGCAGCATCGGCTGGGCACCGAGCTCAGCTGCCTCGGCGATCATGGCCTGGCGCCGTTCGATGCTGGCTTTCTGCGCCGCCTCGATGGGTGCACGCGCCGCGCCGAAAGCCTCGTTCCATTGCGGCTGCAGTTCGGCGAACACCTTCTCGCCGACATGGCCGCCATCGCGCCAGCGATCGGCGAACTGATGCAGTGCACGGTTGTGTGCCTTCAGGTCGGAGGGCTCGGCATTGGCGGCTGCCCAGGCGCGCACTTCTTCGATCAGGGCCACGCGATGGGCGCGGTGTTCGGCCGCATCGGCGCGCACCTTCTCCAGCCAGGCCTCGACCACCTTGTGGGCTTCGTTGCAGGCTTCGTCGAAACGCTTCCAGAGCGCATGGTTCGGCACGCCGCCCTGGTCGGCCTGCTTCCACTGTTCGCGCAGCGAGCGCAGCGTTTCCTGCATCTTGCGGCCGCCGAGCGCCTGGCCTTCGGGTCGCTTCAAGAGCCCTTCGGCCTTGGCGACGAGGTCTTCGCGCACCTTGTCGGCGCTCCAGCGCTGCCAGCCTTCGAGTTCGCCGGCCGCCACCAGCGCCGCATGCACGCGGGCTTCGAGCGGCGCGTCGACCAGCTTGCCATGCTCCTTGAGCACCGCACGCAGCGCCGCGGCGGCACCAGCGCTGGCCTTGCCGTGGCCTTCGGCGGTTTCCTGCTCGAGCTTGGCGAGCGCCGCCTGCACGGCCTCCTGGGCGGCGGCCCGCACGGCGGGATCGACCTTGGGCGCCGCTGGCTTGGCCGGCGCCGCCTTGGGCGCCACCACCTCGCCGCGGGCGGCGCGCAGTTCGTCGGCCCACACCGGCACCGGCGGCAGCGGCGCTGCGGCATCGGCCGCGGCGGCCTGGGCCTGCGCCAGTGCCGCGTGGAATGCGTCGGACACCACGAGCAACTGGGCCTTCGACGCTTCGAGCTGCGGCGCAAAGCGCGCGTCGAGGCTGTTCCAGTTGGGGTCGGCCGTGATCTCGCCGGCCTGCTGCTGCCAATGGGCAACGTCGCTGCGCAGCGACTCCTCGGCGGCCTGGGCATCCTGCCAGCCCTTGGTCGACAGCACCTCGAAGCGCTGGGCGAGCAGCACCGCGGCTTCGCGATGCACCTGCGCACGGTGCTGCAGGTCCTCGATGCCCTTCACGCGCTCGGCCAACTGCACCTTGAAGCCCGCGAGCGGCTCGCGCGACAGCGGCGCGCCGGCCTTGGCGGCATCGCGCTGCCACGCCAGCGCGTCGGCGATGTTGAGCTTGGGCTGGGCCAGCAGCGCTTGCGCCTTTTGCGCCCATTCGGCGGCGATGGCTTCCTGGCCCTTGGCGCGCTTGAGTTCGTCGAGCTTCTCGCGCAGCAGGCGCGCCGCGCCCTTGTCACGGCCGCTCAACTCCTTGAACACCTCCTGCATCTGCTCGGGCGCGGGGTTGCCCGCGAGCCATTCGCGGATGCGCGCGGCGCGCTCGCCGGAGGTCGGCGCGGTGAAGGCGCCGCCGGTGAGCGTGTCGAGGGCCTGGAGGTCGTGGGGCTTGGAAGAAGTAGAGGTCACTTGCGCGAATCGTTGTCTGAAGAGAGAAAGCGAAGGCGCCGGCAAAGGCCGGCGCACGCGACATTTTCACCCACTTGGGCGCATGCCGTTGAATTCCACGGCGCAACAGAAGCTAAAAGTCGCTCGAATCGTGGCGCGCTGCCCGGACGGGGCGGCCCTTTTGTTCTACTTCATGGCCAGGTCGAGTTCGGCGCCGGGCTTCCAGTCGGCGCCCCCCGCCTTGGTCTTGACCGCACCGAGGAACAGCCGCTCACTCGGGAGCTTCTGGGCCAGCAGGTAGTCGCGCACCACCGCGCCGCGTTCCACGGCCAGCTGCCGGATCGACTCCTCGTCGACCGGGATGCTCGCAAGCAGCAGGTTCTCCATCTCCTTGACCGGGAGGTCGCGGGTCAGGCCGACCATGTTGCGCGGCTTGGTGATGTCGGCACGCTTGTAGACGGCCGTCAGCAGCTCGGGGTATTCGGCGTCGGTGACCGGCGGCACGTCGGTGCCCGCCTGCCCGCCGCGCACCGCGAGGCGCCGCTTCTCGGCCTGGGCGAGCTGGCGCAGGCGCTGGCGCTGGTAGGCGTCGCGCTCGCGCTCCAGGCTCGCGGTGCCGACCACGGTCATCTGCAGCGTGGGGCGCTCGGTCAGCGCCTTGGCGACCTTGTCGAGGCTCTGCCGGGCGCTGTTGCTGAGCACTGCGCTGCCGGGTTCGAAGGCGATGGTGCTCGATTCGCCGCTGCCGCCGCCGAGTCCGCCGGTCAGCAGGCTGAACGGCGAGGTCACCGCCTTGACGATGAGGTTGACGACCGCCTTGAAGATCAGCGGGCCGATGCTGAACTGCGGATCGTTGAGCGACCCCCTGAGCGGCAGGTCGACGTCGATCACACCGTTGCGGTCGGCCAGCAGGGCCACCGCAAGGCGCACCGGCAGGCTGTTCGGCGCACCTTCCACCGCGTCGCCGAACTGCAGCTGGTTGAGCACCAGCTTGTTGGTCGCCGTGAGCTGGCCGTCGGGCGCCACCTTGTAGTTGACGTCCATGCTCATCTTGCCGCGCTCGATGCCGTGGCCGGCATAGCGCACCGAGTACGGCGACAGCGGCGCGAGATCGAGGTCGCGCATCTTGGCGGTGATGTCGAGTTCGAGCGGCTTGGCCAGCGGATTGAGCTTGCCGGTGATCTCGAGCGCGGCCGTCTGCTGCGCCTTGCCGCGCAGCTCGAGGTCGGCGAGCGCGGGGCGCCCGCCCTCGCCCTTCGGCGGATCGGACGAGAAGGCGCTGAGCCGGCCGGTCAGCTCGCTCAGGTCGGCCGAGTAGTTGGGCTTCACGAACAGGTCGGTGAAGTCGATCTTGCCGTTCACGAGGCTCATCGGCCCGAAGTTGATGACCGGCTTGGGTCCGGTGTCTGCCTCGGCCTGCGCGGTCACCGGCGGCGGTGGCGCGGCGGCCGGCGCGGGGTCGCCACCGACCATGGCTTCGGCCGACACGGGGGCGCCCCCGGCGCGCGGCTGCTGCTGTGCAGGGCCGCGGGTCGTGGTCGTGGTGCCGCCCAGGCTGCGGCGGGCGCGGGTTTCGGCCGCGGCCGCAGTCGCGGCGTTCGCCTCGGCCTCGCCCTTCTTGGTGAGGCTCAGCAGGTTCAGTTGGCCGTTCGGATCGACGATGACGCGGGCGAAGAAGTCGGTCAGCGTGGTCTCGCCCACGTCGACGGTGGGCGCGGCCTTGGGCGCCAGTGCGACCTGCAGTCCGCGCAGGCTCAGGGTCTTCCAGCTCAGCAACTGGTTGTTGTTGCGGTCGAAGCCGGGCGACTGGGTCAGCGAGACGCTGTTGGCGCGGAAATCGTCGAGCGCGGTGTCGCCCGCCAGCTTCAGGCGCATGCCGGCAGGCGCACTCGCGTAGCTCACGGTGCCGCGGTAGCTCACGAAGGCCCGGCGGATATCGACGTTGAGCGCATCGGCGTAGTAGGCCTTGAATGCATGCGCCGGGAACGAGCCGACTTCGAGCCGCCCCTCGGCGGCCAGCGGCTTGAGCACGAGATGGCCCTTGTAGTCGAAGCGGCCCGGATCGGCCCGGCGGCCCGAACCGATGCGCCCGGACACCTGCAGCGGCGACTTGGCGGCGGTCTCGGGCGCGAGCTTCTGCGCCTGCAGCTTGAGCGCGGTGATCTCGACCGCCACCGGGGTCGCGCTGGCCTTGTCGGCATACGAGACCGTGCCGTTGTCCACGGCCAGGGTGCCGATGGTCAGCGCCCAGGGCTTGGTGTTGGCACCGGCCGGCGCGGCGCCGGTGGGCTTGGGCGCGGCCACCTTGGCTTGCGCGGCGGCCGGGCCGCCTGCGGGCGCCTTGAGCCAGCGCTCGAACATCCAGCGGCTTTCGCTGTCGCGCTCGACGCGGACCTTGGGATTGGTGGCGGTGAAGGAGGCGATGTCGAGCGTGTGCCGGGTCATGTCGACCTCGGCGTCGATCAGCTCGAAGCGGCCGACGCTCGCGAGCGCGGTCTTCTGCTGCGTGAGCGCGAGGCCGTCGGCCGCGAGGCGCCGCGCCTTGAACTTGAGCTCGGGCTCGGCCCATGCCACGTCGATCTGCCCGCTGAGCTTGCCGTCGAGCGTCGGCTCCAGGCTGTGCGCGAGATACGGCGCCGCGAGCGACAGCGGCAAGGCCGCCACCTCGGTCTGTACATTCGCAGCCTTGTCGGTCGCATCGCCCTTGAACTTGAGCGTGGCGCCGGCCACCGCCATGCTGCCGTCGAACCGGGCCGGCTTTTCCATCGGCCATGTGACGCCGGCAAGCTCAATGCCGAGCGCCGTCGCCTCGACCGCCGCCGCAGGCTGGACGGTTTCGTCGCGCCAGCCGATGCGGCCGCCGCTCAGCGCCACCTTGTCGACCTGGACGCGGAGCTTCGGCTTCGCGGGCGCCTTGCCGGCCGACGCGCTCGCGGCCGGGGCCGGCGCAGCCGCCACTTTCTCGGGCGCGCCGCCCGCGGGATCGGTCGCGAGCAGGTTGAGCCGCCCCTGCGCGTCGCGGGCCACGGCGAGCTGCGGGCCTGCGAGCGCCACTTCGCTCAGGTGGAACACCGATTCGAGCGGACGCACGTCGGCCAGCGCAAGCTTGAGCGAATCGAAGGCCAGCAGGTCGCGCCCGCGGGCATCGCCGAGCTTCGCGCCATGCGCCTCCACGGTGCCCGTGATCTTGAGCCCGGCGGTCGCGGCGCGCGCGAAGTCGATCTTCAGGTCGGCATCGAGGCTGCCCGCCTGCAACTGCACGGGCAGGCCGGCCGGGATGTAGCCCAGGTACGGCACCAGATCGAGCCCCTTGAACCGGACCTGGGCATCGGTCTTGCGGCTTTCCGCGAACGGCGTCGTGAGCGCGGCCGAATCGAACTGGCTGCCGTTGAGCGAGAAGGCGAGCTTGGGTTCGGTGTTGACGTCGCGCTGGGAGGCCAGGTTGCTCAGGAACGGCACCTTGAGGACGAAATCGCGCAGTTCATGCCTGCGCTTGACCGTCTGGTCGTCGAAATCGACCGCGCCGTCGGTGATCGAGATGTTGTAGATCGCAAAACGCGCGGGCTCCGCGTCGGGGTCGGGCGGTGGGCCGGCGGCAAGCTTCTGGAGGATGTCGTCGATGTCGTAGCGGCCGTCCGCCAGGTGCGTGAGCACGATGGCCGGCGCCTCGACCGAGACGGCGTCGATCACCGGCGCCAGGCGAAGGATCGATTGCAGCTCCGCGTCGGCATAGATGCGCTTGATCGCCACCTGGGGCGCGCTGCCGTCCGCCGTGGCGATGCGCAGGTCGTTCAGCGCGACTTCGAGCGTCCACGGCTTGAAATCGATCTTGCCGACCGTGACCTGCCGGCCCAGCTTCTCGCTCGCGATCTTCTGGAGCTGGCTCTTGGCGATCGGCGGCACCGCAAGCCACGCGAGGGCCCAGAGTCCCAGCAGAACCAGCACGGCGACGATCCCGCGTCGCAACCATTTGTTTTGTTTGAGCGAAGCTGCATCCATCGCGGGAGTGTGCCGCAAAGAAGCGCCAAGGCAGAAACAAGAAAGCCCGGCAACGCGACGATTCGTCTTGTTACCGGGCTCGATGGCGGGCATAAGACCCATGCCATCTTTTCGCGCGACAGGAAGACATATGGTTCCTGCCGGGCTGGCAGCAAGAGATTGCCGCCTTGGATCCTCCGTCGTTCGAACCCATGACTTGCACCAGGGCCGTTCGACTTCGGATGGACGCCTGAGATCAGGCAGGTCCAGATTAGGCCCGTCCCGCCGCCAACGCAACGCCTCTTTATCAGGGTTTACCCCAAGGGATTGTTTAAACTTGTAATAGCATAAGAATGCATATTGTTATGCTTGACCGTGTATTTAGCCACGCTAGAATCCCGCCTGCTCCTGGCTGTCCATCCAGCAGGAGGCCCCTGGATCCGCCGCCGAATTCCCCCGGCTTGATCAGGCCGCCGCGCTCCCACCCACATCCTCCCTCCTCGCGCGGAGCCTGATTCGTACCAATCAAGCGCCGCCGCCTTCCTTCCACCGCTTCGGCGCTGAGAACAGGTGCCGCATAGAAAGGAAGAGCGATGAACAAGGCGTTTGATGCCACAGCCCGCGGGCTACGGACTTTCCTGTCCGACGTGGCAGACGGCTTTTTTGAAATCACCCACAACGGGTTTGCACTGGTCGGCCTGGCCATCGTGTTCGCTGCGCTTGCGCTCGCGGCACGGCCCGACCTGCGCCAGACCGGCGAGGAACAACTCATGGGCTGGCTGCAGTCGCGCAAGCCGCCACCGGAAGCCACCGACCTCGACGCCTCCGCCATCGTGCGCACCACGGCCGCGAGCCCCGACGACCTGCCCAAGCAGCAGGCCGCCGTCGCCTTCTGGCTCAGCAAGAAGTACCGCGTCGCGCCCGAGCCGCTGAGCGTCCTGGTCGCCGAGGCCTACCACCTGGGCAAGCGCACCAAGCTCGACCCCACGCTGATCCTCGCCATCATGGCGATCGAGTCCAGCTTCAATCCCTTTGCCCAGAGCCATGTGGGCGCGCAGGGCCTGATGCAGGTCATGACCCGCGTCCATGGCGAGAAGTACGAAAGCGCGGGCGGCACGCTCACCGCCTTCGACCCCGTGACCAACATGCGCGTGGGCGTGAAGGTGCTGCAGGAATGCATCACGCGCGCCGGCTCGCTCGAAGGCGGCCTGCGCTACTACGTCGGCGCCGCCAATCTGGACGACGACGGCGGCTACGCCAGCAAGGTGCTGGCCGAGCGCGACCGGCTGCTGCAGGTCGCCAATGGCCGCAGCCTCCCGACCATCGTCGCACCGCCGGTCGTGCGTGCGCAGGCCATCCCGGTCGCGGTGCCGCCCAAGGGCGAACAGCCCGCCGCACCCGCAAGCGCCGACAGCCAGAAGGTGGCGCTGCTCTCCGGCATTTCCTGACAGCCCGCCGACCTCGGCGGAAACGCCGGGTGCGCTACACTTGGCGCCGTACGCGACTGGCGATAGGCGCAGCATCCTCACCGGTGCCCCGCGCTGACGTGGAATACCACTGGGAAGCGTGCCGCCTGGCCCCGATTCAGGCGTTCAGCCGTTCGCCTGGGCAGCCCTTGTTTGGTTGAAGAACAAGGACCTCGTCTTCAAAGGACTGCCATGTACCAACGCAATCATCTGGTCGAACAGACCGACCCCGAGATCTGGGCCGCCATCCAGGCCGAGAACGCGCGCCAGGAACACCACATCGAGCTGATCGCGAGCGAGAACTACGCTTCGCCCGCCGTCATGGCCGCCCAGGGCTCGCAGCTCACCAACAAGTACGCCGAGGGCTATCCCGGCAAGCGCTACTACGGCGGCTGCGAGCACGTCGACGTGGCCGAGCAGTTGGCCATCGACCGCATCAAGCAGATCTTCGGCGCCGACGCCGCCAACGTGCAGCCGCATTGCGGCGCCTCGGCCAACGAGGCCGTGATGCTCGCCTTCCTGAAGCCCGGCGACACCATCATGGGCATGAGCCTGGCCGAAGGCGGCCACCTGACCCACGGCATGCCGCTCAACATGAGCGGCAAGTGGTTCAACGTGGTGAGCTACGGCCTGAACGACAAGGAAGAAATCGACTACGACGCGATGGAGCGCAAGGCACACGAGCACATGCCCAAGCTCATCATCGCGGGCGCCTCGGCCTATTCGCTGCGCATCGACTTCGAGCGCTTCGCGAAGGTGGCAAAGGACGTGGGCGCGATCTTCATGGTCGACATCGCCCACTACGCCGGCCTCGTCGCCGCGGGCGTGTACCCCAACCCGGTGCCGCATGCCGACGTGGTGACCTCCACCACGCACAAGAGCCTGCGCGGCCCGCGCGGCGGCATCATCCTGATGAAGGCGCAGCACGAGAAGGCCATCAACAGCGCCATCTTCCCGGGCCTGCAGGGCGGCCCGCTGATGCACGTGATCGCCGCCAAGGCGGTGGCGTTCAAGGAAGCGATGACGCCCGAGTTCAAGGCCTACCAGCAGCAGGTGGTCACCAACGCGCGCATCGTGGCCGAAACGCTCACCGCGCGCGGCCTGCGCATCGTGAGCGGACGCACCGAAAGCCACGTGATGCTGGTCGACCTGCGCGCCAAGGGCATCACCGGCAAGGAAGCCGAAGCCGTGCTGGGCGCCGCCCACATGACGATCAACAAGAACGCGATCCCCAACGACCCCGAGAAGCCGATGGTGACGAGCGGCGTGCGCATCGGCACCCCGGCCATGACCACGCGCGGCTTCAAGGACGAGGAGGCGCGCCTCACCGCCAACCTGGTGGCCGACGTGCTTGAGAACCCGCGCGATGCCGCTCACATCGATGCGGTGCGCGCCAAGGTCCACGCGCTGACCAGCCGTTTCCCGGTCTACCGCTGAGCATCATCATCAGCAGCACCTGCCAGGACGACGTGGCCGCATGAAATGCCCTTTTTGCGGTCATCTCGAAACGCAGGTCGTCGAGACACGCGTGTCGGAAGACGCCGACTTCGTGCGCCGGCGCCGCCAATGCAGTGCCTGCGACAAGCGCTTCACCACCTACGAGCGGCCGGACGTCAACTTTCCGGTCGTCGTCAAGAAGGACGGCAGCCGCGCCGACTTCGATTCGTCCAAGGTGCGGGCCTCGATGATGCTCGCGCTGCGCAAGCGGCCGGTCAGCATCGAGCAGATCGACAACGCCTTGCTGCGCATCGAGCAGAAGCTGCTCGCGAGCGGCCTGCGGGAAATCGAGTCGACCAAGGTCGGCGAACTCGTGATGCGCGAGCTCAAGAAGCTGGACAAGGTCGCCTACGTGCGCTTTGCCTCGGTGTACCGCAGCTTCGAGGACGTGGACGAGTTCCGGCAGCTGCTGCGGGACATCTGAGCGGCCGGCTGGCCGCGCGGGCGGCCCGGCCGGCGGCGCCGCATCAGCGGTTCCAGCACGACTGCACCATGTCGCTCGACGCATCCGTGCTGTCGGCGGCAAGCTTCACACCCTGATGATCGACGCTGAGCGTTCCGCATTCGTCGCCGGCCGAGGCGCCTTGCGGCACGGCCTGGAGCGCGTAGGTGGTGGCGGTTCGTGCGGCGTAGCCGATCTCGTAGCTTGCCGTACCGGACGATGGCGATTGCCCGAGCCCCGAGGGCAGCGCCACTGTGTCGGGCGGATAGCGCCCATTGGCCGTCATGTAGCGTTCGGTCCATTGCGCCGCCTGCAGCAGTTGCTGCTTCGCATCGGCGCGCTTGGCGCGCAGCACGTAGCGCGCATAGCTCGGGTAGGCGATGGCGGCGAGGACGGCGATCACCACCACGACGATCATGAGTTCGATGAGGGTGAAACCCGTTTGGCGAGCACGTCCTTGAGGCCGGGGTGTGAGTGAGGCATTCATGGTTGGTTCGCTCCACCGTCAGTTGGACGAGATCAGGCTGCGCCAGCCGAAACGGCCGACGTGAGTCGGAGGCAAGACTTCATTGGGACCCGCACCCGAACCCGAACCCGAACCCGAACCCGAACCATCATGGGGGCTCCAGATTTGCCTCTTGCCGCCTTCACCGTAGACCACGAGAGGATCACCGCCTGAATCGTTGTTGAAGCCAAGGTAACTGTCAGCCGCGGCCAGGTCGTTGTAGACGATTCCCTCGGGGGCGACGCCACTGAAAAAGTCGATGCCCATGGTCCAGCCGTCGTTGCTCGTACCGACCGCGCACGTGTCCGTATCGCTTGCCCTGCCCGGTATCGTGCTCGAAAACAGCCCGACGTTGCTGTTCAGCGCAATCCCTGCGTAGAGGATCCGCTCCTTGGACACCGGCAACGCCAGGTACCAGCCTCGCTTGCCATCCGTTCCTCCGTAGCGCACGTCGTTGCTCGATGCCGTGCGGTACTTGACGCCGTCGTGCGTCACGGTCGCCTCATCGACCGTCTGCGCGACCAGGTCCGCGAGAGCCGCGGTGCCCGTGCTGCCGTCGGCGCGGTCCCATACGCCGTACAGGTATTGCGTGGCAGCGATGTTCTCGTCGCCGACGGCAAGGAGCCGGCCGGTACCGACCATCACCATGTAGCCGCCGTAGGGGTGATCGGCCACCAGCGGCGCGGCCGTGATCGGCTGCCGGTCCTTGGCGCTGAACAGGGGCTTGCCATCGAGTTCTGACGTCGACGCCGCCGGACCGAGCGTCGCTTTCCACTTGGTGCTGTCGCTGCCGCTCAGGTCGAAGCGCCACAGATTGCCGAGCAGGTCGCCGGCGTAGACGAAGTCGATCGTGCCATCGTTGTCGCGGTCGAGCGGAAGCGGGGCCGACAGGCCGTTGCCGGTGCCTTCTTCCTGCATGGGCGGTGCGAAGATCTTCTGCACGGACTTGTCGCCGTCGAGGTACTGGATCCACAACGCCGCCCGTTCGCTCACGCTGTTGTAGCCGTTGCCCAGTATCAGGGCCTTGCGGCCGTTGTTGAGCGGCGCGATCTGCAGGGCACGGCCGGAGAACGAATCGCGCACGGGCTGCTGGAACTGGTGGCCGAGGTCATCGTCGGCGAGCGCGGTCGTGTCGAACACCACCTTGCTGGCGGCATTGGCTTCGGTGACCTCCTCGGGTTTGGTGACATCGAGCACGAAGTACCCCTTGCCGCCCGCACCCAGCGTGCCCACGAGATACGACTTCCATCGGTCCGCCGTCGCTGCCGTGGCGGGCTCCGCCATGGCGACGTCCGCGACGAACGGGCTCCCGTTCACGTAGTACCGGTGCCCGTAGGTGCCTTCGCTGAGCTGCTTGAGAAGCGGTGCAGCCGGCGTACCGAAGAGCCCTTCGGGCACATAGGCGAACATCTCCTGGCCCGTGCCGGCATCGAAGCCATGCAGCATGCCGTCGTTCGCGCCCACGTAGAGCATCGGTGTGCGCTGGGTCTTCGCGAATGCCGCGTAGCCGTCGTGCGTGAAGCCGCTTGCCGGCTGCCCCGCATACCAGACGCTCGAGCCCACGATGTCGCCGAGCACGTGCGTGCGCGCGCGCAGTTTCAGGCCCGCGGGGGCCTCGTTGCTTCGATCGCCGCGCAGGAACGCGAGCACCGCTTCGCCGCGCGCCTGCCGCTCGGCGGCCGTGCCGGTGCTGGCCGAAAGGGCTGCTTTCCGGGGTTCGCTCAGGCTGGCCCATCGGAATGGCACACCGCTGCTGCCGGCCGGGGTGCGCAAGAAGCTCAGGACCCCGCGGTCGGTGTCGTAGGCGCCGTCCTCGGCCATGCGTGCATCGAGCAGCTCGTGCGCGGACCACTGAGGTATTTCGCTGGGCTTGCCCGCCTCGTCGATCAGTCGCGAGCTCAGCCGGCCCGACCAGTCGGCCGTGTCATAGCCGGCCAGGTAGACCGCCTTGCCCGTCGAGAGCTTCGACGCGTTGGCCGAGATCGACGTCAGGGGGGTGGTCCGATTGCGCAGGATGCCCCGCAGGATGGTATCGAACGCATTGCTGAGCGCGGTGCCGTTCGTGGCCGGCGTGAACGTGCCGCGGCTGTTGAGGGCGGCATGCCAGAGGTCCATGCGCACGACGGGCGCGTCGTCCACGCTGTACTGGTAGCCAAAGCCGTAGCCGCCGTCGGCCCAGCCGTTCAAGCCGAGGCCGCTGAACGGATCGGGCCATTCCATGCTGCCGTCGACCAGCTTGGGATAGTCGCCGCTGTAGGTGGGCTGCGCACCGTCCGGCGAAAAGGTCGGCGGCCGCGTCCACGACGCGGCAGAACCGAAGCCGATCGCATGCGTCGTCAGGTGCTGCCAGCGGGCCGGGTTGTTCCGGGGTTCCCAGTAGGCCGCGGGAGCAGCCGCGCCCCCCTCGCCGGCGATCGATGCCGGCACCACGAGATCGTTCGCCAGGTTGGGCTGCAGATCGGTCGCCCAATAATGGAACGCCAGGTCGGCCAGCGTGGGCCGGTACGCGGCGAGCGGCTTCCAGCGCCCGCCCCCGAGATCGATCCAGTCCGCCGGGTTGTTGAGTGCGCCGACCTTGTCCTTGTAGGGCGCGCGCGGCACGTAGTTCACGCCGTCGGGCAGCACCCGGGGCGTTCCGTCCGCATTGCCCACGGCCGGCATCCCGAGGCGGGCGGGGTCCGAATGGAATCCGAACATGGTGTATTCGCCATCCGTCATGAAGATGTGGAACGACCTGCGGCAACTCGAGCGGGTGGCGTTCGGCGCTCCGGGGTCGTCGGAATAGGGGCTCAGCGCACCTTCGGCCTTCATGTACTCGCCGGCGCGCGTCATCATCGCGTGCGAGCCCGTTCCGCCTTTCGCCGCCAGCCATCCGATCCAGTCGAAGAAGTTCTTGCGATGCCTCGCGTCGATGGGGTGAATCAGGTTGGCGTTGGCCACGCCACCGAAGTTGCATCCACTGGCCCGATAGCTGCCAAACGAGGCGTCGCCGTCGAATCCGACGCAGCCTCTCGGGTCGATATCTTTGTGGCTCTTGTTCATCGCCTGCCAAGCCAGGCGAATGCTCCCGTCGGGAACCTTGCGCGCCGAGAAGTTCTCCTTGAGCGCGCTTTTCAAGGCCTCCAGCCGCGTCTGCGTGCCGCCTCCCTCTGCGGTCGATCCCATGCTCTCGGAGTTGTCGACCGACACGATCACATTGGGCGGCGGCTCCTTGAAGGCGGCATTGTGCGGCGCCTGGGCCAGCGCATGGGGTGCGGCGTGGGCACCGAACGCCACGAGGGCCAAGCCGCCGCACGGCCCCACGCGCTGGGCAATCCATCGGATCGTCATCTTTCTTTCCCTCGGCATGTTCAATGGAGCGGCCGGATCGCGTCCGGGTCGAAGGACACCTGCAGCAACACGCGCGTGCCGCCGGCCTTGCTTGCGGTGCGCGTGCCGGTCGAAAACGCCGTGATCCGGTACAGCGGCTGGCCCTTGCGCCTGATCGCCTCGACCCAGTAGCCGGCGTTGGCCAGGGCGGGATTGCCACCGGTCGGAGCCCCCGTGAATTGCCCATACTTCGCGAACTTGTGCGCGTACGCTTCGCGCTTCCAGAATTCGAAGGCCTCGGTGCCCGAGGCGGCGCTCGCGGCGCCTTCGAAATAGCAGATACCGTCCTTGCAGCTGCTGAGGCCGTCGTCCGCGTATCTGGTGAACTCTGCCTGCGTCTGATCAGGATGGATCCGGTGCACCCCGGCCTGGCGGCACGGCGACGGCCCCACGCACCGCCGGTAGGTTTGCGTCGAGGCATCGAAGGCAAAGCCCTGGATGTCGCGCTGCGCATCGACGAGTGCAGCTTCCGCTGCCTCGAATGCGCGCTGGTGCTCGCGCTGGTTGCCGGCCGTCGCTTCGAGCAGTTGCGCCATCCGCGCACCGCCGATCGCCAGCAAGGCGGACAGCAGCAGCATCACGAGCACGCTGAAGAGCGAGAAGCCGCGCTGTGCCGCACGCGAGGGTGCCGGCGGCGCGCCGTGCGCCAGGAGGGTGCTCATGGGTTCCGCAGTGCAAAGACCGCCGTGTAGACGCGGCGCAACCGGCCGTCGCGGCTGGACTGCGAGACGCCATCGCAGTCGGTATGGCTGCCGTCGGGATTGCTCGTGGACATGCCCGCAAGCTGCAGGCAGATGCGCACCGTGCGCACCAGCTTGAAATCGCCGGCCTCGGTCGCGGTCACGTAGCGCGCAGGCTGGTTTCCGTCCGCGCCGGCAATGCCGTACTGCACGTCGAAGCGCTCGACGCCCATGACGATCGGCTGCGACTGGCCTGCCTTGCCGCTGCCCCTGCAGCGCAAGGCGCCGTCGCCGACGGAAAACTCGCTGGTGATCAAGCGCACGTTGCGCGGGCTTGCCGGGTCCGCGGGGTCGTATGGCTTGGCGGCCTGCCCGAGGCAATCCTCGAAATGGTCGGGACTGGGCGCATAGCCGACCTTGAGCGTGTCGTTTCCCGATGTGCTCGCGGCCTCCGCGCCCTTGATCGCAAAGAACGCCGGTTCGTCCGCAAGAAGCGTCGCGTCGTTGACATTGAAGCGGAACCTCGGCCCTCTTTCGTCGATCGGCACGTAGCCCGCCTGCCGGATCTGCTGCCCCAGCACCCTGAACGCCAGCGCCGACGACTGGTGCAGTTCGTCGACGTCGCCACCGGTCAGGGCGGTGCGGCGCGTGCCGAGCATGCTGGCCGTGGCGGCCAGCACCACCAGCATGCCGATGATCAGCGCCACGAGGATCTCGACCAGGGTGAGGCCGGACTGTTCCAGGCGACGGGAGCGGTTGATTTCGTGCGAGCTCATGGCATGGCGAAGACGAGTTCCAGGCAGGTCTTGCCAGGCGGGCAGTGCGGGTCGGGCTCCACCGGGTGGAGGACGGCGGGTTCGTCCCAGGCGACGTGCAAGAACAGCAAGCCGCCCATCGCGTCGCGGTGCTGCACATCGGCCTGCCCGCCCGGCAGCGAACTCGCGACCCGGCGCTTCCATTCCCAAAGATCGTGTGCAGCGAGCTGCGTTGCGGTGCAGCTCGCGGAGGCCCCTGTGCACGAAGGGCTCGGCGCGGTGGGGCTTGCCGTCCAGCCGGTCAGGTACGGGCTGCCGGACATGGCGCCCGCCGAAGGATTCGCGCGGATCCGGTCCGCCATGCTGCCGGCCAGCTGCACCGCGATGTTCTGGTTGCTCGCGCCCACGCTGTCGGTCAGCGAGCGCAGCTGGAAGCCGGCCAGCGCCAGCAGGCCGAACGAGAGCACGAGAACCGCCACCATGGCTTCGAGCAGCGAGAAGCCGGCCTGCACGCTGCGCGGCTGCCACCTCATGGCTATCGGCATCGGCTCACCCCCTTGCGCCGATCGATGCGTCCGCCCGAAGACACGCAGAGCGCGATGGCGTTGGGCGATCCGTCTTTTCCTGCCGGATGGAAGCCGAAGCCGGCCCAGCCCGAATGGCCGATCGCATCGAAGACCAGGGCACCGGTGCTGCTCTTCGTGACCGTGACGCGGTTGTCGGGGTCCTGGCGCCGCAGCGTCTCCTGCGTGGTGTCGGCCCCGACCACCGTCTCCCAGCCGCAGCTCCAGTCCTTGCCGGTGCACGCGTCAAGCGACCGGATCGTGACCGCCTGCCCGCGCCGGACCGCCTCCGAGCGCGCATGGACCATGCTCGCGGCGAGCGCCGAGGCCATACCCTCCACGCGGAACCGCTCCATGAGGCTGCTGAAGCTCGGCAGCGCCAAGGCCATCAGGATCGCCGCGAGCACGATGGCGACCATCATCTCGACCAGCGTGAATCCCCCGGGCTTTGCGCCGGGGCGGGAATGCGCCCGGGCCGGCGCGCAGAATCCGTTTCTCAGCATGTGTTTTCGCCCACGCCCGCGTTGGCAAACGCTGTGGCGTGGACGGGCCTCCCTGATCTCTGTTTTCAGAAATTCTAGGGACCGGATTTCCACCCAAAGCCAATCGAAGGACGAGCGGCATCCATCGCCAGACCAATGGCCCATCAAGAAACAATTGCTATAAATCGCGACGAATGAAATTGGCAAAAACCGGATGACAGCTGAAAAAGAATTCATGCAGCGCGCCCTGGCCCTCGCCCGCCAGGCCGGCCCCGAGACCGATCCGAATCCCCGCGTCGGCTGCGTCCTCGTCAATGTGGCCGGCATGGTGATCGGCGAGGGCCGCACTCAGCAGGCCGGCGGCGCGCACGCCGAAGTCATGGCGCTGCGCGACGCGGCGGCACGCGGCCATTCGGTCGCAGGCGCCACCGCCTTCGTCACGCTCGAACCCTGCGCCCACCACGGCCGCACGGGGCCCTGCTGCGACGCGCTGATCGCCGCCGGCATCGGCCGGGTCGTGGCGTCGATGGCCGACCCGAATCCGCTGGTCGCAGGCCAGGGCTTCGACCGGCTGCGGGCTGCGGGCGTGAATGTCGAGGTCGGCCCCGGCGCCGCCGAAGCACGCGAACTCAACATCGGCTTCTTCAGCCGCATGGTCCGAAAGACGCCCTGGGTGCGGCTCAAGGCCGCGGCCTCGCTCGACGGCAGGACCGCCCTGCGCAACGGGGTGAGCCAATGGATCACCTCCGAGCCGGCGCGGGCCGACGGCCATGCGTGGCGCGCGCGCGCCAGCGCGGTGCTGACCGGCGTCGGTACCGTGATCGAGGACGACCCCCTGCTCGACGTGCGGCTCGTCGCCACCATGCGCCAACCGCACCTGGTGGTGATCGACAGCCACCTGCAGACACCGCCCACGGCGCGCCTGTTCATGCCGGGCCGCGCCGTCTGGCTCTACGCCGCGGCGCGCGACGAGGCGCGCGCGGCCGCTCTCGAGGCGCGCGGCGCCACCATCACCTGCCTGCCCAACGCCGAGGGCAAGGTCGATCTCGCGGCGATGCTGCACGATCTCGCGCGGCGCGAGGTCAACGAACTGCACGTCGAGGCGGGCCACAAGCTCAACGGATCGCTGCTGCGCGAACGGCTGGTCGACGAACTGGTCGTCTACCTGGCGCCCAAGCTCGTGGGCGACGGCATGGAAATCGCCTCGGGCATGCATGCGGGCGGGCCGCTGGCCGAACTCTCGGGCGCGCTGCCGCTCGAATTCAGGCAGTTCGACCTGCTCGGGCCCGACCTGCGGATCGTCGCCCGCGTGGCCGGACGGGACACTTTCTAGCGGCGAATGGGCGCCGCGCCCCGGGACGGCCGGGATGTCTGCGAAAATACACAGATGTTCACCGGAATCATCACCGGCGTGGGGCGCATCGCCGCCATCCACGACCTCGGCCCCTCCCCCTCCCACGGCAAACGACTCGCCATCGCGGCGCCCGACGGCTACCTCGACGACGTGGGCCTCGGCGACAGCATCGCCCTCAACGGCGCCTGCATGACCGTGACCAGCCTCGACCCGGCCGCGCGGCAGTTCACCATCGACATCTCGGCCGAATCGCTCGACAAGACCGCGGGCCTCACCGAGCCCGACGCGCGCCTCAACCTCGAGAAGGCCCTGCGCGCAAGCGACCGCCTCGGCGGCCATATCGTGTCGGGCCACGTGGACGGCATCGGCAGCGTGAGCCACTTCGCGCCCGTGGGCGAAAGTTGGGAACTGCGCGTCGTCGCGCCGCCCGCGCTGGCACGCTTCCTGGCCTACAAGGGCTCGATCACCGTCAACGGCGTGAGCCTCACGGTCAACAGCGTGGCCGACCTGGCCGACGGCGCCGAAGTCAGCATCAACCTGATTCCACACACGGTCGAGAACACCTCGCTCGGCACCCTCCAGGCCGGCGCCAAGGTCAACCTCGAAATCGACACCGTGGCGCGCTACGTGGAGCGCATGCTCCAGGCCGGCGTCCTGGTACCACCCTCTTCCATCTCCACCGCCACGTACTCCAAGGACACCGCCGAATGAACGCCTCCGTCACGCCGATCGGCGCCTCCCGCGGCACGCGGGCGCCCGCGCCGATCTCCCCCGTCGAGGAGATCGTCGCCGAGCTCGCGGCCGGCCGCATGGTGATCCTGGTCGACGAGGAAGACCGCGAGAACGAAGGCGACATCGTCATCGCGGCCGACCACATCACGCCCGAGGCGATCAACTTCATGGCGCGCCATGCACGCGGCCTGATCTGCCTCACGCTCTCGCGCGAGATGTGCGAGCGGCTGCAATTGCCGCCGATGGTGTCGCGCAACGGCGCCAAGCATTCGACCGCGTTCACCGTGTCGATCGAAGCGGCCGAAGGGGTGACCACCGGCATCTCGGCCGCCGACCGCGCGCGCACCGTGCAGGCCGCCGTGGCACGCGATGCGGTCGCGAGCGACCTGGTCCAGCCCGGCCACATCTTCCCGCTGCAGGCGGTCGACGGCGGCGTGCTGATGCGCGCGGGCCATACCGAAGCCGGCTGCGACCTCGCGGCCATGGCCGGCTGCTCGCCGGCCTCGGTGATCTGCGAGGTGATGAACGAAGACGGCACCATGGCCCGGCTGCCCGACCTGCAGCTGTTCGCGGCCGAGCACGGGCTCAAGATCGGCACCATCGCCGCCCTCATCGAGCACCGCAGCCGCACCGAGTCGCTGGTCGAAAAGGTCGGCTGCCGCGAGATCCAGACCGCCTGGGGCGGCTTCACGGCCCATGCCTTCACCGACAAGCCGAGCCGCGGCGTGCACCTGGCGCTGGTGCGCGGCCAGTGGACGCCCGACGAGACGGTGTCGGTGCGCGTGCACGAACCGCTCTCGGTGCTCGATGCACTCGAGATCAACCGTTCGCTGCACTCCTGGAGCCTCGACGCCAGCCTTGCGCACATCGCCGGCGAGGGCAAGGGCGTGGCGGTGCTCCTGAACTGCGGCGAGACCGGCGCCGAGCTGCTCGCGCAGTTCGACGGCACCGCGCGCCCGGCGCAGGCACCCGAACGCGGCCGCATGGACCTGCGCAGCTACGGCATCGGCGCGCAGATCCTGCGCGAATGCGGCGTGCACAGGATGAACCTGCTCGGCACGCCGCGCCGCATGCCGAGCATGGCCGCGGGCTACGGCCTCGAGATCGCCGGCTACCTTTCCAAAGACTGAAGAAAAGACGACACGACATGCAAGGTGCAAACAAGGGAGCGGACGCGAAGCCGCTCGACGGCAAAGGGCTGCGCATCGGCATCGTGCAGGCACGCTTCAACGCCGACATCACCGACGCGCTCGCCGCCGCCTGCCTGTCGGAGCTCGAGGCGCTCGGCGTCGCGACCGACGACATCCATCACGTGCAGGTGCCCGGCGCGCTCGAAGTGCCCGTGGCGCTGCAGGCCATGGCGCGGCGCGGCGGCTACCACGCGCTGGTGGCGCTGGGCTGCATCATCCGCGGCGAGACCTACCACTTCGAACTGGTGGCCAACGAATCGGGCGCGAGCGTGAGCCGCGTCGCGCTCGACCATCGCCTTCCCATCGCCAATGCGATCCTGACCACCGAAAACCTCGAGCAGGCCGTGGCGCGCCAGACCGACAAGGGCCGCGACGCGGCCCGCGTGGCGGTCGAGATGGCGCAGTTGCTGGCCGCCCTCCAATGACCGACGACACCCCCAAGACCACCGGCGCCAAGCCGCGCCCCGCACGGCAGGTGCGCACCGGCCTCACGAGCACCGGCGCGCGCAAGGCCGCGGCCAAGTCGAACCGCAGCCGCGCGCGCGAGTTCGCGCTGCAGGCGCTCTACCAGCACCTGGTGGGCCGCAACGACGCCTCCGACATCGACCACTTCACGCGCGACCTCGCAGGCTTCCACAAGGCCGATGCCGCGCACTACGACGCGCTGCTGCATGGCTCGATCGAGAACGCCGAGCAGCTCGATGCGCTGATCCGGCCGCTGCTCGACCGCAAGTTCGAGGAAATCTCGCCGATCGAGCATGCCGTGATGTGGATCGGCGTGTACGAGTTCCAGCACTGCCTCGACGTGCCCTGGCGCGTGGTGCTCAACGAATGCATCGAACTCGCCAAGGAGTTCGGCGGCACCGACGGCCACAAGTACGTGAACGCCGTGCTCAACGGGCTGGCGCCGCAGCTGCGCGCCACCGAGGTCGAGGCCGACCGTGCGGCCGGCAAGGCTCGGCCGTGAGAATTTCGAAGCGCGCCGAGCGCATCGAACCCTTCTATGTGATGGAGGTCGCCAAAGCGGCCGGCGTGCTCGCGCGCGAAGTGGCGCACACCGAGCGGCCGATGATCTTCCTGAACATCGGCGAGCCCGACTTCACCGCGCCGCCGCTGGTGCAGGAAGCCGCGGCGCGGGCGGTGCGCGCCGGCGCCACGCAATACACCCAGGCCACCGGCCTCGACGCGCTGCGCGAGCGCATCAGCGGCTGGTACGCCGAGCGCTTCGGCGTCGACGTGCCGGCGCGGCGCATCGTCGTGACGGCGGGCGCCTCGGCCGCGCTGCAGCTCGCCTGCCTCGCGCTGATCGATGCGGGCGACGAGATCCTGATGCCCGACCCGAGCTATCCGTGCAACAGGCATTTCGTGAGCGCGGCCGACGGTAAGGCCGTGCTGGTGCCGACCACGGCAGCCGAGCGCTTCCAGCTCACGGCCGCCAAGGTCGAGGCCGCCTGGACCGCGAACACGCGCGGCGTGCTGCTGGCCTCGCCCTCCAACCCGACCGGCACCTCCATCGCGCCCGACGAGCTGCGCCGCATCCACGACGTGGTCTCGCAGCGCGGCGGCATCACGCTGATCGACGAGATCTACCTCGGGCTCTCGTACGACGCGCAGTTCGGGCAGACGGCGCTGGCGATCGACGACAACGTCATCAGCATCAACAGCTTCAGCAAGTACTTCAACATGACCGGCTGGCGGCTCGGCTGGCTGGTGGTGCCCGAGGCGCTGGTGCCGGTGGTCGAGCGGCTGGCGCAGAACCTCTTCATCTGCGCGAGCACGGTGTCGCAGTACGCCGCGCTGGCCTGCTTCGAGGCGGCCAGCATCGCCGAATACGAACGCCGCCGCGCCGAGTTCAAGGCCCGTCGCGACTGGTTCATTCCGCAGTTGAACGCGCTCGGCCTCGACGTGCCGGTGATGCCCGACGGCGCCTTCTACGCCTGGGCCGACTGCACCCGCATCGCCGGGCAGCTCGGCATTTCGGGCAGCTGGGACTTCGCCTTCGAGACCATGAAGCGGGCCCACGTCGCCGTGACGCCCGGGCGCGACTTCGGCAGTGCCGAGACCTCGCGCTTCGTGCGCTTTTCCACAGCCAGCTCGATGGCGCACCTGCAGGAATCCGTCGAGCGCCTGCGGGCCATGATCCAACGATGAGCTTTGCGTTCCCGATCCGCGTCTACTGGGAAGACACCGACGCCGGCGGCATCGTGTTCTATGCCAACTACCTCAAGTTCATGGAGCGCGCGCGCACCGAATGGCTGCGCTCGCTGGGCATCGAGCAGCGCGCGCTGCGCGAGCGCACCGGCGGCCAGTTCGTGGTGAGCGAGACGCAGCTCAAATACCACCGCCCCTCGCGGCTCGACGACGAACTGCTGGTGACAGCCGAACTTCGACAATCAGGCAGCGCATCGCTGATAATCGGACAGCGAGTGCTATCAAAAACAGAGCAGACGCGGACTGCCGCGCCCGACCCCGTGCTGCTGTGCGAGGGCACCATCCGCATCGGCTGGGTGGACGCCGCCACACTGCGCCCCGCGCGAATTCCGGCAGAAGTTGCGGGAACCCTCGAGCGCCGCGCTGCTCCATGACTCAACCTATCAAGCCATGAACCAAGACCTCTCCATCGTCAATCTCCTGCTCCAAGCGAGCATCGTGGTGCAGCTGGTCGTGCTGCTGCTCGTGATCGTCTCGATCGCCAGCTGGGCCGCGATCATCCGCAAGTACTTCGCCCTGCGCCGCATGCGTGCGCTCAACGACGAGTTCGAGCGCGAGTTCTGGTCGGGCACCAGCCTCAATGAGCTGTTCGCCTCGGCCGCGCAGAACGCCAAGTTCGCGGGCCCCATGGAGCGCATCTTCGCCTCGGGCATGCGCGAGTACCAGAAGCTGCGCGAGCGCCACGTGAGCGATGCGGGCACGCTGCTCGACGGCGCGCGCCGCGCCATGCGCGCGAGCTTCCAGCGCGAACTCGACGCGGCCGAGCAGAACCTCTCGTTCCTCGCCACCGTCGGTTCGGTCTCGCCCTACGTCGGCCTGTTCGGCACGGTGTGGGGGATCATGCATGCCTTCACCGGCCTGGCCGCGCTCGCGCAGGTCACGCTCGCCACCGTGGCGCCCGGCATCGCCGAAGCGCTGGTGGCCACCGCGATCGGCCTGTTCGCGGCGATTCCCGCGGTGGTCGGCTACAACCGCTTCGCGCGCGAGATCGACAAGATCGCGATCGCCCTCGAGACCTACATCGAGGAGTTCTCCAACATCCTGCAGCGCAACCTGTCGGCCAACCCGGGCGCGGCCACCGCAGCCTCGGCCACGCCCGCCAACCGCTGAGCGAAGAGAAGGCCAGCCCATGCCCGCCGTTTCCTCCCGAGGCCGAGGCCGCCGGACGATCAACGAGATCAACATGGTCCCGTTCATCGACGTGATGCTGGTGCTGCTGATCATCTTCATGGTCACCGCGCCGCTCATCACGCCGAGCGTGATCAACCTGCCGTCGGTCGACCGCGCCAACAAGCAGCCCGACAAGCCGATCGAGATCGTCATCAAGAGCGACGACGAAGTGCAGATCAAGAAAGACCCTTCCACCGGCAGCGGCGGCACGTCCATTCCCATGACGCAGATCGGCAGTGCAGCCAAGGCCGCACAGGGCGGCGACGCCGAGCGCCCGGTGGTCATCAGCGCCGACAAATCCGTCAAGTACGAAACCGTCGTCAAGGCGATGAACCAGCTCAAGCGCAGCGGCATCGAGCGCGTGGGCCTGTCGGTCACCACCACGGGCGGCAAATAAGGCATGTCGCTCGCGCTCGACCGCCCCGAATTCGCACCTCCGCCGCAGCGCGGCACGCCGCGCGCGGTGCTGTTGGCGCTTGTCGCGCATGCGCTCCTGATCATCGCGCTGACCTGGGGCGTGAGCTGGCGGCGTGAAACGGCGGACGCCGCCGTCGACGCCGAGCTCTGGTCCTCGACCGTGCAGCAGGCCGCGCCGCGCGCCGTGGCGCCCACGCCGCCGCCGCCCGCGCCCGCGCCGGCCCCCGCGCCCGAACCTCCGCCGCCGCCACCACCTCCTCCTCCGCCGCAGGCCGTGCGGCCGCCCGAGCCGGCGCCCCCGCCGCCGAAGGAGCCCGACATCGCGCTGGAGCGCGAGAAGAAGCTCAAGGAACAAAAGGAGCGCGAGCGCCAGGAAGAACTCGCGCGCGAGCAGCGGCAGAAGAAGCTCGAAGCCGAGCGCAAGGCCGCGCAGGAAAAGAAGGAGCAGGAGGCGCGCGAGCGCGCCGAACGGCTCGAGGCCGAGCGCAAGAAGGAAGAACTGCAGGAGCAGCGCGAGCAGCAGCAGAAGAAGCTGGCCGAAGCCAAGAAGAAGGAAGCCGAGGCTGCGGCCAAGAAGAAAGAGGCCGAAGCCGCTGCGGCCGCCAAGAAGAAGGAAGCCGAGGCCAAGGCCGCGGCGCAGGCGGCCGCCGACCGCGCCGCCACGCTCAAGCGCATGCAGGCCATGGCGGGCACCGGTGGCGAGGGCAATGCCGCGCGCTCGTCCGGCCCGTCGGGCAGCTATGCCGGCAAGGTGGCTGCGGCCGTCCGGCCCAACGTGGTGTTCCCCGAGGCCGACCTGATCAACGGCAACCCGGGCGCCGAATTCGACGTGCGCCTCGCGCCCGACGGCACGATCGTCGGCACGCCTTCGCTGGTGAAGAGCAGCGGCGTGGCCAACTGGGACGAAGCGGCGCTGCGCGCGCTGCAGAAGACCGAGAAGCTGCCGCGCGACGTCGACGGCACCGTGCCGTCGCGCCTGATCGTCACGCTGCGGCCGAAGCGCTGAGCCGCTGAGAGGCGGCGCCCGCGCGGGCGCCGCTCAGCGCGCCACGCTCAGGCGCTTGACGTCGAGTTCGGCCTTGTTGCCGACCATGTCCTTGTCGAACTCGCCCGAGATCTCGACGCGCACCTTGTCGTCGATCTTCACGCCGGGCGGAAAGTGCTTGGCGTCGATCTCGACCTTCATGCGGCCGCTGTCGTCGGCAAAGGTGTAGTGCTCGCCGCCATCGTGCGAGACGATGAAGCCGCGCAGGGTCGCATGCTGGTCGTCCTTGCCGGTGTCGAGCAACTGCTTGACAGTCATGGCCGGCACGCTGCTCGGGCCGGTGTACTGGGCCAGGGCCGGGGCCAGCGAGACCGCCATGGCGAGGGCGATCGTGGTTTGCTTCAGATTGGCTGCAAGCGTCATGGCAGTGCTACTCCTTGTTGAATGGTGTCACTCGTAGACCACCGAGGCCTTGCCGGCCTCGGCCTGCGCGGTCCAGCTAGCGAGCGCGGCATCGGTGGGAAAGAACTTGGCGCGTTCGCCGAGCTGCAGTTCGACCTGTGCCCCGCCGCGCGCCATCGACAGGCGCACCGGCAGGCCGTGTACCAGGTCGCCGTGCTCGCTTTGCTCGGTGCGCGGCGGAAAGTCTTTCACCAGCCGCGCAATGTCGGGCGCCTTGCCGTTCACCGCCACGCGCAGGAACTTGCCGAAGCGGCAGCGCGCGGCGGCCAGGTCCCAGACCTGCTGCACCTGGAAGCGCGCCTCGAAGCCGCCGCGGCCCGGCTGCAGCCGGCCGCTCACGATCACGAGCTCGTCGTCCTTCAGCGTGTTGCGGTTGGCGTTGATCAGCGCCTCGTCGGCGGTGGCCTCGATCGAGTCGGACTTGTCGTCGAGCTTGAAGATCGCAAGCCGCCCGCGTTGGCCGTTGATGATGCGCAGGTCGCTCACGATGCCCGCGATCACCTGCTGCTCGCGCGTGTCCATCAGGTCGCCAATCTCGCGCTTGCAGAAGCGCCGCACCTCGTGCGCCACCTCGTCGAACAAGTGGCCCGACAGGTAGAAGCCGACGGCCGTTTTCTCCAACGTGAGCCGCTCCTTCACGCCCCAGGGCGTGGCATCGATGAGCTCGGGTTCGGCCGTGGCCGAGCCGTGCTCGCAGTCGCCGAAGATGTCGACCTGCGCCGCGTTGGCCTCGGTGGCGGCGGCGAATTCGAAGGCGCGGTCGAGCGAGGCCACGAGCGACGCGCGGTTCTGCTGGATCGCGTCGAACGCCCCGGCCTTGATCAGTGCCTCGACGGTGCGCTTGTTGATGCGCTGGCGGTCGATGCGCACGCAGAAGTCGTAGAGGCTCTTGAACGGGCCGCCCTCCTCGCGCGCGCGCACCAGCGCCTCGACCGCGAGCTGGCCCGTGCCCTTGACCGCGCCCAGGCCGTAGCGGATCACCTTGTCGGTCACCGGCTCGAAGCGGTAGTTGCCGCGGTTCACGTCCGGCGGCTCGAAGCTGATGCCGAAGTTCTTTTGCGCGTCCTCGAACAGCACCTTGAGCTTGTCGGTGTTGTCCATTTCCACGGTCATGTTGGCGCAGAAGAACTCGGCCGTGTAATGGACCTTGAGCCAGCCGGTGTGGTACGCCAGCAGCGAGTACGCGGCCGCGTGCGACTTGTTGAAGCCGTAGCCCGCGAACTTCTCCATCAAGTCGAAGATCTCGTCGGCCTTGTCCTGCGGGATGCCGTGCGTCGCGAGCGCGCCCGCGCGGAACTTCTCGCGGTGCTCGGCCATTTCCTCGGCCTTCTTCTTGCCCATCGCGCGGCGCAGCAGGTCGGCGCCGCCGAGCGAGTAGCCGCCCAGGATCTGCGCGGTCTGCATCACCTGCTCCTGGTAGACCATGATCCCGTAGGTCTCGGAGAGCATCTCGGCCACGGCCGGGTGCGGATACTCGACCTCTTCGCGGCCGTGCTTGCGCGCCACGAAGCTCGGGATCAGGTCCATCGGGCCTGGGCGGTACAGCGCGTTGAGCGCGATCAGGTCCTCGAGCCGGGTCGGCCGCGCATCTTTCAGCATGCCCTGCATGCCGCGGCTTTCAAACTGGAACACCGCCTCCGTCTTGCCTTCGGAGAAAAGCTTGTAGGTCTCGCGGTCGTCGAGCCGGATGTTCTCGTAGGCGAAGTTCTCCTGGCCCTTGTGGCGCTGGACGATGAACTCCTTCGCGATCTCGAGGATCGTGAGCGTCGCGAGGCCCAGAAAGTCGAACTTCACGAGGCCGATGGCCTCCACGTCGTCCTTGTCGTACTGGCTCACGGCCGAGTCGCTGCCGGGCTGCTGGTAGAGCGGGCAGAAGTCGGTGAGCTTGCCCGGCGCGATCAGCACGCCGCCCGCGTGCATGCCGATGTTGCGCGTCATGCCTTCGAGCTTCTGCGCCATCTCGACCAGCGACTTGACCTCTTCCTCGCGCTCGATGCGCTGCGCGAGCTGCGGCTCGGCCGCGATCGCGTATTTCTCCTTGTCGTCCTCCGACAGGTCGGTGGGCGGGTACTGCAGCGTGACGGGCTTGCCGGGCTTGTTGGGAATGAGCTTGCTGATGCCGTCGCAGAACATGTAGCTCATGTCCATCACGCGGCCCACGTCGCGGATCGCGGCGCGTGCGGCCATGGTGCCGAAGGTGGCGATCTGGCTCACCGCGTCGCGGCCGTACTTGTCCTTCACGTAGTCGATCACGCGGTCGCGGTTGCCCTGGCAGAAGTCGATGTCGAAGTCGGGCATCGACACGCGCTCCGGGTTCAGGAAACGTTCGAACAGCAACTTGTATTCGAGCGGATCGAGGTCGGTGATCTTGAGCGCATAGGCCACCAGCGAACCGGCACCCGAGCCCCGGCCCGGACCCACCGGGCAGCCGTTGCTCTTGGCCCACTTGATGAAGTCGCCCACGATCAGGAAGTAGCCCGGGAATCCCATCTTGAGGATGGTGTTGATCTCGAACTCGAGCCGTTCCACATAGCGCGGGCGCTCGGCCTCGCGCCTGGCGGCATCGGGGTACAGGTGCGCCAGGCGCTCCTCGAGCCCCGCGAACGATTCCTGCCGGAAAAACTCGTCGATCGGCATGCGCACGCCGTCGCTGATGAACGGCGTCGGAAAGTCGGGCAGCTGCGGCTTGCCGAGCACCAGCGTGAGGTTGCAGCGCTTGGCGATCTCGACCGTGTTGGCGATCGCGCTCGGCACGTCGGCGAAAAGCGCCTCCATCTCGGCCGCCGACTTGAAGTACTGCTCCGGCGTGAACTTGCGCACGCGCCGCGGATTGCCGAGGATCTCGCCCTCGGAGATGCAGACGCGCGCCTCGTGCGCCTCGTAGTCCTCGCGCGCGGCGAACTGCACCGGGTGCGTGGCCACCACCGGCAGCCGCAGCCGGGCCGCGAGCTTCACGGCCGCGATCACGTGCGGCTCGTCTTCGGGGCGGCCGGCGCGCTGCAGCTCGATGTAGAAGCGGTGCGGGAAGATGCCCGCGAGCTGCAGCGCGAGTTCGGCCGCGCGTTCGTGCTGCCCCTGCAGCAGCGGCTGGCCGAGCGGCCCCGCCTGCGCGCCCGAGAGCGCGATCAGCCCGCCCTGCAGTTCCTGCAGCCATTCGAGCTTGCACGCCGCCTGCGACTGGCCGCGGCCCACGTTCTGCGTCCAGGCGCGCGCCAGCAGCTCGCACAGGTGCAGGTAGCCTTCCATGTTCTGCACCAGCAGCACGAGGCGCGTGAGCGCCCCGGGCTCCTTGCCCAGGCCCTCGACGAACACCTCGGCGCCGATGACCGGCTTGACGCCCTTGCCGCGCCCCTGCTTGTAGAACTTGATGGCCCCGAACAGGTTGTTGAGGTCGGTGATCGCGAGCGCCGGCTGGCTGTCGGCGGCGGCGGCCTTGACGACTTCGTCGATTCGGATGGTCCCGTCGACGACGGAAAACTCGGTGTGCAGGCGCAGGTGAACGAACATCCGCCCATTGTAGAAAGCGCAGCCTCCACGATGTGGGTTGGCATACCCTCGACGCCCGGTCGCGCAGACTGCGACACCTACAATCGGACCCCGTGCAACAAGAGATTCTGAATATCGCGGCCTACAAGTTCGTGGCCATCGACGACGCCCCCGCGCTGCGCGAGGACCTGCGCGAACGCACCCTGGCGCTCGGCCTCATGGGCACGATCCTGCTCGCGCCCGAGGGCATCAACCTGTTCCTTGCCGGCAGCGCCGACGCGGTGCGCGCGTTCGTGGCCCACCTGCGCGCCGATGCGCGCTTCGCCGACCTCGAAACCAAGGAAAGCTGGTCGGCCGCGCAGCCGTTCCGCCGCATGCTGGTGAAGCTCAAGCGCGAGATCATCCGCATGGACCATCCCGCGATCCAGCCCTCGGCGGGCCGCGCGCCCGGTGTCGATGCGCCCACGCTCAAGCGCTGGCTCGACCAGGGCCACGACGACCAGGGCCGCGAGATCGCGCTGCTCGACACGCGCAATGCCTTCGAGGTCGATCACGGCAGTTTCGAAGGCGCGATCGACTGGCGTATCGACAAATTTACGCAATTTCCGCCTGCGCTGCGCGAACACCGCGCCGACTTCGCCGGCAAGACGGTGGTGAGCTTCTGCACCGGCGGCATCCGCTGCGAGAAGGCCGCGATCCTGATGCGCGAGGAAGGCGTCGAGAACGTGTTGCAGCTCGAAGGCGGCATCCTCAAGTACTTCGAGCTCGTGGGCGGCGCGCACTACAGCGGCGACTGCTTCGTTTTCGATGGCCGCGAGGCACTGGCGCCGGACCTCAGTGCCCGTTCCAACAAGGCCAGTGCACGGGCTTCGGAAGACCCTGATCTGGGGATCAAGACCTAGCGATCGCTGCCCGTTCGGGGCGCGATCCCGCCGACGGTGGACTCCCCTCCGCGAATGTCCCCCGGCCTGCGGCCTCCTCCTTTATTTCGCTGCGCGGAGCCCACCATCGGCGGGATCGTTACGCGGAGCGGTCGTTCATCAGCGATGCACAACGAGCGTGCCCCGTGCCCAGGGTACCGGGTGCTCCCCGCAGCGAAATAAAGGAGGAGCCGAAGGCGGGGGACATTCGCGGAGGGGAGTACCCGCTGGCCTGGGCACACGCCCCAGAAGGATCCGTCTCAGTCTTCCCCAGAATCTTCAGGAGCCCCCGAAGCCTCCCCTTCCGCGCGCGGCTTCCGCTTGCCCGCCTTGGCCAGGATCTCGACGTAGAACTGCGTGCCGCCCTCTTTCACGATCCCGTCGATGAGCCCCGTGATGGCCGACAGATGGACAGGCTCCGCGGATTCCTGCGCCGCGCCGAACCGGCAGTCGAAGTCCCAGAAGTCCGAGCCTTCGGGCAGGTCGCGCCGGCGCTCGCGCTTGATGTACTTGCGGATCTCGTGTTTGATGGCTTCGAGGAGCCGGTCGGGGTGCTTGCCCTCGACCTGAAGCTGAAAGGTTTTTCTCATGGTCGATCCTAACCCGCTGTGTACAGTCGACGGTTCAACGGAAAACAGGTGAAGACATGGCGCGCGCGAACGACTGGGCAAGCAAGGTGATGGCACTCGTGAACGGCGGCAACGCGTCCGCGGCCATTGCGCAGATCAAGGTCGCGCCCTCGGTCAAGGACCTGAAGGCGCTGCAGACCATCATGACGCTATCGAAAATGAAAGGCCGCTATCCGAACGTGGATGCGGCCATCGCGGACAACCTCGACCTGCTCTCGGCGCCCCGCCTGCACCGCTCGCCCTGAACCGGCGAAAGGCTAAAGCGCCTGCCCCAGGCGCTTCACGCCCTCTTCGATCTTCGCCACGTCGGCCGTCGCAAAGCTCAGGCGCAGCGTCGCCACATCGGGCTTCTCGGCAAAGAACGGCGCCCCGGGCACGAAGGCCACGAGCTTCTCGATCGCACGCTTCGCCAGTTCGTTCGCATCGGCCAGCTTGCCATTCGCGCCCGTCAGGCGAGCCCAGAAGAACAAACCGCCATTCGGCTGCGTGAAGCTCACCGCCTCGCCGAGCTCACGCTTCAGCGCCTCGCCCATCGCCTGCGCGCGCTGGCCGTACACCTCGCGCACATGCGCCAGCGTGCCCGGCATGCGGCCGCTCTTCAGGTACTGCGCGGCCGTGGCCTGCGCGAAGGTGCTGGTGTGCGCATCGCTGAACTGCTTGCACATCGTCGCCTTGGCCAGCAGCTCGGCCGGCGCGATCATCCAGCCCACGCGCAGCCCCGGGCTCAGCACCTTGCTGAGGCTGCCGCAGTGGGCCACCAGTTCTCGGCTGCCCGGCACCCCTTGCGACAGCGCCAGGATCGAAGGCGGCGGCGCATCGCCGAAGTAGAGGTCGCCGTAGGGATCGTCCTCGACCATCAGCGTCTGGTACTTCACGGCCAACTCGAGCACCTTCTTGCGGCGTTCGAGGCTCAGCGTCGCGCCACTCGGGTTGCCGAAGGTCGGGATCAGGTAGACGAACTTCGGCTTGTGCTCGGCGATGAGCTTCTCCAGCTCGTCGGTCTTCACGCCGTTCGCATCGACCGGCGCGCTGACCAGCTGCGCGCCATAGAGGCGAAAGCACTGGATCGTCGCCAGGAACGTCGGCCCCTCGACGATCACCTTGTCGCCGGGCGAGATCATGGTCTTGCCGAGCAGGTCGAGCGCCTGCTGGCTGCCTGTGGTGACGATCAGCCCGCTCGGGTCGACCTCGACGCCCTTGCTGCCCATGAACGCCGAAAGCTGCGCACGCAGCGGCTCATAGCCTTCGGTGGCGCCATACTGCAGCGCGCCGCCCGGCTCCTCGGCCAGCGCCTTCTGGCTCGCCTCCTTCAGCCCCTCCACGTCGAACATCGCGCTGTCGGGAAAGCCGCCCGCAAAGCTGATGATGCCGGGCTTGCCGAGCAGCTTGAAGAGTTCGCGGATGGCGGAGGTTTCAACGTTGTCGAGGCGGGAAGCGAATTGCATGGGGGGTCTCACTTTCTGGGCGCTATTGTCGCCAATGCCTCGAGCAAAAACGCCGGGAAGGTTTATCGCCTTATCGCGATATGTTGACAATATCGCCCATTAGCGATAGATTGCATTTACCACCTACAGGCGGTAAACATGCAATCCATCCTTCATTCGCCCGCACAACTCTCGACGCACCTCAAGTCGCTGCGGAAATCGCGCAGATTGACGCAGGCGCAGTTGGGCGCGTTGATCGGCGTCAAGCAGACCCGGATGGCCGACATCGAGAAGAACCCAGGAGCCATCAACGTCGCGCAGTTGATGCAGTTGCTGCACGCGCTCGACACGCGGCTGCTGCTCGCACCCGCCGAGGCTGCAGCCCCGGGGTCCGAAAACAGCGCGGACTGGTAGGCGCACGCCAAGCCATGGCTCAACGCACGCTCGACATCTGGATGAACGGCGAGTACGTCGGCGCCTGGTTCTGGACACGCACGGGCGTGTCGGCGCTGCGCTATGACGATGGATGGCTGCGCTCGCGAAACGTGCGCGCGCTATCGCTGTCGCTTCCAATACCGCTCGGCGAGAAAGAGGTGCGCGGCCCCGTCGTCGAAAACTATTTCGACAACCTGCTGCCAGACAGCGACCGCATCCGCGACCGCCTGCGTCGGCGCTTCCGCGCCGCGAGCACCGGCGCGGCCGACCTGCTGGCGGCGATCGGCCGCGACTGTGTCGGCGCCGTGCAGTTGCTTCCCGAGGGGCAGGCGCCGCCCGCCTTCGACCGCATCGACAGCGAGGCCCTGTCGGAAGAAAAGATCGCCCGGATCCTGCGCAACGTCACGAGCAGCGATCCACTTTCCAGGCAGGTTGAAGGCCCCGACGACGATCTGCGCATTTCGATTGCCGGCGCGCAGGAGAAAACCGCACTGCTGCAGATCGGCACGCAGTGGCATCGCCCGCTTGGCGCGACGCCCACCACCCACATCCTCAAGCTGCCGCTCGGCCTGGTCGGCAACATGCACGCGAACATGAACGAGTCGGTCGAGAACGAATGGCTGTGCGCGCGGCTGATGGCGGCCTTCGGCTTCGATGCGGCGCCCGCGGCCATCGGTCGCTTCGGCGACCAGAAGGTGCTCATCGTCGAGCGCTTCGACCGGCGCTGGATGGAGGAAGGCAAATGGATTGCCCGTCTGCCCCAGGAAGACTTTTGCCAAGCCACGGGCACGCCCGCCGTCTTCAAGTACGAAAGCGATGGCGGACCGGGCATCCGCACCATCCTCTCCCTGCTCTCCGGCAGCAGCAACGCGCGCTCGGACAAGGCCGCTTTCGCGCGCGCGCAACTGGCGTTCTGGCTGCTGGCGGCGACCGACGGGCATGCAAAGAACTTTTCGATCTTTCTGCACCGGGGCGGCGAATACCGGATGACGCCCTTGTACGACGTTTTGTCGATGTGGCCCATCATCGGCAACGGACCCAATCTGGTGTCCCCTTTCAAGGCGCGCCTCGCGCTCGCGTTGCGAGCGAAGAATCCGCACTACCAGCTCGCCACCATCCAGACACGCCACTGGCGTGCGCTCGCGCTGCAGACCGGCGTCGCCGATGCATTCGACGGCATGCTGGCCCTCGTCGGCGGCGCGCCCTCCGCGTTGCAGCGCGTCGAGCACGAACTGCCGGCGGATTTTCCCGAGCCGCTATGGCTTGCCGTCAAGGCGGGCGTGCTGGCGCAATGCGAGCGCTTCGAAGCCGGTCTCGACCGGGAGAACAACACAGCCCCATGAAAAAAGACCACATCGCCCCCTTCTTCGCCACGCTCCAGGCCGCGAACCCCACGCCAGAAACAGAGCTCGAATACGCCACGCCGTTCGAACTGCTGGCCGCCGTGCTGCTCTCGGCGCAGGCCACCGACGTGGGCGTGAACAAGGCCACGCGCCGGCTGTTCCCGGTCGCGAACACGCCGCAGGCGATGCTGCGCCTGGGCGTCGAAGGGCTCGAGGAATACATCAAGACCATCGGCCTCTACCGCAGCAAGGCCAAGCACCTGATCGAGACCTGCCGCATCCTCGTCGAGCAGCACGGCGGCGAGGTGCCGCGCACGCGCGCCGAGCTCGAAGCGCTGCCGGGGGTGGGCCGCAAGACCGCCAACGTGGTGCTCAACGTGGCCTTCGGGGAGGCGACGATCGCCGTCGACACGCACATCTTCCGCGTCAGCAACCGCACCGGGCTCGCGCCGGGCAAGACGCCGCTCGAAGTGGAGCTCAAGCTCGAGAAGCGCGTGCCCTTCGAGTTTCGGCTGCATGCGCACCATTGGCTGATCCTGCACGGGCGCTACATCTGCGTGGCGCGCAAGCCGCGCTGCTGGGAATGCGCGGTGACGCCGTATTGCGACTACAAGCCGAAGACGGCCGCGCCGCAAGCCTAGAGTTCGAACGCCTCGACCTGCCGCCCGTCGACGTCGGCAAAGCCGTACTCACGCGCCAGATCGGCCACGCGGTGCACGCCGCCGCTCTTGCTCATCACCTGCGCATCGGCCGCCAGCGCCGCCACCGCCCGGCCCAGGTAGCGCGGCGATTCGGTCCGCGCGAGTGCGGGGCGCTCATGCCAGTGGGCTTCGTCGGTCTGGTGGCCGGCGAGCACGAACTCGGTGCGCATCCAGCCCGGCGACACGGCGATCGAAGCGACGCCGTGCGGGCGCAACTCTTCGGCCATGCCGAACGCGAGCCGGTTCATCGCGGACTTGGCGAGGTCGTAGAACAGGTTGCCGTGCAGGTACTTGCCCCAGTCCCAGAAGCTCGTGGTCACGATCAGGCCGCGCTTGTGCGCCACCATCGTGGGCGCCGCGAAGCGGCTCGCAAGCAGGTGGTTGCGCACGCCGCGGTCGAACATCGAATCCCAATGCGAGAGCGGTTGTTCCCAGAACGGCGCATCGAACACGCCGTCGAAGGTTTCGTGCCCACCCCAGGCATTGTTGACGAGCAGGTCGAGCCGGCCCTGCTCGCGCTGCACCTGCGCGAAGAGCCCGGTTACCTCGGCCTCGTCGGCATGGTCGCAGCGCACCGCGATGCCCTGGCCGCCGATGCGCGCGACCTCGTCGGCCGTGTCGTCGATGCTGCCGGGCAGCGCCTGAAGTTTCGACAGCGCGAGGATGCGGCCGTAGTTGTCGGTCGCCGGCTGCGCCCGCGTGCTTCGGCCTGTCACGTACACGGTGGCGCCGGCAGCGCCGAGTTCCACCGCGATGCCGCGCCCTGCACCCCGGCTCGCGCCCGTCACCACCGCCACCTTGCCCGCCAAGGGCTTATTTTTTCGCGTCTGTTCGTCTTGCATCGATGCTTTCCTTTGTTCGCTGGATCAGAGCGACGAAGGTATCGCCGCCTCAGCCCGCGGTCTTGGAAGAACCCGAAACCGTGCAGCCGAGAAACTCGGTCGGCGTGAGGCCGCAGAGCGCCTTGAACTCGTTGACGAGGTGCGACTGGTCGTAGAAGCCGCCGTCGAGCGCCAGCGCCGCCCAGCCGGGCGTGGGCCGCAGCCCGTGCTGCTGCTGCCGCAATACGCGCAGGCAGGCATGCAGCCGCGCCAGACGGCGCCATGCGCGTGGCGACAGGCCCACCTGCTGCTGGAACAGCTGCTGCAGCCGGCGCTCGCCCACGCCGACCGCCGCCGCCACATCGTTCACCGCACGCCGGCCGCCCGATGCCGCGATCAGTTGCGCGGCGCGCATCGCGAGCGGATGCGCCGCGTCCGGGCTTTCATCCAGCCGCTGCTGCAAGGCGCCGCAAAGGAGCGCGACGCGCGCTGCGTCGTCGGGCTGGCCCGCCATGCGCTCGCGCAGTTCGGCACCGCGTCCACCCCAGAGTTCGTCGAGATGCACCGCGCTGCCCGCGATCTCGCTGGCCGGCATGCCGAGCAGCGCCGCCGCGGCACCGGCGCGCAGCGTGATCGACAGGCCATCGACATGGCCACGCAATCGCACCAGCGCCGGTGCGGCCGAGGCACCCACCGCCTCCACCGGCAGGCCTGCGCCCTCGCCGGCCGATGGCGCATCGCCGAGGTTGAAGACCAGCCGCACCGCGCCGTCGGGCAGCACGCGCTCGCGCAGTTCGCGGCCTTCGGGCACGGTTTCGCGGTAGCGCAGGATGTGCGACACATGCAGGCCGAGCGACGCCGGCACGGCAAAGGCGCGCAGCGAGCCCGCGGGCATCGCGGCCTCGGGCCCGTGCAACGGGTCCTCGTCGAGGCGGACAAAAAGGCGCTCGTGCGCGGGCGAAGTGGGCATGTCGCGATGGTGCGTGATGTTGGCGGCGCGGACGGCGCGCGCGCCTCAATCGCATTCGATCAGCAGGCAGGCCCCGTAGTCAATCGGCGCCGACGGCCATTGCGCAGCGTCGTCCACGCGCCGCACGCCCTGTTGCAGCAGCTGCACCGCGCGCATCACGCCGGCATGGGTGATCCACGCCGCGTCCTGCCGCGACGCGCGCCATTCGTCAAAAGCTGCGCCCACGCGCCGCATGAAGCGGTCGGTGCTTTCGCCATGGCCGCCCGGCAGCCCTTCGGCGAAGTTGCCGGTCCAGGCCTCGAACTCGGCGCGCGCGATCGACGACCACGGCCGGCCTTCCCAGGCGCCGAAATCCATCTCGGCCAGGCGCGCATCGGCCCGCAACGCGAGCCCGGGCCGAAGGCCTGCGATCGCCTCGGCCAGCTCGGCACAGCGCCGCAGCGGCGAATGCGCCAGCAGCGCCACGCCGCCGGGCAGGCGCGCCGACACCGCCTGCGCCACCGCCAGCGTGGCCGCGGCGGGCACGCACACATCGGTCGCGCCATAGCAAAGGCCCGGCGCGGCCTCGGTCTGCGCATGCCGCACCAGCCAGAGTTTTCTCATGCCTGCCACGCCAGCGCGAGGTAGATCGCGAGTTCGCACACCTGTTGGGTCGCGCCGAGCCCGTCGCCGGTGAAGCCCTGCAGCCGGCGCTTGAAGAGCCGCGCCATCACCAGCGCGGCCAGCGCGCATGCCAACCCTGCGGCCAGCATGCGCGTGGGGCCCTGCGCCCAAAGCAGCAGCCCCACCGCAGGCAGCGACCACAGCACGCCGACCAGCAACGCGCCGCCGCCGATCGCATCGGCCAGCGGCTTGGCCTTGCTCGCACCGGCATCGCCCACATACGGCAGCCACCGGATGAGGAACAGCGGCGCGAGCCGCGAGAGCACATGCGCGCCGGCCACGGCCACCGCGATGGCGACGGCCGTGGCGCCCGGCCCGGCCAGCGCAGCGAGCAGCGCGGCCTTGAGCCCGAGCGCGAGCACCAGCGCGATCGCACCGAAGGCGCCGATGCGCGAGTCCTTCATGATCTCGAGCGCGCGCGCCCGGTCGGCCGCGCCGCCAAGCCCGTCGGCCACGTCGGCGAGCCCGTCCTCATGGAAAGCACCGGTGAGCAACACCGTCGCCACGGTGCTCAACAGCGCCGCGGCCAGCGGCGGCAAACCCTGCAGCGCCAGCACGAACACGCCCGCAGCCACGGCTCCCACGAGCCAGCCCACACCGGGAAAATGCGCCGCGCTCGCACGCAACATCTGCGGGCTGAAGCCGACCCATTCCGCCAGCCGGCCGGTCACGGGCACGCGCGTGAAGAACTGCAGCGCGAGCAGAAAGTGGCGAACGCCGTTCACGGGCTCTCAGGCCTCTTTCTGCGACACGCCGGCCGACGCGAAGCTCGCCATCTCGGCGAGGATGCGGCAGGCCGATTCGAGCAGCGGCCACGCGAGCGCAGCGCCCGAGCCCTCGCCGAGCCGCAGCCCCAGGTCGAGCAGCGGCGCGAGGCCCAATTGCCGCAGCATCGCCGCATGCCCCGGCTCGGCCGAGCTGTGGGCCGCCACGCAGCGTTGCGCCACATGCGGCGCGAGCGCCTGCGCCACGAGCACCGCGGCGCTCGCGATGAAGCCGTCGACCACGATCACGCGCCGCTCGTGCGCGGCCTGCAGCACCGCGCCCACGAGCGTCGCGATCTCGAAACCGCCGAAGGCCGCCAGCGCCTCAAGCGGCGCCACCGCGCCCGCATGCAGCGCCAGCACTTCGCGCAGCACCGCGCGCTTGCGCGCGAGGCCGGCGGCGTTGAGGCCGGTGCCCGCACCGGTGCAGGCATCGATGTCGATGCCCGCCAGCCGCGCGAGCAGCATCGCCGCGGCCGAGCTGTTGCCGATGCCCATCTCGCCGAGCAGCAGCACGTTGCCCGGCAAGGCGCGCACCACGTCGCGGCCGTTGGCGATCGCCTCGCGGCACTGCGCGGCCGACATCGCGGGGCCGGCCGACGCGTCGGCGGTACCGGCCGCAATGCGCCGCTGCACCAGCCCCGGACGCGGCTGGAAGTCGCGCCGCACGCCGCAATCGACCACGGTGAGCGCCAGGCCGTGCTGGCGTGCAAGCACGCTCACGGCCGCGCCGCCCGCCAGGAAGTTCTCCACCATCTGCCAGGTCACGTCGCTCGGAAACGCCGACACGCCGCGCGCCGCGAGGCCGTGGTCGGCCGCGCAAACGAGCATCTGCGGCGCCTCCAGCGCGGGCGCTTCGCTGCCGAGAACCAGCCCGAGCCGCAGCGCAAGGCTTTCGAGCCGACCGAGCGCGCCCAGCGGCTTGGTCTTGTTGTCGAGCAGCGCCTGCAGCCGCGCCGCGAGCGCGGCGTCATGCAGGTCGGTAATGGTCGGAATGATGTCGTTGGAAGTCATGCGGTCAGGCCCTGCAGCACGCCGGGCTCGAAGTGGTTGTCGATGAAGTCGGCCAGGCCGTCGAAGGTGGTGTCGAGCGTGGGCGCGGTCGCGCCGAACAGCGCCTGCAGCGCGGCCGGATCTTCGAACAGGCCATGCAGGTAGAGGCCCAGCACATTGCCGCGCGCGTTCTGCCACGCCAGGCCTTCGGCCATCACCTCGCGCCCGTCATGCGCAAGCTGCGGATGGATCGCCGTCTGCCCGTGGTGAATCTCGTAGCCCGCGATGCGCACGCCGGAAAGCCCGGCCCAGGCACCGCCCAGCGGCCCGAAGGCGGCGCTGCGGTGGCGCACGGTCTTCTCGCGCTCGAACACGGTGGCGAGCGGCAGCAGGCCCAGCCCCGGCGCATTGCCGTCGATGCCGTGCGGATCGATCAGCGCCTCGCCCAGCATCTGCAGCCCGCCGCAGATGCCCAGCACCGCGCCGCCGGCCGCGGCATGCGCGGCCACTGCGCGGTCGAGGCCCTGCGCGCGCAGCCAGGCCAGGTCGCTGCTCGTGTGCTTGGAGCCGGGCAGCACGATCCAGTCGGCGCCGGCCAGCTCGGCCGGCGTGCGGGCCCAGACCAGGCGCACGCCGGGCATGTTCTTGAGCGGCTGGAACTCGTCGAGGTTGCTGATGCGCGGCCAGGCGATGACGGCAACGGTGCGCGTGACCGCGCCGGTCGAATGGCTGCTGCCGTCGAACACGCCGTCTTCCTCGGGCAGGCCGTGCTGCCACCACATCGGCAGCGTCGCGACCGTGGCAACGCCGGTCAGCGCCTGCAGCTGCGCCGGCGCGGGCGCGAGCAGTGCCGCGTCGCCGCGAAACTTGTTGAGCACGAAGCCGCGGATCAGCGCGCGATCGGCCTCGGGCAGCAGCGCCCAGGTACCGTAGAGGTGCGCGAAGGCGCCGCCGCGGTCGATGTCGGTCACGAGCAGGCAGCGCGCATCGGCGTGGCGTGCCACGCGCAAATTGACGATGTCGTTGGCCATCAGGTTGATCTCGGCCGGCGAGCCGGCGCCCTCGATCACGACCACGTCGTTCTCGGCGCGCAGCGCATCGAGCGCTCCGGCGATCTGCGGCCACACGCGCTCGCTGCGCCCGCGCCAGGGCAAGGCCGTGAGCGCTTCGTTCACCTGCCCCATCAGCACCACCTGGCTGTGCGTGTCGCGCTCGGGCTTCAGCAGCAGCGGATTCATGCGCACCTCGGGCGCGGCGCGCGCGGCCAGCGCCTGGAAGTACTGCGCGCTGCCGATCTCGCCGCCGTCGACCACACGCGCGTTGTTGCTCATGTTCTGCGCCTTGAACGGCGCAACCTTGAGCCCCTGGCGCGCATACCAGCGGCACAGCGCCGTCGCCAGCCAGCTCTTGCCGGCACCGCTGGTCGTGCCCAGAACCATCACGCATCGAGATCTCATGCGGCGATTGTCCGTTGCCCGCGGGCCGGCCCGGGCTGCACCCAGGAAAAAGGGGCTTGCGCCCCTTGCAACCCGGTCAGCGCGCCGCGGTCTGCACTGCAGCGGCAGGCGCCTTCGCCAGCGCGGGCGGCACCTCCCATCCGCCGCCGATCGCGCGGATCAGCCCGACCGCGGCCTGGTACTGCGCGGCCTTCACCTGCAGCGCCTGGCGCCGGTTGCGCAACTCGCTGCGGCGTGCGTCGAGCAGGTCGAGCTGGCTGACGTAGCCGTTGCGGTAGCGCGTGTCCGACAGGCTGGTCGCGCGCTGTGCCGAGGTGACGGCCTGCGCCTGCACCACCGACTGCTCCTGCAGGATGCGGATCGCGGCCAGCTGGTCCTCGACCTCCTGGAAGGCCACGAGCACCTGGCTGCGGTAGTTGGCGAGCGCACCGTCGAGCTGCGCATTGGCGCCCTGCACGCCGGCTTCGCGGCGGCCGCCGTCGAAGATCGGCAGCGAGAGCAGCGCACCCACGCCCCATGACCGCGCCGACCACTTGAACAGGTCGCCGATCTCGGGCGATGCATAGCCGGCCGCACCGGTCAGCGAGATGTCGGGAAACCATGCGGCCTGGGCCACGCCCACGCGCGCCTGGGCCGCAAGCACCGCCTGCTGCGCCGCCGACACGTCCGGGCGGCGCGTCAGCACCGTGGCCGGCACGCCGGGCGGCACCGACGGCAGCGCGGTGGTCCATTCGCCGCTGCGCAGGCCGAAGCTCGACGCCGAATCGCCGACCAGCACCGCGAGCGCATGCTCGAGCTGGGCGCGCTGGCGGTCGAGCGCCAGCGCGTCCGACTCGGTCGACGACACCTCGGTCTGCACGCGCGCCACGTCGAGCTCGGCGATGTCACCGGCCTGCTGGCGGCGCTGCGAGAGGCGCAGCGTGTCGCGGTAGGCCTCGACCTGCTCGCGCACCAGCGCGCGTTCGGCATCGAGTGCACGCAGCTGCAGGTAAGCCTGCGCCACCTCGGCCTGCACCGCGAGCCGCGTGCTCTGCAGCAGCGCCTCGCGGCTTTGCGCATCGAGCCGCGCCGCATCGCGCGCGCCCGAGAGCCGGCCGAACAGGTCGAGCTCGTACGAGAAGGTGGCGCCGATGTTGGTCATGGTGGCCGGCCGCGTGCTGGCCATGGCCTTGTCGAGCCCGGCGCCGCGGTTGGCGCCGGCACCGAGGCCGATCTGCGGCAGCCGGTCGGCCTGGGCACTGCGGGCGAGCGCACGCGCTTCGGCGAGCCGCGCCGCGGCGGCCTGGATGTTGTTGTTGTTCACGTCGGCATTCTCGACCAGCGCGTTGAGCACGGGGTCGTTGAAGGCCAGCCACCACTGGCCGCGCTCGGCGCCCTCGGAGGGCACGGCGCGGGTCCAGCCCGCGGGCGGCGCGGCGCCCTGCTCCTTGAACTCGGCGGTGGTCGGCACTTCGGGCAGGCCCGAAGGCACGCTCGCGCAGCCGGCGAGAGCCAGCGCAGCCACCAGCGGCAGCACGGCCGCACGCAGCGGCGTGGCGAATCGGGATGGGAGCTTGAACTTCATGATGCGCTTCCTTCTTTGTTCGTTCTGTTCTTGTCGTTCAGTCATGCGAGGGCCGCGGCGAAGCCGGCACCGGGTGCAGCCCGCCGCCGCCGCCCGCGCCGCCATGCGAGGCCGGTGCGGCCGGCGCCGCGGGATGCTCCGCCGAGACGAAGTCCTCGCCGTGCGGCACCTCGCCGTGCTGCTTCAGCACACGGTTGCCCGCGAAGCGGCGCAGCAGCACGTAGAACACCGGCGTCAGGAACAGGCCGAAGGCGGTCACCCCGATCATCCCGGCGAACACCGCCACGCCCATGGCCTTGCGCATCTCCGAGCCGGCGCCGGTCGCCAGCACCAGGGGCAGCACGCCCATCACAAAGGCCAGCGAGGTCATCAGGATCGGGCGCAGGCGCAGGCGGCTCGCCTCGATCGCGGCCTGGATCGGCGTGCGCCCGGCGAACTCGAGCTCCCGCGCAAACTCCACGATCAGAATCGCGTTCTTCGCACTGAGCCCCACCAGCACGATCAACCCGATCTGCGTGAAGACGTTGTTGTCGCCCCCCGAAAGCCAGACGCCCGTCATCGCGGCCAGCAGGCTCATCGGCACGATCAGGATGATCGCGATCGGCAAGGTCAGGCTTTCGTACTGCGCGGCCAGCACCAGGAACACCAGCAGGATCGCGATCGGGAACACGATGAAGGCCGAGTTGCCCGCCAGGATCTCCTGGTACGTCAGGTCGGTCCACTCGAACTCGATGCCCTTGGGCAGCGTCTCCGCGGCGATGCGCTCGATCGCGTCCTGCGCCTGGCCCGACGAGAAGCCCGGTGCCGCGCCGCCGTTGATGTCGGCCGTGAGGTAGCCGTTGTAGCGCATCGCACGCTCGGGCCCGAACGTGGGCTCGACCTTCATCAGCGCCGACAGCGGAATCATCTCGCCCGAGGTCGAGCGCACCTTGAGCATGCCGATGTCTTCGGCGCGCGCGCGGTACGGCGCATCGGCCTGCACGCGCACGCTGTAGGTGCGGCCGAACTTGTTGAAGTCGTTCGCATACAGGCTGCC
>JAESFO010000380.1_pt1 | contig 51412 bp, 54 predicted proteins | sample 9269421 | NCBI WGS metagenome assembly JAESFO01 (sample SAMN14502839, study PRJNA617101) | algae metagenome | isolation source: Nostoc desertorum CM1-VF14 and co-occurring heterotrophs from rocky... | place: USA: Clark Mountains, San Bernardino, California | collected 2000-06-05 | reverse complement strand
GGTCAGCATGTGCAACTACTGGGCGAACCGCCTCTGCTGCGAAGCCGCCGACCGCGCCATGCAGGTCCATGGCGGCATCGGATACTCGCGCCACAAACCGTTCGAGCACATCTATCGCCACCACCGCAGATACCGCATCACCGAAGGCGCCGAAGAAATACAAATCCGGAAAGTCGCTGCCTATCTGTTCGGATATCTGGGGCCAGGAAAAGATACGATCGGAAAGCTTTGACCGGGATGGACTCTCCTTGTCCGGTTGCGGCATGATCGGCGCAACGAACGGATGAGGAGAGAGCCATGGCCGAAGCCGACCGCGCGAAGGATGCGACGTCGTTCCGGGTGTTTCGCGGAGCCGACGCGCCCGACCTCAACGAAACCGACAAGATGACGCTCGCTGGACTGACGCCGATCGTCGAGGCGGGCATCGGCCGCTGGGTCGAAGCCGGCGTGGGCGAAGGCAATATCACGAAGGTGCTGTTCTCGCTCCCGCATATGAGCCTGACTTATGCCTGGTTCAAAAGCGGCTTCGCCCTGCCGCTGCACAGCCACAATGCCGACTGTCTCTATTATATCATCGCGGGCTCGTTGAAGCTCGGGACCGAGGAACTGGGCGCAGGCGACGGCTTCTTCGTCGGCAGCGACGTGCCTTACACGTACAAACCTGGCCCCGATGGCGTCGAGGTGCTCGAATTCCGGACGGTCGAAAGCTTCGACATGAAATTTCAGGGCCGGACCGAAGCCTATTGGGACAAGGTCGTTGCCGGGATGGATCCGCGCGGCCCAACTGGAATTCGGAAACCCCGCCTTCCGGGCGTGCCTAGCGCTTCCGCACAAATTCCGCGCGCAAGACCAGTCCCTTGATGCCGTCGTGGCGGCAGTCGATTTCCTGCGCGTCGCCGGTCAGGCGGATCGATTTGATCACCGTGCCGACCTTCAACGTCTGCCCCGCGCCTTTGACGGTCAGATCCTTGACCAGCACGACCGAGTCTCCGTCGGCCAGCAAATTGCCGACCGCATCACGCACCTCGGGACCGGCGGCTGCGGTGGCGTCGCGCGCGGCGATATCGCCGGCGGACATCCACTCGCCGCTTGCCTCGTCATAGACATAGTCTTCGTCGTCGCTGCTCATCTCTTATCCCGGTTTGCGAAAGCGCAGCGTGAACTGGTCCGTCTTGCCGCGAATCTTGTCGTCGAAGACATTGGCGCTACGCGGATCGGCGGGGCGGCGATAGAGGTCACTTTCGGCTTCGAGCTTGAAGCCCGCCTTTGTCAGCGTCGCGACCACCGCATCCTTGTCGATCCGGTGCAGGCTGTCGGACAAGGTCGTGCCGGTGCCTTTTGCGGCGCTATGGTCGACGACGACCAGCGTGCCGCCGGGCTTGAGCGCCGCGAACAGCGCCGCGCTCGCCTTGTCCCCGGTCCCTGCGGGGAAGGGCTTGAGGTACAGGCCGTGGAAATTCTGCACCGTGATGATCGTGTCGAGCGGTTCGGGAAAGGCGGGCGCCGCGAACGGCCCGGCGACGGCGTCGACATTGACATAGGCGGCGTCGACCGCGGCCTGATCGTCGCCATATTGTTTCTTGAACGCGATGAATTCGGCGGGCTGGAAACCATAGACCTTGCCCGACGGGCCGACCGCCGCGGCGAGCAGGCGGGTGACATAACCGCCGCCCATTACATAGTCGCCGACCTTCTGCCCGGGCTTGACCTGCGCGAAGGCGAGCAGTTCGGCGGGCTTGCGCGCCGCGTCGCGGGTCCGGTCGGCGGCGGGGCGTGCCGGATCGGCTAGCGCAGACTTGTGGCTGGGGGCGGCCGACTCTTTGGCGGCGAGCGGGATCGCCGAAACGGCGAGCATCAGGGCGAGGGTAAGCGGGCGGATCATGACAGCGACTCCCATGCTGTTGATCAGGTCATCATAGCGGTTTGCCGCGCGCCCCGCGCGCATATTTGCATCTCGCGATTTTGATGATAGGTTTCTTCGTGAAACTAAAAAATCTGGCCAAAAAGCTTGGGAGAGCGGACATGCATGATCTGGTGATTCGCGGCGGCACCGTCGTCGATGGTTCGGGCGGAGCGCCCTTTGTCGCCGATGTCGCGATCGATGGCGACCGCATCGTCGCGGTCGGCGAAAACCTCGGCGCGGCGCGCGAAGAGATCGACGCCGCCGGCAAGATCGTTACCCCCGGCTTCGTCGACGTCCACACCCATTATGACGGGCAGGCGACATGGGATGCCGAAATGGCGCCGTCGAGCTGGCACGGCGTCACCACCGTCGTGATGGGCAATTGCGGCGTCGGCTTCGCTCCCGCCAAGCCCGACCGCCACGACTGGCTGATTTCGCTGATGGAGGGTGTCGAGGATATTCCCGGCACCGCGCTCGCCGAAGGCATGTCGTGGGACTGGGAGACCTTCCCCGAATATATGGATGCGCTCGAACGGCTGCCGCGCACGGTCGATGTCGCGTGCCACGTCCCGCACGGCGCAGTGCGCGCCTATGTGCTCGGCGACCGTGAAAAGCCGGGCGCGATCCCGACCGACGAGGACATTGCCGAAATGTCGCGCATCGTCGAGGAAGGCGTTCGCGCGGGCGCACTCGGCTTCTCGACCAGCCGCACCGTGCTCCACAAGTCGATCGACGGCGAGCTCGTCCCCGGCACGACCGCGACCGCCGAGGAGTTGATCGCGATCGGCCGCGCGATGGGGCGTGTCGGTTATGGCGTGTTCGAGATGGCGAGCGACATGAAGCGCGAGTGGAACGAGTTCCAGTGGATGGGCGATTTGAGCCGCGAGACCGGATTGCCGGTGACCTTTGCGGCGCTGCAATCAATCGCCAAGGAATTGCCGCTCGAGGAACAAATCTCGGAAATGCGCAAACAAAATGCGACCGGCGCGAATATCGTTGCGCAGATCGCGCTGCGCGGCAACGGCGTGATCATGGCGTGGCAGGGGACGGTGCATCCGTTCCGCTTCAAGCCCGCGTGGAACGAGATCATCGACCTGCCGTGGGAGCAGCAGCTCGCGAAACTGAAAGACCCGGCGTTCAAGGCGCGGATGATCGAAGAGGAGAATATCTGGCCCGAAAGCGACATCATCGACTTCCTCAAGGTCGTCGCGCTCGGTTGGCCGGTGCAGTTCGAGATGGACCCCGATTTCAACTATGAGCCGAAGATGGACGAGAGCATCGCGGGCCGCGCCGCGGCGGCGGGCGTCTCGCCGGCCGAATATGCCTATGACCTCTTGATGAAGGACGACGGCAAGGGCTTCATCTATTTCCCGATTTTGAACTACCGCGACGGCAACCTCAATTTCCTCGAGGACCTGCAGGCATCGGACGACACGGTGAACAGCCTCTCGGACGGCGGCGCGCATTGCGGCACGATCTGCGACGCCGCCTCGCCGACCTTCATGCTCCAGCACTGGGTGCGCGACCGCAAAGGCCATCGCATCGCGCTTGAACATGCGGTGAAGCGCCAGTGCCGCGATACCGCGTTGCTCTATGGCCTCGAAGATCGCGGCGTGCTGGCGCCCGGTTATCTCGCCGATTTGAACGTGATCGACATGGACGCGATCAAGCTCGGCAAGCCCTGGCTCGCGTTCGACCTTCCCGCGGGCGGCAAGCGCCTGCTGCAAAAGGCCGACGGTTATGTCGCGACCGTGAAGTCCGGGGTCGTGACCTTCCGCGATGGCGCGATGCAGGGGCCTACCCCCGGCGGCGTCATCCGCGGCCCGCAGCGCGTCGAAATGGCGATGGCGGCGGAGTAATCCGCCGCCTCGGGCGTCACCGCCCCAGCAAATCCGAAGGCAATGTCGGTTCGCTGACGATCTTTGCCATGCGCCGCCACATTTCGTCGCGCGACGGTTTGCCGCGCTCGACATAAGCGCGGACCATCGTCTCGCCGAGGCCGTAGTTGATCACATAGCTGCGATACTGGTCGGTGAAGCTCACCGACTGTTCGGCGCGCTTGGCCGAGACGAGCAGATATTTCTGCGTCAGCGCGACCGCGGTCGGGCGGTCGATTTCGCCGTCGAGATATTGCTGCGCGATTGTCAGCCGCGCGCCCGACGCGCGTTTGATCGCGGCGAGCAGCTGCCAGTAGCGATTGTCGGACGGCACCGCGATCTCGGCAATCGGCATCAGTACATCGCGTTCGGTGTCGGCCTTGCTGCTTTCGGGGAAGGCGAGGTCGATGCCGTAGTTGGCGCTTCCCTCGGCGATCAGGCTTTGCGGGCTGTAGAGCGGATAGACGCTGAACTCGCTCCAGCCGCGCTCCTTCACCAGCTTTTCCTCGAGCTTCATGTTGAGGAGGTGATGACCGGGGTAGCCCTCGTGACAGCCGAGATCGAGCGCGCGCGACAGGCGGATTGGCAGGTCGGTGTTGACCTGGATCAGGCTGTGATAGCCGCCCTGGTAATAATTATAGCCGCTCCAGCTCTTGCCGGTGACAAATTCGAGCCGGAAGCTCTCGCCTTCGGGCATTGGGATATGCGCCATGCTGCGCCCGCGGCAACGCGCGATCGCCGCGTCGAAGGTCTTTTGCAACCGCTCCTTCGGGATGGTGAAGGCGTCGAGATAGGCCTCGACGCGATCCGGGAGGGCGCCGTTGCCGGGCACGAGCGCCTCGATCTTCGCGAGTTCGGGGTCGTAGCTTGCGAGCGGCTTCAGCCGCGGCCGCACGCCGAACAGCCTTTCGGCTTCGTCGGCGAAGGCGAAGCGCGTACCCTGCATCATCTGCAGCCGCGTTTCGGCGGCGCGAAGCTGGGCGCGCAGGAACGTCGCGCGGCGGCGTTCGAGCGGGTCGGGGATGCGCCGCGCCGCGAGGTCGATCTGTGCCATCAACTCGCGCGTTGCGGCGAGCAGCGCAGGCTTGTCGCGCGGTGCGGCTTCGGCGGCAGCTTTGAGTTCGGGCGGACCGTAATAGGCGTCGATATAGCCCGCCTCGTGCGTCCCGATTTCGAGCGTCAGGCGCAGATAGGCGGCCGCAATCTCGTCGAGCGCCTTGGTCGAGGCGGCGGTGCGGCGCACGTCGAGCGTCGCGACCCCGGGTTTCGGCGGCGTTTTTGTTTCGTTTGCGGCACAGCCCGACAGGGCGGCAAGCAGCGACAGGATGACGAATTTGCGCATCAGTCCGCCATAGCGCGCGTTTCGGAGGTGTCACGCACATCGCCGTCTGCGGCGATCTCGGCATCCGATTCGCTTTCGACTGCCCCATGTTCGGGATGCGGCGGCGCGAAGCGGAGCACCGCGAAGCCCGCCAGTGCTGCCGCGAGCGACCCCATCAGGATTCCTATCTTCGCCTCTTCGACCAGCAGCGCGTCGCCGGGGAAGGCAAGGCCGCCGATGAACAGGCTCATCGTGAAGCCGATGCCGCACAGCATCGCGACGCCATAGACCTGCAGCCAGGTCGCGCCGCGCAGCTTGCCCGCGATGCCGAGCTTGACCGACAGCCAGACGCTGCCGAAAATGCCGATCTGCTTGCCGAGGAACAGCCCCGCCGCGATGCCGAGCGGCAGCGGCGCAAAAAGCTGGTCGACCCCGATCCCGCGGATATCGACCCCGGCATTGGCGAAGCCGAACAGTGGCACGATGGCAAAGGCGACCCACGGGTGGAGGCCATGTTCGAGCCGGTGGAGCGGCGAGGTCGCGCTGTCGGGGGCGCCGGGGGTGTGCTCGAACGGGATCGCCATCGCGGCGAGCACCCCGGCGATCGTCGCGTGCACGCCCGACAGCAGCATTGCGTACCAGAGGAAAACGAACATCAGCAGGTAGAGCGGCAGGCTCCGCACGCGCATCCGGCCCATCGCGAACATGACGCCGAGGATGGCCGCGGCGGCGGCCAGGGCAACGAGGTTGATCTTCGCTGTGTAGAACAGCGCGATGATCGCGACCGCGCCCATGTCATCTACGATCGCGACAGTGACGAGGAAAAGCTTGAGCGAGGTCGGGGCGCGCTTGCCGAGCAACGCGAGCACCCCCATCGCAAAGGCGATGTCGGTCGCGGCGGGGATCGCCCAACCCTGCGCGAGGCCGGGCGTGCCGCCGGCAAAGCCCATATAGAGGACTGCGGGCACCGCCATCCCCGCCGCTGCGGCAATGAAGGGCAGCCGCCGCCGGTCCCAGCTCGCGAGCCGCCCGTCGACGAACTCGCGTTTGATCTCCAGCCCGACGAGCAGGAAGAAAATCGCCATCAACCCGTCGTTGATCCACAGGTGGACGGTCATCGGTCCGAGCTTGTCGGTCAGGACGGGGCCGGTTTCGGCGTGAATCGCGTCGTGATACAGCGTTCCGAGCGGCGAATTGGCGACAATCATCGCCAAAATGGCTGCGAAAATGAGCAGCATGCCGCCCGCACTTTCGCTTTCGAGAAAATCGCGCAACGCGGAGCGGGGCGGAAAATCGCGGCTCATGGGTGAAGTCATTCCTTGGTTCGTTCCGGGACGGCGAGGTTAACTAACGAGGGCTACCCCGCTTTACAAATTCCCGTCGGTCATTAGCACTATCGGCTTGGATGACGTCATGTCACCGGTGGGGGCGGGCTAGCAGGGTGGAGCTGTCGACCGCATGGCTGGAATGGCTGGTGCTCGGGGCTGGCTACGAACTGATGCTGTTCGCGTCGGTCGGGATCCTGCTGATCGGGCTCGACGACCTGCTGTTCGACGCATTTTGGATGGCGACGCGCCGCCGCGGGATCGACCGCGTCGATACACCGCCGCTCGACGGCCGGTTCGCGGTCTTCATACCCGCGTGGGACGAAGCCGCGGTGCTGCCCGCGATGCTGCGCCGTACTCTCGGCGCATGGGACGGAGAGGATGTCCGCCTTTATGTCGGCTGCTATCCCAACGATGCCGCGACGCTCCTTGCCATATCGCCGCTGATTGCTCGCGACCGGCGGCTGCGGCTCGTCATCGGGGGCCGCGACGGGCCGACGACCAAGGGCGATAATCTCAACCGCTTGTGGGCGGCGCTGGGCGAGGACGAGCGCGCGGAGGGCATGCGCTTTGCCGCCGTGGTCCTCCACGATGCCGAAGATCATGTCCATCCCGGCGAGCTCGCCCTGTATCGCCGCCACCTTGGCGAAAATGCCATGGTGCAAATTCCGGTGGTGCCGCTCGTCGCGCGCGGCTCGCGCTGGGTCGGCGGGCACTATGGCGACGAGTTTGCCGAAGCGCATGGCAAGGAACTGGTCGTTCGCTCACGCCTCGGCATGCCGCTGCCGTCGGCGGGGGTCGGCTGCGCGCTGACGCGCACCGCGCTGGCGCTGCTGGCGATTGAGCGCGGCGGCGATCCCTTTCGCTGCGACAGCCTGACCGAGGATTATGAGGTCGGCATGGTGATCGGTGCCTATGGTCTTGGCGCGCGCTTCGTCGAAGCGACCGGGCCGGCGGGCGACCGGATCGTGTCGCGCGGCACCTTTCCCGGCTTGGTCGATGCCGCGGTGAAGCAGAAGGCGCGCTGGGTCGCGGGGATCGCGCTGGCGGGCTGGGATCATCTCGGCTGGCCGGGATCGCGGCAGGCCGGGGACAGGCTTTCTTCCGGTCGCGCATGGCTTGCGCGCTGGATGTTGTGGCGCGATCGCCGCGCGCCGCTCGCGGCGCTTGTCCTGCTCGCCGCTTATGCCGGGCTGATTGTCACCGCGATCGGTTGGGCGGGGCAGGAGCTGCTGAGTTGGACGGCAGCCCCGCTCGGCGACGGCATGCGGTTGCTATTGGCGTTCAACGCGATGCTGCTTGGCTGGCGCATGGCGATCCGCGCCCATTTTACGGCGCGCTGGTACGGCTGGCGCGAAGCGGCGCTGGCGCTGCCGCGCGCCTTCGTCGCCAATGTGATCGCGATGCTCGCCGCGCGGCGCGCGGTCGTGCTCTACTGGCGGATGCTGCGGTCGGGCGAGGTCGTCTGGGACAAGACCCCGCATGAGGACAATGAGGGCGCGCCCGGCGACGCGCTCGCACGGGTGGTGGTGCGATGATGGTGCGCCGCGCCGACGCGCGCCGCGATGCGCCGGCATTGCGCTTCCTGCTGCTGTGCGTCGGCGGCTGGATTGTCCTGCGGGTCATGATGCTGTGGAATCCCGCCCTGTCGTTGCCCCCCATGCGGCAACGGCGCCATGGATGCCGCCTTCCCCCTTTGCGGTCAGTACCGTTCCATACGACCGGCCCCCAATATCCGGGACGCGGGCGCCGGCAGTGACGGCGCGACCGGTTGCGATTTCGGTGCCGCCTTCCGCGATGGCCAGCGTACCCGCGCCGGTCGATGACGAAGCCGTCTTGAGGGGACTCGGGGCCGACCGTCACAGTCTTCGCCTCGCGCTGATGGCGCGGCTGTTGCCGCCGGCGCCCGGCGGCGCAACGCGTGCGGCCGTCGGAACCGGCAGCGCCTTCTTCCCCTTTTCCCCAGCGACGCGGGTGGAGCCGGGGCAGGGCAAACCCTTCTGGATCCGGCGACAGCTGTCGAGCTGGTCGCTCGGCAGTTGGCTCTATCTGCGCGACGGGTCGGGCAATGCGCCCGATGCGATCGGCGCGGCGAGCCAGCTTGGCGGAAGCCAGGCCGGGCTGCGCCTCGCCTATGGTTTTGGCGAGACGGGTCGGGCGCGCGCCTATGGCCGCGCAACGATCGCGGTCCAGCGGCCCGCGCAGCGCGAGATCGCGTTCGGCCTCGCCTTTGCGCCGCTAGCGCGCCTGCCGGTCGATGTCGCGATCGAACAGCGGGTCGCAGTCGGGAAGGAAGGACGCACGGCGTTGGCGGTCATGGCGAGCGGCGGGGTGTCCGCGGTCGCACTGCCCGCCGGCTTCCGGCTCGACGCTTATGCGCAGGCGGGGGTCGTCGGGACGCGGCGACGCGACGGGTTCGCCGACGGCGCAGTCGTCGTCGATCACCGTCTCGGACCAGACGAAACCACGCCGCTGCGGCTCGGCGCGCTGGCCGCGGGGGCGGTGCAGCCGGGCGCGGCGCGTGTCGATGTCGGTCCGCGGCTGACGTTGCGCGTTCCGCAAGTGGGCGAGGGCGGCCGCATCGCGCTCGACTGGCGCCAGCGGGTCGCGGGCGATGCGCGCCCCGAAAGCGGGCTTGCCCTGACCCTCGCCGCCGACTTCTGATCCAGCGTGAAATAAGGCGCGACAGCCGATTCCCCACCCCGGAAAAATGGTCTAGGGTCCTTGGAATCGGCGCGCATCCGGCGCCGCGGACGTTCGTCGGAGCCCATGGACCTTTACCTCCCAGTCGCCAATCTGTCGGTCAACGCGCTGGTCATCGTCCTGCTTGGCGGTGGGGTCGGTTTCCTGTCGGGGATGTTCGGCGTCGGCGGCGGGTTCCTGACCACGCCTTTGCTCATCTTCTACGGCATCCCGCCGACGGTCGCTGCGGCATCGGCGGCGACGCAGGTGACGGGCGCGAGCGTGTCGGGGGTGATGGCGCATCTCGAGCGCGGCGGTGTCGACCTGCGTATGGGCGGTGTGCTCGTCGCGGGCGGCTTGCTCGGTTCGCTGATCGGCGCGGGGCTGTTCGAACTGCTCACCGCATGGGGCCAGATCGATACGGTGATCAACATCCTCTACGTCGCGCTGCTCGGCATCGTCGGCACGTTCATGGGGCGCGAGGCGTGGGGAAGCTACCGCGCGGTGAAGGCCGGATTGCCCGCACCCGCGCGCAAGCGGCGCCACCATCCGATGGTCGCCAACCTGCCGATGCGCTGGCGCTTCTATCGTTCGGGCCTCTATATCTCGCCGCTCGCTCCGCTGCTGCTCGGCCTGGTCGGGGGTGTGCTGACGATGCTGCTCGGCGTCGGCGGCGGTTTCATCATGGTGCCCGCGATGCTCTACCTGCTCGGAATGGGTACGCAGGTCGTCGTCGGCACGTCGCTGTTCCAGATCCTGTTCGTGACGATCGCGACGACGATGGTTCACGCGCTGACCACGGGCGCGGTCGATATCGTGCTCGCGGGGCTGCTGCTGCTCGGCAGCGTGATCGGGGCACAAGTCGGCGCGCGTTTCGCGCAAAAGGTGAAGCCCGAATATCTGCGCATGGCGCTCGCCGCGATCGTGCTGCTCGTCGCGCTGCGCATGGGGGTCGACCTGTTCATCCGCCCCGAAGAAATCTACACGGTGCAATGACGCGCGGCATCGCCTTGATCCTTTGGGCGGCGGCGTTGTTCCTGCCCGCGGCAGCGCATGCGGCCGACCCGCGGCTGGTGCCCGACGTGTCGAGCCGCGCGATCGACATCCAGTACAGCTTTACCGGGGAGGAATTGCTGCTGTTCGGCGCGATCCTCTATCCCGGGCAGCGCCTGCCCGACGACCGCGCCGACATCGTCGTCGTGCTGAAGGGGCCGGTCCGGCCGATCATCCTGCGCGAAAAGCGGCGCGTGGCGGGCATCTGGGTCAATGCCAGCAGCATTCGCCTGCGCACGTCGCCCGGCTTCTACGCGATCGGATCGTCGCGGCCGATCGACAAGCTGGTCGATGAGCGGACGGCGGCGATTTTCGAGCTGGGCCTGGCCAATCTGTCGATGTCGCCGAGCGGGTTCTCGGAAGCGAAGAAGCTCGAACGTTTCGAGGCGGGCCTGACCGACCTCTACCGCCGCTCCGGCCTCTTCGTCGAAAACCCCTCCGCCGTCGAGATCACCGAAGGCGTGCTCTATCGCGCGCGCATTCCCGTTCCGGCGCGCGTTCCTGTCGGCACCTATCGCGCCGAAACCTATCTGATCAGCCGCGGGCGCGTCCTCGCGGTCGCCTCGCGCGATGTCCAGATCCGCAAGGCGGGCTTCGAACGCTTCGTTGCGCTCGCGGCGCAGCGCCACGGCTTTCTTTACGGCTTGTCCGCAGTGCTGCTTTCGCTCGTGCTTGGATATGGTGCTTCGGCGATCTTCCGTCGCCGCTAAAAGGAGCCGGGCAGCCTTAAGTTCACAGCCTATTTACCCTCGTCTGCGATACCGGTGTCCGGGACCATGATAGAGGCGGGGACGAATTAATGGACATGCAGGGCGGATTCAGCGCCGGGGATTCGACGGCGGCACAACATGTCCGGCTTGCCGGCGGCGGCGTCGCGGCACCGGTCGCGCCGGCGATCAACCATCATCGCGACGACCTGATGATCGGCGAAGTGATCGATATTTCGGGTTCTGCGTCGCGCATCCTGCTTGACGCGGCGACGATCGCAAAGCTGGCTACGTCCACCGACGCTGCGGTGGCGATGGCCGGCCAGGTCGGCGCGCAGGTCAAGGTTCGCGTCGGCAATGTCTGGCTGATCGGCAGCATCCGCGACCAGCAATTGCACGAACGCGGCGAAGGGTTGATCGTCGCGACGATCGACTTCCTCGGCGAAGGCGACGAGGAAAAGATCACCGGCCGCATCCATAATTTCCGGCGCGGCGTCACCCGCTACCCGATCCCGGGCAGCCAGGTCTTCGCCGCGACCAGCGCCGACCTGAAACAGATATATGCCGCCGACGAACGCGCGCATGTCGAAGTCGGCACCGTCTATCCGACCAAGGATATTCGCGGATCGCTCTACATCGATGCGATGCTGGGCAAGCATTTCGCGCTGCTCGGATCGACCGGTACGGGCAAATCGACGAGCGCCGCGCTGATCCTGCACAAGATTTGCGAGATGGCACCGCAGGGCCACATCCTGATGATCGACCCGCACGGCGAATATTCGGCGGCGTTCAAGGGGATTGGCGCGCTGTTCGACGTCGACAATCTCGCGATGCCCTATTGGCTGATGAATTTCGAAGAACATTGCGAAGTGTTCGTGACGAGCGAAGGCCGCGACCGGCAGAGCGACTGCGACGTGCTCGCCAAATGCCTCCTCCAGGCACGCCAGAAGAGCCGGCTTGCCGAAGGCATGACCAAGCTCACGGTCGATTCGCCGATTCCCTATCTCCTGTCGGACCTGCTCAGCATCCTGACCAACGAGATGGGCAAGCTCGACAAGGCGACGTCGAGCGCGCCGTTCATGCGCATCAAGGGCAAGATCGAGGAAATGCGCGCCGACCCGCGTTATAATTTCATGTTCTCGGGCATGCTCGTCGCCGACACGATGGCGAACTTCATCGGCAAGATTTTCCGCCTGCCATCTGACGGACGGCCGATCTCGATCATCGACGTGTCGGGTGTCCCTTCGGACATCACCAGCGTCGTCGTCGCGGTGCTGTCGCGCCTGACCTTCGACTATGCGATCTGGTCGCGCGGCGAACCGCAGCGTCCGATCCTGCTCGTCTGCGAGGAAGCGCACCGTTACATCCCCGCCAAGGACATCGGGCAGGGGCAGGCCGTCCGCAAGGTGCTGGAGCGGATCGCGAAGGAAGGCCGTAAATATGGCGTCTCGCTCGGTTTGATCACCCAGCGCCCGTCGGATCTGGCCGAAGGCGTGCTATCGCAGTGCGGCACGATCATTTCGATGCGCCTCAACAACGAGCGCGACCAGCATTTCGTGAAGGCGGCGATGCCGGAAGGCGCGCGCGGTTTCATCGATTCGATCCCCGCGCTGCGCAACCGCGAGTGCATCGTCTGCGGCGAAGGCGTGTCGATCCCGATCCGCGTCTATCTCGACACGCTCGAAGAGGAAAAGCGGCCGGCGTCCAGCGACCCGCTCTTCTCCAAACTGTGGCGCGAAACCGGCGGCGAGGCCGAAATCCTCGAGCGCGTCGTCAAGCGCTGGCGCAGCCAAGGGCGCTGATTTTCTCCGCCTGACGGGGAGCGGGCCGGTGTCGCGTCTGGCGTTGGCCAGACAGAACATCAGCTTTTCGGCGGTTCCCACAATTCGATCGGATTGCCTTCGGGATCATGCACCCGCGCAAAGCGGCCGACCGCGGGATCGTCCCACTCATCCTTGGTGATCACCTCGTCCCCCGCGTCGTGGAACGGGGCGAGCACCGCGTCGAGATCGTCGACACGCAGGTTCAGCATATGCTGTTTGTCGGCGGCGAAATAATCGGTGTCGCCCTTGAATGCGCTGAACACCACCGGACCGGCGGTGACGTTCCACACCCATTCGTTGACCGGTCCGGTATCGTCGGCATTGCAGCCGGCGCCGATACCCAGCCGTTCGCGATACCATGCGTTGAGCGCGTCGGGGTCGCGCGCCCGGAAAAACAGTCCGCCGATGCCTTTGACATGTCCCATGGAGAGCTCCCGTCGTGAGGGTGGCAGCCTAGGCCGAAAGCGTCAGCGTTTCCACTCTCCGCTGCCGCGGAACTCTTCGCGAACCTGACCCGACTGGTTGAGCCGCGGATCAGCATAGGTCGGCGCGGCGGGGGCCGTAACGGGCGGCGGGGCCACGGGGGCCACGGGGGCCGCGGGCGCCATCGCGCCCGGCAGCGGCGCGGCGGCGACATCGGGCAAGGGCGCGGCGGGACCCGTCAGCATCGGAGCGGGGCCGGCACCGGGAGCGAGCCCCTGGCCCTTCAGGATCGCCAGTTGCTGCGCGAGCGGCAGATAGGGACCCGGAACGGGTTCGCGGCCGAGATAGGGCGCGCGGAATGCGTCGGGCATTCCCCAGCGCCCGCGCCAACGGTGGAAGATATGTGCGCCGACGATGTTGGTCATCACAAGGCTCTTGCCCCAGCGCGGCCAGATCGCCTGCGTGTGATAATGGGTCGCGAGGCCCACTTTCGGGAAGACGTAACCGCCTAGCGCGGCCGATGCGATGCGGCTCGCGCGCAGCCAGTTCGGCTTGCTTGGGCTCCGCGCCATCGCGCCGTCGCAACTGAAGGTAAACTGGCACACGCCCGCGCGCTGCGATCCCTGGAAGACGACGCCGCACACGGTATTCGGAAAGCTCGGGTGGCGGACGCGGTTAATCACCGTCTGCGCGACGCCGCGCATCCCGTCATCGGTTTCGGATGCGGCCTCATAATAGATGGCGGCGGTCAGGCAATAATGCGCACGCTCGCGGTCGAGCGCGGTCACACCGCGGAAAACATAGGGTTTCGCGGGCGGCCCGACAAAGGCTTCCTCGCGCAGCAGCGCTGGGTCGGCGGGGGGCAAGGCGGCGGCATCGCCATAGCCGACGCTGTCGGGATTGGGCAATGTCGGGTCGATCTTCAGCGCCGCCTCATAATCCTCGGCATTCATGATCGCCCAGCGCGCGGGGTCATAGGCCCTGAAATTGAGCGGCACCGAGACGCTGTATGGGCCGAACACCGCGGGCGGCCGCAATTGCCCGCTCGACAAGAGCAGTGCGAAGCAAGCCACCACGACGACCGCAATGATCGCCGCCCAAAAGGTGCGCCCCGGCCCAGCCGGTTTTTCCGGCACCGGGTCGCGCCAGCTCGGGCGGGCGCTCAGGTTCAGTTCGGGCTTCATGCGTATGTCAAATTCCGTCGCGTCCGCCGCGCGCGATTCGCGCGGAGGGCATCGCGGCTCATCCTATACGCTGAAACGCCAACAAAATGTTTCACCATCTATGCGATCGCCCGCGGCGGGCGGCGTTAGCCGTTTGTTGAGGGGGTCATGCCAGACTGGCGCCATGACTGGTCCCGCTATCCCGTCCTATCGGCGCAGCGCGCGGAGCGACTGGCGAATGTGGTTGCTGCTCACCGTCGGCCTGATCTTTTTCGGGACGGCATCGACGATCGATCCCGCCGAAAATTGCAGCGAAGATGGCCGCGAATGCGCCCCATGGCTCGTGCCGCTCGCGGGAGGATTCGGTGCGCTCATCGCGCTCGGCGCCGGGCTCAACATGCTTGCCAATCCGAACCGCGGCAGTCTGCTCGACCCGGAGACTGGCGATCTCGTCTGGTGGCAGGGGCGCATCGGGGACGCGGGCGGCGACGAGGGGCGCATCCACCCCTCGCGCATCGGCAGGCTGCGCATCGTCCGGCAGGACGAAAGCGACGACGCGGTGCATCTCTATGACCTTGAGGGCAATCGGCTGTTCTGGTTCAGCGAAGAGGTGATCCCCTGGCCCTATGATCGCTGGGCCGAACGGCTGGCGGCGCACTGGCCGCACATCGAAATCGAACGGATCGACGAGGGGTAGTCTGTCGAAGCGCGCTGACCCGCAGCATATGTTCAGCGTATTTCGACGGTCAGATGCTCGATTTCGTGCACTGGCGCGACGCGCTGGCAGATGGTTTCGCGGGTCGTGCCGACCACGCTGATGATCGCCGAATGCGCCCCCGGACCGACGCGCCAGACGTGAAGGTCGGTGATCGTGGCGTCGCCCGGTCCTTCGACCAGCGCACGGATCTCGGACTCGATCGCGGCGTCGGTCGCATCGAGCAGCACCGCGCCGGTATCGCGCATCAGCGAAACGGCCCAGACCGCGATGACGATCGACCCGACGATCCCCATCAGCGGGTCGAGCCACACCCAGCCGAGGTAGCGTCCGCCGAGCAAAGCGGCGATTGCAAGCACCGAGGTCAGCGCGTCGGCGACGACATGCAGATAGGCCGAGCGGAGATTGTTATCGCGCTCATGGTGATGGTCATGCGCGTGCGTCTCGCCGTGGCCATGATCATGCGCGTGGTCGTGACCATGCCCGAGCAGCAGCGCGCTGACGATGTTCACGCCGAGCCCGATCACCGCGATGATCGTTGCTTCGGTGAAGGCGACGGGGCGCGGGTCGAGCAGGCGCGTTACCGATTCGAATGCGATGCCCAGCGCGACGATGCCGAGCACCAGTGCCGAGGCGAAGCCGGCGAGGTCGCCGACCTTGCCGGTGCCGAAGCTGTAGCGGCGGCCATAGGCGTGGCGTTTCGCATAGGCATAGGCGATCGCTGCAATGCCGAGCGCGCCGGCGTGCGTCGCCATATGAAAGCCGTCGGCGAGCAGCGCCATCGAGTTGAACGCGAGCCCCGCTGCAATCTCGCCGACCATCATCACCGCGGTCAGCGCGACGACCCACAATGTGCGACGGGCATTCTCGTCGTGCCGCTTGCCGAGGAAGACATGATCGTGGGTCAGCGCGTCGATTTCGCTGTCGAGCGACATGGATGGTCCCCTATTTCGTATAGCGGCGGATGACTGCGAGCAGCTCGTCGCCGCCCTGCGCGCGGTCGGCATCCGACAGCCCGGGTGCAACGAGGTGCGATTGGAGATGATCGGCGACGAGTTCGTCCATCAGTCCGGCGATCGCCCCGCGCACGCCAGCGACCTGATGCAATATCGTCGCGCAACCCGCCTCGTCGGCGATGGCGCGCTCGATTGCGGCGACTTGCCCCGCGATGCGGCGGGTCCGGGCCAGCAATTGATCCTTGTTGGTGCGAGTGTGCGACATAGGATACCCCCCTATCCTATATTGCAAGGTCGCGCAACGGTGCTGAAAGGCAAAGTTTCTTCCCTCGCGCGGCGGCCATGCTAAGTATCGCGGCACGGGCCGTGCGGACGCCCGTCCAGACGGCTTGCTGTCCAAGTTCCGCTCCAATATGCCGCATTTGCGGCAAGGAGCGCGCTTGCCATGACGAATATCGAAGCTTCCCCGCCGCCGCTTTCTCTCCTTCAGCTCTTTCTGCGCTTTCTCCGCTTCGGCTTCTTCGCTTTCGGCGGCCCGGTCGCGCAGATCGCGATGGTGAAGCAGGCGCTGGTCGAGGAAGAGCGCTGGATCAGTCCCGAGCGCTTCAACCGGCTGCTCGCGGTGATGCAGATATTGCCCGGGCCGGAGGCGCACGAGCTGTGCGTCCACCTCGGCATGGTCGCGCGCGGGCGGATCGGCGGGCTGTTCGCGGGGCTGGGGTTCATGCTGCCGGGCTTTGTGCTGATGCTCGGCGCGGCGCGGCTCTACAAGGACTGGATCGTCGGCAATCCGGCGATGGCGCCTGTCTTCCTCGGCGTGCAGATCGCGGTGCTTGCGATCATCCTGCGCGCGGCGCAGCGGATCGGGGCGCATATACTCGAGGACGAATTGCTCTGGCTGCTCGCCGCAGCGGCGCTCGGCGCGACGCTGGCCGGGGTGCCGTTCTGGATTCCGCTGATTGCGGCGGGATTGATCTATAGCTTTGCCGCGCGGCCCGTCGTGGCGGCCGCGGTGTTCGTCGCGGCGGCACTGCTGGCGTTTGTCGTTTCGGACGCGGCTCCGGCGCTCGCGATTACCGTTTCCGCGAGCGAGGCGGGTGTCGTCGCGCTGTTCATCGCCGGATTGAAAGGCGGGCTGCTGACCTTTGGCGGTGCCTATACGGCGATCCCTTATGTGCGCACCGATACGGTGGGGCGCGGCTGGCTGTCCGATGCGAGCTTCCTCGACGGGGTCGCGCTCGCGGGGATGCTGCCCGCACCGCTCGTGATCTTCGCGACCTTTGCCGGCTATGTCGCGGGGGGCTTTCCGGGGGCGGTCGCGATCACTGCGGGCATGTTCCTGCCCGCCTTTGCCTTTTCGATGATCTTTTTCGAGCGGCTCGAGGCGGTGGTCGAGAATCCGGCGCTGCACCGCCTGCTCGGCGGCGTCGCCGCGGCGGTGGTCGGGGTGATCGCGGCGACCTTGCTCCAGCTCGGCTGGGCGACGACACTGCGCGTGTCGAACGTCGCCGGCGGTGTTGCCATCTTCGTCGCGGCCATCGCGGCGGTGATGTTGATCAAGGGAAAATGGGCTGCGCTGCTGCTGGTGATCGGCGCGGGCATCGCGGGATGGCTCTTGCATCCCTGAGCCCGCATTCCCCCTTGCCGACTCACGCGCCAAAGCCTATATGCGCCCTACTTCTTGACATGGTTAGCCAGTTGGGACGTCGGGGCCGCGGGCCGCGGCGGCTATACCCACATGCTTTCCGGTCATCCGAATTGGGAATTTTCATTGGCCGATCTCGACGTCCTGAATGCGATCATCGCGCCCGAAGCCGAGGCGATGGGCCTTGCGCTCGTGCGCGTCGCCTTTTTTGGCGGTGAGAGCGACCCGACGCTGCAGGTGATGGCCGAGCGCCCCGACACGCGCCAGCTGACGATCGACGATTGCGCCGACCTGTCGCGCCGCATCTCGGAGCGTCTGGACGCGCTCGAGGAAGCGGGCAAGGACCCGATCGACATCGCCTACCGGCTTGAAGTGTCGTCGCCGGGCATCGACCGGCCGCTGACGCGCCGCGCCGACTTCGCCGACTGGGCGGGACACGAGGCGAAGATCGCGCTCAAGGAAAAGCGCGACGGGCGCCAGCGCTTCAACGGCGAGCTGATCGGCATCGACGGCGATACCGTCACGATTTCGGATAAGGAAGGGGTGGAACACAAGCTGCCGTTCGACGCGATCGACACGGCGAAGCTCGTTCTCACCGACAAATTGATTGCCGCAACCGTCCCGCTCTCGATCGAGGGCGCCGACGAAATGGAAGAAGAAGGACAGGACTGATGGCCACTGCCATTTCCGCCAACAAGGCCGAGCTGCTCGCGATTGCCAACAGCGTCGCCAGCGAGAAGATGATCGACAAGGGCATCGTCATCGAGGCCATCGAGGAAGCGATCCAGCGCGCCGCGCGCGCGCGTTACGGCGCCGAAAACGACATTCGTGCGAAGCTCGATCCGCAGACCGGCGACCTTCGCCTGTGGCGCGTCGTCGAGGTCGTCGAGGCGGTCGAGGATTATTTCAAGCAGGTCGACCTTGCCGCCGGCCAGAAGCTGCAGAAGGACGCCAAGATCGGCGACTTCATCGTCGATCCGCTGCCCGCGGTCGACCTTGGCCGCATCGACGCCCAGTCGGCGAAGCAGGTCATTTTCCAGAAGGTCCGCGAAGCCGATCGCGAGCGCCAGTATCATGAATTCAAGGACCGTGCGGGCGAGATCATCACCGGCGTCGTCAAGTCGGTCGAATTCGGCCACATCGTCGTCAACCTCGGCCGCGCCGAAGGCGTCATCCGCCGCGACCAGCAGATCCCGCGCGAACTGATGCGCGTCGGCGACCGCGTCCGCGCGCTGATTCTGTCGGTGCGCAGCGAAACGCGCGGGCCGCAGATTTTCCTGAGCCGCGCGCACCCCGACTTCATGAAGAAGCTGTTCGCGCAGGAAGTGCCCGAAATCTACGACGGCATCATCGAGATCAAGGCCGCCGCCCGCGATCCGGGTTCGCGCGCGAAGATCGGCGTGATCAGCTATGATGGCTCGATCGACCCCGTCGGCGCTTGCGTCGGCATGAAGGGCAGCCGCGTGCAGGCGGTCGTCCAGGAAATGCAGGGCGAAAAGATCGACATCATCCCCTGGTCCGAAGACACCGCGACCTTCGTCGTCAACGCGCTCCAGCCCGCGACGGTGCAGCGCGTCGTCATCGACGAGGATGACAGCCGCATCGAAGTCGTCGTTCCCGACGACCAGCTGTCGCTCGCTATCGGCCGCCGCGGCCAGAATGTCCGTCTCGCCAGCCAGCTCACCGGCAGCCAGATCGACATCATGACCGAGGCCGACGCGAGCGAGAAGCGCCAGCGCGAATTCGTCGAACGCTCGACGATGTTCCAGGAAGAGCTCGACGTCGACGAAACGCTCGCACAGCTGCTCGTCGCCGAAGGCTTTGGCGAACTCGAAGAAGTCGCCTATGTCGGCATCGACGAACTCGCGAGCATCGAAGGCTTCGACGAGGAACTCGCGCAGGAACTGCAGAGCCGCGCTGCCGAAGGCCTCGAACGCCGCGAAGAAGCGTCGCGTCAGGAACGCCGCGCGCTCGGCGTCGAAGACGCGCTGGCCGACATCCCGCACCTGACCGAAGCAATGCTCGTCGTGCTTGGCAAGGCCGGGATCAAGACGCTCGACGACCTCGCCGATCTCGCCACCGACGAACTGATCGCGAAGAAGCGCACCGACAATCGCCGCGGCCCGCCGCGCAGCGAGCGCGCCGAGGACAAGGGCGGCGTGCTTGGCGAATATGGCCTGAGCGAAGAACAGGGCAACGAGATCATCATGGCGGCGCGCGCGCACTGGTTCGACGACGAACCGGAAGCCGACGCACCGCAAGCCGGGGAGGCCGCCGATGCGGACCCCGCGCAATGATCAGCTGACCGAAACCGACCGCGCAAAGGGGCGCGGCCAGCATGTGCCCGAGCGGCGCTGCGTTATCACCGGCGAAGTTTCGCCGGCGGAGCAGCTCGTGCGCCTCGCGCTCGGCCCCGACGGCACGATTGCGCCCGACGTCCATGGCAAGGCGCCGGGGCGCGGCGCGTGGATCGGCGTCGATCGCGCGACGCTCGAAGCCGCACAGGCGAAGGGCAAGCTGAAAGGCGGCCTGGCGCGCGCGCTTCAGGACGGCAATTTCACCATCCCCGACGACCTCGGCGCGCGCATCGAGGCACAGCTCCAGCGCGCGACGCTCGACCGGCTCGGGCTGGAATCGCGGTCGGGCACCCTGCTCAGCGGCAATGAAAAGATCGAAACCGCGGCACGAAAGGGGCAGGTTCGCCTGCTCCTCCATGCCAGTGACGCGGGCGAGGACGGGCGCAAGAAACTGGCGCAGGCGTGGCGCGTTGGCGAAGACGACGAGGGGTCGGGCCGCGAGGGCCTGGTCTTGCCGGTGGACCGCGGCACCCTATCTATGGCATTGGGGCGCGAGAATGCTGTGCATCTGGCGTTGACCGACGCCCGCGCCGCGGACCGGGTGCTGGCACATTTGAGCCGCTGGCAGTTTTTCACAGGATGGAGTAGGGACGCGGCCAACCGCGATTCCGACCCGCATGCCGCGTCAGTCTCTGGCGAGGAAAAAATTGGGGCGTTGCCGACCAGCGACGCCGCTTCGGACGCGTTTTGAAGGAATGATGGTTTTCGATGAGTGACGAACAGGACAAACCGACCCTTAGCCGCAAGCCCCTCGGGCTGAAGCGGACGGTCGAGGCCGGGCAGGTGCAGCAGCAATTCAGCCACGGGCGCCGTAATACGGTGGTGGTCGAGGTGAAGCGCCGCCGCGTGCTGGGCCGTCCGGGCGAAGCCGCCCCGGCACCCGAGGTCGAAGAGGTCGAGGCCGCTCCGGCGCCCGCACCGGCTCCCGCTCCGGCACCCGCGCCCGCTCCGAAGCCGGCAGCGCCGCGTGCAAGCGAGAACGACAGCCTGATGACGCGTCAGGAACGCCAGGCGCAGCTGCTGCGCGAGGCCGAGGAAGCGCGCATGAACGCGCTCGAGGAAAATCGCCGCCGCGACGAAGCCGCGCGCGCGCGCGCCGCCGAGGAAGAAAAGGCGCGTGCCGAAGCGCGCGTCGAGCAGGCTGCCGCCAAGGCCGCCGCTCCGGCGCCCGCTGCGCCCGTTGCTGCCGAACCCGCCGCCGAAGCCCCCGCTGCGGCTGCCGAGCCGCAGGGCGAGGCCGCTGCTGCGCCCGCGGCGCGACCCGCGACCACCAGCGCTGCCCCCGCGCCGCGCCGCTTCACGCCCGTCGAGGCGCCGAAGCGCCCCGAACCCAAGCGGCCCGAGCCGAAGGCGACCCGTGGCGGCGACAGCCGCCGCCAGTCGGGCAAGCTGACCGTCACGCGCGCGCTGAACGACGATGAAGGCGCGCGCGCGCGCAGCCTCGCGGCGCTGAAGCGCGCCCGCGAAAAGGAAAAGCGCTCGCACATGACGTCGTCGGGTCCGCGCGAGAAGCAGGTCCGCGAAGTCGTCGTGCCCGAAAGCATCACGGTGCAGGAACTCGCGAACCGCATGGCCGAAAAGGGCAGCGACCTCGTGAAGGCGCTGTTCAAGATGGGCATGCCCGTCACGATCAACCAGGCGATCGACCAGGATACGGCCGAACTGCTCGTCACCGAGTTCGGACACGAGATCAAGCGCGTCAGCGAAGGCGATATCGATATCCGTCATGACGAGGATGTCGACGATGCCGCGCAGCTCAAGCCGCGCGCACCGGTCGTTACGATCATGGGTCACGTCGACCATGGCAAGACCAGCCTGCTCGACGCGCTCCGCGGCGCGAATGTGCAGGCGGGCGAGGCCGGCGGCATCACGCAGCATATCGGCGCCTATCAGATCAAGACGCCCGATGGCTCGCTCGTCACCTTCCTCGATACGCCGGGCCACGAAGCCTTTACCGAGATGCGCCAGCGCGGTGCGAACGTCACCGACATCGTGATCCTCGTGGTCGCGGCCGACGACGGGCTGAAGCCGCAGTCGATCGAGGCGATCAACCATGCGAAGGCGGCCGGCGTGCCGATCATCGTCGCGATCAACAAGGTCGACAAGGAAGGCGCCAATCCGCAGCGCGTCCGCGAACGCTTGCTCGAACATGAGCTGGTGGTCGAGGAAATGGGCGGCGACGTCCAGAATGTCGAAGTGTCGGCGCTCAAGAAGACCGGTCTCGACAAATTGCTCGACGCGATCGCGCTCCAGGCCGAGATCATGGAATTGAAGGCGAACCCCGATCGCGCTGCCGAAGGCACGGTGATCGAGGCGAAGCTCGACAAGGGCCGCGGGCCCGTCGCGACGATCCTCGTCCGCCGCGGGACGCTGAAGGTCGGCGACATCTTCGTCTGCGGTGCCGAAAGCGGCCGCGTCCGCGCGCTCGTCGACGACCATGGCAAGCAGATCAAGCAGGCGACGCCGTCGATGCCGGTCGAAGTCCTCGGCCTCGGCGGGGTGCCGATGGCGGGCGACACGCTGACCGTCGTCGAGAATGAGGCGCGTGCCCGCGAAGTGGCGGCCTATCGCCAGGAACAGGCGACGCGCAAGCGTACCGAACAGGCGCCGGTCAGCCTCGAAGGCATGTTCTCGGCGCTCGCCGACAAGGCGAATGTCATCGAATATCCGGTCATCGTCAAAGGCGATGTGCAGGGCAGCGTCGAGGCGATCGTCAATGCGCTGAACAAGCTGTCGACCGACGAGATCCGCGTCCGCGTGCTGCTCTCGGGCGCCGGTGCGATCACCGAAAGCGACGTGACGCGCGCGGCCTCGACCGGCGCGCCGATCATCGGCTTCAACGTCCGTCCGAACGCGAAGGCACGCGAGATCGCAGCGCGCGAAAAAGTGCGCTTCATGTATTATGACGTCATCTATCACCTCACCGCCGACGTGGCGAAGGAGATGGCGGGCGAACTGGGTCCGGAGCGCATCGAAAATGTCGTCGGCCGCGCCGAGGTCAAGGATGTCTTCCCCGCCGGCAAGCGCGACAAGGCTGCGGGCCTGCTCGTGCTCGAAGGTGTCATCCGCAAGGGGCTCCACGCGCGTCTCACCCGCGACGACGTCATCATCTCGGCCACGACCATCTCGTCGCTCCGCCGTTTCAAGGACGACGTCGCCGAAGTGCGCGCGGGCCTCGAATGCGGTGTCGTGCTGGCGGATACGAACGACATCAAGGCGGGCGACCACCTCGAAGTCTTCGAAGTCGAACTGCGCGAACGGACGCTGTAACCAGCGTCCGCTCCGCAGAGCGGTGGAGGCACCGGCATGGCTCGCTATGTGGCGCTATTCGGCAGCATCAACGTCGGCGGCAACCGGCTGACGATGGCCGATCTGCGCGCGGCGTTCGAGGCCGAGGGGTTCAGCCGTGTCGAAACCGTCGTGGCGAGCGGCAATGTGCTGTTCGACCATGACGCGCGGCCGACGCGCGGGCTCGAAGAGAAATTGTCGATGATGGTCGAGGACCGCTTCGACATGACGAGCGCGGCGCTGGTGCGCAGCCGCGACGAACTCGCCGCGGCGATCGCCGACAATCCGTTCGCGGGTACGAACGAGGACAGGATCGTCCATACGATGTTCCTCGACGGGCAACCGACCGCCGAACAGTTCGACGCGCTGGCGACCGACCACCGGGTGCGGCCGAACGAGCGGCTCGCGCTCGGCGACCGGGCGCTCTATATCGATTTCGGCGACGGCGCGGCCGACAGTAAGCTGCACGCGCGGTTGATCGAACGGCGGCTGGGGCACAAGGGCACTGCGCGCAACATGCGCTCGATCGCGCGGATCATCGCGAAACTGGACGAAGAGGCAAAGGGTTAGGCGATGAAGACCGAAAAGGACCGGAAAAAGGATGGCGGCCCGTCGGTCCGCGTGCTTCGCGTCGGCGAACAGGTGCGCCACCTCCTCTCCGAAATCCTCGCGCGCGGCGACGTTCATGACGACGTGCTCGCGACGCATCCCGTGAGCATCACCGAAGTGCGCATGTCGCCCGACCTGCGCCATGCGACGGTGTTCGTGAAATCCTTGCTCGGCAAGGACGAGGAAGCGGTGCTCAAGGCGCTGCGCACCAACACCGCCTATCTGCAAAAGACTGTCGCGTCGAAGGTGCGGATGAAATATGCCGCGAAGCTCAAATTCCTGTCGGACGAAAGCTTCGACGAGGCGAGCCATATCGAAAAACTGCTGCGCGACCCGAAGGTGGCGCGCGATTTGGAGGACAGGGACGCCGAATGACCGCAATCCCTGCGCCGCAATCTATCGAAATTGGCGGCGAGATTTTGTGGGAATTGCTGTTGGTCGGACCGGGGCCTCGTCCAACGCGAGAGACCGGTAAGCTGAGCGAGATTCTCGATCGGGGTCTATGGGCGCGTTCGCAGGGTACGGATTCCGACGGCGATTGGGATGAAGTCGAGCCGGCTTCCGCGTGGCGATACTGGTATCAAGCCACACGCCCCGAGCCTGACCAGCGCTTCATTGTCGAGGCGATTGGCGAGGCGCCGCTGATCTTTTCGATAAATTCCACCAGCTCCGAACTGACCGCGATCGTCGCTCGTTTTTTCCACGATCATTGTGGCGGAACGCTGATAGCCGACGCGGAGCGATCGACGCGACTAAGAGCTATTTCCCCTTCGGCGCCTTGATCCCTGCGGCCTGCTCCAGCTCGACCAGTGCTTCCTCCAGATAGTCGATCATCCTTTGCGCGTGCGGCACGCTTCGCCGGCACGCGGTGATGCCGAAGTCGATATTCTTGAAATTCGACACCTGCGTGATGTTCATCGCCATGCCGTCGACCGGGATGCTCGCGGGATACATTCCGTCGAGGCGCGCGCCGTTCCAGTACATCTGTTCGCGCGGGCCGGGGACGTTCGAAATCGTCACCGAATAAGCGGGGAATTTGTCGGCCGTGCGCGTCAGCGCGGTGAGCATCATCGGGAGGCTGGTGATCGCGGTATAGAGCTGGATCTGCGCCGCGGTCATCGCGCGGAGCTGCGCCTTCGCCGAATTCATCGATTCCTGGATCATCGCCATGCGCGTCGCGGGATCGTCGATATGCGTCGCGAGATTCGCGGTGACCGACGCGACCGAATTGCCCGAATCGATATCGTCCTTCGGCCGGATCGACACCGGCGCCATGGCTTTCAATGGCTTGTCGGGCAGCTCGTTGAGCGATTGCAGATATTTGCGCATCGCCCCCGCGCACATCCCGAGCACCGCGTCGTTGATCGTCCCGTCATAGGCCTTACCCATCGCGCGGACGCGCTCCAGCGACCAGCTTTGCGCGACGAAGCGGCGCGCGCCGGTGATATTGCGATTGAAGCTGGTCCGCGGCACGCCGGAGAAAGGAGTGACGAGCCCGTCGCCGCCGATGCCGAACATCGCCGCGAGATACTGGTTCATCGCCTTGGTCACGCCGACGCTGTTGCCCCATTGCTCCTTCAGGAAGTCGCCGATCGCCTTGATGTCGGTCAGGCTGGGGCGCGTCGGTTTCTTTGGCTGCGGAAAGAGGCGCTTGTAGGCTTCATAGGCTTCGACCGAGAGCGGCGATGCGGTGCGGCGTTCCTTCGGGTCCGCCGACAGCATCGAATTGTAGAAATGGATGCTCGCCGCCCCGTCCATCAGCGCGTGATGCACCTTTTTGAAGGTCGCGATCTGGCGGTTCGGCAGGCCCGATATCAGCGTGATTTCCCACAAGGGCCGCGTCCGGTCGAGCAGCCCCGAATGAAGCCGCGACGCGAGTTCGAACATTTCGCGATAGCGTCCCGGTTTCGGCAGCGCGGCGGCGCGGACGTGATAGTGCATGTCCATGTCGCGGTCGGGTTCGAGCCGGATCGGGCCATATTGGCCGAGGGGCGTTAGCTTCAGCACTTCGCTGAACGGCCGCCGAAGGCCCTCGGACTGGCGAAGCAGCGCGAGCTGGTCGTTCAGCCAGTCGGTCTCGTCGACCCCGTCGGGCAAGGTATAGAGGTTGATGCCCCCGATGTGCATCGGCATCTCGCGGCTTTCCCCCCACAGGAACATCGCGTCGGTCACCGGCATCAACCGCATGGCAGCTCTCCCCACTGTTTATGCTGCATCTTTTGCGCGCAGCATGACAGCGGACACGGGCGAGTCAAGCGGGCGGGGCGGCGGCTTTCGGTCCCGGACACGCCGGCTGCCTCCAAAAGGCAATCGTGATCGTAACGGGACCCCGGCGTTCGACGTGGTGCGGGACGAGCGGCGGGACGAGAATGACCTCTCCCACCTGCAGTTCGCATCCGCCGCCCGCTTCATCGTCCCAGCAGAAACCGATCGCCCCCGCTTCGACGGTCAGAAGCCCCCACGCGCCGGCTTTCAGATTGTGCGTTTTCAGCAGGCCGGCGGGGATGTGCCCGGCGTCGAAGGGGCCGATCGTTCGATAGGGATGGGCATCGCTTGGAAGGGGCGGGCCGCGGTCGGCCCGGACGATCCGTCCAGGCAGCGGATCAATCGGGGGCCGGGACATGCGGCAGCTCGACTTTCCTCGACAAGGCCTGATCACGGTCGCGATGGACCCAGATGCCCGTGAGCAGGCTTTCGGCGATCATCCGCGCCTTGGCGCCGATGTGGCGCGCAGCTTCGGGCGACGGCGCGATGTCGTTCAAGGTGGCGTAGAACAGCGCGAGCCAGTGTTGGAAATCGGCTTGATCGAGCCCCGGGATGGCGAGATGTTTGACCATCGGATTGCCCGAGAAGTTGGCGGCGCTAAGCAGGATCGACTGCCAGAAGCGGTTCATCTGGCCGAGGTGGCGGGGCCAATCATCGATCCGCGGCTCGAAGATCGGGCCAAGCACCGCGTCGGCGCGAACCGCCGCGTAGAAATGATCGACCATCGCGGCGATGAACGCCTCGTCGATCCCCATGGCGCGCGCGTCGTCGCGGCGGCGCTCGCGCGCGGCAAGGCTGTGGGGATGGGCGCGGGAAGGGGGGCTGGCCATGGCAAGGACTCGATAAGTGGTATCTGAAATACCATTTATTCGCGGTTGATAAAAAATCAATATTCAATATACCTATTTTATGCGGCTCAGCCTTCACAGCGATTACGCCCTGCGCATCCTGATGGCCCTCGGCGCCACCGGCGAACTGATGTCGGTCGACCAGATCGCCGGGCATTATGGCGTGTCGCGCAACCATCTGGCGAAGGTCGCGCAGCGGTTGCAGGCGCTCGATTATGTCGCGACCCAGCGCGGGCGTGGCGGCGGGATGCGGCTGGCGCACGACCCGGCCGCGATCAACGTCGGAACGGTGGTGCGCCAGTTCGAAAATCTCGACACGCTGGTCGAATGCATGGACCCCGCGACCTCGACCTGCCCCGTGCGCGGGGGGTGCGGGTTGCAGGGGGTGCTCGGCGGCGCGTTGGCCGCCTTCCTCCGCCACCTCGACGACTATACGCTTGCCGACCTGCTGCCGCAGCCCGCCCGGTTTCGCGTGCTGCTGGGCGCGGCCTAATCGCCCGTTGCATGGCGCCGCGAAGGCGGTAACAGCAGCATCATGGCCAAGCTCTATTTCTACTATGCCAGCATGAACGCCGGCAAATCGACGACGCTGCTGCAGGCGGACTTCAACTATCGCGAGCGCGGCATGGAAACGATGCTGTGGACCGCCGCGCTCGACGACCGTTACGGCGTCGGTCAGGTCACGAGCCGCATCGGGCTGATGGCCGAAGCGCATAAGTTCGATCCCGACAGCGACATGTTCGCCGCGGTGACCGCCGAGCACCGGGAGCGCCCGCTCGCATGCGTGCTCGTCGACGAAGCACAGTTCCTGACGCGCGCGCAGGTGCTGGGCCTCGCGCGGCTCGCCGACGAGGTCGGCATCCCGGTGCTCTGCTATGGCCTGCGCACGGATTTTTCGGCCGAGCTGTTTCCCGGGTCGGCGGCGCTGCTCGGCATCGCCGACGCGCTCGTCGAACTGAAGGCGGTGTGCGAATGCGGGCGCAAGGCGACGATGAACCTGCGCGTCGACGAACAGGGACGCGCGGTGGTCGAGGGCGCGCAGACCGAAATCGGCGGCAACGACCGCTATGTCGCGATGTGCCGCCGCCACTTCATGGCGAAACGGCGCGAAGCCGCGGAAGCTCTCGCCAATGCTTGATCGTCTCTATGTCGACCTTACCGACGGCGACCTCAAGCTCGTCAAGCTGACCGAAGCGCACCGCGAGGCGCTGCGCGTCGCCTGCGCCGCCGACGCCGATGTCTGGACGATCTATTCGTCGAGCTTCGGCCCCGGTCATTTCGACAAGAGCTTCGACACGCTGATCGGCGGCGCGGGCCGGATGCCATACGCGATCCTCGACGGCGACAGGCTCGTCGGCATGACCGCCTGGCTGCGCCCCGACTGGTCGGCGCAGACGGTCGAGATCGGCAACAGCTTCATCCACCCCGATGCGCGCGGGACGGGGTTCAACGGCCGCGTCAAGCGCCTGATGCTCGACCATGCCTTTGCGGCCGGGATCCGGCGCATCGAATTTCGCATCGACGAACGCAACAAGCGGAGCCAAGCCGCCGTCGCCAAGCTCGGCGGTACGAAGGAAGGCGTGCTGCGCTCCGAACGCATCACCTGGACCGGCTATGTCCGCGATACCGGCCTCTGGTCGCTGCTCGCCGATGAATGGGCGTCAGCATAGATATGGACGCCGTCCAGATCCTGCTGAACATTGCGGTGATCGTTGCAAATGGCCTGGTCATTCTTGCGATCGGGTGGTTCATCGACCGCAGGCACAGTGCGTTCTGGGAATCGAGCGATGGCATTATCCGGGCGACAATTGTCGCGTCGATTTCCGCAACGGGCCTGTGGTTTCTGGGGCTCCTCTTTTTTGGCGACGGAATCAATCTGTTCGGGACCGCGCTGATGGGCGGCACTGGCGGCGCGATTGCCATGCTGGGTGCGATCATCCTGTATCGCCGGCGGAGGTCGCGACCGGCCCATCGCCGGACCGACGCGCTGCGCGATACCTTTTCCTGAAAAGCCGGACGGGTCTGCCGTCCCAGATCTGACCAGCGGGCGTTCGTCGATGAACCCCGACTGACCCCTGGGTCAGCACCGGTTCAGGATCGGTCTGCTAGGGCGCGCGCCATATGCCGGGTGGGACGATAGAAAGACTCGACATGAAACAGAAACTCGCACTCTCCTTGGCCGCCATGCTGCTTCCCCTTTCTGCGGCGGCGGCCACCGAGCCCGCAAAGGAACCGCGCGAACTCGGCGTCGAGTCGAGCATCGTGTTCCCGAGCGACAGCACCATCCGCAACTGGCAGGCCGACCGCGACCGCGGCATCTGGATCGAAGGGCGCCGCGGCGAATGGTATTATGGAACCTTCGCCGGCATCTGCCGCGACATCGATTTCGCGCAAGCGATCGGCGTCGAAACGCGCGGCGCCGGGCGGCTCGACAAATTCGCCTCGATCGTCGTGCGCGGCGAGCGCTGCCTGCTGTCGTCCTTCGTGACGTCGGCACCGCCGCCGACGAAGGCGGAGCGCAAGGCGGCGCGCGAAGCCGAAAAGGCGGCGCAAAATTGACAGCCGCCGACCCGCGACGTCTCGTCTGCCGCATTTTACGAAGCATCAGGTTTTACCCGACCTGAAAATGCTCTAGCGGCGCGGGATGAACGGCTGGATCATCCTCGACAAACCTGTGGGGCTCGGCTCGACGCAAGCGGTGGGCGCAGTGAAGCGCGTGTGCCGCGAGGCGGGGCTGGGCAAGGTCAAGGTCGGCCATGGCGGCACGCTCGACCCGCTCGCGTCGGGTGTGCTGCCGATCGCGCTCGGTGAGGCGACGAAGCTTTGCGGCCGGATGCTCGACGCGAGCAAGGTCTATGATTTCACCATCGCGTTCGGGACCGAGACCGCGGGACTCGATGCCGAGGGCGAGGTGGTCGCGACGAGCGATGTCCGGCCCACCCTCGCCGAAATCGAGGCAGTGCTGCCGCGCTTCACCGGCCCGATCGAGCAGGTGCCCCCCGCCTATTCCGCCATCAAGATCGACGGGCAGCGCGCCTATGACCTCGCGCGCAAGGGCGAAGCGGTCGAGATGAAGGCGCGCAGCGTGACGATCCATTCCCTTCGTCATGCCGGACTTGATCCGGCATCCGTGCCCGCGGCCGTCGGATGGACCCCGGATCAAGTCCGGGGTGACGAGGGTGGGGCAGGGCGGCTTGAATCGATCACCCTCACCGCGCATGTCTCGAAGGGCACCTATATTCGCAGCCTTGCGCGCGACATTGCATATGCGGTTGGCAGCGTCGGTCATGTCACGATGCTGCGACGCACGAAAGCGGGGCCCTTTGCGCTCGAACAGGCGATTTCGCTGGACAAATTGAATGCATTCGGCCAAGGGGCCGCCCAATCAGAAGTATTTCTGCCGCTCGAGGCAGGGCTGGTCGACATCCCGGCTCTGAACCTTTCCCCGGAAGCGGCAGGGGCGATCCGTCAGGGTCGTGTCTGGACCGGGGTAAGCGCGGATGACGGGCTCTATTGGGGAAGGGACAGCGAAATGCGTCCCGTTGCCCTGGTCGAGGTTTTGGCGGGAACGCTGAAAGTTGTCCGGGGCTTCAATCTGTAAGCAGGATGTTCGAGGAAAAGAAAATATGTCGATTACCGCAGAGCGCAAAACCGAAGTGATCAACGACAACGCCCGTGCAAAGGGCGATACCGGTTCGCCGGAAGTCCAGGTCGCGATCCTGACCGACCGCATCAACACGCTGACCGATCACTTCAAGGCGCACCACAAGGACAACCACAGCCGCCGCGGCCTTCTGATGATGGTCAACAAGCGCCGCAGCCTCCTCGACTATCTGAAGAAGAAGGACGAGGCCCGCTATCAGGCGCTGATCGCGAAGCTGGGTCTTCGCAAGTAAGAATTTCTGGCGGCCCCGGATTTCCGGGGCCGCTGTCATATTGGTCCCGCGCAAAGTGCCGGGCCACAGGGCTGCTCCCGCATCCGGCGGGACCGCCATAGGGGCAGACAGACGCCCTACACCGCCCCGGGCCGGATTGCCCGGAATCAGAGGCCCCGCCCGGCATAGGGCCTGGCGGGCGAAGGAAACCACATGTTTGACGTGAAAAAAGTATCGATCGAGTGGGGCGGTGAAACGCTGACGCTCGAAACGGGCAAGGTTGCCCGCCAGGCCGACGGCGCCGTGATGGCGACGCTGGGCGAAACGGTCGTCCTGTGCGCCGTGACCGCCGCGAAGTCGGTGAAGGACGGGCAGGACTTCTTCCCGCTCACCGTCCACTATCAGGAAAAATATTCGGCCGCTGGGCGCATCCCGGGCGGCTTCTTCAAGCGCGAACGCGGCGCGACCGAAAAGGAAACGCTCGTCAGCCGCCTGATCGACCGTCCGATCCGCCCGCTGTTCCCCGAAGGTTTCTACAACGAAATCAACGCCATTGCCCAGGTTCTGAGCTATGACGGCCACAATGAGCCCGACATCCTCGCGATGGTCGCGGCCTCGGCTGCGCTCACCATTTCGGGCGTGCCCTTCATGGGCCCGATCGGCGCCGCGCGCGTCGGCTATATCGACGGCGAATATATCCTGAACCCGACCGATGCGCAGGTTGCCGAAGGCGACCTCGACCTCGTCGTCGCCGCGACCTACGACGCCGTGATGATGGTCGAATCCGAAGCCAACGAGCTGTCGGAAGAGGTCATGCTCGGCGCCGTCCTGTTCGCGCACGACGCGTGCAAGGAAGTCGTCAAGGCGATCGTCAAGCTCGCCGAACAGGCCGCCAAGGATCCGTGGGAAGTCGCCTCGGGCGACGACAATGCCGCGATCAAGGACAAGCTCAAGAAGCTCGTCGGCAAGGACATCGCCGCCGCCTACAAGCTGACCGACAAGTCGGCCCGCTCGAACGCGCTCAACGAAGCGCGCGCGAAGGCGAAGGAAAGCTTCGCTGCAGACGGCCTCAGCCCGCAGGAAGTCATGGCCGGCATCAAGCTCGTCAAGAAGCTCGAAGCCGAAATCGTCCGCGGTGCCATCCTCAAGGACGGCAAGCGCATCGACGGCCGCACGACGACGCAGATCCGTCCGATCGTCGCCGAAACGCACTTCCTGCCGCGCGCGCACGGCTCGGCGCTGTTCACCCGCGGCGAAACGCAGACGATCGCGACCTGTACCCTTGGCACCAAGGATGCGGAGCAGATGATCGACGGCCTGAACGGCCTGTCGTACCAGAACTTCATGCTGCACTATAACTTCCCGCCCTATTCGGTCGGTGAAGTCGGCCGCTTCGGCGCCCCGGGCCGCCGCGAAGTCGGTCATGGCAAGCTGGCATGGCGTGCGCTGCACCCCGTGCTGCCGACGAAGGACGAGTTCCCCTACACGATCCGCCTCACCAGCGACATCACCGAGTCGAACGGCTCGTCGTCGATGGCGTCGGTTTGCGGCGGCAGCCTCGCGATGATGGACGCCGGCGTGCCGATCAAGCGTCCCGTTTCGGGCATCGCGATGGGCCTGATCCTCGAAGGCAAGGATTATGCGATCCTGTCGGACATCCTCGGTGACGAAGATCACCTTGGCGACATGGACTTCAAGGTTGCGGGTACTGCCGACGGCATCACCACGATGCAGATGGACATCAAGATCGCGGGCATCACGCGCGAGATCTTCGAAGCCGCTCTGAACCAGGCGAAGGACGGCCGCGCGCACATCCTCGGCGAAATGGCGAAGGCGCTGGGCGAAACCCGCAGCGAGCTGTCGGCGCACGCGCCGCGCATCGAGACGATGCAGATCGACAAGTCGAAGATCCGCGACGTCATCGGCACCGGCGGCAAGGTGATCCGCGAGATCGTCGCGACCACCGGCGCCAAGGTCGACATCGACGACGAAGGCCTGATCAAGATCTCGTCGAGCGACCTCGACCAGATCGAAGCCGCGCGTAAGTGGATTTCGGGCATCGTCGAAGAAGCCGAAGTCGGCAAGATCTATGACGGCAAGGTCGTCAACCTCGTCGATTTCGGCGCGTTCGTGAATTTCATGGGCGGCAAGGACGGTCTCGTCCACGTCAGCGAAATCGCCAACGAGCGCGTCGAGAAGGTCGCCGACGTCTTGTCCGAAGGCCAGGAAGTCAAGGTCAAGGTCCTCGAGATCGATCCGCGCGGCAAGGTTCGCCTGTCGATGCGCGTCGTGAACCAGGAAACCGGCGAAGAACTCGAAGACACCCGCCCGCCGCGCGAACCGCGCGGCGACCGCGGTCCGCGCCGTGATGGCGGCGATCGTGGCCCGCGTGGCGGCCGCGACCGCGACCGCGGTCCGCGCCGCGACGGCGGCGACCGCGGTCCGCGCCGCGAGCGCAGCGAAGGCCCGGAAGACCAGGGCCATGTGCCCGACTTCCTGAAGGACTAAGCCCTTCGGCTATCGGAAAATGAGAAGGGGCCGCGAAAGCGGCCCCTTTTTTGTCCCCATTGGGGTGGGGAGTGGCCGACACGTAGGATCACCCCTGCCGCTGCCGCCATCCAGCATAAAGATCGGGCTTGCCCTCCAGCCGAACGGGCAGGTGGCGGATGTTCATCGCCTGCTCGGCAAAGGGTTTCGCGAGGTCCGCATAGATCGCCGCGGTCGACAGGCCGTGAGGTTCGCCGTCCTCGTTCGAATAGGCGTAGGTTACGGCTTCGATCCCGGCGAGGCGCATCGCCGCCATGCACATCGGACAGGGGTGCCCGCTTGCAAACACCGCGCAGCCGCGAAGGTCTGGGCCCAGCGTTTCGCTGGCGAGCCGGATGGCGTTGAGTTCGGCGTGCGACGTCGGATCGCCGGTCTCCAGTATCGCGTTCACGCCCGTGGCGACGATCTGTCCGTCGCGCACGATCACCGCGCCGAACGGGCGGCCGCCTTTCTCCGCATTGGCATAGGCGAGCGTGATCGCTTCGCGCAGCCAGGTTTCACTGTCGTCCGCCATCCGTCCTCTGCTCCGGTCCGAGTCCGGCGTTGAGAAATGCCACGATCTTCGGCCAGCTGTCGATACGCGCCGGATCGACGCCCATGCAAGCGATGCAGAAAGGCGCGCGGGACGATGCCCCGCGCGCCTTCGCCGGCCGAAATATCGCGATGTCAGCCGAACAGCCGCTCGGCATATTCGGTGCGCAACCGGGTCCAATTGTCCCAGTGCGGCGCCGCCTCCGAACCGCGCGTCCGCGCTTCGAGCACGTCGAGATGCGCGTGCCAGCCCGCGCTGACGTTGAGCCGCACCTCGGGATCCTCGATCCGCTTGTGGACGATGGTGAGCAGCACCTCGTCGCCCTTCTCCTCGAGCGTGAAGGTCACGCCGCCGGTGCTGCCCCAGCTGATCGAGAGCAGGTGCGGCGCGTCGATTGCGACGACCTCGCACAGCATCCGGTGCTCCTCGCCAAAGCCGTCGGGGCGCGTCCCGGGCGGGTCGGTGAGTTCGTCGTTGCGCCACACCAGTTCGACCGGCGCGCCGACGCTCGTTTCCATCGCGCCCGCGGCGAGCCATTGGCGGCGGAGGTCACCGTCGGTCAGATAGGCCCAGATCCGGTCGACCGGGCCGGGGAGCAGGCGCGCGATCGTCAGCGTCGCGGGCTCGGTGAGCAGGCCGTAGCGGTCTTGGTCCAGCATCGTCGTCATCGTTTTTCTCCTTCTTTCCCGGGGAGGGGCTTCTTGGGGGGCGGGGGCGGCGCGGCATCTTGCGCGCGCAGGATTTTTTCGAGCGTGTCGAGGCGACCGGTCCAGAAGCGGCGATAGATGCCGATCCACTGGTCGGCGCGCATCAACGGGACGGGGTCGAGGCTGCAGACATGGGTGCGGCCGCGGACGTCGCGGCGGATCAGCCCCGCCGCTTCGAGCACCTTGATATGTTTCGACGCCGCCGCGAGCGACATGGCGAAAGGTTCGGCAAGCTCGCCGACCGAGCGTTCGCCGGCAGCAAGTTCACCGAGCATCGCGCGGCGCGTCGCATCGCCGAGCGCGTGGAAGATCGTATCGAGGGTGTGCGAATCATGTTCAACCATATGGTTGAATATGAAGCATCCGATTTAATTGTCAACCGATTGGTTGAATTATTCTGCCTCGATCCCGGCGATGCGGTTTCCGGCATCCTCGCGATAGAGCGACCAGTCGGCGGGGCATTTGTTCACGGGCTTCGGCAATCCCTGCATCCCCTCGGTGACCCAGCAATCGTTGAAAATCGAGCAATAGCAGGCGCGCACCTTGAGCTTCCACCGTTCCTTGTTGAACGCTTGCCACACCTTTTCGGACGCCGGGGTGCGCGGAAAGCTGACGAACTCGATGGTTTCGCCCGGCCGCGCGGCGATCCCGGTGGAGGGCGAGGTGGAAAAGCGCAATTCGGGCTTGCCGGGTCCCGTACAGCATGTCCTGAGCAGCTCGATCGGGGTGGTCATCGGCTTGCCTTCATAGCGGATTTCGATGGGACCAAGGATCGCGGGGCCGACGCCATTGTTCGTCAGCGTCAGCGCAATATCCTGATTGCCTTCCTTGTCCCCATTGCTCGTCCCGAAGGTGACGAAGGGCATCACCCCGCCGGTCTGCATCTTCTGCGTCGCGTCGGCCTGGACGAACGCGAAATAGGCGAGCGCGAGCGACGCGATCAGTGCGGGCAGGCCGATCAGGAAATGCGCGATCGTGATCAGCGGCAGGTAGCGCAGCAGGCGCGAACCGATTTCAGCGGCGCCGGGGGGCGTTGGTTCGGGCGCGGCATCGGCTTTCGGCGTCTCGGTCATCGGTCTCTCCGTTTTGGCCCCGCTGCCTACCGCGACTTTTCCGCTTTTCCAATCGGCCGCGTTGTTGACAATGATTCGCAATATCGACTAGTTCGCCCGCGAACACCTAAACTGTGGGGGGCATGATGAAAATTCGCACCAAGATCCTGATGAGCTGCGCCACGGCGCTCACGCTGGCGAGCCAGGCTGCGCAAGCACAGGAAGGTGAGATCGAAGCGACCGGCGATATCGTCGTCGTCGGCGCGCTGACCGATGTCGAGATCGATCGCGAGGAAATCGAAGTTCTTCAGGCGAACGATCTCGCCGATCTGTTCCGCAATGTCCCATCTGTCGCGGTCGGCGGCGGTGTCGGCCTCGCGCAGAAAATCTATGTCCGCGGGCTCGAGGATTCGCTGCTCAACGTCACCATCGACGGCGCGCCGCAGCGTGGCACATTGTTCCACCATATCGGCCGCGTGACGATCGAGCCCGAAATCCTTGAAACCGTCGACGTACAGGCGGGTCCGGGCGAGGCGACCGCCGGCTTCGGCGCGGTCGGCGGTGCGATCCGGTTCCGCACGCGCAACGCCGTCGACATGCTGCAGGACGGCCGCGATATCGGCGGCATCGCCAAGGCGGGCTGGTTCAGCAACGATGGCTACAAGCTCAGCGGCACCGTCTATGGCCGCATCGCGGGCGACATCGGCATCCTTGCTTCCTACGTCCATGTGAACCGCGATCCGTACAAGGATGGCGACGGGGTGCGCCAGCTTGCGACCGGCGCCGAACAGAATCTCGGCTTCGTCAAGGTCGGCGGCGACCTCGGCGGCGGGCACCGCGTCACCGCCAGCTATGAACAGCGCCGCGAAAGCGGCCGTTTCGGCCAGCGTCCGAACTGGCCGGTGCTCGCAGGTGACCGGCTCTTCGAGGCGAAGGGAAAGCGTCAGACCGCGATCCTCAACTATGGTTTCCAGGGCGACAGCGGCGTCGGCATCGAAGCGACCGGCTATTGGACGCGAACCAATTTCACGCAGGACCGTTTCGATCGCTGGGGCCTCTATGGCGCCGAGATCGAGAGCTATGGCTTCGATGTGCGCGCGAAACTCGCCGTCGCCAACCACGATATCACCGTCGGCGCCGAACATCGCCGCGACGCGGTGACAAGCGAATATCTCGCCGATCCCGCGATGTGGCAGCCTTGGGCGTGGGATCCCAATATCGGCAGCTTCACCGAAAAGGGTTCGCTGATGGGCGTTTATATGCAGGATCATTGGCGCGTAGCCGACCCGCTGCTGATCAGCTTCGGCGCGCGTTACGACGCTTATGATCTCGACCAGAAGACCTATCGCACCGGCACCCGGAGTGACGGGCTCAGCTTCAACGTCGGTGCAGAGTTCGAGATCGTTCGCGGTCTCAGCCTCAACGCCGGTTTTGCCGAAGCATTCCGCGGCAAGGAAATCGGCGATGCCTTCACGCTGGAAAAGCGCCCCGGCCGGCTGTCGCTGTCGCCGACGCTGCGCCCCGAACGTGTCGACAACCTTGAAGGCGGCGTCAAATATGACCTTGGCGGGTTTACCGCTTCGGCGGTCTATTACGAGATGACGATCAAGAATGTCATCCTCGACCAGCTCGGCCGCGATGCCTCGCAGCCGATCCAGGACGCGGTCTATTATGAAAATGTTGGCAAGTTCAAATCGAAGGGTGTCGAACTTCGCGCCGGCTATCGCACCGGGCCGTTCAGCATCGACGCCTATTACAACCATTATGATTCACGGCTCAACGGTAACCGGATCGAGGGCTATGAGCATATCGCGCTCGGCAATTCGATGGGCGACAATTGGGCGGTCACTGCGGGTTTCCAGCCGAGCGACCATTTCAATTTCCGCGCCAGCCTGACGCGCTATGAGGACCTCAACAATATCGAGGTGCTGTTCCGCGAAGTGCAGCTTTATCCAGCCGACGTTCCGACGACCCAATTCATCGATAAGCCCGGTTATACGACGGTCGACCTGTTCGGCAGCTGGCGTCCGTTCGGCTCTGATCGCCTCGAGTTGCAGGCCGCCGTCTATAACCTCTTCGACAAGCGCTATATCGCGCATGCCAGCGTTGCGGACTACGGCCAGCTCGGTCTGCCCGACTATGCGATCGTGTCGGGCCTGCCCGAACCCGGGCGCAACGTTCGCCTGACCGCATCCGTTCGCTTCTGATGGCGGGTGCGGCGGTCCGTCGGCGGCCGCGCCACGCCCTCAAACTGTGGCATCGCTGGTTCGGCCTCGTCGCCGGGCTCTGGCTCGCGTTGCTCGCGATTACCGGCATCGCGGTCACCTTCTACGACGAGCTCGACAGCGCGCTCAACGCCGATTGGCGGACGGTCCCTGCATCGGACAAGGTCGCCCCTATCGATGATGCTGTAAGAAAGGCTGAGCGCGCGCTGCCGGGCTTTGCGCCGAACATGATCGAGTTGCCGGGCGATGCCGGCGACAGCCTGTGGATGATGGGCCGCGCGCCCTTCGGCGGATCGCCCCGGCCGGTGCAGGTCTTCGCCGATCCGCGCGACGGATCGGTGCTCGGCTGGCGCGAGAGCGGCGCGATCAAGTTCGACCGGCGGCACGCGATGGACATTGTCTATGGCCTCCATATCGATCTGCTCGCCGGGCCGTGGATGACCTGGTTCTTCGGCCTCGTCTCGCTGCTGTGGGTGATCGATCACGGCATCGCGGCGGCGCTGTCCTTTCCGAAGGGGATGCACTGGCTGCGCGCATTCCGGACCGAAGGGCGCCGCGGCAGCCTGAAGCGCCTGTTCGATTCGCATCGCGCGTGGGGTCTCTGGTTCCTGCCGGTGACCCTCGTCCTCGCGGTTACCGGCGTGACGCTGGCGTGGCCCGACGATAGCCGCGAGGCGGTCGGACTGGTCTCGCCGATCACCGGGCGCCTCCATGAAAGCATGGCCGACGTTCCCGAAACAGCGCCTGCGATCGACATCGACGCCGCGATGGCGCGCATCGTCGGCGATAAGCGCGGGCGCGTTCACAGCGTCCGCATTTTCCCCGACCATGGCGTCTATGCCGTGCGCACCTTCGACGCGCGCGACCGCGACGATCAGGGGCGGCTCTGGCACTATGTCGCGATGGACGACGGCCGGGTCACCGGCACGCGCCACGACAATGGCACGACCGCGGGCGACGAATTCTTCGCCTGGCAATATCCGCTCCACTCGGGGAAGGCCTTTGGCCTTGCCGGGCGGCTGCTCGTCCTCGGCGGCGGTGTCGTCACGCTCTGGCTCTGTCTCAGCGGCATCAGGCTCTGGTGGCGCCGGCGGCGCTGACGGGTAGGGAAAAAGGCTCGCACGCCTTGCCGCTTTGCGCTTAATATCGGCCCATGCTGACGACGATCCTTCCCGCCCTTGTCCTGTCTGCCGCCCAGCCGGCCCCTGCGGTCGTCCCGCCGCCCCCGCCGCCGCGTGCCGGGCCGGTTCGGCCGATGATGGCACCGCCGCCGCCCCCGCCGCCGCTGCCCGTCCCGCAAATATCCGACACGCGGCCCTATGTCGCGCTCGTCACCGACGCGGGTACGATCACCGTGCGGATCGAGAGCAAGCGCGCCCCGGTCACCGCCGCGAACTTCCTCCGCTATGTCGATGCGAAGCGGATGGACGGGTTCAAATTCTATCGCTCGACGAAAAGCTGGGGCCCCGCGAACCAGTTGATCCAGGCGGGCAATCGCGGCGATGCGCGCAAAAATTTTCCGCCGATCGCGCATGAGCCGACGAAAGCGACGGGGTTGACGAATTGCAAGGGTGCGCTGTCGATGGCGCGGCTCAACCCCGGCGATGCGACGAGCGACTTTTTCCTGCTGCTCTCGGACATCAAGGGCTTCGATTCGGATGCGGTGGGCGGCGACGGAGCGGGTTTTGCGGTGTTCGGCGAAATTGTCGGCGGCGCCGACGTCGCGGCGTCGATCTTCAACGCCCCGATCTCGCCGACCGCGGGCGAAGGCGTGATGGTCGGGCAAATGCTCGATCCGCAAGTGACGATCAAGACCGCGCGCCGTGTTCCCGCGCCCGCCAATGCCCCGAAGGGGTGTGTCGTCAAGGCGGGGTAAAGCTGCGCCCGACCCCTATCATTTATTTTGCGTTCATCCGCGCTGTGGCTATACCGCGCGCATGACTCGATTTGCCCCTTCGCGCGCGACCGTGCGCCTGCTCGCCGCCGCGCTCGTGATCACCCCCATGCTGGCGGCCTGTGCCGGGGGCGGCAATGTGAAGAAGGATACGCGTTACGTCGCGCGCGACGTCAACACGCTGTACCGCGCGGCGCAGGACCGGCTCGATCGCGGCCAGTACGGCCTCGCCGCCGCGCTGTTCGACGAGGTCGAGCGCCAGCACCCCTATTCGCCCTGGGCGCGCCGCGCGCAGCTGATGAGCTCGTTCAGCTATTATATGGATCGCGAATATACCCCGGCGATCGAAGCGGCGCAGCGTTTCCTCGCGATCCACCCGGGCAACAAGGACGCGCCCTACGCCTATTATCTGATCGGCCTCAGCTATTATGAGCAGATCAGCGACGTGACGCGCGACCAGAAGATTACCCAGCAGGCGCAGGCCGCGCTCGGCGAAGTCATCCGCCGCTATCCCGACAGCCGCTATGCGTCCGACGCGCGGCTCAAGGTCGATCTGGTGCAGGATCACCTCGCGGGCAAGGAAATGGAAATCGGCCGTTTCTACCAGCGCAGCTCGAACTGGCTCGCGGCGTCGATCCGTTTCCGCGAGGTCGTCGACAAATATCAGACGACGAGCCACGCCCCCGAGGCGCTCTATCGCCTGACCGAATGCTATCTGGCGCTCGGCATCCCGACCGAAGCGAAAAAGTCGGCCGCGGTGCTCGGTGCCAACTATCCCGGCAACGAATGGTACGAGCGTGCGTACAAGCTGATGCAGAAGAACGCCCCGAGCGCCTGATCGCGCCGGGAATAGATTCTGCCTTTGTTCTGCGGTAAGGACGGCCCGTGCTCACCGCTTTGTCCATCGCCAATATCGTGCTGATCGAACGGCTCGACCTCGATTTCGAGGCCGGGCTGGGCGTGCTGACCGGCGAAACCGGTGCGGGCAAGTCGATCCTGCTCGACGCGCTCGGCCTCGCGCTCGGCGCGCGCGCCGACAGCGCGCTGGTGCGGCAGGGGGCCGACAAGGCACAGGTGACGGCAAGTTTTGCCGCGCCTGCGTCGGGGACGAAGCTGGCCGCGTTGCTCGCCGATAATGAGATCGCGATGGAAAGCGGCGAGCCGCTGCTGATCCGCCGCACGCTGAAGGCCGATGGCGGCAGCCGCGCCTTTTTGAACGACCAGCCCTGTTCGGCGGCGCTGCTGCGCGAAGTCGGCACCCATCTCGTCGAAATCCATGGCCAGCACGACGACCGCGGCCTGCTCGCGCCCGCCGGGCACCGCGCGCTGCTCGACGCCTATGCGCGCGCCGACACCCGCGGCGTTGCCGCTGCCCATGCGGCATGGCGCGCCGCCGAGGACAAGCTCGCCGCCGCGCGCGCCGCCATTTCCGAAGCCGAACGCGACCGCGAATGGCTCGAGCATTGTGTTGCCGAACTTCAGGCGCTCGCGCCGCAGCCCGGCGAAGACGCCGAACTGTCCGAAGCGCGCGCGGCGATGCAGAAGGGCGAACGCCTCGCGGGCGACCTCGGCGCGATCATGGAGGCGTTCGAGGGCAGCGAAAGCGGTCCCGCGCTGCTCCGCGGCGCCGCGCGGCGGCTCGACCGCCTCGCGGGCGACCATCCCTTGCTCGCCGAAGCGCTCGCGGGGCTCGACCGCGCGATCATCGAGGCCGACGAGGCCGAGACCAAGCTCCACGAAGCCGCGCGCGCGATGGAATATGACCCCGAACGGCTCGAAGCGACCGAAACGCGATTGTTCGAACTGCGCGCGATGGCGCGCAAGCATGGGTGTCAGCCCGACGAGCTCGCCGAACTCGCAGGCACGCTCGCGGCGCGACTCGACGCGATCGAGGGCGGCAGTGCGGGGCTCGCCAAGCTCGAAGCCGCGGTCGCCGAAACCGCTGCCGCCTACACTCACGCCGCGACCGCGCTCTCGGGCCAGCGCAGCAAGGCTGCGACGCGCCTCGACACCGCGGTCGCGGGCGAACTGGTGCCGCTGAAACTCGACGCCGCACGCTTCCAGACGCTGCTCGAACGGTTGCCCGCCGAACGCTGGGGCGCCGACGGGATCGACCGCGTCGAATTCCTCATCTCGACCAACCCCGGCGCGCCCTTCGCCCCGCTCGCGAAGATCGCCTCGGGCGGCGAACTTTCGCGCTTCATCCTCGCGCTCAAGGTCGCGCTGGCTGAAGAGGGCGGCGCTGACACGATCATCTTCGACGAAATCGACCGAGGCGTCGGCGGCGCGGTCGCGAGCGCGATCGGCGAACGCCTCGCAAGGCTCGCGGGCGCGGGGAAACAGCTCCTCGCCGTGACCCACAGCCCGCAGGTCGCGGCCAAGGGCGCAGCGCATTTCATCATCGCCAAATCGAGTGAGGGTATTGTCACGCGCACGAGCGTCCACGAACTCGACGAAGCCGGCCGCCGCGAGGAAATCGCCCGGATGCTGTCGGGCGCCGAGGTGACCGACGAAGCGCGCGCGCAGGCCGAGCGGCTGCTGGAGGTTGCGGCATGACCGCGCCGCACCCGCTCGACCGCCCCGTCTGGAGCATGCTTACCGGGCGGCAGGCGCATCTCGCCGAGGGCGACGCGCGCGCGGTGCGGATCGACCGTGGCTATGGCGTGTTCGGTGTCGCCGCCGACCCCGGCGCCGAGGCACAGGCGGCGCTCGCCGCGCTGGTGCCCGACGACGGTGAAATCTGGATCGTCGAGGGCGAACGCTGGCCGGTCCCTGCGGGCACGCGCGAGGTGAAGCGCGCGGTGCTTGCGCAGATGGTGGCCGAAGGTCCGCCGCCCGTACCGCGCGACGGCGAACCTGCGATCCTTGCGCTCGATGAGGAGGATGCGCCCGAAATGGCGGCGCTTGCCGAGCACGCAAAGCCCGGCCCCTGGGGGCCGAAAACGCACCGCTACGGACCCTTTTTCGGTGTCCGCGAGAACGGCCGCCTGCTCGCGATGGCGGGACAGCGCATATTGGTCCCCGGCATGGCCGAGGTCAGCGGGGTGTCGACGTGGGAAGACTGCCGCGGACGCGGGCTTGCGCGCGCGCTGATCGGTCATGTCATGCGTGAAATGGTGGCGCGGGGCGAACAGCCCTTCCTGCACAGCTATGCCGACAATGCCGGCGCGATCGCGCTCTATGAATCGCTCGGTTTCCGTATCCGCCGCGAGGTGCATGTGCTGGCGATCGCGAAATGATGAACCGGCGCGAGCATCTCGGCGCGATGCTGGCGATGGCGGCGGCGCTGTTGCCGGCGGGTCAATTGCAGGCGCTGGAGGCGCGAATGGAAGAGCTTGTTCCCGAATATGGCCTGATCGGCCAGATGCTGGCGCTGCCCGGCAAACGCGCCGAACTGGTCGCGATCCTCGGTGAAGGCACCGGCGCGATGCCGGGCAACATGGGCTATCTGATCGGCGAGGACAGCGCGAACCCCGATGCGATCTGGATCGTCGAATTATGGGAAACTAAAGCTGCGCATGCCGCGTCGCTAGGGCTTCCCGCAGTGCAGGAGGCGATCAGGAAAGGTCGCCCGCTGATCGCCGGATTTGGCACTCGCGCCGAGTTCAAGCCGGTGGCAAAGACGATAAAATGAGCGTCCCTCTTTATAATAACGACGATGATGATGCAGAAACGATGCAGCAGAAGCAATTGCGCTTCTACGCGCTAATTGGACTTTGCATTTCTAGCTATCAATCGATTGAAGACAGGTTGGAAGATGTCTTCAAATCATGTCTCAAAATGGATGCGGCAGCTGCGAGCGGCATATTTTCCGTCGCGAAAGGGCTGGAAGATAGATGCAGGCTGATCACATCAGCGATGCTGACGCGTAATTCAAACCTTCAAGGATTATGGGATGACTTGAGAAAAAGAATAAAATTATCTGCCGATAAGCGAAATCAAATAGCTCACGCGACGAGTGTCTTTGTTGGACGAGGGGTTGTGATCGACGCAGATGAAAATGGCGATCACCATATTATCGGGTTTACGAAGCCCCACTCCGAAATGAACTTAGAAAAGAAAACGCCATCAGGCATGGCTCGCTGGGATATGGCTATGCTTCGAGCCGAGCATGAAGATCTTCACGAGTTGTCGCGCAATATGACGGTGCTTTTCCGCATCTTAGAAGATGGAAAACTGGACCGGCCTTTTGATGATTGGTGGAAGCACCCACTGATTGAAGGGGCGATAGAAGGATGAAAATGTCCCAAGCCGAAGCCGCCAATGAACTGATGCGGCTCGCAAAGCAGATCGCCTATCACAGCAAACGCTATCATGCCGAGGATGCGCCGGAGATTTCGGACGCCGATTATGACGCGCTCGTCCGCCGCAACAACGAACTCGAAGCCGCGTTCCCGGCGCTGATCCGCGCCGACAGCCCGAACAACCAGGTCGGCGCCGCGGTCGAGGCGTCGCCGCTCGCCAAGGTCACCCACGCGCAGCGGATGATGAGCCTCGACAACGCCTTTTCGGGGGAGGATGTCGAGGAATTTGCCGCGCGCGTCCGCCGCTTCCTGAACCTTGGCGCGGACGAGGTTGTCGCGCTGACCGCCGAGGACAAGATCGACGGCCTGTCCTGCTCGCTCCGCTACGAGAAGGGCCAGCTCGTGCAGGCGGCAACGCGCGGCGACGGCAACGTCGGCGAGGATGTGACGCCGAATGTCGCGACGATCGCCGACATACCGCAGCGGCTTGCGGGCGACGTCCCGGACGTTTTCGAGATTCGCGGCGAAGTCTATATGGCGAAGGCCGATTTCGCGGCGCTCAACGAACGGCTGCTCGAAGAGGGCAGGGCGCTCGCGGTGCAACGCGAGGTGGAATTCGATCCCGCCACCGTCCGCCAGTTCGCCAACCCGCGCAACGCCGCCGCCGGATCGCTGCGCCAGAAGGATGCGAGCGTTACCGCGTCGCGCCCGCTGCGTTTCCTCGCGCACGGATGGGGCGAAGTGAGCGCGCTTCCCGAGACGACGCAGTGGGGCATGATGAAGCGGATCGAAAGCTGGGGCGTGCCCGTCTCGCCGCTGCTGAAACGCTATGAATCGGTCGTCGATGTCCTTGCCCATTATGCCGACATCGAGCGCGCGCGCGCCGAGCTGCCCTATGACATCGACGGCGTCGTCTACAAGGTCGACCGGCTCGACTGGCAGGCGCGGCTGGGTTTCGTCGCGAAGGCTCCGCGCTGGGCCATCGCGCATAAATTCCCCGCCGAACGCGCGCAGACCACATTGGAGGCCATCGACATTCAGGTCGGCCGCACCGGCAAACTCACCCCCGTCGGACGGCTTGTCCCCGTCACCGTCGGCGGTGTCGTCGTCTCGAACGTCACGCTCCACAACCGCGACGAGATCGGCCGCCTCGGCGTGCGCCCCGGCGACCGCGTCGTCATCCAGCGCGCGGGCGACGTGATCCCGCAGGTCGTCGAAAACCTCACCCGCGAGGAAAATCGCGCCCCGTACATCTTCCCCGACCATTGCCCGGTTTGCGGCAGCGAGGCGGTCGCGGAGGAGGGTGAGGTCGATGTGCGCTGCACCGGCGGCCTGATCTGCAATGCGCAGAAGTTCGAGCGCCTGCGCCATTTCGTCAGCCGCGGCGCGCTCGATATCGAGGGGCTGGGCGAAAAGAGTATCGCCGAATTCCTCGAACTCGGCTGGCTCGACAAGGGACCCGCCGACATCTTCCGCCTGAAAAGCCGCCGTGCTGACTTGCTCGGGCGCGAGGGGTGGAAGGAAAAGTCGGTCGACAATCTCTTCGCCGCGATCGAGGCCAAGCGTGCGCCCGACGCCGCGCGGCTGCTTTTCGGGCTGGGTATCCGCCACGTGGGTGCGGTGACCGCGCGCGATTTGCTCAAGGGGCTCGGCGATATCCGGCGCCTTCCCGAAAAGGCGGCCGAAATCCACGCCTATCTCGACGAAAATCCGCAGGTCGAGGGTGAGTCGGACGGCAAATATATGACGCGCCGTGTCGAGGCATTCAAGGCGATCCTCGAAGTCCGCGCCGACGGCATCGGCCCGGCCGTGGCCGAGGCGCTCGCCGATTTCTTCCACGAACCGCACAATCGCGAACTGTGGGACGACCTTCTCTCCGAAGTGTCGCCCCCGCTCTACGTCGTCGAAACGCGCGAGAGCGAGGTATCGGGCATGACGGTGGTGTTCACCGGCAAACTCGAGACGATGAGCCGCGACGAGGCGAAGGCGCAGGCCGAGGCGCTCGGCGCCAAGGCCGCGGGCAGCGTCAGCGCCAAGACAGACCTTGTCGTCGCGGGCCCCGGTGCCGGATCGAAACTCAAGCAGGCGAGCGCGCTCGGCATCCGCGTGATCGACGAGGCTGAGTGGGCGGAGATCGTCGCCGCGGCAGGCCCTCGGACAACCTTACCCTGACCCGCTACAAGGTTAACGGCCCAATGATGCGTAAGTGGGCGTCATGATCGGGCTGTATTAGTGTCGTGGGATGTGGAAAAGCTGCTCTTCTAATTCGCTTCCACGCAACGGTCGAGGTTGCTCGCGGAGAAACCGCATCCTGTCTCAGAACGAACTGGCCTCGCGCAGTAGCAGCCGCCCGGGGATTTGGTTGGACGCGTGTAGGATACAGAACACTCCGCCCATGCCGTCAATTCCCCCGACGGGACTTGCCCAGCGGCAGGAGATGCCGATCTTTACGGCGGTCAAATTTGGTGTTGCGCGTAACTTCCGCGGATCGACCATGTCAAAGCTGTTTTTCCTGCAACGATCGGTCACCGAGACAGCCCGCCCGCGCCGACGATGACCGACAACAAATGACTTGTCAGCGCCGACGCGCCCTTACCGTAGGCGATTTCACCCCAATCATCCCAACGGTGCACCCGCTCGGCGAGCCAAGCGAAGAGGTCATCACGCGATTTTGCATCGGCGAAGGACTGCGACCACGCGATATTGCGCGTCGGCATCCGCGCGCCAACCTTAAGTCCGGTCAACGTCACCAGGTATCGACGTCCCAAATCTTCGCGCGCGAACAGATGGCGACGAAACCCAACCTGCTGCTCAAAGGCGACCAGCGCCCGCTCTCGTGCCTCGGCGTCCAGTTCCTTGCTCGCACTTACCGCAGCGACAACCGCCGACATTGGCAAGCGCTCGAATTCCGGCTCGCGCGTGGCCTGCAGCATCATGAGGACCGACTTGCCCAATAAGGTCAGTCCTCCGTCGAAAAAATTCCTCTCGTTCGATTTCCCGATCATTCCGATGCTGGCGAGCCAGCACTGATAGAAACGCCAGAACATCATGTCCCCGCGAAAGATGTCGTGCTGACGCTCTTCGCCGCACCACATCGATTTTATCGCGGTCATCACCCTCAGCATCAGTTCGTGCTGTTCGGGCGCGAAGTGGACCGATGGGAAGCCAAGCTCGCCTACCCAGAATGCGTCCCTGACGCTCGCCCAATTTCGCCCGGATGCATCCTCGTAGCCGCGCGGATTGGCTCGAAGCCACCAGCCCCAAGGGAGTTCGCCGACGTGACGCTCAAAGTCAGCCACGGCGAGCCCCACGACCAGGATCGAGGCCGAGCGGCGGCGGCGCGCCATCGCGCGCGGGCGCCGCGCCTCCTTCAGCGATCGCTCGCAGCTGAGCCGCGAGGGCAATTGTTTCCCTGACAACATAGGCGTCGTCACGATATATCCGGGCAAGCTCCGACGACTTCGATCCGGAGGAATTCGGCCGATCGTTCGGAATAAGATCGTAGGCATGATCGCAACTGAAGCCGAACCACCACGCATGCGAATCTTCGACCCGGTGGTCGGTTGCGTGTTCTACCGGATGGTAGACCGCCGGTCGTAATGTCACGTGGCAGATGCGGCGCGCCTCGACGGCTATTCGACGCGTTGGACTTGGCCCTTCCTCGCACAGTCGTGAATAGGTCAAACCGCCATGCACATCGATCCCGATGTCCGGCGGAACTGCGTTGGCATCCCAGCCCCAGAGAGGGTGATCCTGGGGAATGCCGACATATCCGCAGAGAAAGCCATCGTCCGTGTTACGCAACATGATGCAGTCATAGCCACTCACCTCGTCGCGCCAGCTGACCTTGTCCGCCTCTCCGAGCCACGCGCCCTTGCCACCAGGCCGCGCGGCCTGATCGTAGAATATTTCTTCTGCGGGAACGACGCATTCGCGGGTTGCATAGGCGCGGCCGGTGACGAGACCGACGCCGCCTTCTCGCGCGACATCGCCTCCAGCGCCGATTAGTTTCGCCAGAGCGAGTTCGGAGTCGACGATTGACAGCAGCGTGTCGTCCGTAGCGGGCACGACCGCAAGCGTGGCAGCCTTTCGTTTGACGGGCGCCTTATGCCTGCCGGTCGGGACGAGCGCGGTGGACTTGGTGGACTTTTTTTCCATGCCTTTTCTCCAGTCTAATAAGGGGTATCGCTGCACATAGTTCTGGGCCGAGCATCATGGCGATCGCTTCGATGACGCTGTCGGCGCGTAGCGCTCCCGCCACGTCAGCCGCTCGATGATCGGTCCAAGAGCTCGGGGATTGGCCTCCATCGAGTAGACATGACTGGCGAGCCACCATTCCTCCTCGGCGCGACGGGCGTCGGGCACTTCTCGCCACCAGCATTTCGGATTGCTCGCAGCGTCCCAGCGGTAACCCCGCAGTCGCAGCAAGTCCTTCACCTCGAAGGAGGCGCCGACCGCGCGGAATCGCCAGCTGGGCGCGCGGGCGGTGGTCAGCATCTGCGCGAGCGCAGTCGTGCCATCAGGCATATTCTGTCGTAGAATTTGAATCACCGCGTCGACATCGTCCACGGCGCGGTGCGCACCGTGGAAGTATCCGCTCTGCGCAAGAAGCCACCCCAACGACCGGCCGTCGAAACCATTGGCGCGCCAGTCGATGTCGTTGCAGCTGCAGCACCAGGCGAGCCCCGCAGCCTCCGGTAGCCGGCTCTCAATATGCCGACGGTCGAAAGCAGCATTATGCGCGCAGACGAACGTAGCTGATTTGAGAAGCCGCATTGCCGCCGTCTCGTCGATGGCCTTGCCGGCTACGTCGGCGTCGGTAATGCCGGTCAGGCGCACGATGTCCTCTGGCAGATCGCTTCCCGGATCCTCTAGCCACGAATATGGCCGGTCAATCTTGACGATCACGCCAGATGGATCGACGCGGAAGCGACGCAAGGCGAGTTCGATGATTGCGTCGTCGTCACCGATACCAGTCGTCTCGCAGTCGACAGCGACGCCGATAAAAGTATCGACGCGGCCGCCAACGCCAGTCTCGCCCTCGCGGACATCGAGCCGGCGCAGCAGGCGCACATCATCGTCGCCGTCCGGCACGCACAGCGCAGCCGGATCAGGAATCTCGTCCTTCATTGTGTCTCCGATGCTTGAAAGAACTTCGCCCGAGCCAAATGCGCCGGTGTTCGAGTCCGGGTCCGTGCCCGGGCCCGAGAGCGAGCGCGGTCCACGATATTGTCAGGCCCGAAAGTGCTTCTCGATGCCAACGGCCAAGTCGGCGGCAAGCGGCGACATAGGCTCGGCGTCGATCATCATATTCTAAGATCAGACGTCGATGCGCTGCTCGATGGTCACGGCGAAATCATGGTGCAATGGATGATCTGCTTCAGGCGCTACACGGCGGATAAGTTCCGCGACAGGCTCTTGGACCAACGCCATCGCCACTGGTGTTGATTGATGAAAACCCTCACGAATGTCGGCGACATCAGCGGCGGAGTGCCCGAAGCGTTCACACAAACGGGCCGAGATCTCGGACGGCTCATGCGCGATGGAGGCATGGAATGCCTGAAGCATCAGTTTTCGGTTAGAATAGATGATGGTCGCCGTGAACAATCGGGGCGCTGCCAAAGGAAGACTGCCGGAGAGGTGATCCCTTTTTCCCGCCTTCCGTTTGGACGACATATGTTGCCGTGATCGCCGGCGCTTGTCCTCATCATCCTCCGATAGAAGAGTATCGACCGCTGTGGGCGCAAGATCGAGCCCCAAGGACAGTCCGTGGACGAGAATGCTTCGCAGGCAGTGCTCGCGCTCGAGGCAAGCATCGATCGCCGCGCGACCGTTGAACAGCCGTCGCGGAGCGAGCATCCATGACATAGGGTCATACTCAATACCCTCGCGCTGAAACCTGCTTCCGGTCTCGACTGCAACCAAAGCAACGCGTGTGATTGCGCGCCGCGTGGTGATGATGGCGGCGTCGTCGTGAAGGCAGTCTTCCGCGAGAGGATCGAGCACGATCGGATCCGCCTTGATCGACGCAGCGCTGCCGGGAATGCTTTTGGGGGCAATGGTCATCAGGTCCATTGAACGTCTCCTGGTCGCCAAAGTGGCAATTTTGCAAGTGCAGAGGCGGGGCGACACCGCCGGCAAATGACCATATGGAAACTTAGATAGATAATTCAATAGTTCGCGAATGATTGAATGTTAATTTCTGTTAACCGAGATCTCTGGAGACTGCAGTTCATGGGAATGCGGGAGGGCGCGCCGCAAAACGATTGTCCGATGGCGAACAATCCTAGTCGCCGATCGCGTCCTGTTTCTCGGTTGTCCTCGACGTCTGTAACTACGGCAACCATTTCTCAAGATTGTTGATGCATCCCATATAGGCACCAACGGGAGAGAGCTTGAGCATGCCGTCTGAATTCCTCGCTGAACAAGCTAAAAAATTCTCCCGCCTTCACAGTCTCGACGAAGAAGGGCGGGTCAAAGATCGTCAAGAAGGCGCGGCGATCTTCTTGCGGCTCAACGATCGCGAGCGTTTGGATCTTATCGCTTCAATGATCGAAGCTTGGGCATGCTATCTGCCCTTGAACAGGCCGATGATCAGTGGAGCGTTGCGCCATGCTTGGGACAGCGAGCCTTACATAAATGGCGGCCGGCTTGGATCATATGTCAGTGCTGTTGCACATTGTCCTGGCGGAGAAGAATGGACGATGCAGGATTTCGTGGAAGACTGGGGTCCGGATCTCATGACGGCGGACGAACATGATCAGCTCAACGCGATGGAATTCCCCCTAACAGTATACCGCGGCGGCGCGGGCGACTTCGACGAGCTCGCGGACGGCGTAAGCTGGACCTTAAATTTCGAAATCGCTTCATTCTATGCAACCACGTGGCCAAAATCATGGGGAAATTTGGGTCAGCCATTGATCTTGTCGATGACAATTGAATCGGAAGATGTCGCTGCATTTCTGAACGATCGGAAAGAAGAAGAATTGCTAATCCCCGACGTAGGTCGCATGCGAGAGTCCATACGGATCGTGGACCAAGAACAGACGTCTGCCGCAACTGCGTGATTGCGGCTTTTCGTCTGAGCTTCGGCTGACTTTGAAGCCTCTGGCGGCTTGTTAAAGCATCGATGCGCTCGCGCGTCTCCCGATCGGTCGGAAGCACATGAAACGCTGTCTGTGGAGTTCCTTTTCGCCCGAGGAAGCAGCGCGAGTAAACGGCATATTTGATCTTCAGGTTGGGACGCGGTGTAAGCGCTGTTTCCGGGCCACCTTGCGTCGTGGGGTGATCGCGTCAGATGATGGGCTGTATGGATGACGACAGCCTTGCGAGCGCACTGGACACCTACACTGGAGTGGCTCGGGAGCCTGTTTGTC